>WBZP01001135.1_pt3 | contig 21104 bp, 14 predicted proteins | sample 5204301 | NCBI WGS metagenome assembly WBZP01 (sample SAMN12412401, study PRJNA552823) | activated sludge metagenome | isolation source: activated sludge from nitrification reactor of wastewater treatment plant... | place: USA: Pennsylvania | collected 2017
GACCCTTCTGTCAGCAAGACCGGGGCGGCGGTGACAGGATGGTCCTACGGGGGATACATGACGGCGTGGCTCCTCGGCAATTACCCGGACGAGTGGGCCGCGGGGATGGCAGGTGCTCCGGTGACGGACTTCATTGACCAGTATAACCTCTCCGATGGCAACACCACCTGGCGGTATTCCTTTGGCGGCTCGCCATGGACCGGCGACCGCGATAAGGTGTACCGCGCGCAATCGCCGATCACGTATGCGACGAAGGTGAAGGCGCCCACGCTCGTGATGGCGAACTTCGAGGACTTCCGCGTGCCGCCGGTGCAGGCCTTCGCGTTCTATCATGCGCTGAAAGACAATGGTGTGGAGACCGAGTTCATCGGTTTTCCCGGACGCACACACGCATCATCCGATCCGGTGAACGCCCTCGAGCGCACGAAGCTCTGGATCCAGTGGATCAAGAGGCACCTCCCTTGATTAAACGGCCATCCTTTGGTATACTCTTCATGAAAACCCACGTCACCGGCCCGCGTTCAAGGAACGCGGGCCTTCGTCGCACAGATCAGACCGAGACGGATGAAACCGATCATCGTTGCCGCGTTCGTTGTCCTGCTGTCATCCCCCCTTGTCGCCCAGCAGCCTGACACCGTCTTCACCCGCGCCGATTCCCTCCGGGGCATGTGGTCTCCCGAGCGCTCGTGCTACGACGTCCGGTTCTATCATCTGGACGTCCGCGTCGATCCGTCGGACAGCTCGGTGCGGGGGTACAACGATATCGTGTTCGATGTGGTCCGGCCCTTCACGCGGATGCAGGTGGACCTCTTCGCCAACATGGCGGTCGATGGTATCACGCTTCAGGGTTCCACGGCGCAGGTGACCTACACACGCGAGGCGGATGCCGTGTTCGTGGAATTCCCGAAACTCCTCCCCGCGGGCTCGCGTCACACACTCCGCTTCGCCTACAGCGGCAAACCGATCGCGGCGAAGCGTCCTCCGTGGGATGGCGGTTTCATCTGGGACAAGGATAAGTCAGGCCGCCCATGGGTGATGGTGACCTGTCAGGGCACCGGCGCCAGCCTCTGGTGGCCGACCAAGGATCACCAGGCCGATGAGCCGGACAGCATGATGATCAGCATCGCAGTGCCGCCGGGATTGGAGGACATATCGAACGGCCGGCTTCGCTCGACGGACAACCTCGCGAACGGCTGGAAACGCTACAACTGGTTCGTGAGCTATCCGATCAATACGTACAGCGTCACGGTGAACATCGGCAACTACGCGCACTTCGCCGATACGTATCAGGGGAAGACGCCGCTCACGCTGGACTATTACGTGCTGCCGGACAATCTTGAGAAAGCGCGGGTCCACTTCGCCCAGGTGAAGCCGATGATGGCCTGCTTCGAACACTTCTTCGGCCCCTATCCCTTTCCGCGCGATGGTTACAAGCTGGTGGAGTGCTCACACACGGGGATGGAACACCAGTCGGCGGTGGCGTACGGCAACTGGTACATCGGGGGATATCGCGGCCGCGCGCCGTCCGAGGCCGGACTGAAATTCGATTTCATCATCATCCACGAGAGCGCCCACGAATGGTGGGGGAACGCGATCACGTCCAGGGACGTGGCCGACATGTGGATCCACGAGAGTTTCGGCGCCTATGCCGAGGCGCTCTACGTGGAATGCCAGTACGGCTACGCGGAGGCCCTGAAGTACATCAACGGGAAGAGATCGAATGTGGGGAACCGATCGCCGATCATCGGCCCATTCAACGTGGCTCGCGAGGGGTCGGGCGACATGTACGACAAGGGGCAACTGGTGCTGAATACGCTGCGGAGCGTGATCAGCAATGATTCGCTCTGGTTCGATGTGCTGCGCGGACTCATGACGCGGTTCTCGATGCAGACGGTCACCGGCGACGACATCACCGGCTTCATCAACCAGCGCACGGGAACGGACTACGGGTACTTCTTCGACCAGTACCTGCGGAACACGAAGATCCCGGTGCTGGAGGTGTCGTCATGGAAGAAAGGGAGTGAGTCCAGCGCGCGTTACCGCTGGAAGGCGGATGTGAAGGGTTTCAAGATGCCGATCCGCGTGACGACGGGGAAGGGGACCTGGGGATGGATCTTCCCGACCACGGAATGGCAGACGATGACCCTGGGCGATCTCGCGCCGGAAGACTTCGCGATCGAGAAGGACCGCTTCTATGTGGACGTGAAGCTGAACTATGTGTATCTGGATCCCGCGGCGCCGGAGATGCGGCGGCGGTGAGAACGCTCACCGCACCATCTCACCGACAGCAGTGCGCACATAGGTGTTCTGCGACATACCATGTTCGCGGAGCAGGGTGAGCGTGGCGTTGTTGCTGCTGACCGTATACGCGCAGGTGTCCACCGTCAGCAACGGCGATGAGAACGTGGCGGATGTCGTGCTGAGGATGCACTTTCCGTCCGCCGTCGTCACGAACGTGCCTCCCGGCTCGGCATCGTAGTAGCTGACGGGCCATTCGCGGACCATCATCCCGTAGATATAGAGCGGGTGCCATGTGCCGTCATTTCTGAATTCGATCCCATTCATCGCACCCGCATCGATCCACGCCCCCACGATCCGCTGGTCGACCGGCTGCGGCGTCGCCGGTCCCGAGAGCACCGGCGATACCACGGCTTCCTCCTTCTGGCAGCCAACCATCACCGCTGCGATGAGCACGATACCCACGGTGAACCCCTGTAGTGTCTTCATCACTCCTCCTTGTTGTCGATACGACCATCGGTGAAGCATGGGCCTGCCACCCCGTGAAAGCGGACCGTGGTCAGAGGGAAGGTATTCGGTCTCCCACGGATACGCGGACAAAAACGCGCACGCTGTCAGGTCCAGGCATTGCGGAGCGCAACGTCAGAACGGAATCATTGTGCGAGAGTGCGTATGTGTAGGTGGCGCTGCGCGGGAAGGCCTCATGCACGGTGTAGTCCGTCCACTCGAACACGCATTCCCCGGGCCGCGGCGTGCTGAGCGGTCCACCGTCATTTGCATAGTCAAATGCGAGCCTCTCATCGATGACCCGCAACGGATACCAGCCGCCGGCCTTATTCAATTCATAGCCGCTCATGTATCCCACCCGGTACCACGCTCCCACGAGTGCGTTGTCGATCTCAGGCCCGGCTGAGGCTACTGGTGGCGGAGGGGGCGGGGTGACCGCGACCGGGACGTTCTCCGCGTCGCAACCCAGAATGGTGACCGCCAGGAATGCAATGACCGGCAGGATGGAGCGCGTGCGATGTGCCATGGTGCCCTCACGTGATGAGATGTTCTCTCCACAGTGGATCCCGGAGAACGATCACCAGCGGACAACGCGTGGTGCAGGAATGTCGGTGACCCCCGGGTAGGCCGGTGGCGTGGGGCGTGCGGTGAGGACCGCTTCGAGCGGGTGGATCCTGGTGTCGGCCGTTATTTCCATGAACACAGGAGGGGGCTTCCGTGTTCCCGGTCGGCGCACCGAGTTCACGAAGGAGATGGCGAGATCACCCCCCCCGGATCCCGCAGGGGTGCCCGACGTGCCTTCTGCTCAGGGGGCAATCACCATCGATGCAGGGGGAGGCGGGTTGCTTGCTTCTCGCGTGACGCCGGTCTACCCTTTGTTGTCTTCGAGCTTGAAAAGACCCTCTGCGACCGAACCCTGCAGCCCGGCCGCGTACGAGAGCGGATCCACCTTCGCGAGGTTGCGGGCCATCGCCGGGGTCAGCAAACGGATCTGCGGCATGGACTCCAGATGGTCCGCAATGAGGTCCATCCCCGGTGCATCCGTCATCCAGCGCACCCGGTCGAATTTCCGGAGGTTCAACGGTCTCGTGTACGTGCGCAGGGTCTTTTCCCCGGCAACGTTGTAGTACTGCTCGAAATAGCTGATCATGAGCTCCCGCAACGTCCGGTGGATGGGCTCCCGGTAACGCAACCCGACGAAATTGGATTGCCCGACCGCCCCCCAGCAGCCGTTGCGACGGAAGAGGGCAACGAGGTGCTCGTCGTCCCGTGAGTTCGGGAACAGATTGACGATCAACGGCGACTCGCCGTTCCAGGCAAGCGCGGCCGCAGCGAAGACAGCACCATCGTAGCAATGGGCCACACGGTCACGCAGGACCGTGAGCGGCGCGCGGTAGGACGACTCCGTGCTGTACGCAAGGCTATCAAGGAAATGCTGGATCTTGACCGGTGATGAGATCGAACGGACGAGCGTACGCTCGGCCGGAGAAAGCGCGCTGAAGAAGTTCCTGAGGGAGATCATTGAACGGTGTGTCCATGGTCAGTGCGTGATTGGGAGCGTGCGTCGCATTGAAAGATACCGAAGGCGCCTTCGAGGGGCAAGGCAAATTGCCAGACCCCTCTTCTGCGGCGACAATGACCCATGGTGCCTGATCACCCGCGGATGTGATCTCACCGCCGCGCCCGCAGGAGAAGCACCGGGACATCCACCTTGTGCCGTACTTTGTCCGCGGTCGCGCCGTAGAAGATGTCCTCCAGGAACCGGTGCCCGTGCGTGCTCATGCCGACCAGATCGCATCGCTTCGTCTCGATCCACTTGATGATCTCCTCTGACGGCTCGCCATACGCCAGTTCCGCCTCGCTGGAGATCCCCGCTGCGGCGAATTCGGCCGTGAGAGCGTCGAGATACGCGCGGTCCTCGCTGATCTCCGGACTCACCGCATCGGGCCCGAATGTCCGCGCCGCCCACCCGTCGGCCACATGAAGGAAAACGACGCGGCTCTTCAATCTGATGGCCAACGCCTTGACATGATCGAGGATCACCCTGTCGGTTGGCGTGGCATCCACGGTGACGAGGATCTTGTTGTACATGGCCATCGGTCCTTTCACGTGATGCGGTCTACCCTGTGATCATGTGCCATACCGCCGTGACCGCGGCGGGCAGTCCGTACACATCCATGGCGGCGATAAGGATGGCACTCGACCAGCCGGCGGTGGCCAGGAGCCATCCGCTCTTCCACCGACCCATGCGCTTGCGGGAACTTGTGAACCACAGCAGCGGGAACATGGCGAAGGGAAGTTGGAGCGCCAGTAAAACCTGGCTCATCGTCAGCAGGTCCGTGACACTGCTCTCGCCACGGATGCCGATCACCAGGATCGCCGGCAGGATCGCCAGCGTGCGGGTGATGAGCCGCCGGAGCCAGGGCTGGATCCGCCAGTGCATGAACCCCTCCATGACCACCTGTCCCGCAAGCGTTCCCGTGATCGTGCTGCTCTGTCCGCTCGCCAGAAGGGCAACGGCGAACAGCGTGCTCGCCATCGCCGTTCCCACCAGCGGCGCGAGGGTCAGATAGGCAACACGGATCCAATCGCTGTCGGGCGAGAAGTGCACGACCTGCCCGCCGGCCACAACAACGCTTTCTTTGCCGAAGAAGACCGTCGCCGCGAGCACGAGGATCGCGGCGTTCACCAGGAACGCCAGACCGAGGGCGACGGTGGAATCGACCGTGTTGTAGGTGATCGCCTTGCGGATGGATGCCGTATCGCGCTGGAACTTCCGGCTTTGCACCAGCGCGGAATGCAGGTAGAGATTGTGGGGCATGACGGTCGCACCGATGATGCCGATCGCGATGTACACCATGCCCATGTGCCCGAACGCCGAGGGAACGAGCGCGTGCCCGATGGCGGCGAAATCCGGCCGCGTCTGCGGCAGCACGAAGATCTCGAGGAAGAAACAGAGGCCGATCGTCACGACGAACAACAGAACGATCGCCTCGATCGTCCGCATGCCGAATCGCTGGAGGCCGAGGAGGAGAAGAACATCCAGCCCCGTGATGATGACCGCCCACAGAAGCGGGATGTGGAACAGGAGGTTCAGCGCCACAGCGCTGCCGAGGACCTCGGCAAGATCGCATGCTCCGATGGCGATCTCCGTGAGCAGCCAGTTCGGGATGCGTGTCCAACGCGGAAACCAGTCGCGGCAACATTGCGCCAGGTCCTTGCCCGTCACCACGCCAAGGCGTGCCGCGGCGACCTGCATGAAGATCGCCATGAGGCTCGCCAGCGCAACGACCCAGAGAAGCTCGAAATGGAATTGTGCTCCCGCCTGAAGGTCGGTCCCCCAGTTCCCCGGGTCCATGTACCCAACACTGACCAGGAGTGCGGGTCCGACGAATGCTCTCCACTGCCGCCAGAAGCCCGCCTTCTCTCCGGGCACCTCCACGGATCGATGCAACCCGTCAAGTGAAAGACCCAGGGCCCCCGGCATCGTTCTCGCAAGCGGCGGACCCTGGTCTGCATCCTCTGCCGTTGCCGAATGGGGTTCATCTGCCATACTGCTCCTCCCTCTACCAACGCCACGTGAATCCCAGCCACGGATGCAGATCGTCAGTAACTTCCGTGACGCCTATATAGACCCCCGCGTCCAACCGCAGGTTGCTGTTCACCTGATACGTGAGCCAGCAGTCCGTCGTCCCTTCCCAGAGCGACCCCGTTTCGGTGCTCACGGATGCGAAGAACTCCGCCGCGATGGAGAGGGGTCCAACGAAGCCGTGTCCAACACTGACGGAGTTCGTGATCTCTGAATGATATCCGTCATCCCCGCCGTTGCGTGCGATCAGGTAGGTCGTTTGAAAACCGACATCCCAATCGGGGACGTCAAAACTGAAGGGGACGCCCACGCCACCCTCGATGGAGCTGTTGCCGGGTGGTCCGGAGCCGGTGGGGAGTTTGACGAACGGGAGGAGTGCAAGGGCAAAGAAGCCGCTGTCATTGCCGGCAAGATTGACCTTGATACGGGGGATGATGTCGCCAAACCCCTCCATGATCGCGTCAGGGCCCGGCCCCACGCCCGTGGTATGCACGCGCGTCCAGGGCATGACCACGAGCTGAAGATCCACGTTCCGCAGCAGTCCGAACTTCACGTTCAGAGGCATGATCTGGAAGACCCTGGTCCGCGTGTCTCCCGCGCCTGGCGCATCGAAGGTGAAATTCACGATGTCCATTTCGATCTGATAGTGCCCGGGCTCAACGGTGAACGGGCAGTCGGTCCTGTCGGGCCTGTCCGCGCTCAGTTCACGGGTGGATCCTCCGCCCGATCGGACGTCCGGGGTCCCGGGATCTTCGCGGGGTTGTCCCTGTGCCCTGACGATGCCAACCATGGCAACGAGCAGGATCAGCACGATCCGCGCCTGGCGAACGGTCACACGGTGCTGCCGAGATCTCCCAACGTGGCAATGCATGACCAGCCTCCCTGGAGCGGCCGCGCGCTCATTTCCTGATGCGCCGGTGAACTTCACCGGTCCTTTTCCTGTTAACGTAGCATAGGCTACATGTTGTTCCCGGAGCTCCACCTTCGATGCAATGGGAGGGATCGACCATGGCCGTCAGACGACCGGCATCAACCACAGTGAAGCGCACACCTGCACGACGTGCCAGAGAGCAGAACGTTCAGGCAACGAACCTGCACCATACACGCCGGCAACATGCCAGGGAGACGGCCGAGGACTATGCCGAGGCCATTGCCGATCTCGTGGCCGAACGGGGCGAAGCCCGCGTCATGGACCTGGCGGAGCGGCTGGGCGTGACCCACGTGACCGTCAACCGGACCATTGCACGGCTGCAAAAGGCGGGGCTGGTCACATCGCAGCCGTACCGTGCCATCTTTCTCACCGGGCAGGGGAAGGTTGTGGCCGAAACGTCGAAGACCAGGCACAGGATCGTGATCGCCTTCCTCCTCTCCCTGGGCATCCCCCGGCGTGTCGCCGAGATCGATGCCGAGGGGATCGAGCATCACGTGAGTCCGGAGACCCTGGCGGCGTTTCGCGCGGCATTGGGCACATGGCCACAGGGCATGCCTGTACGGTCCGCGTCAAAACGCCGTCGTGGCGTGTGAACGGCACGCGTGGACGATGGATCGTTCAGGCGTCAGGCGGGCAGGACGTTGCCGGTGGGATCGAACAGCCAGGAAGATCCCGGCAGGGAGCCGGAGACCGACCCGGCCTCACCGTGTGGCCGGCTCTTCATGGTTCGTTCTGATCGATGAAATGGCCGTGATGCTTCTCGCTGGCACCACGAGCCGCAGGGGTTCCCCGGCCTTGAGCACCACCGCCTCCGAGTCCATCCGATACTCCGGTCGGACAACGGTTGCTTCAGCGGCAACGTACCGATACAATGTCCGGTCGCCACTGCCGTTCACCATCACGTTCACCGTGCTTTCCGACCGGCCCTTGTTCAGGATGTAGATGGTGATCTCCCCCTTCCGTCCCCGCAACGCCTGTGCAAGGATAAACGTGTCGCGCACCGCATCGGTGGTCAGCACCGATGCCCAGGGGATCCAGAACCGTGTAAGGATGCCGTAGCCGTAATACGCCGCGGGTTCGATCGCCACACTGTCGCGATATCGCTTCTGATGGATGTCCCACGTACGCACGAGCTGCCACTGGCCGTCCAGATCACCACGGTTGGTGAAGCTCCACCGGTTGAATGCGCTCACGCCCGCATCCAGACCGCGCAGGATGGACTCCGCATTCGAAAGGGCAGCTGCGAACGTGGTCGGACCCGCATTGGTGTCGCGCCAGCCGAGCGTCATGTCGCCGATCTCGGACAGGATCATCGGCTTTCCGTGCGCTGCTGCCCACCGTGCCCAGTCCTCAAGCTTCTTCTGCTTTGCCCCATCGATCCCCTGATACGAATGGATGTCGTACGCGCCGATGTAGGGATCGAAATCGATCTTCGTGCTGTCGAAGGCGGGCAGGTCGGTCCAGTCGGGACCGGAGAGGGCGACCGTGAGTCCGCGCGCATCGAGCGCATGCCGTACAGCGCGCAGCGCGGGTGTATAGGGTGCGGGATTCGCCCCGGCGCTCCACCATGAGCCCCAGCTTCCGCCGGGCGGTTCGTTGGTGATGCACACCCACCGGATGCACGTGTACTTCTTCACGCGTGTGAGATGCTCCACGAGCGTGGCAATGCCTTCCGCGAAATCATCCACCGACCGCGGCGCGCTCAAGAGCGGCTGCACGCCGGGATACGCGTTCCACTTCACGTTGCTCCACATCTGCTGCAGGAACACGTTCACACCTGCGGCCTCGGTATGGTCCAGGATACGCTCCAACGCACGCATCTCCACGTTGTCCCAGTCGAAGACGTTGCGTTCGGGTTCGTACATGCGCGCTTCCAACTCCACCCGCAGGAAGGTGAAGCCCAGCCACCGCGCATGCCACACCAGCTGTCGCCATGCCGCGGTGTCCGCGAGGGGTGGGTTCCCGCCCCAGGCGCTGCCGCGGGCGTTGATCGTGCGTTCGGCCCAGGTGTACGACGGGTCCATGTCCAGTGTGTCGGCACTGACGGCATGCCAGGATGCCCCGATGCCATAGACGACCGGCGTGCGCACGCGGTCCGTGTGCACGACGATGCTGGTTGGGGACTGCCCGAAGGCAGTAACTGCCAGAAAGGGCAGAAAAGCCACACAAAGGTACCTCGTGAACGCGCGGTGTCTGATGATGGAGTGCTTCATGCAGCGTCGATCCGATCGGTGTGGGAGTGTGAAAGGCAATGTACCGCTCCGGGCGGACAGTTGCTTGTCGGTAGCCGGTCACCGGTTGACATTGGCATGGGTGGGGGATATATTTCCTGCATCCACGTTGCGCGCACGCTGCCCGGGGAGAGCCGGTGCGCCGCCGAGTGCTTTCCGTTCCTGTCCGCCCGACGACCCGCCCGTTCCCGCCCCACGCAGTCCTTGTCGTTCATGCAGCATGCTCTGCGTCGTGCATTCATGTCGGTCGTACAGATCCGGCCCCAGGGGGAATTCCATGACGGACACAGGCGGAACACGGATGATGCTGCGCACCATGACCGTGTTCGTCGTGCTCACGGTACTCCACACGCCGGCGATCCCCTCCGGAAAGGAGCATACCGCACAGCCTGCCGCCACCCCGACGAACGGCGCGTACCGCCCCTTCCTCGTCAACAACGTCCTCAATTATTACGGCAACAACGGCGACGGATCCTACAACCCGTTCACTCGTGATAACGAGGGGTTCGAGTTCGTCAGAGGGACGAACAAGCACATCATGTTCGAGGATGGCCTCCTCTGGGGCGGCTTCCACAAGGGGCGCGCCACGCCGAAGGTGGGCGGGTCCGTGTACCGGCATGGCCTCCAGCCCGGACCGCTGCTGACCCCCGGCACGCCGACCACCGGTCCGCTCCCGGCGGATCCCACGGATCCGCGATACAGGGTCTACTCCGTCCGCCCGGACGTGCGTCCGGATATCCCGTTCGCTGCCGTTGAGGCCATGTTGACCGGCGATGAGATCCCCTCGATCGTCCGCTATGAATCCGTGACCGCACTCGGCTTGTACGACCGGTACATCGCCGATTGGAACGCATGGCCTGCAGCACTCGGTGCGCCGTTCACGGACGTGGACAAGAACGGCGCATACGATCCTGCGGTCGATGTTCCCGGCCGGCCCGGTGCGGACCAGACGCTCTGGTACGTAGCGAACGACATGAACGACTCCCTCACCCAGATCCTCGCCGGCTGTCCGCCGATCGGGCTCGAGGTGCGCCGGACGATCTGGGGGTACCGGGGCAATGGCGCACTGAGCAATACGATCTTCATTAGTACGGTGCTCATCAACAAGAGCGGCGCTCCGGTGGACAGCATGTTCATCACGCAGTGGTCCGATCCGGACCTCGGCGACGGGGGTAATGACCATGTCGGATGCGATACCACCCTCGATCTCGCGTACACCTACAACGGTGCGCTCTCCGATCCGACCTACGGGACGGCCGTACCGGCGGCAGGGTTCGCGCTCCTCCAGGGTCCGATGGTCCCCGGTGACCCGGCGGATACCGCGCTGTTCCTTTCGTCGCGACGCCCGGGCTTCCGTGATCTCCGCATGAGCTCGTTCGCGCTCTTCACGTCCGGCTCGATCCAATTCGCCGACCCGGCGCAGGGGGTGAACGGGGATGTGCAGTGGTATCGCGTGATGAACGGGACCGCCGGACCCAGTGGGGTACCGTTCATCGACCTGAATACCAACAGACCAACGGCGTTCTGCGCGAGCGGCGATCCCGTCCGGTCGACCGATGGTAGCGCGGGATGGGTGGACGGTACGCACGGATACTTCCCGAGCGATCGCCGTATGTGCATGAGCACGGGCCCGTTCACGCTGGCGAACGGTGACACACAGGAGGTGGTCATCGCGACACTCGCATCGCAGGGCACGGACCGCCTCGCGAGCATCGGCTTCCTCCGGTCCGACGTCCGCACCGTGCAGACAGCATTCCGGCGTTCCCCCTCCAGCCGGCGGATACCGCCGGTCTCCTCCGCGGTGACCAGCGACTCGGCGTCCGCTGCGATCACATGCCGGATCGATGCGCGGAACGATGGGATCACCGCGGCATCGATCGCACTCACCACACAGACCGGTACTGAGGTCGCCACGATCACGCTTGCGGACGATGGGCTGCATGCCGACGGCACCGCGGGCGATGGCATCTGGGCAGGGACCGCGCACATACCGGTCCGGTCCTCCGTGCTGAATGGCAGCGCACTGCTCACCTACGCCGGAGGTGAGGAGGTGCGCTGGGAGAATGTCCTCTATCATATCACCACGGTCCGGCTGTCGGTGACATCGTTCGGCGTGGTTTCGGACAACATCAACAGCGATGGCATCGTGAACCCCGGCGAGAACGTGCGGTATGTCTTCGCGCTGAAGAACGATTCCCCGTTCGATCTCGCGATGCTGACCATCCACCCGAACCCGTTCGCGGAGAACGGATCGTACACCATTCCCGTCTTGCCGGGCCGTGCCGCATTCCGGCCGCGCTACAACGGGACCGATCCGGTGACCTACTTCTTCTTTGACGTGCCCGCGGGGCATACGGACTCCACGGTGCACGTGGAGATCAGGACCACGGACGACAGTCTGAATGTTTGGCGGCACACGCTGGGCTTCCCCGTGCGTCCGTTGCCGGGCACCCCGTACGCAACACCGCTCGCCCATGCGACCGGCAAGGCCTCCGGGGCGTACACCATCCAGATCGTGGATCCGGCCCGTATCAAGGACCACCTCTATGTGCTCCGTGGTGTCGACAGTGCCAGCGCGATCGGGAGCTTCAGCCTCAAGGATTCGACGACGGGCACGGTGCTCATCCCCTTCCACCCGTTCCCGGATGAGCTCGGGCACACGAGTCCCGTCGTGGACGGCTTCAAGGTGCTCCGCGGCACGATCGACGCACGTTCCGGCATGAAGGGGTGGGCTGTGCCGTCGGGAACCCGCCGCTTCTCACCGGTAGGCGGCTTCGTCGGTACCGGGCTGGAAGGGTTCAGTGCCGTGAACGACACGAACGCCTATGATCCGGACAACGGTACGATCGGCGCGGGAATGCATTTCGCTTTCGGGGGGATCGGATCGTCGCTCAACGCATCGGACTGTCATACGATGCTGCTCAAGCTCGCGGCGGTGGACAACCTGAACCTCTGGGACCCGAAGGTCGCTCCTGCTGATGCGAACTTCTCCCGTGCATATCGGTATCTGCGCGCATCCACAGCAGCGGCGGCACAACCCTCGTTCGCCCCGTGGATCGTCAATGCGGCTGCCGGGTATCCCTACCAGGACTACAATTATAGTGTGCCGTTCTCCGCGTGGGACATGGATGTGGATCCGCCGGTGCGTCTCGCGGTCGGACATATGGAGAACAATGTCACCAGTGGGTTCGTGGACGGACGGTACTGGCCGGGCGTCACCTCATGGGACAACAGTGTTGCGCGGGAGTTCGCGTTCATCTTCCGCTCACCGTACACGGAGACGCCGGACCCCGCGTTCATGGTGAACCTTGCGAACAACGCTACCACACCGCTGATGTGGGTGATGACCTGTGCACGCCGTGCGGATGTTCCCTGGGTGAGCGGCGATGAGTTCCTGATCGTTCCATATCACTATCCGACCTCACAGGATGCGTGGGTGTTCAACCCGTCCGTCGTCCTCGGCGTGAACCCGACCGACACGCCCGCGTCCTTTGTGCTGATGCAGAACTATCCCAATCCCTTCAACCCGTCCACGACGATCCGTTACGATCTTCCGGCGCAGAGCGCGGTGACGATCACGGTGTACGACATTCTCGGCCGCGCGGTGCGGCGTCTGGTGCAGGAGGTGCAGCCCGCCGGGGCGCACGCTTTGCTTTGGCGCGGGGATAACGACGCCGGGGGTACTGTCGCGAGCGGCGTGTACTTCTACCGTTGTACGATCCAGCGCGTGGACCACAATGGACAGTTCGATCAGACCATGAAGATGATCCTGGTGAAATGACAATGGACCGACCATCGCGGCAGATACAGAGGGGCATCCTGCTCGTGGCCGTGACATTGTGCGTGTGCCACACGCCTGTATACGCCGCCGGGAAGGACCGGACCGCACGGCCCGCGGCGACCCTGACGAACGTCAGCCTTCGTCCCTTCCTGACCAACCGCATCTTCAATTACTTCGCCAACGACGGCGACGAGGGGTATAACCCCTTCTCGTCCAACAATGAGGGGTTCGAGTTTCCCCGGGGCTCGGAACGACACTTCATGGTCGAAGCCGGACTTCTCTGGGGCGGATACCACAAGGGCCGCACGACAGCGAAGGTCGGCGGATCCGCCTACCGCCATGCACTCCAGCCCGGGCCACTGCTCACGCCAGGCACAGTGAGCACGGATCCCGTCCCGGCGGATCCCACGGACCCCGCATACCGGATGTACCGCGTCCGCCCGGATGTCCGCCCGGACATCCCGTTCACGGATGTCGAGGCGATGCTGAATGCCGATGAGGTCCCGTACATCGCCCGCTATGAACCGGTGACCGCCCGGGATCTCTACGACCGGTACATCGCCGATTGGAACGCGTGGCCGGCAGCCCTCGGAGCGCCGTTCACGGATGTGAACATGAACGGCGTGTACGATCCGGCGGTGGATATCCCCGGCAAGCCCGGCGCGGACCAGACCCTCTGGTACGTGGCGAACGACATGAACGACTCCCTCACCCAGCGGCTCGCCGGGTGTCCGCCGATCGGCCTCGAAGTGCACCGCACGATCTGGGGATACCGGCGCGCGGACGCCCTCGGCAAGGCGCTCTTCAGGAGCACGGTGCTCGTCAACAAGAGCGGTGCGCCGGTGGACAGCATGTACATCGCACAATGGGTCGATACGGAGCTCGGCGACCCGGGTGATGACCTCGTGGGATGCGATACGACACTCGATCTCGGCTACACGTACAACGGACGGTGGTGGGATGCCTACCTTCATGGCGCGCCACCGGCGTTCGGGTTCGTGCTTCTGCAGGGGCCGATGGTCCCCGGGGCGCCGACGGATACCGCGGACTTCCTCTCTTCCCGCCGCCCGGGCTTCCGCGATCTGCGCATGACCGCGTTCACGTACTATGGCGACGGGCTGCTCCAGTACGTCGATCCGTACCAGGGGGCCAGCGGCGATCTGCACTGGTACCGGCAGATGCGCGGACTGGGCGTCCTTACCAACGCTCTTTATACCGATCCAGTGACAGGTGCGCCGTCGCCGATCTGTGTGCCAGGCGACCCCGTGAAAGCGACAGATGGGAGTGCGGGGTGGGTGGATGGTCTGGGCGCTACGACAGCGCGCGACAAGCGGCTGGCGATGTCCACGGGTCCGTTCACCCTCGCCGCGGGCGATACACAGGAAGTGGTGATCGCCTCGCTCGTCGGCGAGGGCACGGGGCGGCTGGAGAGTATCACGGCGCTCCGGAACGATGTCCGTGCGATCCGTGATGCACTGCGTACCATCGCCAGCGGTCACCAGCCCCCGGCGGTGTCGTGCCGTGTGCGCCGTGATAGCCTGTTCGCGGACCTCACGCTCCGGGTCGATATGCATCATGAGCCCGTTGTTGCTGTGACGGTCTCCCTCGCGACCGCCGGAGGGTTTCCTGTTGCCATGGTCACGCTCGCGGATGCGGGAGGGAATGGCGACAACGCCGCGGGTGACGGTGTGTGGACCGGGACCGGTTCGGTGGTCGTTCTTCCGGTGGCGTACGGGGCGGATCTCACGGTCACGTATGCCGATGGCCGGACCGTGACCTGGCCGCATGTGCTGGAACATATCACCACGGCACCATTGACGGTGGCGTCCTCCGCGGTCGCGAGCGACAACATCAATAACGATGGCATCGCGAACCCGGGCGAGAACGTGCGCTTCGTGTTCTCCCTCCGTAACGATGCGCCCTTCACGCTGCACAGGATGATCTCGACGTCCTCTCCCGTTGGCGGACGGGGGTCGTACAGCATCAGTATCCTGGCTGCTCACGCGACCATCGATCCGATCTATGATCCCGCCAATGCCGGGAGCTATTTCACGTTCGATGTCCCGACGGGGTACCGGGATTCCACGATCCGCGTGGCGATCGTGACGACCGATGACAGTCTGAACGTCTGGCCCGATACGCTCGTGTTCCCGGTGCGGCCGCTGCCGGAGGGGACCTACCGGACACCCATGGCGCACGCGTCCGGACAGGCATCGGGTGCCTACACGATCAGGATCGTGGATCCCGCCCGGGTCAAGCCCCATCTCTATGTCCTCCGGGGCGGAAGCGGGCTGGCCGGACCGGGAAGTTTTACGCTCAAGGATTCCACGACGGGCACGATCCTCCTGCAGGATCATCCGGTACCCGACACGCTTGGCCATACGAGTCCGGTGGTGGATGGCTTCAAGATCCTTCGTGGCACGACGATGGACAACCCGGGGATGCATGCATGGTCGGTGCCGCAGGGATCGCTCCGGTTCTCTCCGGTGGGCGGGTTCAGGGGCCTCGGTCTGGAGGGGTTCAGTGATGCCGCGGTTCCGCAGGCGTATGACCCGGAGGGGGGGACCATCGGCGCGGCGATGGGCTTCCGGTTCGGCGGGATCGGATCAGCGATCACGCTTGAGTACTGCCACACGATCCTGCTGAAGCTCGCCGCGGTGAACGACCAGTCACTGTGGGATCCGCTCGCGGTGCCTGCGGACCCGAATATCTCGAAAGGGTACCGGTATCTGCGCTCGTCGACGTCCGTGGCAGCACAGCCGTCGTTTGCGCCATGGATCGTCAACAAGGCCACGGGGTATCCTTATCAGGACTACCATTATAGTGTGCCGTTCTCAGCATGGGATGTGGATGTGTCCCCGCCGCAGCGTCTGGCCGTCGGACATCTTGAGAACAACGTCGGCGTCGGCAAGGTGGATGGCCGGTACTGGCCCGGCGATACGACCGCGGATAACAGCGCGGTGCGGGAGTTGGCGTTCATCTTCGCGTTCCCGTACACCGAGAACCCTGATCCGTCGTTGATGGTGAATCTGCAGAACAACGCGACCACGCCCATGATGTGGATCATGACGTGTTCCCGCCGCGCGGCGGAGCCCTGGCCGGGCAATGACCAGTTCATGATCGTTGCGCATCATTATCCAACGCAGTGGGACGCGTGGCTCTTCAACCCATCGGTGGTCCTGGGCGTGAACCCGGCGGGGACGCCGTCATCGTTCGCGCTGCTGCAGAACTATCCGAATCCTTTCAACCCGAGCACCACGATACGGTACGATCTTCCGGCGCAGAGCGAAGTGACGATCATTGTGTATGACATCCTCGGCCGGGCCGTGCGGCATCTGGTGCGGGAGGTGCAGCCCGCAGGGTCGCACGCTGTACCGTGGGATGCGAACAATGATAGTGGTGCTCGCGTCGCGAGTGGCGTGTACTTCTACCGCTGCACGGCCGTACGAGCCGATCGCGGCGGACAATTCGTTCAAACGATGAAGATGATCCTTCTCCGATGAACGGGTCATGGACATATTACGTGTTGATACGCGCCATGGTCGTGCTTGCGATCGTTGTTGCACCATGCACGAACGTGCATCCGGCGGACAAGAAAGCGACCTCACGTTCCACCACCATCACGAACGATTCCTATTGCCCGTTCCTCATCAATAGCATCTTCAATTATTACGGCAACAACGGAGCTGGATCTTTTAACCCGCACCTGGAGGTCGGGGAAGGGTTCGAGTTCCCGAAGGGTTCCGGGAAGTTTGTGATCTTCGGGGATGGCCTCGTCTGGGGTGGTTACCACAAAGGACGCACGGTCGCAAAAGTGGGCGGCTCGGTGTACCGGCACGCTCTCCAGCCCGGGCCATTGGTCACCAGCGGTACGCCAACGACCGATCCCGTCCCCGCTGATCCCGGTGACCCGAAATACCGGATCTACCGCGTCCGCCCTGACGTGCGTCCGGACATCCCGTTCACTGCCGTCGAAACGAAGTTGAATGCTGATGAAGTGCTGCTCATCGTCCGTTATCAACCCGTGACCGCACGCGGACTGTACGATCAGTACGTCTCCGATTGGACCGAGTGGCCTGCTTCACTCGGTGCTCCGTTCACGGATGTGGACAGGAATGGCGTGTACGATCCGACGGTGGATATCCCCGGTCAGCCGGGCGCGGACCAGACCTTATGGTACGTGGCGAACGACATGAACGATAGTCTGACGCAACGGCTCGCCGGCTGTCCGCCGATCGGTCTCGAGATGCAACGCACCATGTGGGGTTATCGCCGCGAGGGGGCGCTCGCCAGCACGATCTTTGTCAAGAGCGTGATCATCAACAAGAGCGGCGCACCCGTGGACAGTATGTACCTCGCGCAATGGGAGGATCCGGATCTTGGCAATCCTGGCAACAATCTCGTGGGATGCGATACGGTCCTCGATATGGGCTATGTCTATAGTGGCGGGGAGGTGCCCAACGATGTCTTCGGTACGGCGGTCCCCGCCGGGGGAACCGCGATCCTTCAGGGACCTATCATTCCGGGCGGCTTGGCGGACACGGCGGTCGTTCTCGGTTCGTTCCGCTCCGGATGCAGGAACCTGCGCATGACCGCGTTCTCGTACTTCCGGGATGGCCCGGCGGAAGCCATGGATCCGGCACAGGGTAGAGAAGGCGATGTCCAATGGTATCGGATCCTGACGGGTATCCCGGCCCAGGGTTCGCGTTCGTTCGTGGATCCCCTGACGGGGGATACGACCACATTCTGTGTCAGCGGCGATCCCGTGAGGTCGACTGACGGAGGCGCGGGATGGGTGGATGGAATGAGTTTCTCGAGACCCAAAGACCGGCGCATGTGCATGTCCATGGGCCCATGCACATTGGCCGACGGCGATACGCAGGAGGTGGTCGTTGCCTTTCTCGCGTCGCAGGGGACGGACAGGCTATCGAGTATCACCGCGTTGCGTGCCGATCTTCGGTCCATACGGGATGCATTCAGGAGTTCGATCCTCGGGCGGTCCATGCCCACCGTTTCCTATTCCGTAACACCGGAATCGGCTCAGGCCTCGGTGTCGTTCCGTCTCGATGCTCGATCCGATCGCGTTGTGGGCGCGTCGATCCGTCTCGCGACCTCCGCGGACGAAGAGATCGCCGTGGTGCCGCTCGCTGATGACGGATCGCACAGCGACGCCCTTCCGGGCGATGGTATCTGGGGTGGGACCGTATCCACGCGGGTCCGATCCACGGGCTTGAAGGCCGATGCGATCCTCGCGTATCCGGGTGGTACAACGATGCCCTGGCGGAACGTGCTCGATCACATCGCGACCGCCCGGTTGACGGTGGGATCGTTCAGCCTGGTGTCGGACAACATCAACAGCGATGGCATCGCAAACCCAGGTGAGAACGTACGCTATGTATTCGAACTAAAGAACGATTCACACTTCGATCTCCCTGGGCTGAGCACTCATCCCATCCCCTTCACGGACAATGGGTCGCACATCATCCCCACGTTGCAGGCCCATGCGGCGTTCCATCCACAGTACGATGCGAACGATGCGTCAAGCTACTTCTCTTTTGATCTCCCGACGGAATACCCGGACTCCACGGTGCATATTGCGATCGTGACCACGGACGACAGCCTCAATGTGTGGCGCGACACGCTGGTCTTTCCCGTGAAGCCCATGCCCGCCAAGGTCCAGAGCGCGCTGGTCCGGCACGTTGCCGGCAAAGCGTCGGGAGCCTTTGCCATCCAGGTTGTCGATCCGGCACGCGTTAAGGGGCATCTCTACGTGCTCAGAGGTGTCGACAGCGCCGACGCGGTCGGGAGCTACATGCTCAAGGACTCGACAACGGGTGTTGTCCTGATCCCTTCGCATCCGATACCTGATGCGCTCGGTCACACGAGTCCGGTCGTGGACGGTTTCAAGGTGCTCCGGGGGACGATCGATGTGCATCCCGGCATGAGGTCGTGGACGGTGCCGTCGGGAACACGTCGCTTCTCTCCGATCGGCGGTTTCACCTCGATCGGGTTGGAAGGTTTTACCACCATCGCGGATACCACTGCCTATGACACCACGTTGGGGACCATCGGTGCGGCGATGAATCTGAGGTTCGGGGGGATCGGGACGTCGCTCAAGATATCGGACTATCACACCGTGCTGCTCAAGCTGGCTGCAGCCGATAATGCGAACCTCTGGGATCCGAGGGCGGTTCCCACAGACACGAATTTCTCCCGTGCGTACCGGTATCTCCGCGCCGCCACATCCGCGGTGGCACAACCGTCCTTTGCCCCATGGATCATCAATCGAACCGGGGGATATGCATACCAGGACTACGACCATAGCGTTCCCTTCTCTGCGTGGGATATGGACGTGGAGCCCCCGGTGCGCCTGGCGGTTGGACATCTGGAGAATAACGTCGTTGCGGGTCTCGTCGATGGCCGCTATTGGCCGGGCAGCATGACGGTGGATAACAGCGTGGCACGTGAGTTCGCTTTCATCTTTCGATCACCCTACATCGAAACGCCCGACCCCGCGTTCATGGTGAACCTGTCGAACAACGCCACCACGCCGTTGATGTGGGTGATGACGTGTGCAAGGCGAACGGATGATCCCTGGGTGGCCGGCGACGAGTTCCTCATCATTGCCCATCATTTTCCGACGTCAGAGGATGCGTGGGTGTTCAGCCCATCGGTCGTGACGAGTGAGCAGCAGGGGGATCACGCGACAGCATTCGCATTGCTGCAGAACTATCCCAATCCATTCAACCCAACGACGACGATCCGTTACGATCTTCCCGCACAGAGCGAAGTGACGATCACGGTGTATGATGTCCTTGGCCGGGCCGTCCGGCATCTTGTGCGGGATGTGCAGCCCGCGGGCTCGCATGCTTTGGTCTGGCAGGGCGACAACGACGCGGGGCAGGGGGTAGCAAGTGGTGTCTATTTTTACCGATACACCGCAACGCGATCTGACCGCAGCGCATGCTTCGAACAGACGATGAAGATGATCCTTCTCCGATGAACAGACCGTCGATGTGTCGGACAGCTGCACACCTGATCGTCGCGGCCGCCACGCTCGCGGTTCTCCCGCAGCTGATGCATTCCGCAGGGAAGGGCACTGCAGCGGGGTTCTCCATGATAACGAGAGACGCCTACCGTCCCTTCCTCATCAACAACATCTTCAATTATTACAGCAACAATGGCGATGGGTCGTACAACCGTCTGTCCATGGACAATGAAGGGTTCGAATTCCCGAAGGGGTCGGGGAGACACGTCCTCTATGAGGACGGCGTCATCTGGGCTGGCTACCACAAGGGACGTCCGGCGCCCAAGATGGGCGGCTCGGTCTATCGCCACGCACTTCAGCCGGGCCCACTTCTTTCACCGGGAACACCGACAACGGATCCTGTTGCCGCGGACACCGTAGATCCGCGCTACAGGATCTACCGCGTGCGTCCGGATGTCCGCCCGGGTATTCTTCGCACTGACGTTGAAGCGATGTTGGCAGCGGAGGAGGTTCCCTCCATCAGCAGATACGAAACCGCGACCGCACAAGACCTCTATGACAGCTACATCGCTGACTGGAACAGTTGGCCCGCAGCCGATGGCGCCCCGTTCAAGGACATTGACGCTAATGGTGTCTACGACCCTGCCGTGGACATCCCCGGGTATCCCGGTGCAGACCAGACGCTCTGGTATGTTGCCAACGATATGAACAATGCGTACTCGCAGAACCTCGGCGGATGTCCGCCGATCGGCCTGGAGATACACCGGACGATCTGGGGATACCGCCGCGAAGGCGTTCTGGGAAATACGATCTTCCTGAGTACGGTGATCATCAACAAA
>WBZP01002495.1_pt1 | contig 21082 bp, 29 predicted proteins | sample 5204301 | NCBI WGS metagenome assembly WBZP01 (sample SAMN12412401, study PRJNA552823) | activated sludge metagenome | isolation source: activated sludge from nitrification reactor of wastewater treatment plant... | place: USA: Pennsylvania | collected 2017
CTCATCCGCCGAGCCCGGAATGGCCGCTGTGGTCAGGGCGGCGTTCGCGGTTCGCAAGCACTGCACTTTGGCCACTCTCCGCGCAGATGGGGCGCCGCGCATCAGTGGTACCGAGGTCGAGTTCGACGGGCCGGACGTGTTCTTGGGCATGATGCAGGGCTCGAGGAAGGGTCAGGACGTCCGCCGCGACCCCCGGATCGCGGTTCACAGCCCCACCGTGGATCCGGTCACTGCGTCGGAGTGGGTGGGTGAGGCCAAGTTCTCCGGGCGGGCGATACCCGTGCCCGCCCGGGACGGAAGTCCGGCCGGCGGCGAGCGGTTCCGGGTGGAACTCACCAGCGTGGTGTTCACGGGCTTGACCGATGACGCAGGCCTGCTGCGCATCCAGTTGTGGCGCCCCGACCGGGGCCACGAGGTCATGACCCGTGCCTGAGGGGCGCTGGGTTCCCGCTCCCCGTTCCGGGCGGTTCTGAGCCGACTTTGACCGATCAGCCATTCGTTGGGTAGTCTTGAAAACCGTGCTCGGTGCAGACCGAATGCGTTCCGGGACTGAGTCTCGTGGCTGTAGTGGGAATCCCTTCCGGGAGGACCCGAAGTCACGCCTACGACCGGCCCTGGGAGTTCCAACCCACGATTCGGAAGCGTCGTGCTGCCGCCCGGCAGTGCGACACACCCGACCTCGGGGGTGGGGCAAAACGGACATTCAGCAGTGGGTGTCCGGAAACACGAGAAGCCGACTGGAGAACAGGTGCCCACAATCCAGCAGCTGGTCCGCAAGGGCCGCGAGGACAAGGTCGCGAAGAACAAGACGCCCGCGCTGAAGGGAAGCCCTCAGCGCCGCGGGGTGTGCACTCGCGTCTACACGACCACGCCCAAGAAGCCGAACTCGGCTCTGCGCAAGGTCGCCCGCGTGCGCCTCTCGTCGGGCATCGAGGTCACCGCCTACATCCCTGGCGTGGGTCACAACCTGCAGGAGCACTCGATCGTGCTCGTCCGTGGCGGTCGCGTGAAGGACCTGCCCGGCGTGCGCTACAAGGTCGTACGCGGCTCGCTGGACACCCAGGGCGTCAAGAACCGCAAACAGGCTCGTAGTCGCTACGGAGCGAAGAAGGAGAAGGGCTGATGCCACGCAAAGGTCCCGCTGAGAAGCGCCCCATCATCGCCGACCCGGTGTATGACTCGCCGCTTGTCACCCAGTTGGTCAACAAGGTCCTGCTCGACGGAAAGCGCTCCACCGCGCAGAAGATCGTCTATGGCGCCCTCGAGGGCACCCGGGGCAAGACGGATGTCGACCCCGTCGCCACGCTGCGGCGCGCGATCGACAACGTCCGGCCGACGCTCGAGGTCAAGTCCCGCCGTGTGGGTGGCGCGACCTACCAGGTCCCCATCGAGGTCAAGGGCACCCGTGCCAACACCTTGGCGCTGCGCTGGCTCATCACCTACTCGCGGCAGCGCCGCGAGCGCACCATGACCGAGCGCCTGATGAACGAGATCCTGGACGCATCCAACGGCCTGGGCGCCGCTGTGAAGAAGCGTGAGGACACCCACAAGATGGCCGAGGCCAACAAGGCCTTCGCGCACTACCGCTGGTAATCCAGAACACCCCCGAGACGAAGAACTGACGGAGAACTGACGTGGCAACTGATCTGGCCGATGTCCGCAACATCGGGATCATGGCTCATATCGACGCGGGCAAGACCACGACGACTGAGCGGATCCTGTTCTACACGGGCATCAACTACAAGATCGGTGAGGTCCATGAGGGCGCGGCCACCATGGACTGGATGGAGCAGGAGCAGGAGCGTGGCATCACGATCACGTCCGCTGCCACCACGTGTCACTGGGATGACCACCAGATCAACATCATCGACACTCCGGGCCACGTGGACTTCACCGTCGAGGTGGAGCGTTCGCTGCGTGTTCTCGACGGTGCAGTTGCGGTATTCGACGGCGTCGCCGGCGTGGAACCGCAGTCCGAGACCGTCTGGCGCCAGGCCGACCGGTACAACGTGCCCCGCATCTGCTTCGTCAACAAGCTCGACCGCACCGGCGCTGAGTTCTTCCGCTGCGTCGACATGATCGAGAACCGCCTGAACGCCACCCCGCTCGTCCTGCAGGTGCCGATCGGTGCCGAGATGGACTTCCGCGGTGTGGTCGACCTGGTCCAGATGAAAGCCCTGGTGTGGCCCGAGGACACCAAGATGGGCGAGGACTACAACGTCGAGGAGATCCCCGGCACCCACACCGAGATCGCCCAGGAATGGCGCGACCGGTTGCTCGAGACCATCGGCGAAGCCGACGACGAGATGATGGAGAAGTACCTCGAGGGCGTGGAGCCCACGGTCGAGGAACTCAAGGCCGCCATTCGTCGCGCCACCCTGGCCGACTCCCTCACCCCTGTGCTGTGTGGCACCGCGTTCAAGAACAAGGGCGTCCAGCCCCTGCTCGACGCCGTGGTCGACTACCTGCCCTCGCCGCTGGACGTCGGCGCCATCGAGGGCCACAAGGTCGGCGATGAAGAGGTCCTGCTGACCCGTGAGCCCAAGAGCGACGCCCCTTTGTCGGCACTCGCGTTCAAGATCATGTCCGACCCCCACCTGGGCAAGCTCACCTACCTGCGCCTGTACTCCGGAACCCTGTCGGCAGGCAGCCATGTGCTCAACGCCAGCAAGGACAAGAAGGAGCGCATCGGCAAGATCTACCGGATGCACGCCAACAAGCGTGAAGAGATCGATTCGGTGGGCGCCGGCGAGATCGTGGCGGTGATGGGCCTGAAGATGACCACCACCGGCGAGACGCTGTGCGAACCGGGCAACCCGATCACTCTGGAGTCGATGACGTTCCCGGCTCCGGTCATCCATGTGGCCATCGAGCCCAAGACCAAGAGCGATCAGGACAAGCTGGCCACCGCTATCCAGCGGCTGGCCGAAGAGGACCCCACGTTCCAGGTCCGCACCGACGAGGAGACCGGCCAGACGATCATCGCCGGCATGGGCGAGCTGCACCTCGAGGTGCTGGTCGACCGCATGCGGCGTGAGTTCAAGGTCGAGGCCAACGTCGGCAAACCTCAGGTCGCCTACCGCGAGACCATCACCAAGCGGGTCGACAAGGTCGAGTACACGCACAAGAAGCAGACCGGTGGTTCCGGCCAGTTCGGCCGTGTGATCATCGCCATCGAGCCGACCGGCGGCGAAGGCGACGGTGGCTACGAGTTCGAGAACAAGGTCACCGGTGGCCGCATCCCGCGTGAGTACATCCCCAGCGTCGATGCCGGTTGCCAGGACGCCATGGAGTTCGGCGTGCTCGCCGGTTACCCCATGGTGGACGTCAAGGTGACACTGCTCGACGGCGCCTACCACGACGTCGACTCCTCGGAGCTCGCGTTCAAGATCGCCGGCTCGATGGCGTTCAAGGACGGCGCCCGCCGTGCGGGCCCCGTGCTGCTCGAGCCCATGATGGCCGTCGAGGTCACCACTCCCGAGGACTTCCTCGGCGAGGTGATCGGTGACCTCAACTCCCGTCGCGGACTGGTTCAGTCGATGGATGAGCGTGCCGGTGCCCGCGTGGTCAAGGCCCTCGTTCCGTTGTCGGAGATGTTCGGATACGTCGGCGACCTGCGTTCCAAGACCCAGGGCCGTGCGGCGTACTCGATGCAGTTCGACTCGTACAACCAGGTACCCAACAACGTCGCCGAAGAGATCATCGCCAAAGTGCGCGGCGAGTAATCGCCGTGGCATCCGGCTGATCGGGTGACATCGGACAACTGAACACAACTGAACACCTCGCCCGGGAGTAGATCTCCCGAGCCGGGGCAGAACGACAGAAGCACAGCCATGGCTTCGCCCGGAAAAGGATCGGGCGTCAGTCAAGAAGCGCACGAGGTCAAGGAGGACCCCAGTGGCGAAGGCCAAGTTCGAGCGGACCAAGCCGCACGTCAACATCGGCACCATCGGTCACATCGACCACGGTAAGACGACGCTGACCGCTGCGATCACCAAGGTGCTGCACGACAAGTACCCCGACATCAACCCGTTCACGCCGTTCGACGAGATCGACAAGGCTCCCGAAGAGCGTCAGCGCGGTATCACCATCTCGATCGCTCACGTCGAGTACCAGACCGAGGCGCGGCACTACGCTCACGTCGACTGCCCCGGTCACGCCGACTACATCAAGAACATGATCACCGGCGCAGCCCAGATGGACGGCGCGATCCTGGTCGTGGCCGCCACCGACGGCCCGATGCCGCAGACCAAGGAGCACGTGCTCCTGGCCCGCCAGGTGGGTGTGCCCGCCATCGTGGTCGCGCTCAACAAGTGCGACATGGTCGACGACGAGGAGATCCTGGAGCTCGTCGAGCTCGAGGTCCGCGAGTTGCTCAGCACCTATGAGTTCCCCGGCGACGACATCCCCGTGGTCAAGGTCGCGGCCTTCCCGGCGCTCCAGGGCGACGAGAAGTGGGGCGAGTCGATCATGGAGCTCATGAGCGCCGTGGACGAGTTCATCCCCACGCCCGAGCGTGAGGTCGACCTGCCGTTCCTGATGCCCGTCGAGGACGTGTTCACCATCACCGGTCGCGGCACTGTCGTCACCGGTCGTATCGAGCGCGGCATCGTCAAGGTCAACGAGGAAGTTGAGATCGTCGGCATCCGCCCCGATTCGCAGCGCACCACGGTGACCGGCGTCGAGATGTTCCGCAAACTGCTCGACGAGGGTCAGGCCGGCGAGAACGTCGGGCTGCTTCTTCGCGGCACCAAGCGCGAGGACGTCGAGCGCGGACAGGTCGTCGTGAAGCCCGGCACCACCACGCCGCACACCCAGTTCGAGGCGCAGGTCTACATCCTGTCCAAGGACGAAGGTGGCCGTCACACGCCGTTCTTCAACTCCTACCGTCCCCAGTTCTACTTCCGGACGACGGACGTGACCGGTGTGGTCACGCTGCCGGCCGACAAGGAAATGGTCATCCCCGGTGACGACACCGCGATGACCGTCGAACTGATCCAGCCCATCGCGATGGACGAGGGTCTGCGGTTCGCCATCCGAGAGGGTGGCCGCACCGTGGGCGCCGGCCGCGTCACCAAGATCCTCCAGTAGGACCTGAACCGTTGCCGGGCGGCGGCTCCACCGCCGCCCGGCACACAGCAACCGAACAGCGAACAGCGAAGTAAAGGACACGCACCACCATGGCGGAACAGAAGATCCGCATCCGGCTCAAGGCTTACGACCACGATGTGATCGACAAGTCGGCCCGCCGGATCGTCGAGACGGCGACTCGCACCGGAGCCCGCGTTGCGGGACCCGTGCCGCTGCCGACCGAGAAGAACGTGTACTGCGTGATCCGGTCGCCACACAAGTACAAGGACAGTCGCGAGCATTTCGAGATGCGCACACACAAGCGGCTGATCGACATCATCGACCCGACCCCGAAGACGGTCGACGCGCTCATGCGCCTCGATCTTCCTTCAGGTGTCGCGATTGAGATCAAGGGCTGACACACATGAGCACCGCAGTCAACGGACTCCTGGGCACCAAGCTCGGGATGACCCAGATCTGGGACGAGAACAACCGGGTGATCCCGGTGACGGTCGTCAAAGCAGGTCCGTGCGTCGTCACCCAGGTCCGTACCCCCGAGACAGACGGCTACTCGGCCGTTCAACTCGGCTTCGGCCAGATCGACCCCCGCAAGGTCAACAAGCCGATGGCCGGGCACTTCGCCAAGGCCGGCGTGACGCCGCGTCGTCATCTGGTCGAGGTCCGCACCGAGGACGCCTCCGAGGTGACACTCGGCCAGGAGTTCGATGTGACCCTGTTCGAGCCGGGTGCTCGAGTGGACGTCACCGGCACCACCAAGGGCAAGGGATACGCCGGCGTCATGAAGCGCCACGGCTTCCACGGCCTCCGCGCGTCGCACGGTGTGCAGCGAAAGCACCGTTCGCCAGGCTCGATCGGTGGCTGCGCCACTCCGGGTCGCGTATTCCGAGGCCTCAAGATGGCCGGCCGTATGGGCGGCGACCGTCAGACAACCCTGAACCTGAGGATCGAGAAGGTCGACACGGACAATGGCGTCCTGCTCATCCGTGGCGCCCTTCCCGGGTCGGACGGTTCCGTCGTGTTCATCCGCACCGCCAAGAAGGGAGCCAAGTGATGTCGAACGTCCAGCTTCCGCCGGAGATCTTTGACGTCCAGACCAACGTCCCGCTGATCCACCAGGTCGTCGTGGCCCAGTTGGCGGCGGCCCGCACCGGCAACCACAAGACCAAGACCCGGGCCGAGGTGTCCGGCGGCGGTCGCAAACCGTACAAGCAGAAGGGCACAGGCCGGGCCCGCCAGGGTTCGATCCGCGCTCCGCAGTTCGCCGGTGGCGGCGTCGTGCACGGCCCGACCCCACGCGACTACTCACAGCGGACGCCCAAGAAGATGAAGGCCGCTGCGCTGCGGGGCCTGCTGTCCGACCGGGCCCGCGAGGACCGCGTCAACGTCGTCGACTCGTTCGGTGACTCCCAGGTCCCGTCGACCAAGGCTGCTCTGGGTGTGCTGGGCGATTTCGCCAACGAATCCCGTCTGCTGGTCGTGCTGTCGCGAGACGAAGAGAACGCTTGGCGTTCGCTGCGCAATGTCGGCAACCTGCAGTTGGTCGCCAGCGACCAGTTGAGTGCTTATGACGTGGTCATCAGTGATCGGGTCGTTTTCTCACAGGCCGGGCTGGATGCGTTCGTCAATCGTGGCGGCGTGGCGGCTGCGTCCAACGACGAGGAGCAGGCATGAGAGTCACCGATCCCCGCGACATCCTGCTTCAGCCCGTGATCTCTGAGAAGAGTTACGGACTGCTGGACTCGAACAAGTACACGTTCGTGGTGCCGCGCGATGCCAACAAGACCCAGATCAAGATCGCCGTCGAGGAGGTCTTCGGGGTCACTGTGACAGCCGTCAACACCATGAACCGTCAGGGCAAGCGGGTCCGCACCCGCACCGGCTTCGGCCGGCGGCCCGACACCAAGCGTGCGATCGTCTCGGTCGCCGCGGGTGACCGCATCGACATCTTCGGGGGACCGGTCTCCTGACCGGCCTGATTTCGGAAGGCAAGAGCAAATGGGTATCCGCAGGTATAAGCCGACGACTCCCGGTCGTCGCGGTGCCAGCGTCGCCGACTTCGTCGAAGTCACTCGCAGCACGCCGGAAAAGTCGCTGACACGTCCGTTGCCCAAGAAGGGCGGACGCAATGCCAGCGGCCGGATCACCACCCGGCACAAGGGCGGTGGCCACAAGCGCGCGTATCGCGTGATCGACTTCCGTCGAGCCGACAAGGACGGCGTCGACGCCAAGGTCGCTCACATCGAGTACGACCCCAACCGCACTGCGCGCATCGCTCTGCTGCACTACGTGGACGGCACCAAGCGATACATCCTGGCGCCGGACAAGCTCAAGCAGGGCGATCGGATCGAGACCGGCACAGGTTCTGACATCAAACCGGGCAACAACCTGCCGTTGCGCAACATCCCCGTGGGTACGGTCGTTCACGCGATCGAGTTGAAGCCCGGTGGCGGCGCCAAGATCGCTCGATCTGCCGGTGCCCGTGTCCAGTTGGTCGCTCGCGAGGGTCGCTACGCCCAACTGCGTATGCCCTCGGGTGAGATCCGCAACGTCGACTCGCGATGCCGCGCCACAGTCGGGGAGGTGGGCAACGCCGAACAGTCGAACCTCAACTGGGGCAAGGCCGGCCGCATGCGTTGGAAGGGCAAGCGTCCGACCGTCCGTGGTGTGGCCATGAACCCTGTCGACCACCCGCACGGCGGTGGCGAGGGCAAGACATCCGGTGGTCGCCACCCGGTCAACCCCAACGGCCGCCCCGAGGGCCGCACCCGCAAGGCCAACAAGCCGAGCGACAAGTACATCGTCCGCCGCCGCAAGTCCGGCAAGAAGCGCTGAGGGATATAGAAGATGCCACGGAGTCTCAAGAAGGGTCCCTTCGTCGATCTGCACCTGCAGGCGAAGGTCGATGCTCAGAACGAGAAAGGCACGCGCAACGTCATCAAGACGTGGTCGCGGCGCTCGATGATCACGCCGGACATGCTCGGGCACACGATCGCGGTGCACGACGGGCGCAAGCACGTGCCGGTCTTCGTCAGCGAGAACATGATCGGGCACAAGTTGGGCGAGTTCGCCCCCACCCGCACGTTCAAGGGTCACATCAAGGACGACCGGAAGGCTCGCCGGCGCTGAGCCGGACGAGCAGGAACCGCAAGAGGAGAACGTGATGGAAGCCAGGGCACAGGCGCGCGGAGTACGCGTCTCGCCGATGAAGGCCCGCCGGGTGGTGGACCTCATCCGCGGCCTGCCGACCGACCAGGCGCAGGCCGTCCTGCAGTTCGCACCTCAGGACGCCAGCGTCCCGGTGCTGAAGGTGCTGGACAGTGCGCTGGCCAACGCCGCCAACAACCACAGCATGGACGTGCGCGACCTCGTGGTCGCTGCGGCGTTCGTGGACGAAGGGCCGACTATGAAGCGCATCCGCCCCCGGGCACAGGGTCGCGCGTTCCGGGTCCGCAAGCGCTCGAGCCACATCACAATCGTGGTGGCTCCACCGAACGAGGTCGTCGACGCGACCGGGAAGAGGGGCTGACATGGGTCAGAAGATTCACCCCCATGGTTTCCGCCTGGGATACACCGCCGACTACGCGTCGAACTGGTACGCCGACGGCAACAAGCCGGGGCAGCGGTACCGCGACTACGTGGAAGAGGACGTCAAGGTCCGCCGACTGATCGCCGACCGCATGCCGCGGGCCGCGATCAGCAAGGTGACCATCCAACGGTCGCAGGGCCGGCTGGAGTTGTGGATCCACACCGCTCGTCCGGGCATCGTCATCGGGCGCGGAGGCAAAGAGACCGACGCTTTGAAGCGTTCGCTCGAAGAGCTGACGGGCAAACAGGTTCAGGTCAACGTGCTCGAGGTCAAGGACCCCGAGCTCGAGGCCCAACTGGTCGCCCAGGCCGTCGCCGAGCAGTTGGCCGGTCGTGTGGCGTTCCGCCGCGCGATGCGCCGGGCGCTGCAGTCGACGCTCAAGGCCGGTGCCGAGGGCATCCGGATCCAGGTGTCAGGGCGCCTCGGTGGGGCCGAGATGAGCCGCACCGAGTTCTACCGCGAAGGCCGGGTGCCGCTGCACACGCTCCGCGCGAACATCGACTACGGACTGGCCGAGGCCCACACGACCTTCGGACGCATCGGCGTCAAGGTGTGGATCTACAAGGGTGAGGCTCCCGTGACCCGTGCCGACCGTGAGGCCGCCGAGGCCGCCAAACTGATGGGCCGCGGCCGCGGCCCGGGTCGCGGTGACCGTGGAGACCGTGGCGGACGCTCGGACCGTGGTGACCGTGGTGGCCGTGGTGGCCGCGATCGCGCGCCCCAGGCCGAGCAGACAGCCCCGGCTGCTGCCGAGGCTGCTCCCGCCGCCGAAGCCGCGCCCGCAGGGACGGAGGCCTGACCATGTTGATTCCCCGTAGGGTCAAGCACCGCAAGCAGCACCACCCCAAGCGCAGTGGCGCCGCCAAGGGCGGCACCAAGGTCGTGAACGGCGAGTGGGGCTTGCAGGCTGTCGGGCCCGCATATGTGACCAACCGCCAGATCGAGGCGGCTCGTATCGCGATCAACCGTCGAGTCAAGCGTGGCGGAAAGGTGTGGATCAACATCTACCCCGACCGTCCGCTCACCAAGAAGCCCGCCGAGACCCGCATGGGTTCCGGCAAGGGATCCCCCGAATGGTGGGTTGCCAACGTGAAGCCCGGACGCGTGATGTTCGAGCTGAGCTACCCCGACGAGGCCGTGGCCCGCGAGGCTCTGGAGCGTGCTGCGCACAAGCTCCCGGTGAAGTGCCGGATCATCCGGCGTGACGTGGCAGGTGAAGGCTGATGAGTATGACCAAGAGCGCTGATCTGCGCCGTCTCGAGGACGATGAACTCGAGTCGAAGTTGCGCGAATACAAAGAGGAGTTGTTCAACCTGCGGTTCCAGTCCGCGACCGGGCAACTCGAGAGCCATGGCCGGCTGCGTGCCGTCCGTCGCGACATCGCCCGCATCTACACGGTGTTGCGAGAGCGCGAACTGGGCATTACCACCGTGACCGAAGAGGACGGTGCCGCATGAGTGAGGATTCGAGCACAGTGACAGAACCCGCAACCGGTGCCGCCGAGGCGGCAACCAATGACTCCGTGTCCCGCGGCTACCGCAAGACCCGCGAGGGCCTGGTCGTCAGCGACAAGATGGACAAGACCGTGGTCGTGGCCGTCGAGGACCGTTTCAAGCACGCGAAATACGGCAAGGTCGTCCGCCGGACCAGCCGGCTGAAGGCCCACGACGAGAGCAACGACGCCGGAGTCGGCGACCGCGTACTGCTCATGGAGACCAAGCCACGATCGGCTACCAAGCGCTGGCGCGTGGTGGAGATCCTCGAAAAGGCCAAGTGACGCCCCTCACCAGGGCCGGACGAAGCTAGAAGAAGGAACAGGACAAGGACATGATCCAGCAGGAGTCACGCCTCCGCGTGGCGGACAACACGGGCGCCAAGGAGCTGCTGTGCATCCGCGTGCTCGGCGGCTCCGGTCGGCGCTATGCCGGCATCGGTGACGTGATCGTGTGCACGGTCAAGGATGCGATCCCCGGCGGCAACGTCAAGAAGGGTGAGGTCGTCAAGGCCGTCGTCGTGCGGACCAAGAAGGCGCGCCGTCGCCCGGATGGCTCGTACATCCGGTTCGATGAGAACGCCGCGGTCGTGCTCAAGGCGGACGGGGAGCCTCGCGGCACCCGCATCTTCGGCCCGGTGGGCCGCGAGCTGCGCGACAAGAAGTTCATGAAGATCATCTCACTGGCACCGGAGGTGTTGTGATGCCGAACGCGATCCGAAAGGGCGACGAGGTCCAGGTCATCACCGGCAAGGACCGCGGGCTCAAGGGCAAGGTCCTGGCAGTCCTGTCCGAATCCGACCGTGTGATTGTCGAGGGCGTGAACCGCGTCAAGAAGCACACCCGGGTCGGGCAGTCGAGCCGTGGCGGCAAGACCGGTGGCATCGTCACACAAGAGGCCCCGGTCCACATGTCGAATGTCATGCTGATCGATCCGGAGGACGGTCGTCCCACCCGTGTGGGGTTCCGTCTTGAGGATGCCGAGAAGACGCGACCCGATGGTTCGACCTACACCGGCACCAAGCGGGTCCGGTACAGCAAGCGGACGGGCAAGGAAGTATGAGCGAGACCACCACACCCACGACGACGCCGCGCCTCAAGCAGCGGTACCGCGAGGAGATCGCCCCGGAACTGATCAAACAGTTCCAGTTCGCCAACGTCATGCAGGTGCCGACCGTCGAAAAGGTCGTCGTCAACATGGGTGTCGGCGACGCGGCTCGCGACTCGAAGCTGATCGAGGGCGCCATCCGCGACCTCACCACGATCACCGGCCAGCGTCCGAAGATCAACAAGTCCACCAAGTCGATCGCCCAGTTCAAACTGCGCGAGGGTCAGCCCATCGGCGCCAAGGTGACGATCCGCAATGACCGCATGTGGGAGTTCCTCGACCGGCTGCTCAGCCTGGCGCTGCCCCGCATCCGTGACTTCCGCGGACTGTCTCCCAAGCAGTTCGACGGTAACGGCAACTACACGTTCGGGCTGACCGAGCAGGTCATGTTCCACGAGATCGACGCGGACAGCGTCGATCGCGCCCGTGGGATGGACATCACGGTGGTCACCACCGCCAAGACCGACGACGAGGGTCGCGCGCTGCTGAAGCAGCTGGGCTTCCCGTTCAAGGAGAACTGACGCATGGCGAAGAAGGCACTGGTCAACAAGGCCAACGCGAAGCCCAAGTTCAAGGTGCGCGGCTACACGCGGTGCACCCGATGCGGTCGGCCACACTCGGTGTACCGCAAGTTCGGCCTGTGCCGCATCTGCCTGCGCGAGATGGCACACCGCGGCGAACTGCCCGGTATCACCAAGAGCAGCTGGTAATCACACCCAACGGCGCCGAAGGTCCTGCGAGGAAACCACGGCGAGGAAGGCCAGGACGGCCATGACAATGACAGATCCGATCGCGGACATGTTGACCCGACTGCGGAACGCCAACTCGGCGTATCACGACTCGGTTTCCATGCCCTCGTCCAAGATGAAGATCGGCATCGCCGAAATCTTGAAGCAGGAGGGCTACATCGCCGGCTTCGAGGTCACCGATGCTGAGGTCGGCACGTCACTGACGCTGACACTGAAGTACGGGCCCTCCCGTGAGCGTTCGATCGCCGGTATCCGCCGTGTATCCAAGCCCGGCCTGCGTGTGTACGCCAAGAGCAACGCACTGCCCAAGGTCCTCGGTGGACTGGGTACGGCCATCATCTCGACGTCGACAGGCCTGCTCACCGAGCGCCAGGCCGCCAAGAGCAAGGTGGGCGGGGAAGTCCTCGCCTACGTGTGGTGAGGTAGCCATGTCACGTATCGGTCGAATGCCCATCACCGTCCCGAGCGGCGTCAGCGTCTCCATCGACGGCCAGGATGTCGCGGTCAAGGGACCCAAGGGCGAGTTGTCGCTCACGGTCGCCGAGCCCATCGAGGTCGCGCAGGACGACGGCGCCCTGTCGGTGACGCGTCCCAACGATGAGCGCACCAGCAAGCAGTTGCACGGGCTCACCCGCTCGCTGATCAACAACATGGTCATCGGTGTCACCGATGGCTACACCAAGACCCTGGAGTTGGTCGGCACCGGTTACCGCGTGCAGGCCAAGGGCCAGGGTTTGGAGTTGTCGCTCGGCTTCAGTCATCCTGTCAATGTCGATGCGCCCCAGGGCATCAACTTCCAGGTGGAGACCCCCACCCGGTTCCACATCAGCGGGGTGGACAAGCAGTTGGTGGGCGAGGTCGCCGCCAACATCCGCAAACTGCGTCCACCGGAGCCCTACAAAGGCAAGGGCGTCAAGTACGCAGACGAAGTCATCCGCCGCAAGGCCGGAAAGGCAGGTAAGTAGTCATGCCGGTTGTGACCAAGCTAGGTTCCGGCGACCCCAGCCGGGTGGCGCGCAAGCGTCGGCACACACGCGTGCGCAAGAAGGTGCGTGGCACTGCAGCGCGACCCCGTATGGTCGTGACGCGTTCCGCGCGGCACCTCTTCGTGCAGGTCGTCGACGACGGAGAAGGTCGCACCATCGCGTCGGCCTCGACGATGGAGTCCGACATCCGTGCGGCTGACGGTGACAAGACCGCGGCCGCGAAGATGGTCGGCGAGCGCCTGGCCCAGCGGGCCAAGGACGCAGGTATCGAGTCCGTGGTGTTCGACCGCGGCGGCAACAAATACCACGGTCGCGTCGCGGCCGTGGCTGATGCCGCACGCGAGGGCGGCCTGAGTTTCTAGGCGTTTGGGAGTAGACGTAATGGCACAGCAGCGACGAGGCGGCAATGACCGCAACCGCGACCGCAAGGACCGCGGTGGCGCCAAGGACGACCGCAATCAGTACCTGGAACGCGTGGTTGCGATCAACCGCGTGTCCAAGGTGGTCAAGGGCGGCCGCCGATTCAGCTTCACCGCTCTGGTGGTCGTCGGCGACGGCGACGGGCGGGTCGGTGTCGGCTACGGAAAGGCCAAAGAGGTTCCGGCCGCGATCGCCAAGGGCGTCGAAGAGGCCAAGAAGAACTTCTTCACCGTCCCTCGCATCCAGGGCACGATCCCGCACCCCATCGTGGGCGAGGATTCCGCGGGCGTCGTCCTGCTGCGTCCTGCGTCACCTGGTACCGGTGTGATCGCGGGTGGTCCGGTGCGCGCAGTTCTCGAGTGTGCCGGCGTCGCCGACGTGCTCAGCAAGTCGATGGGATCGGACAATCCCATCAACGTCGTGCATGCGACAGTGACGGCACTCAAGGGTCTCGAGCGGCCCGAGCAGGTGGCGGCCCGTCGCGGGCTGCCGCTGGAAGACGTGGCCCCGGAGGCGATGCGCCGGGCGATGGCAGAGGTGAAGTCATGAGTTCTCTCAAAGTGACGCAGCGCAAGTCGCTGATCGGCGGCACCAAGGCGCAGCGCGAGAGCATGCGTTCCCTGGGGCTCAAGCGGATCGGCGATACCGTAATTCAGCCGGATCGCCCCGAGATCCGCGGCATGGTCAACACCGTTGGCCACCTTGTCGACTTCGAAGAGGTCGATTCGAAGGAGTCAGACAAATGATCAAGGCACATCACCTTCGCCCCGCGCCGGGAGCGAAGACCGAGAAGACCCGCAAGGGTCGCGGCGAGGCCTCCAAGGGTAAGACCTCGGGTCGCGGCACCAAGGGCACACGTGCCCGCAACAAGGTGTCGGCCGCGTTCGAGGGCGGTCAGATGCCGCTGCACATGCGTCTTCCGAAGTTGCGCGGGTTCACCAACCCGTTCCGTACGGAGTTCCAGACCGTCAATGTCGACCGGCTCGCTGCGCTGTTCCCGCAGGGCGGCGAGGTGTCGATCGACGATCTGGTGGCCAAGGGCGCAGTGCGTGCCAACCAGCCCGTCAAGGTGCTGGGCAACGGTTCGATCGATGTTGCCGTCAACGTGACCGTGACGGCCGCTTCCGCCTCGGCCAAGGACAAGATCGAGGCCGCCGGCGGCTCGGTCACCGTTGCCTGACCACGACTGAACACGGGCGTCAGCACCCGCTGATAGCCTGAGTCACCCCCGGTGCTCCGGGGAGCAGCCGTGCTGTAGCCAGCATTCCGCCACATGGGAGGATCCAGGTGCAACTGAGCGCCTTCGCGTCTGCGTTCCGAACGCCGGATCTGCGCAAGAAGCTGCTGTTCGTCCTGGCCATGCTCGCGGTGTACCGCTTGGGCACTGTCATCCCGACACCGGGCGTCGACTACACGGCTGTTCAGCGCTGCATCGACGTTGTGCAGTCCAACAGCCTGTACTCGCTGATCAACCTGTTCAGCGGCGGGGCGCTGCTGCAACTGTCGATCTTCGCGCTCGGCATCATGCCGTACATCACGGCGTCGATCATCCTGCAGTTGCTCGCCGTCGTGATCCCGCGGCTCGAGACACTCCGCAAGGAGGGTCAGGCCGGTCAAGCGACCATCACGCAGTACACCCGCTATCTGACGGTGGGTCTGGCGATCCTGCAATCGGCTTCGATCTTGGCGCTGGCCCGCACTCCCGGGCAGTTGTTCCAGGGTTGCCAGGAGAGCATCATCCCGGACGTCTCGGCGACACAGATGGTGGTCATGGTCCTCACCATGACTGCGGGTACCGCGACCGTCATGTGGATCGGTGAACTCATCACCGATCGTGGAATCGGCAACGGTATGTCGATTCTGATCTTCACGTCGATCATCGCGGTGATGCCTCAGCAGTTCCTCGCGATCTGGACCGGAACGGGGCCGTTGGCCTTCGTCCTGACACTCGCTGTCGGAGTCGCGGTCGTGGGCCTTGTCGTGTTCGTCGAACAAGCACAACGCAGGATTCCGGTTCAGCACGGCCGCAACCAAGTGGGGCGCAAGTTCTATGGCGGCGCCTCCACCTACATTCCGCTCAAGGTCAACATGGCCGGCGTCATCCCGGTCATTTTCGCGTCATCGATCCTCTTCGTCCCGACGCTGATCGTGCAGTTGACCGGTTCGGACGGTCCCGTGGCGCAGTTCCTGTTGCAGAACTTCCAGACCGGCACCGGCCCCGTGTACCTGCTCGTGTTCTCGCTCCTCATCATCTTCTTCTGCTACTTCTACGTGTCCATCACGTTCAACCCGACAGAAGTGGCCGAAAACCTGAACAAGAGCAACGGGTTCATTCCGGGCATCCGTCCGGGCAAACCGACAGCCCAGTACCTGGAGTATGTCCTCAGCCGCCTGACCGCGCCGGGTTCGGTGTACCTGGCGATCATCGCGATCCTGCCTGTCGTCGCCTTCGGCGGCCTCGGTGTGGGGCAGAACTTCGTGTTCGGCGGCACCAGCCTGCTCATCATGGTCGGTGTCGGTCTCGACACGGTCAAGCAGATCGAGAGCCAACTGCAGCAGCGCAACTACGAGGGCTTCCTCAACTGAATCGACAAGCAACGCTGCCGTCACTCCCGCTCGGCAGTCCGTGATCCCGAGTCGAAACTTGGGCGTCGGCACCGCTAAGGTCCGATCATGCGCATTGTTCTGATGGGCCCCCCCGGGGCCGGCAAAGGTACCCAGGCAGCCGTCATCTCCCAGACGCTGAGTATTCCTCACATCTCCACCGGCGAGATCTTCCGCAAGAACGTGGGAGAAGGCACCGAGCTGGGCCAGCAGGCCAAGCAATACATGGACAAGGGCGAGTACGTGCCGGATTCCGTGGTCAACGCCATGGTCGCCGACCGACTGGGTCAGGACGATGCGGTAAACGGGTTCCTGCTCGATGGCTACCCTCGCACTGCGCCCCAGGTTGCCGAGCTGAACGGGATCCTGGCCGATGGCGGTCACGAGTTGGACGCCGCGGTCGAGATCACGGCCAATACCGACGAGGTCGTCGCGCGGTTACTCAAGCGCGCGGAGGTCGAAGGCCGCGCCGACGACACCGAAGAGGTCATCCGCCGCCGCATGCAGGTTTATGCGGCCGAGACCGAGCCGCTCACCCGCATGTACGCCGAACAGGGCATCCTGCGGCAGGTCGACGGCATGGGAACAGTCGAAGAGGTCAGCGGACGGATCCTGGCCGCGCTGCGCGACTGACCGCAAACCTGACGGCTGGCAGCGGAGCTGACGGTCGCTGTCGTCAGTTCCGCACCTGGCCGTCAGCTCTGCAGTCAGTTGGAGGTGGCGTGTTCCGGCGGCCGGGTGGCATCGAGATCAAGACTCCTGCACAGTTCGCCGCGATGCGACGGGCCGGTCTGGTGGTTGCGCAGGCCCTGCACGAGTGCGCCGAAGCCTGCGTCGCCGGCGCCACAACCCGTGACTTGGACCAGGTCGCTGCCTCTGTACTCGCCCGGAACGAGGCAGGTTCGTCGTTCCGCGGGTACTACGGTTATCCGGCGGTGCTGTGTGTGTCGGTCAATGACGAGGTCGTGCACGGCATCCCGGGGGAGCGGATGCTGCGCGACGGCGACCTGGTGTCGATCGACTTCGGCGCGATCGTCGATGGGTGGCATGGTGATGCCGCGGTCACAGTCGCTGTCGGCACCGTGCCGCAGGCGTTGCTTGACCTGTCGACTGCGACCCGCGAGGCATTGTGGGCGGGGATCGCGGCGACGCTGCCCGGTGGCCGGCTGGGGGATGTAGGGGCCGCGGTGGAGAACACCGTCAACGGCGCAGGCCGCGGTTACGGGATCCTGCGCGACTACGTGGGCCATGGCATCGGTTCCCGCATGCACATGGAGCCCGCCGTGCCCAACTTCGGGCCCGGCGGCAAGGGGCCGAAGCTCAAACCGGGCATGGCCATCGCCATCGAACCGATGGTGACTCTGGGCGACCCCGACGTCTTCACCCACGATGACGACTGGACCGTGAGCACCGTCGACCGGTCGATCGCGGCTCACTGGGAGCACACGGTGGCAATCACCGATGACGGCCCATGGGTGCTGACGGCCATGGACGGGGGAGCCGCGGAGTTGGCAGCCCGCGGCATTGCCGCGCCAACACGGGACCATGTGGAATAGCGTGTCGGTCAAGTACAGGGAGGCCCCATGCGACAGGTCCTGGTGGGCGGACTCGTAGCGGCGCTCGCGGCCACAACGGTGGGACTGACAGTCCCCGCGGTCTTTGGACCCGCTTCAGCAGCCACGGGTGACTACAAGGTGACCCTGGTCGCGCGACAGTGCCCCCCGGACAGTGATCCGGGCAAGAACAACTACAAGTACATCCGCGCCAATCGCGCGCGCAACAACATCCAGGAGACTCTGAAGAACCTGGGTCCGGACACCAACTACAACAGCAGCATGAATCCGGCAGTCGGCCCGGCCAACGAGGATGCTGCCCCGCAGAACGTCTGCAAGCCGATCACCGACTGGCCGCTGACATTGGGCAAGGGCATCGACGGCAAGGCGCCGGCGCCGCTGAACTACCTGTCCAAGGTCAAGTCCCCCTACCCCACGGATCGGACCCAGGCATCCGCCGCGGAACTGGACGCGCAAGGCAAGCCGACCGGTCGGACCATCCCCGGGGCGGTCACCGTTGATCTGACCGATCAGCAGGTGACTGATGCCGCCCAGCAGAAGTTGTGGCTGATGGGCGGAACGCCGAACGATCCACTGGGCGAAGCCTCCAAGGGCTTCGGACCCGACAACTACGCGTTCGGAGCACTGCGTTGTGCCGTGGATGCGCTGAACGGTGACAACGTCGAGTACATAGCTTTTCGCAACGGCGCGACACACGTGTTCTGTTATGCGCTCTATGTGACTCCGCCAGAACCCAACGGCGACATCATCATCCGCAAGAAGGTCGCGGGCCAGACGAGTGGCGAGAGTTACGGATTCACCGGGAACATCTCGTTCTACCCGGGTGGCACCTTCTCCCTGAAGGACGGTGAGGCGTTCCAGGAACGTCGCAGTGTGGGCCAGTGGTATGTCTCAGAGGACAAGCCGCCCCCCGGCTTCGACTTCAAGGACATCACGTGCAGCGTCACAGAGGGTTCGAGTGTCACGATCGACAAGTCCAGACGTCGCGTCGACATGACCCTTGCCAGCCAGCCGAACGGCGACAAGCCGATCATCGACTGCACCTACATCAACGAGCATGAGGTGCCCCCGGAGCCAGCACCGAAAAAGGGTCTGATTCAGATCCGCAAGGTGTCCCTCAACAAGGTCGGGACCTTCCCTGTGACCACGTCGGGTCCCGGTAGGTACACGCATAAGGACAAGTTGACGACCGAAGAGGTCGGGGTCGATGTGGGTGGAGACGTCCAGTCGGACCTGACTCCAGGTACGTACCGGATCGAAGAGGAACTGCCGGACAGTGCCAATGGCGTGTGGGGCAAGGCCCCGAAGTTCGACTGTATCGATCAGGATCACAAGAGGGTCAAGACTGACGGGTCGGGTCTGACCCGAACGATCGATCTGGATGCCGGTGAGGGAGTTCTTTGCCTGGTCACCAACAGGTTCACCTGGAACTCCAGCCTCATCGTCCGGGCACGGACGATCGGCGGTACCAGCGACGACATCCCATACAAGTTGAATGCTGTTGATTCGTCGTCGGGTCAATGCGCACCGTGGCCATCCTCCCCTGGTGTCTATCGAAAGACCGCTGACACCTCCGGAGACCCCGAGGGCAAGGACTGGCACCCCGCCAAACGCAACAGCGACGAAGACGCCACGCGGGATGTCGAGAACCGGACGTGGTGCATGCAGGGTGGACCATCAGGATCGACGTGGACGACCAAATCCGTCGAGTGCAGCGGAGACATCGACTACGACGCGCCCTTCGTGACCTTCCCGGATGAATCAGCCGCGATTGTTCGGCCCAAGAACGGCGGCACGGTGACCTGTGACTTCGTCTATGAGAAGGGGGCCGGTCCGACGCCGACTCCGACGCCAACCCCGACTCCGACGCCGACGCCGACCCCGGGTGACGCGTGTGCTTCGGTCAAGGCCAAGCCCGACACCGTCAAGGTCAAGGTCGGCCAGATGACGGTGCTGGTCAAGAAGATCACGGTGGACCCCAAGTGCAACGAGACGGTCACCGTCGAGTGCCTGCCGGCCGCTCTCGGCAAGGGCAAGTCCAGCCAGTTCTGCGACATCAAGACCAGCCAGAAGCGAGTGAAGGTCGGGCCGAAGTGCAATGACCGGGTCCGGATCACCACCACGATCGTGGCCCGGCCCAAGGCCGGACAAGGTGAGGTGCGCAAGACGACCAGGTTCACGCGAACCTGGTTCGTCAAGGGCACGCCAGATGTCCCGTGCACAGCCAACGGCTGACGCGAGGAGGACGAACGTATCGAGTGGCTGCGACCGATGCGGGCATTCCGGGCAGTCCGAGAAAGGACGGGCAACGCCTGCTTGCTGACGGGTAGCGTTCGAGGGAAGCCTGTCTACGGGAGCCTTCATGCGCGCACGCCTCATCGGAATCGCCGCCCTTTCGGCGGCGATCGCACTGCCGACAGCCATGGTGGGGGCCGCGACGGCGGCAGCGGCGCCCAGGGCTGTCGTGTCGGCGCAGGCTCTCGGTGCGGCCAGGGATGCCCGGTCGGTCGTCAACACGGTTGCCCCGCAGACCCTGGCCGCCGTGCGAGCGGCAGCGAACAACAAGGGCAAAGTCAAAGGTCAGGCCAAGGCGACGATCGCCGCCAACCCCAAGATCGACGAGACCTGTGGCCTGGATGTCACGTTGACCCTGGACTCGTCGGGCTCGATCGGGACCAATGCGAACAACGTCAAGAATGCGGCAACGGACTTTGCCGCGGCACTGAAGAACACCAACTCGACCATGAGAATCACTCGGTTCTCCAAGACCTCTTCGCAGCTGGCGGCGCGGGTGCCGGTCAATGACGTCACAACCGGGCCCGGAGGCTCGCTGGCCAACGGGATTGACGCGTACCCGATCCCCACCGGCGGGACCAACTGGCAAGACGCGTTCAACTTCACCAAGCCCGGCACCGGCGATTCGATGGTGCCGGAACTGTTGATCTTTGTGACCGATGGCGACCCGACCCTGTGGGGTCCAACAGGCACCGGGGGGACCGGGCAGGGGACAGCGTCCAACATTGCCGACTCTCTCGCCCAAGCCATCCCCGCCGCCAACAGCGTCAAGACCCAGCCCGACAGTCGGACGCGCGTCCTCATGGTCGGGGTCGGAAACGGTGTCGACAACGCAGGCTCTCGACAGCGCATGGCCCAGGTGTCCGGACCCAACATCGTGACCAGCTCCACCGGCCTCGTTGGCAAGTCCATCAACGACGTCGACGTCGCCGCCTTCGCTGACTTCAAGGCTCTCGGGACGTTCCTGCGCTCGGTGGTGACGTCACTGTGCGGCAACGGGGTCACCGTGCAGAAACTCGCACAGACCGCGGACGGCACCGAGTACGTTCCCGCGACCGGGTGGAATGTGACCGTCAAGCCCACCGTCAGTGGTGGGTTCAGTTGGGTGGATCCGGCGGGCCAACCGGCCGACACTGCTGCCACCAAGAACACCGCTGGTGAACAGGGCGCGGCGGCG
>WBZP01002496.1_pt1 | contig 21077 bp, 15 predicted proteins | sample 5204301 | NCBI WGS metagenome assembly WBZP01 (sample SAMN12412401, study PRJNA552823) | activated sludge metagenome | isolation source: activated sludge from nitrification reactor of wastewater treatment plant... | place: USA: Pennsylvania | collected 2017
GACAAAGGCAAACTGCCACTTCGGATGCCGCTCCTCGTAGGGATACAACATCTTTCGTCCCAGCTGCCAGTTATAGACTTCAGGCATGGTTTCCTCCGTTTGGTGTCATGGGTCAATAAGTCACAGCCATTTGGTAAAGGCGACCGGCAATGGCCACTCAGGTTCGGCTCTGAATGACCATTGCCGACTGGACCATTGGCCTCCGGTTACACCTTAATTTTGATGTGCTCACCTTTCAGCCACTTAATCATGAACTCGTTCTCTTGGCCCGGCGTAAATCCGGTGCGCACCGGTTCCCAGGGACCACGAGCCCCGATCCCGCCGTCCTCCGCCTTGGTGATCCGGATGAGACATTCCTTCGGTACGGTATTGACCGCATGGTGGTCGATTTCGAATCCCCATTTAAACTTGAGTGCGTTTGCACTTTTTCCTGGGAGCGAATCCATTTGATGCATCGGCATGAGCCAGCTGCGCGTAAATGACTGTTGCGCCCCGTACCGGAAGTTCGATTGATACCCCGTGTCGATCGCAATGGCTCGACCGTCTGGTCTGGTTTCGTGTCCTTTGACCGACTTTGGCGTGGAGACATACGGCGCATGTTTTGCCATGGTCACGTGATACGGATAAGCCGGGTTGTACTTGGCCCGGATCATGAGTCGAGCCACTTTGTAGTACGGATCGCTCGGTTTCCATCCACGATAGGGACGATCCACCGGGTTCCCATCGATATACACATAGTCCCCGTCGTTGATGCCGCGATCTTTCGCCGCTTGGGGATTGATGTGCACCTGGTGTTCCCCGACTCCCGGCGTCCGTTTATCCATGCGATAGGGATCACCGAAATTCGACTCATAGATCTGCACCCAGTCGTTCACCGACCATTGGCTATGAACTCGGTGCCGCGTCTTTGGCGTCACGCAGTAGAACTGATAGCCCTTCTCCCAGAGGGGATTGGTATGGCGCTTGATCTCTACCCACGGGAGCTTGATGTTCCGAATTGTTTTGTCGTCGTGATGTTGGGCCGTGACGGGAATGCCATAGTCGTCCGGTCGAACATGAGGGTTGGTCGTGAAGATGGCGTTCGGCAGATACGGCGTCGCCTCCGGTCCCTCACGATGAGAGATGAAGTTCTCTCCGTACTCGATTGCTTCCGGTTCAACTCGATAACTCTCGATGCGCCCCGATCGGGTCCACATCGGCTTCGACTCGTTGGTCTCCTCCCAGAGGGGGTGCCGCGGATAGGTCCGCACCATGACCATCCACCCCTTTTCCGATTTCAAGAGCACATCGGCACTATATCCGTAAAAGGTGCTCGACGCATCCAGGAGACGTTGGGCGTAGACGTCCACGCGATTCTCATAGACAAAGTGGAAAACGTCTCGCATGCGTTTCTCGCCCGTGATCTCGGCGAGTCTGGCCGCCACCCCGGCAAACGTATCGGCATCGTTCCGCGTGTCGTACAGCGGCCGGATCCCCCCCTTCCAGATCTGTACCCATGGATTCGACACGGTCGCCGTCATTTCCGGATAGGTGAACTCCATCCAAGAGTTCACGGCAAAGGCGATATCCGCATGGTTGACGTCGGACGTCATCTCGATGTCCTGCGTAATGAGACATTCGATGTTGGGGTCGACGTTCCGCACCATGTCATAGTGATGCTTGGCGTTGTTCAACAGATTGACGTTGACGACCCAGCGAAGCTTGCTGGGGGTCGGCATATGGGTCTTTCCCGTAAACACCTTGCGGCCATACTTCGGGGTATTAACGATCAAGGCCGTATCCCCATGATTCCAGTACCCGGGCTCTTCGCCATAGTAGTAGCTCTTGTACTTAATTTCCTTCCCATGGGCATTGGGGTCTAGATTGATCTGCCAGGGATCTTCCGATAGGTGAACGCCAGCGCCGGACCCCGACCAGGGCGTCGCACTCCAAATCCCCACTTTGTAATTGCCGGACCAGGTATGGCAGCCGGAGCCGAACTTCCCGATATTGCCGGTCAAGGTCAGGACCAGGGCGGCCGCCCGTCCATTTGATGTCATGTGGAAATAGTGGCAGACCCCCTCGCCGTTGTGGATGGCCGCCGGTTTAATCGTGCCCGAGTCGCGCGCCCAGCGGACCAAGAGATCCTTGGGCGAGCGGGTGATCTGATGCGTGGTATCCAGATCGTAGTCTTGGAAGTGGATCTGATACATCTGGTAAATGGGCTGCGCGTCGATTTCGCGTCCGTTCAACAGTTTGACTCGATAGGTGCCGGTCAACGCGGGCTGAATGCCGCTGCTATCGAAATGCCAGCCGACTTGCTCACGATGGAGTGGGACGGCTTTCTGCTTGGCCAGGTCCCACACCATGAACCCGCCTAACCGTTCGATGTACTCTGGTTTCAAGGCTTGGATTCGGCCGGAATAACTGTGTGAGAAATCAGGGAACTTGTAGTCCGGAATCACCTCCCGTGGATCCAGGTACTGCAGGGTATCCGTGCGGACCAATAAGGGCATGTCAGTGAACTGCTTGAGATAGTCGACGTCGTGCATGTTCTCATCGAGAATGATCTTGCAGGCGCCGAGGAACAGGGCCCCGTCCGATTGCGGACGAAGAGGAATCCAGTAGTCCGCTCGAGAGGCCGTGGGATTATACTCTGGAGTGATCACCGCGAGACGCGCCCCGCGCTCGATCGATTCGAGCTTCCAATGCGCTTCCGGCATTTTGTTCTCGACGAAGTTCTTCCCCCAGCTCGTGTTGAACTTCGTGAAACGCATATCGCTCAAATCCACGTCGCAATTTTGCGTCCCGTTCCAAAATGGCTGTGAGGGATCTTGGTCTCCATGCCAGGTGTAGTTGTTCCAATACCGACCGCCTTGCGCCTGATCCGGCCCCACCTTGCGTATCCACGTATCCAATACCGGCAGGACGCTGTTGTTGAAACGGGTATTGGAATGTTTGCCGATGAATCCGAGAATGGGCATACCTGCCCGGTGCTTGAAGCAGCGCACACCCGCGCCCTTCATCATTTCAACCATCTCCGGCGCGTACCCTTGTTCGCGAAGGCGCCGTGCCCCGGCTTCACCGCTGTATCTGGTGGCAATGACGACCATCGCCTTCGCCGCATAGGTAAACGCCGTATCCCAGGAGACCCGAAGCATATCGTCCAAGAACCGGCTGGCAAACTTATACTTGCGCTTGGTTTCAGGCGTCAGCTCGGGCGATCCATCGTCCATCCACTGTTTCCAGCCCTTCCGGATCAAGGGGCCCTTCAGCCGATAGGGTCCATAGACGCGCCGATGGAACGTAAATCCCTTGAGGCACATCCGAGGGTTGTGCGCGAAAGTGCCGCGGTTGCCATACAAGTCTTCATAGGTCTGGTGGTCATAGTTCTGCTCGACCCGCATCACCACTCCGTTCCGAACGAAGGCCCGAATGCGGCAGGCATGTGTGTCGTTGGGGGAGCACACCCACGTGAACGATGAATCGTACCGATACTGATCGTGATAGACCCGTTCCCAGGAGCGGTCGGGATATTCCCCCAAGGGGTTGCCGACTTCTGTGACCGGTTGAAGCGCCGTCAAGGCCAGGACTTTGTCCGCCACAGCGATGGCAGCGATCGTGCCGGCGGAAGTTTTCATGAACTGCCTACGTGTAATGACCATGTGTTCTACCTCCTAATTTAGTAGTATGAGGAAGATCAACCTTCTTGCTTTCTATAGTTAGATTCCATTTCGTGAGATCCATGCGTGTCTAGCTGAACATAGACCACAAGACAAACTGTCATCGGCTCATTGACGAGTCGAGAATACACATGACTCCGGCGTGAATCAGAGTTGACGCATCAGACCATTCATGGGATGCAGCTTAGCCGAGCGCCGTTGGAATAAGGGAAAGAAAGACTACCGGTCTGGATTTGAGAAACTACGAGGTTTTGGTTGGTCAACTACCGTAGTAAATCGAGAGGGATCACGATGCCGTGACTAAGCCATGTGCCACGGCATATTTGACCAGATCAGGCGTACTATGGACGTGGAGTTGCTCCATAATCTTGGTTTTGTGAAACTCAACCGTGCGGTGAGAAATCTTCAGTTGGTCAGCGATTTCTTTCGCGGACAATCCTTCGGCAACCAATTGCAGAATCTCATGCTGCCTCGTCGTTAAGTCGTCGATCGTAGCCAAACGAGCGTGTGTCGGCTTGAGGAACGACGTCACGACTTCTTTTGTAATGAGCGGAGTCATATAGAATTTGCCGTTCATCACAGACCGCACCGCCTGCATCAATTCTGTGGCTGCCGATCGCTTCAATAAATAACCTGACGCTCCGGCTCTGAACGCCGCGTCGACATAGGCCATATCGGCATGCATCGTAACAAAAATTAGTTTCACTGCAGGGACCTGCTTCTTGAGCTTTTTCGCCGCCTCAACGCCGTTAAGCTTTGGCATTGAAATATCCAGTATCACGAGGTCAGGCTGAAGGTTTACAGCGGCTTCAATGAGAGCCCGGCCGTCTTCCACAGACGCAACTAATTCGCAATGGGCTTCCAGTAATTTTTTGAATCCCTCGAGCACAAAGGTATGGTCGTCAGCCAAGATAACTCGTGGTTTCTTCATGTGGTGCTCCAGAAAATGGAATATGTACCATGATATGTGTGCCTCGCCCTGGCTCGGACTGGATATCAAATCGTCCTTGCACGGACCGAACACGCTCCCGCATATTGACGAGACCTAACCCGGAATGGCCTGCCTGAGCATTCTTAAGATCGAAGCCAACACCAGTGTCCTGGATCGATAGCGTAATCTCCTGTCCGTCGCAGATCAGTTCAACCTCCACACGAGTGGCTCGAGCATGTTTCATGATGTTGGCAAGGCTTTCCTGAGTGACTCGATAGAGGCATGAGGCAACATCGCGCGGTAAAGGATCGGCCATCTCTTCCCCTACGATGACTATTCTAATTCCAGTTTTCTCGGACCATTCTTCGGCCATGTGTTTGAGTGCAGCAGTGAGACCTAGATCGTCCAGAATAGAGGGATGAAATTTATATGCCATGCGGCGAACGTCATCGGATATCTTGGCCAACCGGTGGCTGATGGATTGGACCGTGTTGTTCGCTTGTGCGGTCATTGAGGATGGGGTGGACAACATATTCCCAATGTCGATTGCGACCAAGGCCAGCCGTTGGTTAATGTCGTCGTGAAGCTCGCGCGCAATACGTCTCCGTTCTTCTTCTTGCGCCGTCATCAGTTCGGCCGTCAATGACTGGAGCTGCCGCTCCGTCCTCAGGCGCTCCGTGATATCTCGTAGGATTAACGTATACGTGACTCTTGAGCCAACCCTCAGCGTGGAGATACTTGCTTCAGCAGGAAACTCACGTCCATCTTTCATTAAACCAGACACCTCACGGTGTTGTGCCATCCGATGAGTTGACTCTGGATTATGAGCAAACTTGTCGATGGACGATGGGTGATCAATCCGAAACCTTTCGGGTAGCAAGAGATCAATCGGCTTCCCAAGCACCTCGCTTGGCTCATAACCGAATAACTTTACCGCTCCTTGATTGAAAAGTGTGATCGATCGATCATGGTCGGTAACGATGATGGCGTCTTCGGCGAGGTCAAGGATGTCAGCGAGCCGCCCCTGGGAAAGTCGTAGCGCCTGTTCAGTCTGAACGTGTTCGCCGATTTCCATTAATAAGGTCTGATTAACGGATGTAAGCTGCTGAGTCCTTTCTGTCACCTTTTGTTCCAGATCCTCATTCGCCCTCTGCAGTGCCATTTCGGCCTGGCGCCGTTTCCGGGCAAACCAGACGAGCACCCACAGAATCACAATCGTGATGGACCGGTTCCCCATCTGGATCCAAGGTGGCAAATTAGCAAACCATGGAGTGCCAATCCCTCCAATGATGGTGAGGAGGGTTCCTGCACCGGCAGCGATTGACGGCATCCATGAAAACCGGGAAACAGTGGCGACTAAAACAACTACGACATAAAACTCATGATCGGCAAACGCCATCGGTGAATTCATATCGAACGCGAACAGCCCTACCAGGAGTATGGCCATGAGGACGGCCAAGATGGGTTCTCTCAATTGCTCGTTCATACGGATGGTCTGCTTCCAAGTCATGAGCCGCGCTGTTGCTTAAGGTTATCGAGGACGATGGGCGTACGTCAAATGTTCGCTTATCACTAGGCCGGATAGGTGAGCGAGACAGAGGTCAATATGACTACCATCAATATTTATTATCAATTCAGGCTGATTACACCGGTCGGACTCATCGCCAAAAATGGGACTCTCATCATGGAGTTTGCCAATCAGCTGGAGGCCCATGAACTGCCGAGGCTCGCAGCCATCAGAGATGCTTTTCTGACCAGGCTGCGACCAGTCCTCATGACCTCGGCCGCCACCCTCTTCAGCCATTTCCCACTCGTGCTGGCCACAGGACCAGGAGTAGCAGCCCGCAATAGTATCGGCATGATACTCGTCACTGGGATGACGGTCTGCACTCTCTTTACGCTCTTTGTCGTCCCGGTCTTCTACTCACGGATCCCGACACAATATCGGCTGGATCAAACGCGTGGACGGTCGAAGGAAATCGCAGGTGAGGAACTCAGGTTGGCAGGAGCTGAAGCGTAAACAGGGATTTGGAATTCTGCGATTACTGCATGATACTCTCAAGCTCAGACCGTCTCCCCTGGAGCGAGTCTATCCTTCCCCATTGAGAGTGAGAGTCTGTAATCTCCCAGTTATGGGAAAAGAGATGGAGGGGGCGTCTCTGAAGGGAGAACAAGAGACACGATACCTGGTGGGCGCCAGAGTAGCCCTCCATCAGATATGTCGCACCCAGTTCGCACAGCTATGTGCGGGCGAATCCTTCAGAACATCGACCGCGAACGATAGGTCTCGCATGGCGCCTGTACGCTTGGATCCACCTCATGGCACCATCGAGGCTGCAACTTCTATGGTAACTCCTCCACCGAACCAGAGGAAACAGGTGCCCCCCTACGGCACAGCCCCAACAGTCCCATTAGACTGCCGTGGGCAACTGCTGTCGCAGACCTGATAGTCGCTCCGACGTGAGTTGCCCCCTCAAGGCGTCTCTCACATAGCCTCGGAGGTGCGTGCGAATGATCTGTTTCGGCAGATATCGGACCGACGGGAAGCGGTGCAGAATGCACAAGAGCACCTGTTCCTCTATTCCACTGGACATCAGAATAATTGGGAGTGCCGGCTGGCTGGCGGATACCATTTGAATAATCCCCTGCCCGTTCATGCCCGGCATCGAGAAGTCGGTGATGATCAGATCAGATACGAACGATCTCCAGCATTGCATCGCCTCTGCTCCATCGACGGCTTCCACGACTCGATGGCGGTCGACTTCCAATTGCACTCGAATAGCTTTACGCAAGTCCTCATCGTCCTCAACCAGCAGGATGGTGGCCATTGTCGGATACCTTCATCATGGGTTCATTGGAGTGATACGTCAGGGTCGACAAGGTCTAATGGTTTCGCAGTTTTTCTCACCAAAAGGCCACTGACGGTTGTACATGGTCCTAGGGGGCCTTCATCTCGGAAAGTCTGTTGCGCAGCGCCCGCATCTCTTCCTTGATGGCCTTGAGTTCAAGAGCCTGTTCCCTCACCACGTCTTTGAGGGCTTGAGTCTCCTCGGCTTGAGATGGTGGTACGGCTTCAGAATTTGGAGGGCCGTGATTAGGTCGAACAGACTGCCTCTCGACAGGATCATGCAAAGCCCCATCTCCATGAAGCGGCTGAGATGGTACAGGCTCGGACGGCAAGTTCAATGCGGTAGCGAACATGGTGTAATCGATCACAAGCGTCGCGAGAGGAGGTGGGTCGATCAAGTCAGGTTGTTGATTGCGACTGGATCGTTGAACCGTTTCAGGAACAAACCGCAGCTGCCCTGGTGTTAGCCCTTGCGGATTACGAACCTGCCGATCAAGCATGGTGCTCGAGTCATTACTGGCACCGTTCGCCCGATAGTGGGTCAACCACAGATGCAGTAACCGTCCCCGTGTAAAGAGAAGCCCAGCTGTCATTTCACTGCCGAGACCCGAGCCATGCGTCACGCGAAAGGCCACAAGCTGGCTCTTCGCCGCTTTGGAGAGAGCAGTGCTCATTAACGGGCTGAGAAAGGCCGTCTCCTCGTCAGAAAACACTCGTTCTGCCGTTGTCTGTTCTCCTGGTGCTGTTTCAACCTGAACCCCCTGCAACACATGGGCGAGCATCAACGGGCTCACCGATACCGGATGGGCGGTCCTAAACCATGAATCATCGACGCTGTGAAGCGACACAGTGCCTCGAGGAGTATTCGCAAAGACCGTGTCTTCGACCTTCTGCATTGAGGAACACGCGGCAGTGAATAAGCACATCACTGCCGCTAAGATTCCAGTGTAGAGCGATCTATTCACCATTGTGCACACAACCGTTCTAATACAGCGCAACAAGGAAGCCACGGGCACCAAATGAATCGAGCGCAGGAGTGCCCGCGACGCTTCCGCCATCATGGACTCGCCATTCTCCCTGCAGGTAGACGCTGGGAGCAATATAGTACCGGCCCATGAAGGTTGTACGACTACTCGATTGGGCCAATTCCTGATCAATATGATCGAAGCGTCCTCCCAGCACAAGTTTCTTGTTAGGGAGGAACGGGATATCGTGAGGGATGAATAGCACTTCTGCCATATAATTTTGGATCGACCGGTTATGTGTGGCGTTCGTCAATATTCCGTTTCCCGCTTCCGGGAGGCCATCCGATCGAAAGTATCCGGCCGTGGCGATAAACGGCCCCAGTTTGACCTCACCGGCAATTCCCCATTTATCCACACCTCTTTTCCCTTCAGGAATGAAGGGGTTCAATGCGGAATTCACGACATCCCGCTTATAGATGGCCCCGATGGTAAATCTCTCTAAAAAGTTAATGGAGTATGTGGCATAGAGGCCAGGAAACCCCAGATGATTAATGCCGCCGAGCGATTTTGGTTGGAACATACCGATGGCGTACCGATGGATGATCCCACCCGCTTCTTTCGAGACCACTTGTCCATTGAGTTCAACTCCAGTGTTGTAGTATTCCGCCGCCTCACTCTCAGTACTCCCTCCATCTCCGCGGGCGCCGAGGATGCCCATGGCTTCTTGGGCGAAGTATCGCTGTTTGATCACCCGTTGTGTGGATGAGAGAAAGGGTAAGGCAATGTCAAACTGACCGACCTTGGCATTCAACAATCCATGCCCATGCTGTCCGATGAGATCGTTGACTTGCCCATAGGCCTGCCCCACGTTGACATTACCTTCAGCAAAGTTCAGCACACCATAGCCCGCAAACCTGCCCTCTTTCCCAATGGGGGCACCTGCCAGTAAAGCAACTTCATCGATCTTTAACAGCGTTTCCTGGCCCCCGGCGCCTACGCCATGCTCTTTATTGAATTCCGCTTCAACCTCCACTTCACCAGAGATTGGGACATGTTTCATATCCTGGATATCGAACCACTCTTTATCTTCAGGAAAGCGAAAACCATTGGTGCGGAAGTTTTGTCCTGTTTGGTTCAGTTTGGGAAACGCTGTGTGGCACGTCGAACAGGATTCACCCGTTTGGCGACTAAATGCGGGAATCGCCTCCGCCTCATTGGGCGCAATCATCGTCATGAGTGCTGAAATACTACTACTCAGCAAAACGGCCAATAACAATAGACGAATGCGCATGATTCCTCCCTCTAGGTTGCGACACGCTACGGTGCAAAAGACCGAATGTAGTGCACGAGACTCCACATCTGCTCTTCCGAGAGCTTCTTCTTGTACCCCTTCATTTCTGTGGTGTCCGGATCGCTGCCATAACAGATGATCCAGAAGAGTTGCCCGTCCGGGATCGTCTGCATGAGACCTTTGTCTGTGTAATTTCTTGGTTTAACATCCAAGTCCTTGGTGGCGGATCCTTTTCCATCCCCATTGGAGCCGTGGCATTTGCTGCACCGATTGTCGTAAAGACTCTTGCCCTCTTGTAGAACATCGGGCGTCGTGGCCATGGGATTAGCCATCGTCAAAAACGCCTCGGGGGCCGTCGGGGTCTTTCGGTCTGCCGCGTCGCCAGGCAGTGGCCAGGCCACAAGCACAATGCTCAGGACTGTAAAACCGAGGGTCATGGCTTTCATGGTGTCGCCCCTTCCCGATCCTTGAAATCTGACGGCTCCTTTTCTGTCCTCACAATAATTATTCCAATTATGTCCAAGATCGCACCCGGCTTCGCTCTCCCCCATAGTGTCCTCCATGGCCGCATATTTACTTCGTTACCAGAGGTCGACTTGTGGCAGCTGAAGATATCTCCGTAAGAACGCGTGCTGGAGCAACATGAATCTCGCCACAGCCATCGCTCTTTAATTTGGGAATATATTCCCACGTATGACATACCCACTCAGAAACTGCAACCGCAAATATTTTATCGAGAGGATGAGAACGAGAACTCCTGTGCCGCATGCAGACACCCCACACTACAACCGACTTCACCGTCACGCTCAGCGCGCATTTCAGACGCCTCGCATGACCGTGCTTTTGATAATGGGAAAATTGTCCCATGCCTACAAACACCCCAAGGAACAGCAGTTTTCAATGATTCTCTAGGCATCAGCTCCGATCAGAGCAGCACCATTCGAGCGGCTGGATGTCCTTTGAACGCAGCGAGCCGAACAGCGCTTGGCCGCCATGATTGTCCATTTCCGCCTCACGACCGCTCTAGAACATTGTCCCTTTCTGCAACAAGCTGACCATCCACAGGTTGCTTCGATGAATGACTCCCTCAGTAGTGGGTAGACCGTAAGCTCCGCCCATTGAGTCAACTGCACTGGTAAGAGGTCTGGTGTGACACCGAAACTGTTCACTAGCTCCGGAGGAGAACAAGATCCCTACCTCGGCGTAGTAGTTGCAGACACCTCCTTTAGGATTTAAACAGAGACTGGATCAGGGAGAGGGCAACCAGTAAATGGACCGACGCTCATGCCTCATGTAGCACGGCAGCCCGGCTTGAGAAAAACAATTTTAAACCGATGGGTATTCCAGATACCGTGATGAATACAAGAAGTGTCATCATGCCGCAAAGGTGGCGGTATTCGTATGACCCCACGAGAGAAAGAAAGATGAATAACGGGGGAAATTGCGAATCCTTCTATGGATTCATGACTCAAAAGAATCGGGATGATAACCCATGGGGTATCGCCGGCTTGAACGAGGCATGACATGGAGCCTCATCGCCCCATCCCTCAGGAGATATGATGGACGGCAAGACAACTCCAGGGGCACACCACGCTGTGCCTTCTAATCCGCAACTCTTCAGAAAGGAATCACGTATGTTCAGCACGGTACTACGTCATAAGAAACATCTACCGATACTCGGTCTGAGTACGCTATTGGCCGGGATCTTGTGTATGGCTAATGCCGTCTCAGCCCAACCAGTGCAATCCCCCGATTGGCAGCAAGTAACACCCAGTGGCGTGGGGGTCTCATTAGCCAGGATGTCCACCGGAGACTATGTGGTCGTGGGTATCGAATCGCCTTTAACGATCGATCCCCGGTATGGGGCGATCATGACCCTCAAGCGATATGGGAGTGCGGGTCAGCCGGCGTGGTCCGCCCAGGTCACTCCTCCCACATTAGTCGGATTAAAACCCTCGAAGGTGCTCATCGATGCGCAGGATAATATCTATGTGCTCGCCAATGAAGGCGACTACAACTACACAATCTGCATACCCGAGGACCCTACGTGCACGTCTGGCCAAATCAAGGGGCTTTTCGACGCCTATTCGATCGTCCAAAAGTATGCACCCGGCGGAACGCTGTTGTGGCAGCAGCAGCTCTTAGGACTAACCGGCCTTGTCCCCGTGCAAGGAGCATTTGATCCTAGTGGGGACCTCTATCTGACCTGGGATCCCAACCCAACTCGATCGGCTGTATCGGGACGAGCAGCCGTGGTCCGCCGACTCAATAAGGATACTGGGGCGACGCTCTGGTCTTCTTTCACCTCATACGCCGGGGTACCTGGAGCACTGGCACTATCGTCCACAGGCACGGTGCTCGTTGCGGCAGCCGGAACCAGCGGGTTATTCATCGCCGAATTTGCGCCAGACACCGGGGCGCGTCTGACCTTAACCACCTACGCCGCTGCAGCAGGAGTATATCCGCCGGGAATGGCGGTCGGACCACAAGGGGAGGTTGCCTTCACGGGACAATCGGCTGAAGGCCTCTTCTTGGGCGTGGAATCTGCCGCACGGCAGCCCGCCTTCACGCTGTCAACCACACCGGGCGCTCAAGGACGCCTGGTAGCGGTCGATGCGAACAGCCAGCTTGTCGTCGCGGGCACGGTGCCCGGATCGAGCGGGACCAATTGGCTACTCCTGCGTTATGACGCAGCGGGAACGCCGGTGCATGCGCCGGTGGTCCTCGACCGACATGCGTCGGCGACCGAAGCGCCACAGGATCTCATCCTGGCTGGTGAAGGCGCCGCCTATATTACCGGAGCAGCTGGTCCCGGGACCAGCATCGATCCCAATGCGACGCAGGCCGTGACCATGCGGCTGGCGCCAAGCGGGACCATCGACTGGATCGCCAGTGCGCCAACCGGCGTGCGGGGCGTCGATGCCGCGCTGGCGTTGGATGGATCCGTTGCGGTCTTAGCGGCGGGGGAGATGACCCTGCTCCATTACCGAGGGGCGGGACCGGCGGTGCCCACGGTGATGACTCTCTCACGGTCGTCGGTGCGAGGGGGAAACAACGTGACGGGAGCTCTGACCTTGTCGGCCCCGACAGGGGCAGTGGTGAGGTTGACCAGCAGCAATCCCTCCATCGCCTCCGTGCCCAGTACCTTGAATGTCCCCGGTGGTATCAGCACTGCGAACTTCACCATCAAAACGTCCAAAGTACGAACCAACACTGCGGTGACGATTACAGCCACGGCCAACGGCGTGTCGACCAGCGCGATCTTATTGGTGACACGGTAGCCGATTCGGCGAAGCGGGACACCCGTCCCGCTTCGCACGGTTGGTCAGACTGTTGCTGAGGCACTCTCGCCGCTAGTCGAATTGGTTGTTACTCGCTGATAGGCTAGTCAAGATACCGTGTTATCGGCAGTACTCGTTGCGGATCCTGTAGCTGGAAGTGTCGTCGCCCGTTCAAACTCCACTTTCGTCGCCTCGACGGTGCCATTAACCACGAGCCCGTACACTTCCACGTGCACCCCAACAGCAATGTCCGCAACAGTCCCACCTTCGAAGATTGTTTCGGGACCTGTCAGGACCTGCACGGTTCCGAGAACAAAGCGATTCGGAGCACGCACTTGTGTCACGATTCCTTTCAGATCGGCATCTTCCACTTCCACCCTTATTGCCTTCATCACTCCCCCGACCAGAGCACCGTGCACTTCGATATGAACCCCGACGAGAATATCGTTGCGGGTGCCACCCTCAAAAACCGTTCCGGCATTCGTCACCACCTGCTGATTCCCAAAGAAGAAGGTGTCTTGGCCGAATACCTTCGTGACAAATCCTTCAAGCACGGCGTTCTCGCTGTCGGTGATGCCCAATTCATCCAGTCGAACTCGTGTCGCCGTGAAGCGAAGCTGAGGAGCAGTCCCACCACCGGACGACAACGCTGTTCCAACCATATCAACCACCAGACCATCCCATGAGCCGCGCGAATGCTCCGGAAAATCTTGCACTATCGCATCCGTATACTCGACTATGAGCGCACCGATCTTAAACGTGTGCTGCGCTGGCTGGTGCTGGGTGACGACTCCCTTGACCTGATAGTCCGGGCCACCGCTCGCCGCATCGAGCGATTTTAAGCCGATAAAGGTTCCCCGGATGATTCCATCTCCCAACACAAACCCGCTGACCTCAACAAGATCTCGACCAGGCACCAAATTTCGGATTGAGCCTCCCGGAATGCTGGGGTCGATGACAGTGACGGACGTAACGGTGACGGTTTGCCCCAACACCGTGAGATGCGAACCACTCGGATCCACCGATTGAACAAATCCTTCGAGCGTGTCCTGATACGACAGTGTCGTGGCCGCACGCTGTCGAGTCCCTGTCGGACCGGAGCCTTCCGTCAAGGTGGCGTTCACACTCACGACCATTCCTTGCTTGAGATCACGTTGGTCTCCAGGTTTTCCATCGATGATCATCAACGTGCCTTGAGTCTTGTATTCAAGTCCGGAGACGAATACGCTGCCGAATCCTGTGATCTGGCCTGACGCGACCGAGACGATCTGACCAGTCCCGCCGATGCCACCACCGGCTTGTGGAGCAGGGCTGCACGAGGTCAGCACGCCGACCAAAGCTAACGGCACAAGCTGCTTCATGGTGAAAGATCTTCTTAGCTGGGATTTACTCAGGCGGTGATTGTTCTTCAAACTGAAAGATCCCGAGTCCTACACGCACACGGCCAGTGCCTTTTGACGCTGGATTTGTGTCGCGATCACGATGAGCGAGCCAGCGATCCAGCTTCTCCAACAATTCTTGCCCCTCGGCGGCTGCCAACGTCCGAAACTCCTGAGCCGCCTCTATAGGGACGTTGTCATACATCACTTTGCGTTGGAAACGCGGTTTTGTGGGCCTCAGATTAATATTGTGGTCGATCGTTGAGATAAGATCGGCGGTATCGACTCCAAGCACGTGCAACTTTTCTGCCGAGCCCTTCTGAGGGACATAGCCCCGCGACACGAGACAAATCCGCCCGTCTTTTAACTGCTTCACAGCACCGACCCGCAAGAGCTCATCCAGCACGGCTCGCACCGGGATGTCGCCACTGTAGGCTTTCACCAACGCACTGAAGGTTGCCCCCCTCCCCTCCATGGGAATTGGGCGAGGATGGCCCTTCCCATCCCCATATTTTGGATCACGAAGCCACCCGGTAATGACCCGGGACCCGCGATGGTATTCCTTCTCCGCCATGGATCGAGAATCAGAGGCCGGCATCAACAACCGCTGCACTTCTTTTCGCGTCAATCCGGTGAGAATGGCAATTCTCGAGACCGTCTGCTTCTTACCAGGGATTCCGAACTCAGCGTTCGCCACCTCCACATAGACTCGCTTGGCCAAATCAGCAAATGCTCGATGGGATACACTGTTTCGGAGAAGGATTCGAACTAATGGGCGGAGAAGTTGGAGCGTAGCGATCGAAAGCGCTTCTGTGTGCGGATGTCGAGCCATGTTGGCGGCCTCAACTATAGACCTCTAGCCGCCTAAATTCCAAGTACCCAGCGTTGCCCGTCGAGTAGCAGGAACAACACGTCACTGCCTATTCTTAAATTCACAATCGACTGCGCGAAAAGAGTTGAGCAACAACGCTCGAAAGCCACGCAGTTTCCTCGGGCGATTCGCCAACACCGACATACGCGTGCCGGTGACTCCAAGAGCGAATCCCATCAAAGCATCGACTATGCAGGCAATCACGCACGTTTGCCGGACATTCCGGGATCTCAAGCGCTTCACGGATGATGCTCTCGTGGACAATCCCGGCAAAGCGAGGATGGAGTGCGGACCTGTTCCGCTTCAACCGAAAACGATGCATCGGCTCAGCATTCCCCGCGTGATACACCTGCCAGAGATGACTGTCGTTAAACAGAAAATACGGAATGTACTCCGCCTATGATGGAGTAAACCGATCTTTGTCTGCGCACCGCAATGGACGCCGCTTCTTTGACAGTAATGGCTCCAGAACACGCCACTGCCCCGCTTCATTCTTGTGCATCACCCAAACGTGATCGCGATCCGCAAACTGGCCGGTGGTCCTACGCAAGCGCATCTTTCCCAACACGACGCGCACGTTGTAGCTGCTGATGCCAGAGACAAGGAGCAGGCTGGCGATACGCAGGGCGTGGTCTTCACAATCCCCCTCTCGCACCTGGAGGGTTTCATCAGGAAACTGCCACGGATCCCCGGCGCGTCCATTGGAATAGGCGTTCGTCGCACTGGCAAACTACGTGACAACCGACGCGCGAAAATCGAAGGAGCCTTGACTGCGTGATTGAAAGAATTCCCAGCCGCCGCGATGTTGCTCGGCAAACGCCTTGATGTCTTTGTTTAAGGTTCGATTCATGACTTCATTCCGGGAGGTGCCAAGAAATTCCCTGACATCGATATCCTAGGTTTACCCTCGAGTATACCCCACGACCGGTCGGGATGATGGCACGATACATTCATGCACGATGTGATCGCCACCCCAGTTCCACTGGGGCACATTCTCCACCTCCCTTGTCGATCGATTGCCGGACCGTAACCTCAGTCTAGGAATCGCCGGTCAAGCGTACAAGAGCTTGCACGTCATCGCTCCGCTCCATTGAGCGACTCGTGATGCCTGCGGGCATCGCCGTCTTAGGGTTCGACCCGTACCCGGAACATCATACCCATATCCTCGTGCTCAAGAATATGGCAGTGGTACACGTACACGCCGGCGAATCCATCAAAACGCATGAGCAGCAATGTCGACTCGTTTGGATTGCAGCGCACCGTATCCTTCCAGCCTTGTTCAAACTCCGGCGGACGCACGCCTGGTCCGGCATAGTCGGTAATATCAACAGGCTCGGGTAGTTCAGGAAGGTGGGGGACTCCGGGCTTCGTATTCAGCGATACGCGGCTCATCACCTGAAACTGCACGAGATGAATATGCATCGGGTGGGTATCCGGTGTGACGTTCTGGAATTCCCAGACTTCGTAGCTATCTTTCTTGACCGTGACGATGCTGGGATCCGCAGAATCAGCTTCCCACGACTTTTCGTTGATTAACACGGTCGGCACACGAATACCAGGAGCCGTGGGCATTTCCAGTTGATACTCCTGCAGCTTGAATCGACGAAGGGTGAATGTCAGGCCACTCACGCTGATATTCTTCCGAACCAGTTCACTGAACGGCACGGCGCGGACGGCTGCTTCGATCGCGGCAAACGAACTTCGCAGCGGAGGTGCGGGCTGTAAAGGATCCGCTCGTACAGGCAATGCAATAGTCACCGGATCAAACCGCTCATCATCGATTGACTTGGTCCCCCGCACTTGAATCCGTAGCAGTTCGTCGCATGCATCATTTGGATCGATGGTGGCATCATCGTTGGAATACGGAATCGAGGCATTGTTACGCAAAATAATATCCGCACCTTTCAACTCGCGCAGATCCAACAGGACATCGGCGCGCTCGCCCGGAGCTAAGAGAAGTTCGGTGAGGTGTTGTGCAGGCGTGGGTAGAAATCCACCTTCCATCCCAATGACGGCAAACGTCAGTTTATCACCAGGATCGGACTCACGAGAAAACGAGAGATTGAAAAAACGAGTATTCGCACCATTCCACAGCCGAATACGGTAGATCCGTGGCCGTAACCGCGTGATCGGCCAAATCTGTCCATTGACGACCGGATAGTCGCCGATAAACTCCGGTGTGGCATTGCCTGCTCCATCGTCCAACACTTGCGCATACCGCAACTTCTTGCCATCGTTGGAGAAACTTTTGTCTTGCAACACCAAAGCAAGTTCCAACACTCCTGCTGGCAATGTAGTGTCTTCCTTGGGGTCCCGTAGCACGTACCCGCCGAACAGACCAGCATAAACGTTGAGACGGGTCACCATCATGGCATGATCGTGGTACCACAAGGTTCCCGCTGACTGCTGATTGGGATAGTAATACAAATGACTTTCATTGGGGTGAATGACATGTTCGGGGAATCCATCGCTGGTCCACGGCACGCGCGCGCCATGCAGATGTGGAACATTGTGCGGGACCGCCAACATATGGTCTTCCTCCATTCCTTGGCGATCGCCAAACTCGATGATGTCGTTCAGGTTGGTCCCTGCAAGCGCACTGAACCACTCCACCCGGATGGGTTTCCCTGGAGCCGCGACGATCAGCGCCCCCGGTGAGGACTTCCCATACGTAAAGATCGGGATATTCTTCAGCTTCGGATGAAACGTATGTCTGACGCAGTTCATGATCAAGCGATACGTCGTGACATTGTCGATGGGGTTGTGGACAGGACGAGCCACCGCGATGTTGCGTAGCGGTTGTCTCCACTTGTCACATGATCGATCAAGTTGAAATGACATGGCAGCTTCCTCCTCCCAGCTAATCGGCCTCCTTGACCTTCTTAATCAAGGCAAGATACGTACCCTCCCGAGTCTGAGCCGTAACAAGCTAAAATCGAGGAACATGGCTGCAATCCGCCATACGTGTTGTATCGAATGTGATACGGAATGTATCTAAAACGATTCAGAAAATGAGTGCGTATACGTTGATCTGAGCAGCGCCCGATCGAGATGCATCCTGCCCGCTTCGCTCCAGCCGGTATGCTTCGGAATGTTGCAGGGTGATCCACGTCAGAATGCTGCATAGCTACCGGCTTGAAACAACTTCAGCTATCCTGATTGTCGGAACATTTCTGGATTGTGGGCACTGCACCTTGCGGTGGCGACAAGCGACGAGGGCCCCGGCTGGGGCCCTCGTCTCAGGAGCACTTCTTCCTGTGTAAGACTACGGTTTAGGACCGTTGTGGCAGTCATAGCAGCTGACATTTTGTCCCGCAGTATATGACTTGCTGCCATGTTCGGTCGAAAATGTCTTGGCGACTTTCATCTGCGCCAGTGACCCGCCGCGGTAGTCGTTCCCGTGACAATAGGCGCATGTCCCCACACCGACGCGCTCGACGTAGTCGTGATGCTCCTTCACCCAGGCCTGCCCGATCGTATGCATGCCGTGCGGACCGCCCGCAGCAGTGAGCGGCGAGTTCGCGTGACACACCGTACATTCACGCACCGTGCCGGCATAACCCTGGAGCGCGACACTTTGTAGATTGTCGTTGGTGTGTGAGCTCGGATACTCAGCATGGGTTGCGCCGTGACAAGCTTCACATTGCATGCTGCCATGGCCCTTGCTGAAGCGGAACAGGTCGAACCCCGCAGCTGGCGTATTGGCATTCGTCGCAAAACGCCGGTCGGCCGGCTTCACCAGGTTGCCTGCAGCATCGAGCGCGGTGGTCGTGCGCTTGCCGTCGAAGTGACAGGCCTGGCAATTCGGTTCCTCAAGCCAGCCCACACGTGCTGGGTGGCCTACCTTGGTCATGTTGCCGTGGCAGGACTGGCAGCCCATCACCGCGTTGCCGCTGGCATCCACTGCATTACCCATCGCACCACGCAGGCACTTGGTCACCGAACCAGGGTGACACAGATAGCACGCACTGCGGTTGGTGCTGTCGTCCAGTGGCAGCAGATTGCTCGGGTCGAGCACCTTCCCGTGGTTGGTGTGCAGCGCAGCGGTCAGCTTAGACACGCTGTCGAGACCCGTACCGGGCAGAGCATTGGAACCGTGGCACCCCGCGCACAGCACCGGCCTACCGCCCTCGGCACTCTTCAGCAGACTACCTGTCTGGCCAAGCCCGAGACTGTTGAGTGCCGCAACATACTTGGAGTTGCCCGCCTGCTTCTCGTCATGCAAGCGCAGGATGTTCTTCTTCCAATCTTTCTCAGGATCGGGATCGTTGAGCCAGCCGGCCGCTGGCTTCGCAGCGAAGCGGGCCTTATTGGTCTCGCTGGATGGGCGTGACGCATGGCATGCCACACATGTGATCTCGTCGCTGACCGGTAACACCGTCGTCGTCGTCGCTACGACACGGTTGCCGCTGTCGCGCGCGGTTACCTTCACCGTTGGATAGAAGTTCTTTGTCCCCTTGTCGTCATAGGGAGTGATCGGCAGCCCTGTCGCTTCAAACCAGCCGTTGGTCGCGTCGAATGTCATCGGCTTCGCAACGAGCGATGGCGTGTGATTGCCGGTCAACCCGATGTCCGGCCCCGGCGAAGCACCATAGAGCGCTCCAGCCCATGTCCAGAAATTGGTCTTGCTCACACTGGTGGTATTGATCGAACCCGTGGGGTCGGCAACCGCTTCGTAGCTCAGCGTCACACCGCTGGTCACCACCTTGCCAGTGCTCGCGTTGACTAGCTGTGCGTGCAGATTGTTAAACGGAGGGAGGATCGAGAAAATCGAGTAGTCCTTACCGTCAACACAGTGCATCCCGAGGTCGTTCCATGCGATCAACGAGTAGCGCGCAGATCGTGAGAAACGCTCTCTATCGCTGACCGGGGCCATCGTTGGATTGGAGTTCCCTGCTTGGATCATCGGCATCTTGCCCGTCAACGGAGTGAATGTGCATTGCACCACAGGAAACGCCTCCCTGTTGTCAATTGACCTAATCTGCACACTCGAGCCCGCCCGGACTGGAGTCCCGATCGCCATTGTCGCCATGGCGATCAATACCCCTAAGTACACTCCTTTCGTGATCATGACGCACCTCCTTGAATTACAGCGCAACACAAACATCTCATGGCATTCAGCGCCACAATTGGGAATATTTTCCCATACTAGGTAAGCCCTCTCGAAAGCGCAACCCCGAATATCGGATAAAAAGGTCCCGCACAAAAAATCTTGCGCCGTAGTGAAGGAGAGGCCATACACCCCTTCAGCCCATTTCGTCGTCGCGATGAGAGCGAGAATCTATTTGTAACTGACCGCCGTACACCGAGGTTATCGTGCAGCCTTAACAGAATGAGCACACAGCACTCTTACGGTGCAGGCAGACATTGGGCTGATCCTTCTCGGTCTATCCAGGCACGCCCCTGTCATCATAGCCCTCTCAGACCCCGCGTCTGCGTATCCAGCAATATCAGGGCCCCGGAATTTAAGATCGGTTGATCAGAGGCATTCGGCAGAGCGTTAGAGAAGTATAGGCTCAAAAGGATTCAATTAATGTCTGAGTGGTCATGGAAATGAACGAATGACAGTTCCTGTTACATTCAGAACCTCACCTTTTCTTGTGAGAAGACGTGATGAACTGATCAGCATAGACTAGTGGTCACCCTGTATGCCTACCTACTCAGCAAGCAACGCAACGAAAGAGATTCTGCCCGGAACAGTCTGATTCATTCACATCCAGTCGCGGATTCAAGTGGCCAGTGCATAATTTCACCGACGGCGTGATGGAGTAACCTCTTGGCACACCAAGGGGTTCTGCATGAGGACGTATCGTCGGCTCACGTACGAAGATCGATGTCAGCTCTATGCC
>WBZP01002498.1_pt1 | contig 21077 bp, 22 predicted proteins | sample 5204301 | NCBI WGS metagenome assembly WBZP01 (sample SAMN12412401, study PRJNA552823) | activated sludge metagenome | isolation source: activated sludge from nitrification reactor of wastewater treatment plant... | place: USA: Pennsylvania | collected 2017
GTCAGGCAGCGTCTCGTGCACCACGATGCCGGTGATACCGCCGACCACGTCGTTCAGGCTTTCCAGGTGCTGGACGTTGAGCGTGCTGTAGACGTCAATCCCGGCTGCCAGCAGTTCCTCCACGTCCTGCCAGCGCTTGGGATGGCGGGAGCCCGACACGTTGGAGTGCGCCAGTTCATCGATCAGGATCAGGCCAGGCTTGCGCGACAGGGCGCCGTCGAGATCGAACTCCGCAAGGACCTTGCCGCGATACTCGATCCTTGCTGGCGGCAGCACGGGCAAGCCCTCGAGCATGGCGGCCGTTTCGCCGCGCCCATGGGTCTCGACAACACCGGCCAGGACGTCCACGCCCTCTGAAGCGAGCTTGCGCGCGGCCACGAGCATGGCGTAGGTCTTGCCAACGCCGGCCGAAGCGCCAAAGTAGATGCGCAAACGCCCGCGCCCTTCGCGATGCTCGTCCTGCTGGATCTGCGCCAGCAAGGCGTCGGGGTCGGGGCGTTGGTCTTCCGTCATGGCACCACGATATCGCTAGAGCCAGCCTGAGCGCCGAAAGCGCCACCACAGGAAGCTGCTGGCGCTTGCGATCACGCCCAGCGCCGCAGGGTAGCCCCACCTCAGCTTCAACTCGGGCATGAATTCGAAGTTCATGCCCCAGATGCCGGCAAAGGCTGTGGCCACGGCAAAGATCGCAGCCCAGGCGGCCAGCCGCTTGGTGACCTCGCCTTGTTCGATGGTCACCATCGACAGGTTGACCAGGATAGCGGTGCCGATGGTGTCGAGACTCGAGTCCACCTGCGCATCGATGCGCGACAGGTGATCGCTGATGTCCCGAAAATACGGCTGATTGTTGGCGCAAACGGCAGGTACACGCCGGCCGTAGAGCTTGCCCGAGAACTGCAACAGCGAGGACACGGCATGGTCCAGCTGCAGTAGCTTGCGCTTGAGAGCGTACAGGCGCTCGATGTTCTGACGCGACGCGCCGCGCACGAAGATGCCCTCCTCGATGCTCTCCAGTTCCGACTGCAGCACTTCCAGAACCGGAAAGTAGCGGTCCACCACCGCATCCATCAGCGCGTACAGCACATAGCCAGCGCCTTGCTTGAGCACCTCGGGTTCACTCTCGCAGCGCTCGCGCACCCCCAGGAAGTGCTGCTTGCTGCCTCTGCGCACCGACAGCACGTAGTTCGGGCCGGCGAATACGACGACCTCGCCGAGGTTCATGTCGCCGCCGACCCACTCGATCAGCTGCATCACCACGAACAGCGAGTCGCCATATTCCTCCACCTTGGGCCGTTGATGGCCATGACTGGCGTCCTCCACCGCCAGTGGGTGCAGGTCGAACTCCCGCCGCATGGCGTCGAGCTCGAGCGGCGTCGGGTCACGCAGCGCGACCCAGACGAAGCAGCCCGGTTTGTCCAGGTAGTCGCTGATGTCATCGACCGGAAGATCGACGAGTCGGGCACCCTCTTGGTAGGCAACGCAGTTGATGATCATGGATTCCGGCTTTCCTTGTCCCACTGCGTCGTCGGCTTCAACGGCGGCGCAGCGCTGACGATCCAGCGCTGGGATCGCGTTTGCGTTCGCCCCAGGCCAAGAGCAGCCAAGCCAGCCCCAGCGGAACGACGAGAGCGAGCAAGGCCAACAAGATGCCCAAAATGTCGATGGATGACATTGGTGTTCGACACGGCGCAGTGCTGCACCATGCCATTCCCGCAACTCAGCTGCGTGCCGCGTGGAGCGACAGGTTGAGCAGCAGCACGTTGACGCGCGGCTCGCCCAGGAAGCCGAACAGACGACCCTCCATGTGCTTCTCGATGAGCTGCTGCACCTGCGCCACGGGCAGGCCGCGAGCTTTGGCCACCCGGGCGGCCTGGTACTGAGCCGCAGCGACGCTGATGTGCGGGTCCAGACCGCTGCCCGACGCCGTGACCAGATCGACAGGCACCTGCGCCGTGTTGCCCGGGTCCGCGGCCCGAAGCGCTTCGATGCGGCCCTTGACCGCATCGACCAGCGCCGGGTTCAGAGGGCCCTGGTTCGAGCCGCTGGAGGCCGTGGCGTTGTTGGGGTATGGCCCGGTGGCCGAGGGGCGGCCCCAGACGTACTTGGGGTCGCTGAAGTTCTGGCCGATGAGCGAAGACCCGACCGGCTTGCCGTCACGCAGGATCAGGCTGCCTGCGGCCTGGTCAGGGAAAGCCGCCTGGCCGATGCCGGTGACGACGAGCGGGTAGGCCACACCGGTCAGGGCGGTCAGCACCGCGAACAGGACCAGGGCCGGACGAAGGATGGAGGTCATGGTGTTTCCTTCAAACGAGATGGACAGCCGACAGCAGCAGGTCGATGGCCTTAATGCCGATGAAAGGCACGATCAGGCCGCCGACGCCGTAGATCAGCACATTGCGGCGCAGCAGAGCGGCCGCGCCGATAGCGCGGTAGGCCACGCCCTTGAGCGCCAGCGGGATCAGGAACACGATCACCAGCGCGTTGAAGATCACCGCGGACAGGATGGCCGAGTTCGGACTCGCCAGAGCCATGACGTTCAACGCACCCAGCGCCGGGTAGGTAGTGACAAACATCGCCGGGATGATCGCGAAGTACTTCGCCACGTCGTTGGCGATCGAGAACGTGGTCAACGAGCCGCGCGTCATCAGCAGCTGCTTGCCCGTCTCGACGATCTCCAGCAGCTTGGTTGGGTTGCTGTCGAGGTCGACCATGTTGCCGGCCTCCTTGGCCGCCTGCGTGCCGGTGTTCATCGCCACCGCGACGTCGGCTTGCGCTAGCGCTGGCGCGTCGTTGGTGCCGTCGCCCGTCATCGCCACCAGCCGGCCATCGGCCTGATAGTCGCGGATCATCTTCAGCTTGGCCTCGGGCGTGGCCTCGGCCAGGAAGTCGTCGACACCTGCTTCGGCGGCGATGGCCGCTGCGGTCAGCCGGTTGTCGCCGGTGATCATCACGGTCTTGATGCCCATGCGGCGCAGCTCGGCGAAACGCTCCTTGATGCCGCCCTTCACGATGTCTTTGAGCTCGACAACGCCCAGCACGCGGGACCCGTCGCTCACCACCAGCGGCGTGCTGCCATTGCGGGCCACCTCGTCGGCGGCTGACTGCACGTCTGCAGGAAACAGTCCGCCAAGGCCTTCGACATGTTTGCGGATGGCGTCGCCGGCGCCCTTGCGCAAGGCCCGCACGCTGCCGTCGGCCGCGGTGATGTCGACGCCGCTCATGCGCGTCTGCGCCGTGAAAGGCACGAAGTCCGTCTTCTGCACCGTCAGGTCACGCTCGCGCAGGTTGAACTTCTGCTTGGCCAGCACGGTGATGCTGCGGCCTTCGGGCGTCTCGTCGGCCATCGACGCGAACTGCGCCGCATCGGCCAGTTGTTGCTCCGTCACACCCTTGGCCGGCACGAAGGCTGAGGCCTGTCGGTTGCCCAGCGTGATGGTGCCGGTCTTGTCGAGCAGCAGCACGTCCACGTCGCCGGCAGCCTCCACCGCGCGGCCGGAAGTGGCGATGACGTTGGCTGCCATCATCCGGCTCATGCCGGCCACACCGATGGCCGACAGCAGTGCGCCGATGGTGGTGGGGATCAGGCACACAAGCAACGCGATCAGCGCGGTCACCGTCACCGGGGTGCCGGCCTTGTTGGCCTCGACACTGAAGATCGAGTACGGCAGCAGCGTCACCGTCACCACCAAGAAGACAATGGTCAGCGCCACCAGCAGGATGGTGAGTGCAATCTCGTTGGGCGTCTTCTGGCGCTTGGCGCCTTCGACCATCGCGATCATGCGGTCGAGGAAGCTTTCTCCCGGGTTGACGTTGATGCGCACCACCAGCCAGTCCGACAGCACGCGCGTGCCGCCGGTGACGGAAGCAAAGTCGCCGCCGGATTCGCGGATGACGGGTGCCGACTCGCCGGTGATGGCACTCTCGTCCACCGAGGCCACGCCTTCGATCACCTCGCCGTCCAGCGGGATCACGTCGCCGGCCTCCACGAGCACGACGGCGCCCTTGCGCAGTTCGTTCGCCTCCTGCGGGTGCCAGGACGATCCGTGGACTGGCTTCTCCAGCTTCTTGGCGATCGCCCTCTTCTTCATGCCGCGCAGCGATGAGGCCTGCGCCTTGCTGCGGCCCTCGGCCATGGCTTCGGCGAAGTTGGCAAAGAGCACGGTGAACCACAGCCACAGAGCGATGGCGAGAACGAAGCCTTGCGAGGCTTCACCCTGCCCGCTCAGCGCCTGGATCCACAGGATGGTGGTGATGATGCTGCCGACGTAGACGACGAACATCACCGGGTTGCGCCACTGCACGCGCGGGTCCAGCTTGCCGAACGCTGAGGCGATGGCGGGCTTGACCAGTGCAGGGTCCAGCAGCGAGAGGGTGGTTGCGCTTGTCATGAGAGTGTTCCGTTGGGGTGGATGCGGCGGTTCACTTCGGGGTCCACAGCATCAGGTGCTCAACGACTGGCCCCAGGGCCAGCGCCGGCACGTAGTTCAGCAGGCCGACCAGCAGCACGGTGCCGATGAGCAGACCCACGAACAGCGGGCCGTGGGTGGGCAGCGTGCCCGCCGTCACCGCCATACGTTTCTTGGCCGCCAGCGAACCGGCAATCGCCAGCACCGGGACGATCACGCCGAAGCGGCCGAACCACATCGCAATGCCCAGTAGCGTGTTGTAGAAGGGCGTGTTGGCCGACAGGCCGGCAAAGGCGCTGCCGTTGTTGTTGCCCGCGGAGGTGAACGCGTAGAGGATTTCCGAGAATCCATGCGCCCCGGGGTTGGCCACGCCCACCTTGCCCGCATCGGCTAGGACGGCCACTGCGGTGCCAGCCAGCACCAGGATCGGCGTCATGAGGATGGCGATCGACACCATCTTCATCTCATAGGTTTCGATCTTCTTGCCCAGGTACTCCGGCGTGCGGCCGATCATCAGCCCGGCAATGAAAACCGCCAGGATGGCGAAGATCAGCATGCCGTACAGGCCTGTGCCGACGCCGCCGAAGACGACCTCGCCCAACTGCATCAGCACCAGTGGCACGGCACCGCCCAGCGGCGTGAACGAGTCGTGCATGCCGATGACGGCTCCGCAGGAAGCGGCCGTGGTGATGGCCGCGAACAAGGCTGTGGCAGCGATGCCGAAGCGCGCTTCCTTGCCTTCCATATTGCCGCCGGGCTGCGTGGTGCCGGCACTCTGGTCGGCGCCGATCGTTGCCAACAGCGGGTTGCCTTGCTGCTCCTGCGAGATGACGACGACGACCGCGACGACGAAGATGGCCGTCATGGCCGCCAGCACAGCCCAACCCTGGCGCGGGTCGCCCACCATGCGGCCGAACATGAACACCAGCGCTGCCGGGATCAGGAAGATCGACAGCATCTGGAAGAAGTTGGTCAGCGCCGACGGGTTCTCGTACGGGTGGGCCGAGTTGGCGTTGAAGAAGCCGCCGCCGTTGGTTCCCAGCATCTTGATGGCTTCCTGCGAAGCGACCGGCCCCATCGCGAGGGTCTGCGCTTTCGACTTGACGTCCTCCATGACCGGCGCGCCCTTGTCGTCCTTCAGGGGCTGGCCGTCGGCCCCGTTCTTGACCGCCTGGTAGGTGGTGACGTCGAGCGTGGCCACCTCCGTGTACGGCAAGAAGTTCTGGATCACGCCCTGACTGACCAGGAACACGGCGAACACCAGAGACAAGGGCAGCAGCACATAGGCAGTGACACGGGTGATGTCGACCCAGAAGTTGCCGATCGACGCCGTGATCTTGGGTGATGGGCGCGCGACGAAACCACGGATGAGCGCAAAGACCACCACGATGCCGGTCGCTGCGGACAGGAAGTTCTGTACCGCAAGAGCCAGCATCTGGGTCAGGTAGCTCATCGTCGCTTCGCCGCCATAGCCCTGCCAGTTGGTGTTGGTGACGAAGCTGATCGCGGTGTTGAAGGACGAGTCGGCGCTGACTCCGGCCATGCCGGCGGGGTTGAGCGGCAAGCCGCCCTGGAAGCGCTGCAGTGCATAGACCGCCAGCACGCCCAGGAAGTTGAAGACGATGAGCGTTATGGCGTATTGGCGCCAGCCCATGCCGGCCGACGCATCGACGCCGGCCAGCCGGTATAGGCCACGTTCGACAGCCTCGAAGGGCGCCATCCAGCGCGGGAAGCGGCCGTCGGCCAAGGCCACCAGCCACTTGCCAAGCGGCCATGCCAATGCCAACAGGACGCCCAAGTAGGCAGCCAGAAGGATCCAGGCTTGGGTGTTCATCAGAATTCCTCCGCCCGCAGCAGGGCGTAGACGAGATAGACGAGCAGGCCGAGCGAGGCCAAACCTGCAAGCCAGTAGAGCCAGCTCATTTGCGCACCCCCAGCTTGTCGCAGCCGATCACCATGCCTAGCATGGCGATGAACAGGAGAGTTGCCCCTGCCAAGAAGATGAGATCCATGGAGCCTCCAGCGATCGTTACTTGCTGGAGAGCTTAGGAACTAAGGCATCAAATCGGTATACAGATCCGATTGATCGGCATAAAGATCTCATCAAGAGGCGGCAGGTAGCCAGGCTCTATGCCGTTCTGTGTGGAACTTGACTTCACACCCTGTGCCGTGTGACGCCCGCGGACAGGGGCGTGGCCGGCGCGAACGGCGACACTGGCAAGTGTGTGAGCTTGCCCAAGCGCAAATAGGCGATGGCGTTGAAGTTGGCTGCGGTCCTGAAGCCGCGCGCGGCGCGCTTGGCTTGCTGCATGAGACCGTTCATGGCTTCGACGAAGGCATTGCTGCGGTGATCCAGCATGCCGCGGACGACCGAGTCGAAGTGGGCCTTCAGTGTGGCTGCCAGGCGCTTGAACGGTTCCAGACGGCGGCGGCGGGCCCAGGACGTCCAGGCCTTCAGTTCGGCGCCAGCCAACTCGGCCTGGTTGTGGCCGCGGGCGTTGGCGAACACCTCGCGCAGCGCCTTCTTCAGCCGCCAGGCACGCGCGGTCTTCAGGTTGGCGCGTTGCAGCCAGTGCATGGCTTCGGTCTGCGCGTGCGACCAACCCGAGGGATTCCTGCGCATGCCCCACAGGATTGAGCGGCGCTGCTTGGGGGTCAGCTCTCCCAGCGCCTGCTGCACCCGTGCCTGCTCGGTCTGCCACTCCTGCTTGCGCACCTCGTCCATCGCCTCACCGGCGAGCTTGACGACGTGGAAGCGGTCGTGGCTGACCAGTGCGTTGGGCAGGTAGCTTGCTGCGCCTTTGAGGTAGGCCGCACTCATGTCCATGCAGGCGTGGGCGATGGCTGTGGGCTCGCCGCCGTGGGCCTGCAAGTCCTGGGCGAAAGCCTGGATCGTCGTGTGCTCGCGCCCCTGGGTGCAGAACAGCAGCCGCTTGGCATCCAGGTCGTGCACCACGGTGACGTAGTCGTGCCCGCGGCGCAGGCTGGTCTCGTCGATGCCGACGATGCGCACCCGGCTCATGTCCTGCTTCTTGCGAGCCTCGCTCACGTAGTGCTCGATGCGGCGCCACAGCTGCTTGTCGCGCTCCCGCATGTCCCTGGCGGCCTGGCGCACCGGCAGGTCCTTGCACATCGTCAACGCCAGTGCTTCAAACAAGAGCGTGAAGCCGCTGCCTTCGCGCGCCCACGGCACGCTGAGCTGCGTGGTCTTGCCGCACGCCGTGCACACCACGCGCGGCACCTGGGCATGAAGCCAAGCTTCGTACTGGAGGAAGTCCAGATGCCGCCAAGACCGGGTCAGTCGGTCATGCACCTGTTATGACCCGCAATGTTTTCGGCTTGATGTCGCGCCACAGCTGGGCGCGCCGGTAGCTGGGCTCCACACCCAGCGCGCGCGCCAGACCGCGGTAGATGTCCACGCGGCCGAAGTCGGTCTCGGCCTGGTACAGCACCAGGAAGCGGTGCGGGTTGAGCGCGTGCGTGAGGCTGCGCAGCGCGGCGGTCTTGCCCACGCCGGGCTCGCCGGTGATCAGGCCGATGCCGGGCGATTGCAGCAGCCAGTCGAAGCGCTGCTTCAAGTGCGCCAGCGCGCCGTCGTCCCAGGGCTCGGTGAGCTGCTTGCCCAGCGGCGGGTGCGCCAGGCCGAAGTGCTGGAGGTACATATGTCATACCCCCTTCTTCACATCGTGGTCCTTGCCGCCGTGGTACTGCCGATGCGCAATCTCCACCAGGTTGGGCCCATGGCGCGGGGCGAGGGACGCCGCCGCCGCCGGCGGCTCGGACTTGCGTCGCACGCGTTTGACGTTGGCCAACGCGTCCAGTGCGGTGGCCAGGCCCAACGACTGGCCGGCCTCGTCCTCGACACCCACCACGCGAGCAGCGTGCGGATCGACCACCAGGCGCACGGTCTTGCCCGACAGCTCGTACGGCACCTCGAAGCGCTGGCCCAGATACGACACGGTGCCGTCCTTCCTGACCAGGCGAGGCGCGCGGTGGTGGAACAGCGCATCGAGCCCCGCGGCCTTCGCACCCAGGCTGCGGATGCGGGCTAGGTCGCGCTGGTAGCGGGCCAAAGGCGTCACGCCGCCCAGGCCGGCATGCCCGGTGCGGTGGTAGATCTGCTCCAGCCAGGCCCACAGCCGTGCGTTGAGATCGTCCAGCTCCGTGATGCGCCGCTCGTCGAGCTCGCCGAGGAACTGCTCGCGCACGGTCCTGTGCCATCGCTCCAGCTTGCCCTTGCCCTCGGGCGCATAGGGCCGGCAGAAGATCAGATGCACGCCCAGCCGGGCGCAGATGCCTTGCAGGGTCCGGGCGCGGTAGGCCGCGCCGTTGTCGACCACCAGCTTGATGGGTACACCGCGCTTGAGCAGCGCCTGCTTGAGCACGCCCTCGATGTCCAGGGCTGTCTCGCCCAGGCAGAACGCGCTGTGCGCCACCAGCCGCGAGGCGTCGTCGATGAGCGAGACGAGGTAAGTCTTGCGCAGCGATCCCTTGTGCGGCACGCGCGGACCGTGCATCACGTCGCCGTACCAGATGGAGCCGGCGAACTCGGCGCTGAAGCTGCGTCGCTCCTCGGGCTGAGCCGAGGTGCCGGCCACGCGCGACAGGCCGTGCTGCTGCAGCAGCCGGTGCAGCGCCGAACGCGACAGCGCCTGCGCGCCCGGCTGGCCGTCGGCTTGCAGCAGGCGCAGGATCTGCTGCGTCGAGCGACGCGGGTTGTCGCGCTTGGCCGCCAAGATCGCCTCCTGCAGCGCCGGCTCGATGCGCGAGCGGCCCCGGTCGACTCGCGTCTTGGGAACCAAGCCATCAAGACCATGCCGCCGCCAGGCGTAGAACCAAGCCTCGATGGTCTTCGCACCCAGGCGGTGGCGCTGGGAGTTGGGAATGGCGTATTCGCGCTCGGCCAGCTCGGCCACCAGCCGCTTGAACTCGCCGCGCTCCAGCCGCTCGCGGCTGAACAGCGGGCCCAGTACCGACAGGCGGAACAAGGCCTGAGGATCGACTGCATTCATCGTTTGCATCCGGGTTGATTGAACACGGACGCGATCACACCGCCAGCGGGCGCCACCGGCCAGTGGGCAAACTGTGTGGGTGCCCCGCCCGGGCGGGGCACAGGGGCATCCCGCCCCCGCACAGGATCAGCCCATCATGGGACGTCCAGCTCCATGTCCAGCCACGCCATGGCCCGTGACAGCGACATCATCTGCAGCACGCCCAGCCAGAACGCGGGGCCGTCGCCGGCGCGGCCCAACTCGGCAAACCGGCTGCGCATGAAGAACGCGAAGACGCTGTCGCACTCAGCCAACCAAGCCCCCAGCGTTGCACCGTGCGCCGCGGGCGTCCCGTGCTGGCCGCACATTGGCGCACCGAGCAGCCCGTCAGCAGCAGCAACAAGACCGCCTGCTGCACGGCCCAGTCGAACCAGCGCCGAGGCGCGATGCACTCGGGCAGCCGGGAACAGGTGCCCGCGCACGAGCGGCAACAAAACCGCAGCACCGCCACCGGGTTGAGCGAAGCCCGGGCGTCCGAGCGCCGATCCGCCTTGCGCCAGTACCGCCCGTGGCCCCAGGGTCGGCTGGTCTGGCAATGCGGACAGTGTGGGGGTCGGTACCGCTGCGGGTCTTCAGCCACGAGCCGGATGTGTTGCGCCAAGCTCAGGATTCCCGGTACGATGCGTTGCATAGGCCGATCTCTCTTGTCCGTGGTGGGTGTAGGAACTTCCCACGGTAGCAAAGGAGCATCGGCCTATTTCTTGCCTGCTGCGTCCCACGCTCCTCGCGGCGCCCTCACGCGAGTCGAGATCAAAGACCCTGGGCTTCAGCGCCCGTGAACGCCTGGGATTTTGGAGGACGGAACACCCGGGCATCACGCTCAACCTGAGTACACGCGCCGACCCGTTCATGTTTGCCTACACGCCTTTTGATGCGGCCATCCACTTCGGCGATGCGGTGTGGGCCGGGGCCCTGACCGAGCTTCTGTTCGGCGAGGAGATGGTGCCCGTTTGCGCACCGGCGATGCACGGCTCGCTCAACGCGCTGCCACCGCAGGCGCTTGAGCACCACATCCTGCTGCACCAGTCGGCGCGGCCTGACGCGTGGCGAGACTGGTTCCAACTGGCGGGGCTGCACGACGTCAACGCGATGGGCGGACCGCGCTACGAGTTGTTCTCGATGCTGGTGGAAGCGGCCAAGGCAGGCCTGGGTGTGGCCCTGGTGCCGCGCTTTTTCGTGCTCACCGAACTGGCCACCGGCGAATTGCACGTGCCCTGCCCTCTGGCCATGCGCAGCCAGCACCAGTACTACCTGGTCTACCCCGAGGACAAGGCCGAGTCGGCCTCGCTGCAGGTGTTCAGGCAGTGGCTGCGCCAACAGGCCCACGCTTATCGGCAGGCTTCGTAGCTTGCGCAGCGATGCACCCATCTTTTCCAGCCGAATGGAGCGAATCGACTGACAGCCTGGCACGGTGCGGGAGCGTGGGGCTAAGGGGTGAGCTGCAGGCCCCCCCTGTCTGCGCCTGGCTCGCGCCCCGACCTATGACGCCCCTTTGCCCGCGGCGCCATGCCCGGCGGGCCGGCGCGCCACCTGCCGGGCGGCCTGGGCAAAAGCGTGCCACCAGGCCGGATCAGGCCGGCGCGCTGCCCTGGGGCTGCCGTAGCGTTGCCAGTCCAGCGCCTCGAGCTGTGTGGCCAGCGCCTCGGCGGGTGGCCCCAGGGTCTGTCGCACCAGCTGTGCGCGTGCACGGGGGCCGTGGTGCGCCTGCACGGGAACCGCCAGGTCCAGCAGGCGTTGCTGCACGCGCTGCTGCAGTCGCAGCCAGGGGTCCTGGCGGTGCCGGTCCCACCAGGCCCAGCTGGCGCCCGCCAGCGCGGCCGTGCAGAGCAAGGCGATCAGGGCCGAGGCCAGGTCCTGCCAGCTGGGGGCTTCGACCCCCAGCGCGCGCAGCAGGTCGAACTGCTGGCCACGCGCGTAGTTCAGCACCCACTGGTTCCAGCGGTTGTTGAGGCCCTCCCAGGCGCTGCGCAGCCTGGAGGCCAGGGCCGGATCGATGGCGTTCATCGCGCCGGCCACCAGGCCGGGAGGCCGCGCCAGGCCCTGACCGCGGCGGATGCGCTCGGGTGCGACGGCGGACGTGGGGTCCACGCGTACCCAGCCGACGCCGGGTTGCCAGATTTCGGTCCAGGCGTGCGCGTTGCTCTGGCGCACCACGTACCAGCCGTCCTGCGCCACTGCGTCGGCGCCCTGGTAGCCGGTGACCAGCCGTGCCGGCACGCCCATGGCCCGCATCACGACCACAAAAGCGCTGGCGAAGTGCTCGCAAAAGCCCAGCTTGCGGTCGAGCCAAAACTCGTCGATGGCGTGGCCCGCGTACGGTCCCGGCTCCAGCGTGTAGGTGTAATCACCTTGGCGGATGTGCTCCAGCACGGCGCGGGCTAGCGTGCCGGCGTCGGCCCGCGCCATATCCGGGCGCTGGCGCAACTGGGCCGCCCACTGCAGCGTGCGCGGGTTGCCTCCCGGGGGGAGCTCCAGCAGGTCGCGCAGGCCGGGCACGGCCTGGCGCGGGCCGTGCAATGCCTGCGGCCAGGCCGTGGCGCTGACACGAACACGCTCGGTGATGGGGCGGTCGACCTGCCATTGCGCGTCGGGCCGCAAGGTGAGTAGCCAGCCTTCGATCTGCGGCGCCGCATCCGGCCAGTCGGGCGTGATCTCCAGCATCGGCAGCAGGGCCAGCCGGCTGGGCTCGATGGTCAGCTCGTAGCGCAGCGGCGGGCCGCGCAGTTCCAGTTCCAGCCGTGGCCGTGCGGCGACGGCGAAGCTGGGCACCAGGCGGGTCCACTCGCGTCCGTCGAAGCTGGACAGCACTGGCCCGCGGAAGTAGAGCGTTCCTGGATCGGGCGCGCTGCCTTCGAAGCGCACGCGCATCGCGATCGAGTCGTCTTCCGCAACCGAGGCGACACCGCCCAAGCGCAGCGAGCCTGACAGGCCGGTGCGCCCTGCCGCGTCCTGCGGCAAGCCCCACAACGGCCCGATACGCGGGAACAGCACAAACATCACGACCATCAGCGGCACTCCCAGCGCAGCCGTGCGGGCCGCCAGCGCGCCGGCGCGCCACAAGGGTGGGCGACCCACCGGCATGTGGGCCAGCACCAGGGCCGTCAGCAGCCCCCACACCGAGACCAGCAGCCACAGCCCGGTGGCCAGCGACTGCGAGTACAGGAAGTGCGTCAGCACCAGGAAGAAGCCGAGGAAGAAGACCACCAGCGCATCGCGCCGCGCACGCAGTTCCAGCGTCTTCAGCGACATCAGCACCACCAGCAGCGTGATGCCGGCTTCCTTGCCCAGCAGGGTGCGCTCGGCCCACAGCGTCAGCGTGGCTGCCAGCATCAGGATGGCCGTCACCACCCAGCGGTTGGGCAGCGCGCCGCCGCGCCAGGCCAGCACCGCGCGCCAGCCCAGCAGACCCGCCACCATCGGCGTGCACCACGGCGCCAGGTGCAGCAGGTGCGGGGCGATGGTCCAGCCGATGACGGCCAGCTGGAACAGCGTGTCGCGGGTATCGCGCGGCAGGTGGGCCAGGCGCTCGTGCGTGGCGGCGATCATCCCGGATGCTCCGCCAGCAGGTCCAGCGCCGCGCGCCGGTGGGCGTCACCCTGGCCGGGCGGCAGCATGCGCTGCGGCAGGCGCAACGTGCTGTCCAGGCCTTCGCGCTCGGCCAGCAGCACCCAGGCGGCCAGGCGCGACAGGCGCTTTTCGGCATCGCTGCCCGCGGTGTCGGCCCAATCAAGACATAGCTCGCGCGCGGCGGTGCCGGCTGTCTCGCGGCTGACCAGCTCGCCGCTGCGCGCCACCTTCTTCCACACCACCTGGCGCATGGTGTCGCCACGCCGCCAGGGGCGCACGCCTTCGAGTTCGCTGCCGGCACCGCGCCTTGAAGGCCGTTCGTCACCGGGCGCAGCGGCCGACTGCGGCAGCGGCGGGGCCGGCAGCTCAGGCCGGGGCCAGGCCAGCACGCGGGCTGCCGGGCGCCACACCGTCCAGGCGCGAAACAGGCCGAAGGGGAAGGCCGTCTCCACCACCAGCGTGGGCACCGTGTGCCAGCCGCGGCGGGCCGGCACGAAGCTCAGCGTGACGCTGGCCTGGCCCTGGCGCGGCGCGTCGCACCAGGCGGCGGCGCGGCCCAGTGCGGCGCGATCCTCGAAGCGCAAGGCCAGCGCGTGGCGTTCGTGCGAGGGGTTGTCCATCACCACCTCCAGACGCGCCGGCTCACCGGCAAAACCCGGCGCAGTGGGCCGCAGGTGCAGCGTCAGCCCGCGCAGATTGCCGTGCGTCAGGTGCATCGACACGAGCCCCGCGCCGGCCAGCAGAAAGGTCAGCGCATAACCCAGGTTGAGCTGGTAGTTGATGGCCGCCAGCAGCATCACGAGCAGGGTGCCAGCGAAAGTGAAGCCTGCCCGCGTGGGCAGGATGTAGATGTTGCGCTGGCCCAGCTGCCAAGTGTCGGTGAGCGGCAGCCGGGTCTGCCACCAGGCACGAAACCAGGCCTGCGGGGTCCAGCGCCGCGCAGCCATCGTCAGGGAATGGCCACCGCTTCGACCATCGCGCGCACCTGTTCAACGGGCCCGCGGCCAGCCCCGGACACCGGCACCAGCCGGTGCGCAACGGCCTGCGGCAGGATGGCCTGCACATCGTCGGGCGAAACGTAGTCGCGCCCGGCCATCAGCGCGCGCGCCTTGGCCGCACGCAGCAGCATGATGCCGGCGCGGGGCGACAAGCCTTCGCTGAACCAGGCGCCCGAGCGCGTGGCGGCAATCAGCGCCTGCAGGTAGTCCAGCAGCGGCTCTGCGGCACGCACGGCCAGCACGGCCTGTTGCGCAGCCATCAGTTCGCGCGGGCGCATCACGGCCTGCAGCGCCAGGGCGGCGACGCGCCGATCGCCGCCGGTGAGCAGCGCACGTTCGGCGGCGCGGTCGGGGTAGCCCAGCGTGATGCGCAGCAGGAAACGGTCGAGCTGGCTTTCCGGCAGCGGGTAGGTACCCAACTGGTCACTGGGGTTTTGCGTGGCGATCACGAAGAAGGGCTTGGGCAGGGCACGCGTCTCGTTTTCCACCGAGACCTGCTGTTCCTCCATCGCCTCCAGCAAGGCGCTCTGCGTCTTGGGGCCGGCACGGTTGATTTCATCGGCCAGCAGCACCTGCGCGAACACCGGGCCTTGATGGAAGACAAAGGCATCCTTGCCGCGTTCGAAGACACTCACGCCAATGAGGTCGCTGGGCATCAGGTCGGCCGTGAACTGGACACGGCGGAAGTCCAGCCCCAGCGACACGGCCAAGGCATGTGCCAGGGTGGTCTTGCCCACCCCGGGCACGTCCTCGATGAGCAGGTGCCCACCGGCCAGCAGGCAGGCCATGCAGTCCTCGATCTGGGGGCGCTTGCCCACCACGATCGTGCTAATCTGGTCCACCAGCCTGGAGAGCTGGCGCGTAAGGCTGTCGTCCATCCGAGGCACCATACTCGATCTACGGAGACAAGATCCCACGATGAGCACCGTGTTCTATAGCCATCCGGACTGCCGCTTGCACGACATGGGCGCAGGCCACCCCGAATGCCCACAGCGGCTGGACGCCATTTCGGACCATCTGCTGGCCACCGGACTGGATATCGCGCTGCAGTTCAAGGACGCGCCTTCGGCCACCATCGAGCAGCTCGAACGCGCGCACAGCGCCCACTATGTCACCGAGATCCAGGACCTGCTGGAGCAGGTGCGAGTGGGCGGTACGGCCAAGGCGCTGGACCCCGACACGGTGGCGTGCCCGCAGACCCTGGCCGCGGCTCTGCGCAGCGCCGGCGCAGCCGTGGCGGCCACCGACGATGTGATCGCCGGCCGTGCACGCAATGCCTTTTGCGCCGTGCGCCCGCCGGGCCACCACGCCACACGCGACGAAGCGATGGGCTTCTGCTTCTTCAACAACGTGGCCGTCGCGGCGCGCCACGCGCTGGACGTGCACGGCCTGCAGCGCGTGGCCATCATCGATTTCGACGTGCACCACGGCAACGGCACCGAGGACATCATCGCCGGCGACGAACGGGTGCTGATGTGCAGCTTCTTCCAGCACCCGCTGTACCCCTACTGCGGGGCCGTGCCCAAGGGCACCAACATGGTCAACGTGCCGGTTGCCGCCTACACGCGCGGGCCGGCCGTGCGCGAGGCCATCGAGGCCATGTGGATGCCGGCGCTGGAGGAGTTCAAGCCGCAGATGATCTTCATCTCCGCCGGTTTCGACGCCCACCGCGAGGACGATCTGGGCCAGATGGGTCTGGTGGAGGCCGACTACGAATGGATCACCCGGCAGATCGTCGCGGTGGCGCGGCGCCACGCCGGCAACCGCATCGTGTCGTGCCTGGAAGGCGGCTACTGCCTCAGCGCGCTGGCGCGCAGCGTGGCGGCACACGTGCGTGTGTTGGCCGACGTGGCCTGAAATCGTGTTGCCCCAGTTGCTGCAGGCCGGCGACTTCGGCCAGCTGATCCGCGCCCTGCAGCAGCCGCCCGCGCTGGTGGAAGCCGCGCTGCTGCTGGTCTGCCTGGCCGCGTCCTGGCTGCTGGTGCGGCTCTTGCGTGGCGCTGCGCCGGCAGCGGGCGACTCCATCTGGTTCGGCAGCCGCATCGTCGACGGTGTCTTTTTCCCGGTTCTGCTGTTGCTGCTGGCCTTGCTGGCACGCTGGGGTCTGTACGCACAGGGCCAGCCGGTGGCTCTGTTCAAGCTGGTGGTGCCGCTGCTCGTCGCGTTGGTGGTGATCCGCCTCACGGTGCGCGTGCTGCACCAGGCTTTTCCGACATCCGGCTTCATGCGGGTGGTGGAACGAAGCGTCTCCTGGCTGGCCTGGGCGGCGATGGCGCTGTGGGTCACCGGGGCACTGCCGCTGATCCTGCATGAACTGGACAGCATCAGCTGGAAGATCGGCAGCACCCACATCTCGGTGCGCAACCTCATCGAAGGCGCCGTCACCGCGGTGCTGGTGCTGGTGCTGACGCTGTGGCTGTCGGCTGCGCTGGAAGCCAGGCTGTTGCGGGGCGCCACCGACAACCTGTCGATCCGCAAGATGGCGGCCAATGCGCTGCGCGCTCTGCTGCTGTTGATGGGGCTGATGTTTGCCCTGTCGGCCGCGGGCATCGATCTCACAGCGCTGGGCGTGATGGGCGGCGCGCTGGGCGTGGGCATCGGTCTGGGCCTGCAGAAGCTGGCGGCCAACTACGTCAGCGGCTTTGTCATCCTCGCTGAACGCAGCATGAGCATCGGCGACGTGGTCAAGGCCGATGGCTTTGAGGGCACCATCACCGACATCAGCACCCGCTACACGGTGATCCGTGCGCTCAACGGGCGCGAGTCCATCGTGCCCAACGAGATGATGATCACGCAGCGCATCGAAAACTCCTCGCTCGCCGACCCCAAGGTGGCCATCAGCACGGTGGTTCAGGTGGCCTACGGCACCGATCTGGACCGGTTGATGCCGCGCATGCGGCAGGTGGTGTCGCAGGTGCCGCGGGTGATTGGCGACCCCGGCCCCAGCGTGCTGCTGAGCAACTTCGCCGCCGACGGCCTGGAGCTGACCGTGGCCTTCTGGATCGAGGATCCGGAGAACGGCCAGTTGGGCCCGCGTTCCGAAGTCAACCTGGCGCTACTCAAGCTGTTTGGCGAGATGGGCGTTGAAATCCCGTTCCCGCAGCGGGTGGTGCGGCAACTGGCGGGTTGAGCGCCCGTGCCGCATTTCATGCGCCGGCTGTCGGGTGCGCCAGGTCTGCGCAAGCCCGCGAACTCGCACCCGCGGCCGTCCAGGCCATTCAGTGCATTGATGCCGGCGCTGATGCCGGAGCCGATGCCGGAGCCGATGCCGGAGCCGATGCCGGAGCCGACGCCAGGCCTTGCGCCAGCGCCTCGAACACCACCCGGATCCGTCGGGAGGTGCGCAATTCGCGATGCGTGACCAGCCAGATCGGAAACCGCACGGGCGGCACGTCGTCCAACACGCGCACGACGCCCGGTGTGTCGCGGGCGATCTCGTCCATCATCGCGCCGATGCCCATGCCCTGGCGTACGAGGGCCCAATGGGCCACGGAGTGATTGGCATAGCAACTGAAATTGGCTTCGCTCAGTGGCAGGCCGTGGGCCCGCAGGTAGCCCAGGTAGTGGCCTGACCGATCGGAGCCGACGAAGGGCAGGTGGGTCGCCTCGACTGCGCTGCGTGGATGGCCATGGGCCTGTACCCAGTCACCGGAAGCGTAGAAGCCAGCCGAACCTTCGCGGATCAACCGGGCGATCAGGTTCGGCTGCTCGGGCTGGATGTGACGGATCGCGATGTCGGCCTCGCGGCGCTGCAGGTCGCTCAGCGAATTGGTCGAAATCACCTCGATGGCAATGCCCGGCGCCTCATCGCGCAGCCGCTTCACCAGCGGCGGCAGCAGGTGGGCCGCGACCGCGTCGCTGGCCGATACCGAGACCACGCCGCCCACGGCCTGGGAGCGGCCGGTCGCCGCCAGACTCAGGGCCTGCGCGGCTGCGCCCATGGCCCGGGCGTGTTCGAGCAGGTCCAACCCGGTTGCGGTGAGTGCCAAGGACTTGCCCACGCGCTCGAAGAGGGTCACCCCCATGTGTCGCTCGATGGCCGCCACCTGGCGGCTCAAGGTGGGCTGGGTCAGGCCCAGCTTGCGGGCGGCAGCCGACAACGAGCCCGTTTCCGCGGTTTCCAGAAATGCCTTGAGTTGATTCCAGTCGAGGTGATCCATACGAAAACGCATAGGTTTGCTGCAGTTTGCCGCTATTCTCTGCGGCGCCGCGTATGGATAGCATCGGTGTGTTACCCCTCGAATGAACTCTGTCCCTGCCGATGCTCGCTCCCACCATCGCCCCTCTCGCCTACGCTTCACCCCTTGACCAGGCTGTGGCGGTCGCGAACCCCAAGGCCCGTTTCTGGGACAAGGTCGCCCGCAAGTACGCCGCCGAGCCGATTGCCGACATGGCCGGTTACGAGACCACCTTGCGGCGTGTGCAGGGCCTGCTATCGACCGGGCACGAGGTGCTGGAAATCGGCTGCGGCACCGGCAGCACGGCACTTCGGCTGGCGCCTTGCACCCGGCGCTTTGTGGCGACCGACGTCTCGCCCAACATGATCGCCATTGCCCGTGAAAAGCTCGAAGCCCAGCCGATGCCGGCGTTGAGCTTTGCGGTCGCCGACGCCGACGCGCCGGCGTGCGGTGATGGCGCCTATGACGCCGTGCTGGCCTTCAACCTGCTGCATCTGGTGAGCGACCTGGACCACGCGCTGGCGCAGGTGGTGCAGGCCTTGCGACCGGGCGGTTTGCTGATCTCAAAGACGGCCTGCATCAGCGAGATGAACCCGCTGATCCCCTGGCTCGCGCTGCCGCTGATGCGCGCCATTGGCAAGGCACCCCATGTGCTGTGCTTCGACGCGCGGCAGTTGCAGTCGGCCATCGTTCGGCAGGGGCTGGACATCGTGTCGGTCGAGCGGCACGGCACCAAGGGCAAGGACATCCGGGTCTTCATCGTGGCCCGCAAGCCGGCTTGAGTGGCCGACCTTCCGCCGTGCCGTCCTGTAGGGCGAGCCGGCATCGACCCGGCCCCGGGGGGCGGGCGCCTCGCAGGGCTGCTTCGTTCCGTAACAGGATCGCTTCGCATTTCGACCTCGCCCGCAGGGTCAAGGCCTGCCCACGACGCGGCAGCGACAATGCGCCGCTTCACAACGGACATCAGGAGCAGGTCATGCAGGGTGATGCGCAGGTGCTGGTTTTTCTCAACGCGCAGCTCCAGCTGGAGCTCACGGCCATCAACCAGTACTTCTTGCATGCGCGCATGCTCAAGAACTGGGGCTTCGACCGGATGGCCAAGCACGAATACGAAGAATCGATCGAGGAAATGAAGCACGCCGACCGCCTGATCGAGCGGGTGCTGATGCTTGATGGCCTGCCCCAGATGCAGACCCTGGGCAAGTTGCTCATCGGTCAAAACGCCATCGAAACCCTGCACGGCGACCTGAAGATGGAACTGACCGGTCAGGCCAACCTGAAGGAGGCCATCGCCCACTGCGAAAGCGTGCGCGACTTCGTCAGCCGCGACCTCTTCGCCGACATCCTGGAAGACACCGAAGAGCACATCGACCACCTGGAGACGCAGATCGCGCTGGTGGCCAAGATCGGCGAGCACAACTTCCTGCAGACGCAGATCGGCTGCGGGAGCTGATCGCCTACCTGGGTGTGCCGTCGCCTGCGCCTGCCCCGGGGTGGGCTGCGTCGGTGGGTGCTGGGGGGGCCGTCGGCCGCAGATGCGGGTCCATCTTCAGCAGCGACTGGACCACGAGGTATGCCGACACGGGCGCGGTGATGAACAGGAACAGGCTGATCAGGAATTCGTGCAGGCTGGGCTGACCCAGCAGCGCGAAGGTGCCGGCCGAGGCGATGAGCACGCAGCCCACGCCCAGTGTGGTGGCTTTGCTGGGGCCGTGCAGGCGGCGCAGCGGGTCGCGCCATTTGGCCAGCGCCCAGGAGCCCACCAGCGCAAAGCCGGCGCCCACCACCAACAGCGCCGCGGCCAGCAGTTCAGCCCACAGCGGCAGGGTCAGCAAGCCATCAGCGGCGCTGCTCATTCGACGATGTCTCCGCGCAGCAGGTACTTGGACAGCACCACGGTGCCCACGAAGCCCAGCAGGCCGATCAGCATCGCCACCTCGAAGAACAGCTTGGTGCCCAGCATCAGGCCCAGCACCACCAGCAATGCCAAGGCGTTGATGTACAGCGTGTCCAGTGCCAGGATGCGGTCGGGAAGACCGGGGCCACGCAGCAGCCGCCAGGCGTTGAGCAGCAGCGCCAGCACGAAGGCCAGCGCCACCCAAGGCAACAGGGCGGGCAGGATCATCCCAGCAGCTCCAAGAGCGGCGCCTCGTAGCGCGCCTTGATCTGTGCCACCATCGCGGCCTCGTCGGTGCAGTGCAGCGCGTGCACCAGCAGGAAGCGGCGGTCGGGGCTGAACTCGCTGGACAGGGTGCCCGGCGTCAGCGTCACCACCCCGGCCAGCACGGCCTGGCCGGCCGGGCTGCGCACGTCCAGCGGTACCCACAGCCAGCGTGACTGCAGAACGGCCTCGGGCCCGAGCACGCGGCGTGCGACGTCGATGTTGCTGACCACGATGTCCACCAGCACGCGCAGCGCAAAGCGCAATGCCAGCGCCGGCTTGCGCAACACGGGTGGGTCGGCGCGGAAGCGGTGGGTCCACCACGGGATGGCCACGGCCAGCAGCACGGCCAGCAGCACGTGCCCCACCAAAGCGGACTCGTTGAGCATCAACCAGGAGACGGCCAGCAGACCGCTGAGCAGCGGCGATGGCAGCAGCCGCCGCAGCCGGCCGGGCCGCGTGGGCATCACTTGGCGTCTCCCCGTTCGCGCATCTCGCGGCGCACATCGTAGGCCGGTGGTACGGGTTGCGCGTCCAGCACGGCGCGGATGTAAGCCTGGCGCTCACCCAACTGCTGCGCGGCGGCGCTGGTGTAGTGGCCCAACGGGCCGGCCCAGACGCTGCAGGCCAGCACCAGCACCAGCAACACCGCCAGCGCGCTGTGTTGCCAGCCGGTCGGGGCGTCGGGTGCCAGGCCCACGGGCTGGCGGGCTGGG
>WBZP01002500.1_pt1 | contig 21063 bp, 16 predicted proteins | sample 5204301 | NCBI WGS metagenome assembly WBZP01 (sample SAMN12412401, study PRJNA552823) | activated sludge metagenome | isolation source: activated sludge from nitrification reactor of wastewater treatment plant... | place: USA: Pennsylvania | collected 2017
GTGATGTCGGTCTGGTAGCGCAATAGTTGCTCGCGGGCGCTATAAGTCAGTGACTCGCCGATGAAGTGGGCCGGCGTCTCGCCGAAGGGGGCGACCAGGGCAGCCACGCCGGCAGCGCGCAGGGCGGCTTCCAGCGTCGCGTCTTTGGCCTTCACTTGCCAACCGCTCTGGCCCATGCCCAGGATGGCCCGATTGTAGCCGACGTTCCAGTCAACCTTGCCGAGTGTCTGACGCAGGGCCACGTCGAAGTAGTTGTAGTGGTCGCCGCCATCCTCATGCTTGTTGAGCTTCGGCGCAAGCTTGGCGGCGATGGGCCGGCCGCGGTAGGTTCCGGTTAGCCAACTGCTGGCCCCGCCGCCGCCGTCGCCGGCGATCGTGACGTCGTTCACCAGCCCGACCAACGGCCCCCAGGCACTGGTCAAGCGGGCGTTCTTGAACTTGTAGATGAAGTAACCGGCGACGAAGATGAAAACGAGAAAGGGTACCAGGACGATGACACCCAAGAGCATGTCCGACATCGTATTACCCCCTGACAACCGCCAACGCTGCAATCGCGGCAATCATCCGGCTTACTGAGCCGCCTGTCAAATGAAAGTGGTTATCTACCAGGGTTGATTAAAGACTTTGCAGGTCAAGGCACGCTTCTTACCCAACCCGGGTGGCGATCCACCACGTTGTGCCGCCTGCGTCGCACACGCCGCCGCGCTTGTCCTCATCGTTGCCCTTAGTTGGCTCCTGCACTGAAGTTGCCCCGGCCGCCAGAGCGCGGCGGTAGGTGGCGTCCACGTCGGGCACATAGACGTGGACGTGCGCGGGTATGGCCGGCCAGTTGGGAGTGCTGTCGGCCAGCATCACAACGGTGTCATCCACGCGCACTTCGGCGTGCATCACTGTCCCATCGGGATTGTCAAAGCGGCGCAGTTCGACGGCGTCGAAGGCGCGCTTGAGGAACTCAATCGTGTCGCCGGCCCCGCCGACGATGAGGTAGGGAGCGACACTGGTGTAGCCTTCCGGCTTATAGGGTTCTTTCATTGTGATGTTTGTCTGGCAATGATCCGCAGATTAAGTGCAGTGTTACAGAAAGATTATTGATCCGCAGATTTGGCAGATTTGGCAGATTTCCTTTCTTGAATCTGCTAAATCTGCCAAATCTGCGGATCATATTTCTTGGGTAATAGTGTGCTTAATCTGCGGATCAACAATCTGAAATCTGTGAAATCTGCGTAATCTGTGGTTTGCCTAGCCGCCGGCAATCGCGCCGATGATGCGGAACGGCTCCTTGCCCGCGGCCACGGCCTCGGGCAAGGGCGCGTCGGGCGACTCGTGCGACAGGTCTTCCGTGCCGGCGAAGAAGCGCAGGAACGCCCGCCGCTCCTGGGTGGCGTAGTCGCGGATGGTGCCGCGCAAGACGGGGTAGCGCGCCTCCAGCGCATCGAGCAGCGCCCGCTGTGTGGCCGGCCCGCTAACTTCGACCGCGACCTCCGCGCCCGTCCCGGCCAAGGTGCGCAGGTGGTGGGGGATGATGACGCGAATCACGGCAGCGCCTGCACCTCGACCGACAGCACCGCCGGCAGGTCGTGGACGATGGTCTGCCAGGTGTCGCCGCCGTCGGCGCTGGCATAGACCTGGCCGCCGGTGGTGCCGAAGTAGATGCCGCACGGGTCGAGCGTGTCCACGCTCATGGCGTCGCGCAGGACGTTGACGTAGCAGTTGGCTTGCGGCAGGCCGTTGGTCAGCGCCTCCCACTCGTTGCCGCCGTTGCGACTGCGATAAACGCGCAGCTTGCCCTCCGGCGGGTAGTGCTCCGAGTCGCTCTTGATGGGCACGACGTAGATCGTCTCCGGCTCGTGGGCGTGAACGTCAATGACAAAGCCGAAGTCGCTGGGCAGATTGCCGCTGACCTCGTGCCAGTTGTCGCCGGCGTCGTCGCTGCGCATCACGTCCCAATGCTTTTGCATGAACAACCGATCCGGCTGCGACGGGTGGGCGGCGATGTGGTGGACGCAGTGGCCGACCAGGGCGTTGGGGTCGGGGATGTAGTCGGAGCGCAGCCCCTGGTTGATCGGCTTCCACGTGTCGCCGCCGTCGTCGCTGCGGAACGCGCCGGCGGCCGAGATGGCGATGACGATGCGGTTGGGGTTGGCCCGGTCGAGGATGATGGTGTGGAGGCACAGCCCGCCCGCGCCCGGCTGCCAGATGCCGGCCGTGTCGTGTTGGCGCAGGCCGGGCAGTTCCTGCCACGTCTGCCCGCCATCGGTGGAGCGGAAGATGGCCGCGTCTTCGACGCCGGCGTAGATCGTGTCGGGGTCGGATGGCGACGGCTCCAGATGCCAGACGCGCTTGAACTCCCACGGGTGGGGCGAGCCGTCGTAGAACTGGTGCGTGCCCGTCTCGCCGGCATAGGCGAACTCGTTGCCGACCGTCGTCCACGTCCGGCCGCCGTCGTCGGAGCGGTGGATGATCTGGCCGAACCAGTCGCTGGCCTGCGAGGCGTAGATACGGTTGGGGTCGGCCGGCGACCCCTTCAGATGATAGATCTCCCACCCCCCAAAGTGCGGCCCATCCACGTGCCATTGCTGGCGCTTGTCGTCCGACGTCAGGATAAACGCGCCTTTCCGTGTGCCAACGAGTACTCTTACGCTGCTCATGTGTCGCTCCTGTTTGGGGGTTCTAGTCTCATGCCTGGGGCCAGGCTTGTTAAGTCGTGCCCTCTCTGATACGGGCCGATATAGCATAGAACAAACATTCTACTCTGTCAACCCGGCAATTTGTTACTAAATATCCGGCCCTTGTAGCCCGTTCATGCCCAGGATCAGCGAGACCTCGCCGCCGTGGTGCAGGTCGTGTTCCAGCACGTGATAGATCACCCAACTGCGCGACACGTCAACCGTCTGGCCATCGTATTCGTCGGGGAAGGTGATGGCGCACTCTGCGGGCGTCCAGCGCTGCAAGCGGGCTTCGATGAACGCCCACGTCTCATCGAGACCGCGCGCCAACTCGGCCGCGCTGCGCCACGGCGAGTCACGCTGGCCCCACTCCATGTAGTCGTCCATCGCCGCGTCGCTGTCCTGTAGCGTGGCGCTGAACCAGCCTGCCCGGACACTGATGATGTGCTGCACAATCTGACCCAGTGGCCACATATGCGGGGCAGGTTGCAGCACAAGCTGCTCATTCGTCAGCGGCGCGATGGCCGCCCGCAGCTTACCGCTGTACTCGCGCCAGTTCTCGAAAATCACCTCTACCGTTGATTGTCCTTGGGCCATCTCTCTCTCCTTGCGAACGAATGCCGCCATGATAACATTAAATCAGAACATTCGTGCGATCAATTCATAACAGGTCTGCGCACTCTAAGCGACTTTGGAGATAACACAATGACAAAAAGTAACTTGCTACGAATGGACAATGTTGGCATCGTAGTAGAATCACTCGATGAGGCCATCGCTTTTTTCGCCGAGCTTGGCCTCAAGCTGGAAGGGCGAGCCACAATCGAAGGCGAATGGGCCGGGCGCGTCACCGGGTTGGGCAACCAGCGCGTCGAGATTGCCATGATGGTCACCCCCGACGGTCACAGCCGGCTCGAGCTTTCGCGTTTTCTTGCCCCGCCAGTCGTCGCTGATCACCGGAATGCGCCGGTGAATGCTCTCGGTTACCTGCGCGTCATGTTCGCTGTAGGCGACATTGATGAGACGCTTGTCAGGCTCCTCAAGCTTGGCGCGCAGCTCGTCGGCGAAGTGGTTCAGTACGAGGAGTCGTATCGCCTCTGCTACATCCGCGGCCCCGAAGGGCTTCTCATCGGGCTGGCAGAACAACTCTGATCCGCAGATTGCGCAGATTATTCAGAATAATCTGCGCAATCTGCGTAATCTGCGGTTTTTTCTTTCTGCCAGAACAGTGGATTAGCGAACGTACAGGCGGTAACCCCAACGCTCGATCTCCAGCCGGGTGTCGCCGTCGAAGGATGCCGGCTCGCCTCTGAAGAAGTCGGTGTAGTCGCCGTGGTGCAGCGCCTCGTCGAAGGTGACGACCTGCGGCCGGTCGGAGAAGTTGAAGACGGCGAAGACGTCGTCGCGCTCGTTCCGGCGCACGAAGCTGAGTACCTGGTTGGGGGCGTTGTTGGGCGCGTTGACCATGCGCGCGCCCCAGGTGGCGTTCCACAGGGCGGTGTTGCCGTGCTTCAGGGCGAAGAGGCGGGCGTAGAGATCGCCCAGGGGGTGCGGCCGCCAGTCAATGGGGTCGCGCTCGAAGAAGGCCAGCCGCCGCTCGTTGCCCGCTTCCTGGCCGTTGTAGATGAGCGGCATCCCCTCGCTGACGACCGACAGGACGATGGCCGCCTCCAGCGCCTCGCCGAACTGCTCGAACTCGGTGCCCTCCCAGGCGTTCTTGTCGTGGTTGCTGACAAACAACATGCGCATGATGTCGCGCGGGTAGGCCTTCTCGTTCCACGAGTAGTAGACGCGCAAAGCGCTAACGTCGGCCTGCCCCACGGCGATCTTGTGGACGACGTCATTCCAGTGCCAGGCGTAGGTCATGTCGAACGACGCGGTATGGAGATCGCGCGCCTCCCACTCGGCCAGCATGAAGACCGGCTTGACGGCGTCCATCTCGCGCCGGGCCGTGTCCCAGAAGTCAGTGGGCACGAAGCCGGCCACGTCGCAGCGGAAGCCGTCCACGTCCACCTCGCGCACCCACCAGACCATCGCCTTGGTCATGTACTGGCGGAGGCCCGGCTGGTCAAAGTCAAAGTCAATGATGTCGGCCCAGTCCCACCACACTGTCGGCCGGAAATCGCCCTTCCAGTCGCGGGAGTACCACTCCGGGTGCTCGGTCGTCAGGTTGCAGTCCCAGGCGGAGTGGTTGGCCACCCAGTCGAGAATCACGTATAGCCCCAGCTCGTGGGCGGCGCGGATGAACTGCTTCAAATCGTCAAGCGTGCCGAACTCGGGGTTGACGCCGTAGTAGTCGCGCACCGAGTAGGGGCTGCCCAGCGTCCCTTTGCGGTTGACTTCGCCGATGGGGTGGATGGGCATGAGCCAGACGATGCCCACGCCCAGGTCGCGCAGGCGCGGCAACTGCAACTCGGCGGCGCGGAAGGTTCCCTGCGGTGTGAACTGGCGGGTGTTGATCTGGTAGATGGTGGCGTTCTTGCTCCACTCGGGGTGGGTCAGGCGGACGGGGGGAATAGGCTCATAGGATGTCATGACCCTCTAGCTTACTCGTCGCTCGCCCAGTTGACCACTGTCAGGCCGGGCACGCCAGGGCAACCGCATATAGAAGAATAGCACGCTGATGACGCAGATTTAGCTGATTTACGCTGATAACAGCGCTTCTTATCAGCGTTAATCAGCCAGATCAGCGTCTTCAGCGTGCCATTCCGATGGTGTTCACACCTATATGCGGTTGCCCTACCGGGCACGCGCCGGAATTCGCGCTCGTTGCGCTTCACTTATACAAACATGCTCATTTCCTTACCAGCAGCTATACTAACGAGAAGAACGTAGAGATACGCCATAACTCTTTGCGTCCTTCGCGCCCTTGGCGATCTTTGCGTGAGGTTCTTAAGGGGGCAACATGGAAACGCTCGATCTCCGCACCCAGTACAAGCATCTCTACAAGCCGTCGGCCAAGAAGGTCGTGTTGGTGGACGTGCCGCCGCTCCAATTCGCCATGATTGACGGTGTCATCCCCGCCGATCAGCGCGTGGGCGACTCGCCCGACTTTGAAGAAGCGCTCAACGCGCTCTACGGCATCAGCTACACGCTTAAGTTCATGTTCAAGAAGCGGGCCGCAGACCCCATTGACTATCCGGTGATGGCCCTGGAGGCGCTGTGGCAAACCGAGTCGGGCATCTTTAACCCGGACGTGCGCGAGACGTGGCACTATACGGCCATGATCATGCAGCCCGACATTATCACGCCGGAAGTGTTTGAGGCGGGGCTAGAGCAGTTGCACCGTAAGAAGCCCGGCCCCGGCATTGAGCGCCTGCGGCTGGAGCCGTTCCACGAGGGACGGGCCATCCAGGTGATGCACCTCGGCCCCTACGCGACCGAGATGGCGACCATCGCCCGCCTGGACGAGTTCGCCCAGGCCAACGGGCTGACGCTCCACGGCCGCCACCATGAGATCTATCTCGGCGACCCCCGCCGCGCCGACCCGGAGAAGTTGAAGACGGTGTTGCGGCATCCGGTGTTGTAGTTGGCCCTTGTAGCGCGGGATGGTATCCCGCGTTCTCTACGGCCCAAGACGCGGGATACCATCCCGCGCTACAAGCGCTACAAGGCGCGGCCGTCTCTTAAGCCGGCCTCGGCCGGCGTCGTGGCGTAGGCCGGTCGCTTTAGCGCCGGGCGGACGCGGTCGTCGCTACGTCGCGGGCCGTCACGGGCCCCACACCCGCGGAGTGCGCATCCTCAGATGCGCGCCTCGATTGGGGCCGTCCGCACTTGTTGCGCGTTAACAAATTAATCGCGTGTCACAAGGGGGATGAATCCCCCTGCTGCTACACAAAACCGACTGAAGTCGGTTGCCGCCTCTCCGAGAAACCGGTTTTAACCGGTTTGGTGTATCAGCAGCGGATTTCAATCCGCTGCGGTGCGACACGCGATTAATTTGTTAACGTGCAACAATCCACTGGGGTGCAAAAGATGCGGACTCCGCCGTAGTGTAGAGAGGCTAATCATGGACGCTAAGACCGACCCGCCAGCACCACGCATGGGGCGCATGGAGCATTGGCTGATCCGTTGTGAAAATTGCGGAACCATAGACCATACTCACCGTATCAGCGACCTTGGTGGTTATGGTCGTATTGTTGGACGCACGTGTTTTGGTGAGTTAACCGAGTTCAGCGCTTGGGAAGATCCTGCTTACGATGAGCTTTTGGGAATTGTAAGTACGTTCGCGATCGAAGGCGTCCCAAAACTTAGAAAATGTTTTCAAAAGGTGATGAGCTTGGTCGCCGATCCCGCACCTTCCGGCGAACGATACACGTTCATTGGCCGCCTCTGTTGTCGCCAGTGTGGATCAAGCGCCCACTGGTACAAGCCTGGAGAACCAGACGTTGAGGAAATTCCTCTGCCGTTAGTTACACACCATCAATGGGAACGTCTCAATCCTGAGGAAAAGAGTAAGCTGATTGAGGCGGCGTTGCGATCCTACGGCTGTATCTAAAGCTATCTCGTAGAGAGACCCGTCATGCAACACAAAGCCATCGACCTCCTTTTCGCCTACAACACCTGGGCCAACCACCGCATTCTGGCCGCGGCCGACGGGCTGAGTGCGGCCGAGTACGAGGCCGTCGTGCCCGGCCTGAGCCACGGCAGCATCCGGGCCACACTCGTCCACGCCCTGGCGGCGGAGATCGTCTGGCGGCGGCGCTGTGTGGAGGGCGTGTCGCCCACCACGCTGCTGCGAGCCGCCGACGTGCCGACGTTCGCCGCCCTGCGCGAGCGCTGGACGGCTGAGGACGCGGCGCTGCGCGAGGGGGTCGCCCGGCTGACCGACGAGGCACTGGCCGCGCCGCTGGCCTACAGGACGACGCGCGGCATGCCAATGGAGGACGTGCTGTGGCAGATTCTGGCCCACGTGGTCAACCACGGCACGCAACACCGCGCCGAGGCGGCCGTGGCCCTGACCGCCTTCGGCTGTTCGCCGGGGGACGTGGATTTGATCGTGTACTTGCGGCAGTGAGTTGTCAGTTGTCAGTTGTCAGTTTTTGTTAGTCGTTGGTCGTTGGTCGCGCTCTTCATTCGTCGTTCGTCGTTCGTCGTTCGTAGTTCGTAGTTCGTTAGTGATCTCCCCCGCCCCCCTGCTCCCCTGCGCTTCGCCCAGCCATCTGGCAACGTAAGCCACCACCCCCACCCCGTCCTCCGCCTCAAACCAGGCGATGCGCCCGTCGTCGGCGCGGAACCAGGTGGCCTGTTGGCGGGCGAAGCGGTGGGTCTCGAACTTGATGCGGGTCACGGCTTCGTCCAGCGTCGTCTCGCCGCGCAGGTGGGCCAGCAGTTGGCGGTAGCCCAGGCCGGAGAGGGGCGGTGCGCCGGCGTAGCCCGCGTCGCGCAGCCGGCGCACCTCGTCCAGCAGCCCGGCAGCCATCATCTCGTCCACGCGGGCGTCAATGCGGGCATAGAGCGCGGCCCGGTCGCGGCGCAAGCCGATGAGGCGAACATCATAGGGCGGCGGCGTCTTACGCTGGAGTTCGGAGATGGGCCGGCCGCTGACCAGCGTCACCTCCAGCGCGCGCACGACGCGGCGGACGTTGCGCGGGTCAATGCGCGCCGCCGCCGCCGGGTCGAGCGCCGCCAGCCAGCGCGCCGCCTCGGCCCCGCCCAGCCGCTCCAGAGCCGCCCGCAGCGCCGGCCGCGGCGCGACCTCCGGGATACCCCAGCCTTCGACCACGGCCATGACGTACTGCCCCGTGCCGCCGACGAGAATAGGCAGCCGGCCGCGGGCCAGCACGCCGTCAATGGCCGCGTTGGCCAGGCGGCGATACTGCCCCAGGCTGATCGTCTCGCCCGGGTCGGCGATGTCAATGAGGTGGTGGGGGGCGGCGGCGCGCTCGGCGGCCGTCGGCTTGGCCGTGCCGATGTCCAGGCCACGGTAGAAGAGGCGCGAATCGGCCGAGACGATCTCGCCGTCGAAGCGCCGGGCCAAAGCCAGCGACAGGGCCGTCTTACCCACGGCCGTCGGGCCGACCAGCGCCAGCAGCGGGCGCGATGGGTCAGCGGCCATGAGCGTCAATCGAATCGAAGGACAGCGCCTGCCGTTCGGCCTGCGCCCAGATGAGTTCGGCGGCATGGAAGGCGGCGCGGGGGCGGCCCAGAGCGCGGGCGCAGGCGGCCATCTGCGCCAGTGTGCGTCCGTCGTCGGCCAGTGCCCGGCGCAGGGCCGCGACCAGCGCCGCGGGATTGGCCACGCGCACGCCGGCGCCGTGGGCGGTCACGTAGTCGGCGTTGCCGCGCTCGTGCATCGGCGTGCACTGGATGATGAATGGCGGGCAGCCGGCGGCCAGCGCCTCGGCCAACGTCAGCCCGCCGGCCTTGGTGACCACGGCATCGGCCGCCCGCAGCCAGACCGGCAACTCCGTCACGTAGCCGTAGAGGTGGGCCGGCCCGCGCCAGGCGATGGCCCGCACCTCGTCCAGCAGATCGGCGTCGTCGCCGGTGACGACGACCAACTGGATGGGCAGCTCGGCGGCGTCGAGGGCGCGCAGGAAGGTGGTGAACTCCTGCACCCGGCGGCTGCCCACGGCCAGCACCGTCGGCCGCTCGGCGTCCCAGCCGTTGGCCGCGCGCAGTTCGGCCCGCGACTGCTTCTCGTTCAGCCGCAGGTCAACGGGAATGCCGGTCACGTGGACGCGCTCGGCGGGGATGCCGCGCCGCTCGGCCAGCACCGCGGCCTCGGCCGTCGGCACCAGGTAGAGGTCTACCTCGCGCCGGAACCAGAGGCGCTGCAAGCGGGCCAGGTCGGTGACGAGCACCACCAGCGGCCACGTCGCCCCCTCGCGCCGGCGATAGGTGGACAGTAGGTAGACGAACACCGGGTGGGTGGTGACGACCACGTCGGGCCGGGCGCGGGCCAGCACGCGGCCGAGCGGCTCCATTAACGTCAGTACCTCCATCCGCTCCATGAGGCGCGTCGGCAGGGCCGTGTTGGCCAGGCCGTGGCCCAGGCGATAGAGCGACGGGGCCAGGCGGACGACGCGGTTGAACTCCGACTGGCTGTTGCGCAACACGGCCGGCACGCCCGGCTCGTCGAGGGGGTTGACCAGCATGGGGCGGCAGAGCGCGCCGTAGCACTGTTCCAGCGCGGCCACCGTCGCCAGCGCCGCCTGCCGGTGCCCCAGCCCGGCGTCGTTGGTCAACACGAGAATGTTGCGACTGTCTTTCATACGATTTAAGAATATCTAACCGCAGATTACGCAGATTACGCAGATTAGTTCTGACTAATCTGCGTAATCTGCGGTTTCTTTCTTCATAACCTTTACCAGCCCAAGACGGCGTTGGGGATGTGCTCGCAGCGCAGGAGGAGGCCGCGCGCGTCCAGTTCGACGGCCACCAGGTCAATGCGCCAGTTCACGTCGTTCAACTCGTGCTCATAGCAGTACTGCTCGCCCAACTGGAGCAGCCTGGCCGCCTTGCGCGACGTCAGCGCCTCTTCCGGCGCGCCATACTCCCGGCCGCGCCTTGTCTTCACCTCTACGAAAACAAGGGTCTCCCCGTCGCGCGCCACCAGATCGATCTCCCCCACGGCGCAGCGCCAGTTGCGGGCCACGATAGTATAGCCGTGGGCCTCCAAATGGGTGGCGGCCACGCCTTCGCCCCAGCGGCCGAGGCGCTGGCGGGGAGCCGTCGGGCGCTCACTCATCTTGCCCCTTGCGCCCCGCTAACACACTCGCCGGCCACCAGCGGCGCGGGCCGTCATCGCTTTCGTCCGAGGGGCGGATGATTTGGGCCAACTGGTCGAGCAGACCGGCCCACTGCTCGGTGCGGCGCGACCAACGGCCGTGGGGGTCGTCGCGCGTCAGGTCGGGCCGCGTGGCCAGCAGCGACTCGTACAGTTCGACGGTCAGGCCGATGGTGCGGCCGATGTCGAAGCGGCGGCTGGCCTGGCGCGCGGCCTCGCCCATCGCCCGTGCCCGCGCCGGGTTGGCGGCCAGGGCGACGATAGCCGAGTCCAGCCCCTCGGCCTCCGTCGGCGTGAAGCCGGTGACGCCCGATTCGACGCAATCCACAATGCCTGGCGACTGCACCGCGGCGATGGGCAAGCCGGCGGCCATCGCTTCAATGACCGTCAACGGGTGGACTTCGCTGGTCGAGGCGGTCACGAAGGCGTCGGCCGCGGCCAGCCAGTCGCTCACCTCGTCGAAGGGCACAACGCCCCTGAAGTGGACGCAGCCATCGAGCGCCAGCTCCGCCACCCGTTGGCGCAACTCCTCCTCCTGCGGCCCCTTGCCGATGATCGCCAGGTGGAGCGACGGCATGATCTGACAGGCGCGGGCCATCTGCTCCAGCAGCACGAGCAGATTCTTCTCGCTGGACAAGCGGCCGACGTAGAGCAACAAAAAGGCGTCGTCGGGCAGACCGAAGTCGCTCTTGGCGCGCGGCCGGCGGGGGTGCAGGAACGGTTCCAACTCGATGCCGTTCTCAATGACCACCATCGGCGCGCGGACGCCGAAATCGAGCAGCAGTTGGCGGACGCTGTCCGAGGGGGCGATGACCGTGTCGGCCAGGCCGGTGAATTCGGGCCAGATCTGGCGCATGATGGCGTCGGCCGCCGGTTGGGGCAGCGGCGTATAGGCCCCGGTGTAGAGGTCGTAGCGCGTGTGGTTGGTGTAGACGATGGGGCAGCGGGCGTAGCGGTGGGCCATCTCCACGCTCATCAGCAGGTGGTGGCAGTGGACGACGTCCATCTCCGTCAGCAGCATCTGCGCCTCGCGGCTATAGCGCAGGCCGACGAAGTAGCCGTAGTCGCCCAGCCGGAAGCCGGGCGAACGGACGATGCGCGCCTCGCGGTCGCCCTCCTGTTCGTCGCCCAGGGTGAAGATGGTAACTTCGTGCCCCAGCGCTTCCAGGTGTTGTTTGTAGAGGGTGACCATGCGCACCGCGCCGTTGATCACCGACGGGTCGTAGGTGGCCGAGACCATCCCGATGCGCATCGCTCCTCCCTAGTCTCGACCTGACAGGTCTTCTGAGACCTGTCAGGTCTAAGCGTTGTCCCGCAGTTGTAGCTGGTACTGCCGCACCAACCAGTCGGTATTGCGGATCTTCGTCGCCAGTTCGGCGGCCAGATTGCGCATCAGCTTGAAGCCCAGCACCGGGTAAGTCTCGCCCAGGCGCATGAGTTGATCGCGGCGCAGGCGCAGCAGCAGCGTGTCGTCGCGGCTGACGCGGATGGTGGCCGAGCGCACCCCCTGGTCAACCAGAGCCACCTCGCCGACGACCTGCCCCTGGCGCAACTCGGTCAGCACCACCGGCTCCATTTGCTGCTGGCCCGCGCCGCCGACCGCGCCGGGGTTGACCAGCACCTCGACCCCGCCGCGGCCGATGACGTACATCTCATCGGAAGCGTCGTTCTCGCTCAGCACGATGTGGCCGCGGCTATAGGTGACGGGGGTGCATAGCGCGGCCACCAGCGTCAACTGCGCGTCGCTGAAGTTGTCGAAGATTTCGGTCGTGGCCAGGATGGTGCGAATACTGGGCTGCATAGACGCCCCTAGGACTCGTTGGCCTGCCGGCCGTAGACGACGCTCATGCCCCGCGCCCGGCCCAACAGCCACTCCAGCAGGGCGATGAGGGCCATGAACAGCAGGTCAACGGCGATGGCGATGCTCAGGGCGATAGCCAGATAGCCGAACAGCGTCGCCACCGGCCGGGCCAGGTTGTCCAGCACGTCCGTGCCCCGCGTCAGGAAGGCCACGGCGATAGTCAGCGCCCCCATCCACAGCAGGAAGGCCGGCCAAGCGTGGCGGTCGGAGCGGCTGGGCAGCATGGCGTTACCGATGGCGAAGAGCAGGTAGAGCCAGACGAGGAAGTTGGGCGTGGCGATGAACGCGGCCAGAGCGTCGGCCAGGGTGCTGATGTCGCCCGTCTGCACGGCGCCGGCCAACTGGGTCACACTGAGGACGCGGTAGCCGATGAGCAGGATGACCGCCGTGCCGGCGATGAGCGGCGCGGCGCCGATGAAGCTCTCGCGGAAGGGGCCGAGGGTGCGCCCCTTGTAGTACTCGACGTAGCCCAACTGCAACGTCCCATCCGGCTGGCGGCGCGGCAACAGCGACACGCCGCCGGTGCGCACGCCCGTCAGCGTCGCCGCCAGCCAGTGGCTCGCCTCGTGGAGGAAGACGCCGGGGAACAGAATGACCGCGTAGACGATCACGGCCCACTCCGGCCGGCCGGTCAGCAGCAGACTGACGCCGTGCAGATGGGCGTGAATCCAGCGCTGCAAGAAGACCAGCACCAGCAGGGCGATGGCCGCCGCCAGGAACAGCATCAACGGGTCATTCATTAGCTATGGCCACTTATGTAGAAAGCATCCACAGATTACACAGATTTCACAGATTTTCAGAGCGGAATCTGTGAAATCTGTGGATGCTTCTTCTATTAGACTACTGCCCCGCGCACCAGCTTGATGAAGGTCGGCTTCAGCGACGCGCCGCCGACGAGCGCGCCGTCAATGTCCGGCTGGCGCATGTAGTCGGCGATGTTGTCCTCGGTCACGCTGCCGCCGTACTGGATGCGGATGGCCTGGGCGGCGGCGTCGCCGAACAGTTCGGTCAGCACGTCGCGCACGCTGGCGCGGATGATGTCTTCGGCCTGCTGGGCCGTGGCCGACAGGCCGGTGCCGATGGCCCAAATCGGCTCGTAGGCGACGACGCAGGTGGCCGCCTGCTCCGGGGTCAGGTTGGCGAAGGCCGCCCGCACCTGGCCGCTGACGAAGCTCTGGGTCTCGCCGGCCTGGTTCTGGGCCAGGCTCTCGCCGACGCAGACGATGGGCGTCAGGCCGTGGGCCAGGGCGGCGAAGATCTTCTTGTTGACGCCCTCGTCCGTCTCGCCGAACAGGGCGCGGCGCTCGGAGTGGCCGAGGATGACGTAGCGGCAGAGGCCCTGGAGCATGGCCGGGGAGACTTCGCCGGTGTAGGCGCCGCTGGTCTCGTAGTACATGTTCTGCGCGCCGACGCCGATCCGGGTCCCGGCCAAAGCCCGGGCCACGGTGGGGATGGCGATGAAGGGCGGGCAGACGGCGATGTCAATCCCGTCAATGGCGTTCAGTTCGGGGGCGATCTCGGTCACAAAGGCCACGGCGGCGTCGGCCGTCTTGTTCATCTTCCAGTTGCCGGCAACGAATGGGGTACGCATGATGTGTTGGTCACTTCCTTAGGTTGGGCGCGCCGGGTCGGCGGTGCAGGTGTCGGCGGCGGTAGCCCGTTGACTTGCTTGACTGGCGACCATTATAAGAGACGCTAGACAGATGGGCAATTGAAGAGGAACACGGAGGAGAGGAACGCAGAGATACGCGGAGGAGCGCAGAGAAACGCAGAGTGGCTAAAGGGATTTATCTCCGCGTCTCTCTGCTTCTCTGCGTCTCTCTGCGTTCCTCTCCGTCTTACTCTGCCTGAGCTGCATACTCTTCAGGCTTGATGGAGATAACCTGGCTGGCGCTGTCGGGCTGCATACTGACGCCGTAGAGCGTGTGGGCCGCCTGGACGGTGCCGCGGTTGTGGGTGATGAGGATGAACTGGGTATGGTGGCTCAACTCGGCCAGCAGGTCGCGGAAGCGGGTAACGTTGGCTTCGTCCAGCGCCGCGTCCACCTCATCGAGGACGCAGAAGGGGGGCGGCGACACGCGCAGCAGGGCGAAGATGAGTGCCGCGGCCGTCAGCGACCGCTCGCCGCCCGACAGCAGGGCCAACCCCTGCTCGCGCCGGTTGGGCAGCCGGGCGATGATCTCCACGCCGCTGGTCGTCGGGTCGTCGGGGTCGGTCATGGCCAGCCGGCCGGAGCCGCCGCCGAACAACTGGCGGAACGTCTGGTCGAAGATGCCGTTGACCTGCTCGACCGTCTTGGCGAAGGCGGTCGAGGTGAGCTGGTCCAGTTCGGCGATGACGGCCCGCAGCCGGGCGTCGGTCTCGCTCAGGTCGCCCACCTGCCGGCTCATGAACTCGAAGCGCTCTTCGGTGGCCACCAGTTCGGCCGGCGCGTCGGGGTTGATCGGCCCCATGCGCTGCAACTGGCCGCGGAAGTGGTGGATGCTCTCCTCGATGTCGGGCGGCAGTTCGGCCACGGCCGGCAGTTCGGCCACGACCTCGCGCATGGGCAGCGGCGTCGCGCCCGTCTGCTCGGCGTCGTAGCTGAGGGCCACCAGACCCAGGTCGGCCCGGATGCGCTCTTGCAGGGCCTCGATCTGGTTCTCGTGTTGGGTCAGCCGCAGGTGGGTCTGGGTCAGTTGGGTTTCCAGGTCGTGGGCGTGGCGCTGGCGCGGGTTCAGGTCGCTCTGCAAACGGGCCAGCAGGACGCGGTCGGCCTCGATGGTGGTCAGCAGCGGGGCCAGCGCCGCCTCGACCCCGGCCAACTCGCGCTCGGCCACAGCCAGCGCGGCCTCGTCTTCGCCGCTCGGCTCGGCCAGTTGGCCGCGCAGCCCGTCCAGGCGTTGCCGCAGGCGGTCGAGTTGCCCATCGGCCTGGTTCAGCGTCGCCCGGCGGCTATCCACGACCGCCTGCCGCCCGGCCAGGATGGTCTGGGCCGCGGCCAGCGCCCGCCGCAGGCTCTGTTGCTGCTGCTCCGCCTCGCCCACGGGCAGGTCGGCCAGTTGGGCGCGGGCCTCGGCCAAAGCGGTGTCGGTGGCGGCGGCCTGCTCCGTCTGGCGGGTCAGCGCGGTTTCGGTCTGGGCGATGCGCGTCTGAAGCTGGCGCGTCGTCGCCTCGCGCTCGGCGCGGCGGCGGGCGGCGAAGTCGCGCTGCTGGCGGGCGCGGTCGAGTTGGCCGCGGGCCTGGGTCAACCGGGCGGCGGCCTCGCTCTCCAGCCGGCTCAGGCGGCGCTCTTCCTGGGCGCGGGCATCCACGCCCTCTTGCAGGGCGTCAATGGCCGCGGCCCGTTCGGCGGCGGCGCTCTCGGCCGCGGCCAGCGCCGACCGCACGCTCTCCAGGGCGGCCGTCGCCTCGCGCCGGCGGCTCTCGCCGGCCAGCAGATCGCCGGCCGCGCCGCCGTTGACCTCGACCAGGCCGCCACTGTGGACGACCACGCCATCGGGCGCGACGGCGGCAAAGCCCGGCGGCCAATCGCGGGCCAGCCGGTAGGCGGCGGCGGCGTCCTCGACCAGCAGCAGACGGCCGAGCAGCGGCCCGGCCAGGGGCGCGGCGGCGGGGTCGAACGCCACACAGTCGCCGGCCCAGCCGATGACGCCCGGCTCTCCCTCTACGGCTGGCCGGTTGGCGGCGGCCCGTTCGTCGAAGGCGGGCGCGTCGGCGGCCAGCAGCGCCAGGCGCGTCGCGCCGTCGGCGCTGCGATTCGCGTCGGCACGGCGGGCGTCGTCCACCGCCCGCCACAGGCTCTCAGCGTCGGCCACCAGCCAGGCGGCCAGCCGCTCGCCCAGCGCGGCGGTGATGGCCGTGGCGTGCGCCGCGGGGATGCGCAACAGCCCGGCCAACTGGCCGACGACCCGCGCCGCGTCGAGGGGCAGGGCGCGCTGGCGCTGCCGCTCGAGCAGGGCGACGCGCTCCTCGTGCCGGGCCAACTCCTGGCGGCGGCGATTGAGGTCGCTCTCGGCGTCGCGGGCGGCGCGGCGCAGTTCCTTCAGGCGGCCGATGTCGGCGTTGCGGGCGCGGCTTTCGCTGTCGCGGGCGGCCTGTAGCTGCCCGGCGGCGGCGCGGGCCTCGGCGGCCACGGTTTCCAGTTGGCCCAGGGCGGCTTCGGTCGCGGCGTCGTCGTCGGGCGGGGCGTCGGTCGCGCCCTGCTCGGCCAGCCGCTCGCGCAGTTGGGCCAGTTGACCCTGGGCCTGGGCCAGCGCCGTCTGCGCCTGCCACGCCTCGGCCTCCAGGCGGCCGACGGCGGCGCGACGGCGGGTGATCTCGGCCCGCTGCCCCTCGAAGGCGGCGCGGAACTCGGTCAGAGCCGCGCCGTGGGTCTGTAGTTCGTTCTGGGCGGCCAGCAAGTCGGTCGTGGCCGCCTCAATCGCCTCGCGCGCGGCGGCGGCCTGGGCCTCCAGCAACGGCCGCTCGGTTTCGGCCTCGGCCAATTGGCGCTCCAGCGCGGCGCGGCGCTCGCGCGCCACGGCCTGGCGACGGCGGGCGGCCTCGGTCTGCTGGCGCAGGGTGTCGCGCTCGGCCTGGCGCTCGGCGACGGCGCGTTGCGTCTCGGCCAGCCGGCGCTGCGTCTCGTCAATGCCGCTCTGGTGGGTCAGCAGGGCGTCGCGGGCCGCCGTCCAGGCCGCGGTGGCCGCGTCGGCGGCCTGGCGGGCGGCGCGCAGTTCGCTCTTGGCCTGCTCCCACTTGTAGCCGTACCAGACGCGCAGCAGTTCGCGCAGGTCGGCCGAGATCTGCTCGAAGTTGCGCGTCCGCGTGGCCTGTCGCCGCAACGAGGCCACGCGAGGGCGCAACTCTTCCAGGATGTCGTGGACGCGCTGGAGATTGCGTTGCGTCTCCTCCAGCCGCCGCAACGTCTCGGCCCGGCGCGTCTTGTAGTGGGTGATGCCGGCCGCTTCCTCGAACAGCGCCCGCCGCTCGTCGGAGCGCAGGGAGAGGGCCTGGTCAACCAGCCCCTGGCCGACGATGGTGTAGGTGCGTTCGGCCAGCCCGCTGGTGGCCAGCAGATCGGCCACGTCCTTCAGGCGGACGTGGCGGCCGTTGATGAGGTACTCGTTCTCGCCGGAGCGAAAGGCGCGGCGGGTGATCTCGACTTCGCTGAACTCGATGGGCAGCCAGCCGTCGCTGTTGTCCAGGGTGATGGTCGCCTGGGCCATGCCGGCCCGCGCCCGCTGCTGGCTGCCGGCGAAGATCATGTCGGCCGTGCGTCGGGCGCGCAGCGTGCTATAGCTTTGCTCGCCCAGCACCCAGCGCAGCGCGTCGGCGATATTGCTCTTGCCGCTGCCGTTCGGCCCGACAATGGCCGTGATGCCCTCGTCGAAGACGAATTCGGTTCGCGCCGCGAACGTTTTGTACCCCTGGAGGCTGAGTTTGTGCAGTTTCATGGCCATGTCGCATTGTCCTGTGGGGTCGGTTCGCGTGTGGGCGCGGCTATTTATATAATACTTGGTGTGGCCAAGGCAAACGTTAGCCGCCAGGCGTTGGTGGAAGCTATCGCCAAGCTCGAATCGCAGCGCGGCCCCGGCGACCGGGCGCTGGGACGGGCGATCGAGACGGCCCTGTCAGCCCTCCGCGACAAGCTGGCGGAACCTCAGTCGAACCCCGATGACCAGCAGCAGCGGCAACTGGCCGTGCTGGTGGCCGATCTATCGGGCTTCACCGCCCTGTCGGAGCGCATGGACGCCGAGAAGGTGCGCGACGCCTTGAATGCCATGTGGCGCGTACTCGATGCCGTTATCCTGGCCCACGGCGGACGCATTGATCAGCACGCCGGCGACAGCTTGTTGGCCCTGTTCGGCCTGCCGCAGCCACGCGAGGGGGACAGCGCCCGCGCCCTGCGCGCCGCGCTGACGCTGCAAGCCGAGCTAGGGCTGTTCAATGAGCGCGTGCGCCAGGTGGCGGCGGCGGGCGAGGGGGCCGCCTGGGCCGCCGACTGGCCCGGCCCGGCCATGCGCGTCGGCGTCCACAGCGGCCCGGTCTACTTTGCCCGCGCCGCCGGCAGCGCCCGGCTGACCGCGGTCGGCGAGACGATCGCCGTTGCCCGCCGGCTGGAGCACGCCGCGCCGGCCGGGCAGGTGCTGGCCTCGACGGCCATCCAGCGCCAGGCCGGGGCGCAGTTGTTGTTCGCCGCCGCGCCGGAGAAGGCCGTGGCCGCCCTTGGCCGCGCCGCCGCTGAACCCGTCTACCTGGCCACCGACGAGCGGGCCGACCAGCCGACGTTTGCCCCGGCGCTCATCGCCGGCCAGGTGACGCGCCTCATCGGCCGCGACGACCCCCTCGACCAACTGGAGAACGCTCTCCAGGCCACGCTCGACAGCGGCGCGCCGCAGATCGTTACTTTGCTGGGCGCGCCCGGCGCGGGCAAGTCGCGCCTGGTGCATGAGTTCGAGGCGCGGGCGCGGCTGCTGACGGGCGGGCCGGGCCTGTTGCGCGCCGATGGGCGGCTGTTCGCCGTCGAAGCGCCCTACGCCCTGGTGCGCGACCTGCTGCTGCGCCGTTTCGGCATCCGCCCGCAGCATAGCCACTTCATCGTTGAAGACCGGATTCGCCGCGTGCTCCACGCCCTCGACCGGCCGGAGCGCGGCCCGCGGCGGCTGTCGGCCACCGGCCCGCTCGATTCGACGGTGGCCCTCCTGAAGCAACTGCTGGACGCGCGCGCCGCGGCCTACCTGTCGCTCGATGAGGTGCAGCCGATGGTGGCCCGCCTGCTGGGGGCCATCGCCGCCGGCCCGGCCATCATCCTTCTCGAAGACGTGCATCGCGCCGACCGTCACTCGCTGGAACTGGTTCACCGCCTGGCGCAGGCGGGCGACGAGCTGCCGGTGCTTTTCCTGGCCGTGGCCCCCGTGGCCGATGGCGCTCTGCCTAACCTGCCCTGGCTGGGCGATGCCGAAGACCCGTTCTCACCGGTCAGCCGGCTGGCCGTCGCTCCGCTGTCGCCGGTGGACAGCCGCCTGATGGCCACCGACATCCTTGGCCCGCTAACTCCGCCGCCGATGCGCCTGCTCGACCTCATCGTGGCCGAGTCGGGCGGCAACCCGCTCTACATCGAGGCGTTCATCCGCCTGCTGTTGGAGCGCGGGATCATCAGCATGGGCGAACGGCGCGGCGTGGACATGGCCCAGGCGGAACGGACGCGGCTGCCGGCCGGCCTGGCCCGGCTGATCGAGACGCGCATGCTGGCCCTGTCGCCGGCCGAGCAGTTGGTGTTGCAGGCGGCGGCGGTCGTGGGGCCGCTATTCTGGGACATGGCCGTGCTGGACACGCGCGCGCCGCTGCTGGATGATCTGAGCGAAGCGGAGATCGAGGGCGCGCTGCTGGGGCTGGAGTTGCGGCGGTTCATCATCCGCGACACGACCTATAGCTTCGGCGCGACCCAGGCCTACCGCTTCCGGCGCGAGCTAGGGCACGAGGTGGCCTACTTGAGCCTGGCCCCGGCGGCGCGGGCGGCGCAGCACCGCCGCGTGGCCCAATGGCTGCTGGCCAATCAGAATGACGGCCGCTTCCAGGCCTGGTTCCCCGTCGAGCAGATGATCGTCCGCCACCTGGCCGCCGCTGAGCCGCTGCCGGTTGTCCGGCCGGAGCGCGCCATGCCGGTCAGGACGTGAGCCACAGATGCTGAACCGCGATCAACTCCACGAAGCCATCACGCAGTTCTCCGGCCAGCGGGCGCGCTTTGGCGACGCGGCCGAGACAGTGCTGACCGTGCTCCAGGAGCGACTGGCGGCGCTGCCGGCCGAGCCGACGGCGACGGCCGCCCGGTCGCGCCCTTCGGGCGAGCAGCGCAAGCAGGTCACCGTCCTCTTCGCCGCCATTGACGGCTTCACCCGCCTGGCCGGGGCCACCCACAACACCGAGCGCCTGCGCCAGATTGACCTGTTGTGGCGGCAACTGGACGAGACGATCTTTGCCCACGGCGGCATCGTGGATAAGCACATGGGCGACGTGGTCATGGGTCTCTTCGGCGTGCCGGCGGCGCGCGAGAACGACCCGGAGCGCGCCGTGCGCTGTGCCATCGCCATGCGCGAGCTGGCCGGCGAGGCGCTGGCCGCCCTGGGCAGCGTCGCCGCGCCCGACAAGCGGCGCGATCTGGTCATCCGCATTGGCCTCAACACCGGCCCGGTCTCGCTGGGGCAGGTTGGCTCCGACGACGGCCAGACGGCCATCGGCGACGCGGTCAACGTCGCCAGCCGCCTCAAGGAAGCCGCGGTCGAGGGCGGCATCTACGTCTCCCACGACACCTACCGCCTGGTGAGCCATCTGTTCCGGGTGGAGGCGCTGGGGCCGGTGGCGGTCAAGGGGCGTCAGCGGCCGGTGACGGCCTATCGCGTCGTGGGTTCGCAGCCGCGCGTCTTCTTCCCCGGCGGCGACGGACTGGAGGGGGTGCGTGTGCCCATGATCGGCCGCGACGCGGAACTGGCCGTGTTGCAGACGGCCCTGCGCGACACCGCCCAGACCGGCCGCGGCCGGTTGATCACCGTTATCGGCGAAGCCGGGGTGGGCAAGTCGCGCCTGGTGGGCGAGTTCAGCCGCCGGCTGGAGGGCTTTCCTTTCAAGGTGGCGCTGTTTCAGGGGCGCACCGACCAGCGGTTGATGGAAGTGCCCTATAGCCTGGTGCGCGATCTGGTCGTTGACCACTTTCGTATCGAAGAGGGCGACCGGGCCAAGCAGATCGAGGCCAAGCTGACCGATCATGTGTCGGCGGCGCTGGGGCAGGGGCGCGGCGCGCGGTCGGGGGCCGACCGCGGCGGCCTGACCGAGCGGGCGCGGCTCAT
>WBZP01000981.1_pt3 | contig 21062 bp, 20 predicted proteins | sample 5204301 | NCBI WGS metagenome assembly WBZP01 (sample SAMN12412401, study PRJNA552823) | activated sludge metagenome | isolation source: activated sludge from nitrification reactor of wastewater treatment plant... | place: USA: Pennsylvania | collected 2017
GATAAAGGGTTTACCCTCCTGGAAACGGTTTACAGCATGAATGTGTTAAGAAGAAAATAAGCTGTACGTAAGTTGTTACGTCATTACGAGGAATGAAGCAATCAATAGAAAAGTAAAAAGAAGCTATTCGCTTTGTACATAAAAAAGACGTCAGCACATTACATACTAAACAATAAAAGCAGAAAATAAAAAATATAATCAAACATGAACATGTCAATCATATGAGGATCCTGGTGGTTTGCGGCGCAGGTTATGTTTCCGGAAAAGAGAAGATCATGTTTTCCATGTTAAAAGGCTTTGCAAAACAGGGCGATGACGTGATGTGTGTAACTTCCTCCTGGGGCAACGGGCAGTTTGAAGAGATGCTGGTTGCAGAACATATCAGGTATGAAAAGCTGAGGATCGGTTTTATCTCGAAAACTTTTAACCTCAAAGCGGCCAGGATGACACTGGACCAATTGCTCTACTGGCCCGGTTTATTATTCCGGTTCCGTAATGTAATGAAAAAATTCAGGCCCGATGTTGTTATACACAGCAACTTCCATCACCTGTTCCTGCTTTCCCCGGTGATAGATAAACGAAAGGCGGTACATATTTACCATAGCCACGAATCGATTCATAATACCAGGTTTTATCAGAAATTATTTACCGGTTTCAGCAAAAAGATCCGCCTGTTTGTTGGTGTATCGGGCTTTGTTACCCGGAAAATGGTTGACCTTGGCATAGATGAACGATTTGCCAAGACCATTAACAACGGGCTGGAAATCATCGGATGGAAACAGCAGCCGTTTAAACAGGGCGATGTATTTACCATTGGTATTGCCGGGCAGATCGGGAGATGGAAAGGCCATGAAGACCTGGTGCTGGCTTTGGGCATACTAAAAGAGAAAGAACCCGGCCTGGTATTCCGCCTGCAGATTTTCGGTGGCGGCGAACCCGGTTTCAGAAATGAACTGGAATTACTGATAAAGCAGAAAGGGTTGCAGCATTTAGTGGAATGGAAAGGGTTTGTTAAGGACATACGGGACATATATGCCGGGTTACAGGTGGTTTGTGTTCCCACACGCAGCGAAGAACCATTTGCCACATCGGCATTGGAGGCCGGTTTGTTTGGAGTACCGGTGATCGTTACCCGAAAAGGCGGTTTCCCTGAAATTGTACAGGACGGGCATAGCGGTTATATAGTTGATGCAGAAAACCCATCAGCCATTGCTGAAAAACTGGCCGTACTCATAAAAAAACCATCCCTGGCATCACAGTTGGGATTAAATCACCAGCGAATTATTACAGAAAAGTTTTCATTTGAACATTTTATCAGTAACTGGAAAAGTACCCTGGCGGCTGTAACCAGCTAGTTGTAAGTATATGACATTTTATCGGATATCATGTGAAACGGGTTGCTGGAAAAAGCGGCAACCCTGCAGGTAAGCCTGATTAACCCCAGGCCATTTACCGGCAAACCGCACACGGAATAAAGCAACGCCATTAAACCCAACCTCATAAATAATCACCTGATTGTACGGTAAAACAAAGATACCTTTAAACCTTTGGCTGCTTGTAATTGCAGCCATCGTGTTTTTCTTCATGCGCTCGTACGACAATTTCTGGTTGTGCATTCCCATTTTTCTCTATATCCCATTTGTTTACCGGCTTTTCTACATAAAGGGCAACACCAATGTTATCTTCTGGGGACTGCTTTACCAGTGGGCCACCGTATCTATCCAGCTCATTTATTGCAGTGTGATGGATATACCCCTGAATGAATTATTCAGGAATACTATTTTTCCGGCCCATCTGATGGAATATACCGATTACCTGTCTGTTACCGGTATTTACTTTTTTTCCTTTGGCATTTACAGGGCTGTACGTAAAGTAAAGATTAACATCAGTGATACTATTTGGGTTAAATATGATGCCAGGAAGATCATACAGGTTTATATTGTTGTAAGCATTATCATCAGCGTAAGCCAGTTTGCTATCTGGGCATTCCCCAACCTTGTACAGTATTTCTTCTTTTTCTTTTATATCAAGTGGGGTTTCTTCCTGGTAACATTCATATCTGTTTTCAAAAGAGCGCCCGATCTTAAAATATTTCTGTTAGCCATTATTGCCGTTGAATTCGTTCTGGGGCTTTCATCTTTTTTTGCAAGTAATTTTCTTAATATCCTGCTGTTTACACTTATTGCATTCGTATCAGTTAAAAAGAAAGTTACTTATCAGCAGGGTGTATTGTTCTTGGTGATGGGGGCAATGCTTTTTCATATGGCCGTTTTATGGACGGCCAGTAAGAAGGATTACCGCAATTTCCTGAATAAGGGCCAGAAAACACAGGCAGTGAGTGTTTCTAAGGAAGCGGCCAGGGCCAAACTGCTTGAACTGATTGTTAAGGTAGATAACAAGACCTATTTTATGGCCATTGAAGATATGGTTAACCGTATCGGCTATATACAATATTTTGCGGCTGCCATCCGGTTTGTGCCGGCCAAAGTACCGCATGAGGATGGTAAAATTTACCTGGGCGCCATCAGCCATTTTTTGGTTCCGCGTTTTATAAACCCGGATAAACCGGTCCTTGACGATAGCAAGCATACCAATAAATATACTGGGCTGGGGTTAAGCGGCCGGGTACAGGGAACATCGTTCAGCCTGGGCAGTTTTGCAGACGCGTATATCGATTTCGGCCCCATATTTATGTTTATCCCCATTTTCCTTTTCGGTTACTTGATCGGGTTTTTCTTTAAAACACTGTATAGCGCCAACATTTGGGGGCTCATCCTTACGGGGCCTTTTTTCCTGCTCATAAATGTGTATGGCGCCGATACCATCAAGGCGCTGGGTTTCATACTCATATATTTTGTTGTGATGTTTGTTTTAAAAAGGTACCTGATCAATATTATTGACCCGCTGATGAGGACAAGAATTGTATGAGCAAGCCTGTAATCTTTCTTAACTCGCATCCTATACAGTACTTCGCGCCGCTGTACAGGCAAATGCATACCGAAATGCGTTCACCCCTTACCGTTTGGTATTGTTCCGACGAAAGTATACAGGGGAAAATGGATAAAGGGTTCGGGAAGGAAGTAAAATGGGATATCCCGTTACTGGATGGTTACCGGCATGTATTCCTTAGAAACAGGTCATGGAAACCATCCATTCATAATGGTTTCTGGGGCATTTTTAATCCGTCAGTAATCAGCATGCTGTATAAGCAGGAGAAATCAGTGCTGGTGGTTCATGGATGGGCCTATGCAACCCATGTGCTGGCAATCGTGTTTGGCAGGATATTCGGCCATACCGTTTGCCTGCGCAGCGAAACACCCCTTAACCAGGAAAGGATGAAAAACAAAACAGTCACTTTCATCAAGCACCTGTATTTAAAACTGCTCTTCCTGTTTGTAAACAAATTCCTGTATATCGGCAAACAGAACCACCTGTTTTACCGTTCGCTGGGGGTTAAAGAGCGCCTGCTTGTTTCTGTTCCGTATGCAGTAGATAACAGGCGTTTCCGGGAATTATGCAAGGCAACAGGCAGAGAAGAAGCAAGAAAGATGCTGGGGCTTCCTCCCGGGAAAAAAATAATCCTGTATTCAGGTAAATATATAGATAAGAAACGGCCGCTCGACCTGCTGAAAGCGTTTGCAGCCATAGATAATAATGAGCATGCGTTGTTGGTTATGGTGGGAGAAGGGGCATGCCGTACAGATATGGAACGTTTTATAAAGGATAACCGGCTGCAGGAAAAAGTAGTACTCACAGGTTTTATCAATCAAAGCAGCATCCCGTTATATTACAGGAGCGCTGATGTTTTCGTGATGTGTTCCGGGCTGGGTGAAACATGGGGGCTTTCGGTAAATGAAGCCATGAATTTTGGGTTGCCCGTAATCGTTTCCGATACCTGCGGCTCGGCTTACGACCTGGTTGACAATGGCATTAATGGCGCCGTTTTTGAAACAGGTAATATCAATCAACTGTCGGCCCTGCTGAAAGAATACCTTCATTTACCAGCAGCTACCGCGGAGCTTATCCATAAAGCAGCATGGGAAAAAATTGACCGGTACAGCTATCTGCAGGTAATCCGTGGCATAGAGTCAATCCTTCCTGTTTCATGAGAAAACCGGTATTACTCATATGTTATGATCATTTTTACCCGGCATATAAGGCAGGAGGGCCAATTCAATCTTTGACCAACCTGGCAAACGGCCTGGAAACAATGTACAGTATCTATGTACTAACCAGCGCCCACGACCTAAACGAACAGGCCCAGCTTGATGTGGCAGAAACAGATTGTTGGACAAACGTGCAATTACCCGGCGCTGCTGAAACAATCCATGTGTGGTATGCAAGCAGAAAGAAGCAGGGAATTAACGGCATTGGTGAAGCCGTAAAGAAAGCCTGCCCTGATTTTATTTACCTCAACGGTATGTTCTCTTATGCGTTTGTGTTAGTACCACTGCTTAAGTTCCGGCATATACATACAGTCATCTGCCCGCGGGGCATGCTGCAAAAAGGGGCATTGGCTGGCAAGGCATTAAAGAAAAAAGGGTACCTCGGCCTGCTGAAACTGAGCGGTCTTTGCAGCAAACTGTGCTGGCATGCAACCAATGAGGCAGAAAAAGATGATATAAGCCGTATTTTTGGCTCACGGTCACGCATAACTGTTGCAGGTAACATACCTGCAAAACCGCTTACTCAGATCAGCTTCCCTGCAAAGGAACCGGGAAGGCTGAAACTGGTTTACCTTTCCCTGGTAACCGCCAAAAAAAACCTGCTGCAACTGGTACAGGTAATTGCAACATCGGGAACAGGCATTTCCCTGGATATCTGCGGGCCTGTAAAAGACGCAGTATATTGGGAAAAATGCCGCGAAGCCATGAAAGCGGCTCCCGGCAGGATCCGGTACCTGGGTGATGTGAAGCCGGAAATGGTTCAGCAGGTATTCAGTAATTACGATGCTTCGGTCCTGCTAACACACGGCGAAAATTTCGGGCATGCATTATATGAGTCTTTAAGTGCAGGCCGGCCCGTAATTACCAGTAATTTCACACCCTGGAACGCTTTGCAGGAAAAAAAAGCCGGATGGAATGTTGATCTTTCAGATAATGCCCGCATAGCAGCATTGTTTGGTGAACTGGCGGCGATGCAACCCGGCCAATATAATGAGTACTGCAGCGGCGCCCATATCTTGGCCTGTGATTATTACCGGCATGGGTTTGATCTGGCTACTTACAGGGATATTTTTTCAGACGGGCGTTTCCAGCCATAAAAAATAAAGCACTGTATTTTTTATAATTTTTCCGGATGATATACATACTGCGAGATAAGGTTTTCATGCTATTTTTACTAAAATTCCTGCTGGTTTTTGCAGCCTGTTATTACGGCACACTGGCATGGATCGGGTTAACCGTACCGGGTGGCAGTTACAGCCCTTTCATTGACAAATACCTTGATTATATAACCTGGATCAGGAATTCTTTATTATACGGATCAAAATACCAGTTATCGGTATTCGGAATTGACACCTATATAGCGGGTGATTATAACCTGCGTATGGTAAACGGCAGGGGCGTGCGTATGGTGTATGAATGTGTAGGATACGGTGTTATGAGTTTCTGGATTGCCTTTGTAGTGGCTTCATCAGGAACCATCAAAAGGAAATTGTTCTGGCTGCTGGCCGGTTTACTGGGTATCTGGTTGCTGAATATAACCCGTGTTAGCCTGCTGCTGGTTGCAACTAATAAGGGCTGGCCGATGCCACTGGGATTAGATCATCATACCTGGTTCAATATATTTGCATACTTGTTTATTTTTACATTCATGTACCTTTTTAACCGGCAGGAGAAAGCCGAAAAATCATAAATCATAAATCATAAATCATAGATCTAACATCATAAATGTCAACCAACCTGGCAACATATAATAACGACTGGTATAAACCGGGCCATCCGGTTAAGCGGTTTTGCTGGTATTGGGTGAATACGGCATTTTTTAAAACCGGGCTTTTTCCTTTTTACGGGTTAAAGACATTTTTGCTCAGGCTTTTTGGGGCAAGGGTTGGAAAAGGGGTGTTAATAAAACCGTTTGTAAATATTAAATATCCCTGGTTATTGAAAATGGGTGATCATATATGGATAGGGGAGCATGTTTGGATAGATAACCTGGCTTCGGTTACTATTGGTAACCATGTTTGTTTGTCGCAGGGAGCCTTTCTGCTAACCGGTAACCATGATTATACAAAACCGGGGTTTGACCTGATGGTAAAACCCATATCAGTGGAAGACGGTGCCTGGATTGGCGCCAATGCCATTGTTTGTCCCGGCGTTACATGTGGTTCTCATGCAGTGCTGGCAGTGGGTTCAGTGGCTACATCCAACCTGGCAGCTAACAGTATTTACAGTGGCAATCCGGCCGTAAAAATAAAAGACAGGATTTTTGATGCAGTAGCATAAATTTGCCGTTCATCCATCCCTGTGACCCGGGATGATGTGAGCCACTGCAACAATGAAAGTATCAATAATAACGGTAACATATAATTCGGGAAAATACCTGCAGGATTGTATAGAATCCGTTATTAGGCAAAACTATAAGGATATTGAGCATATCATTGTTGATGGTAAATCCAACGACAATACACTTGATATCATCCGGAAATATGAATCCCATATTTCAAAATGGATTTCTGAAACTGATAAGGGTATGTATGATGCCATCAATAAAGGCATTGTGATGGCCACCGGCGATGTGGTAGGAATCCTTAACAGTGATGATATGCTTGACGGAGATGATGTTATTTCCAGCATTGTACAGGCATTTGAAGAACAGAAAACCGATGCCGTGTATGGCGACCTGGAGTATGTAGATGCAAAGGATACCAACAGGATTCTCCGCATTTGGAAAGGGCGGCCCTATAAAAGATACCGTTTCCGGTATGGCTGGATGCCGGCTCATCCCACTTTTTATATTAAAAGGTCATTGATAGAAAAATTCGGGTATTACCAAAACCATTATTATACAGCCGCTGATTATGAGTTTATGTCGCGGTACCTGTATTTTAACCGGGTTTCTGCCTATCATATTCCAAAATTACTGGTTAAGATGCGCATGGGCGGGCAGAGTAACCGGAATATACGCCAGCGGTTAAGGGCAAACAGGCGTGATTACCTGGCTATGCGAAAGAACAAGATACCATTTGCTTTTTTTGTATCCATCTTAAAGCCATTGATTAAGCTTCACCAGTTTTATAAAAAAAAGTAAACAGTTTTAAACCAACTGGAAACCTGTAATCAGTAACATGTTATCATTATTTAACAGGAAAAAAAAGAACGCATCTGAAGGAGCGTACTTTCCCATCAGTACTGATATCCATTCTCATATTCTGCCCGGAATTGACGATGGATCCCCCGATGTAGAAACTTCCATTACACTAATCCAGGGCCTCATCAGCCTGGGCATCAGAAAATCTATTGCCACACCGCATATCATCAGCGATATGTACCGTAATAATGCCGATACCATCAATAATGCCCTGAACCTTTTGAAAAAAGAACTTGCCCGGCAAAAAATAAAGTTTGAAGTATCTGCAGCGGCAGAATATATGATGGATGCTTATTTCTTTGAACTGCTTCAGTTAAAAACACCGTTGCTTACAATAAAAGATAACCTGGTTCTTACAGAATTTTCATATGCATCCATGCCGGGAAGCCCTGAAAAGATGTCGTTTGCCATTATCACAGAAGGTTATTCGCCCATCCTGGCCCACCCGGAAAGATACCCATACTATTATAATGATTACAAAGCCTACCACAAACTGGCTGATCTCGGATTCCTTCTGCAGGTAAACCTGTTATCCCTCACCGGTTATTACGGAAAAGAAGCCGTAAAAGCTGCCGCCTATATGCTGAAAAATGACCTGGTTTCTTACCTCGGCACCGACCTTCACCACGACCGCCATATGCAGGCATTCCAGGATGCGTATAAAAAAGATGTATTCCGCAAATACCTGGAAGGGAAGGAGTGGAATGTGCTTTAACCCCAAACCTCAAACTACAAACCTTAAACTTCAAACCACAAACTACAACACCCAATCAACCACTTCATTCTCCCATTCCTTTCTATACGGAGTTGTAACTTTAATATAGTTGTCCGTATAACCTTCCATCAACCCGTTCTTATTCACACTTTCAAACAGCACTTTCCGGGTTTGGCCTATATGTTTAGCAGTAAATTCCTGCATCATGCTATAACTCATATTACGCAGAATCTTGTTCCTTTCATTCCTTACATGAACCGGTACCACCGGCTTCAGTTCAAGGGCATGCGTGTTGTCCCTTTCAGAATAGGTAAACACATGCAGGTATGATATATCCAGCGATTGTATAAAATCAGCCGTTTCCCTGAAATCTGCTTCAGTTTCCCCGGGGAAACCCACTATCACATCTGCGCCAATGCAGCAATGAGGCATCATCATTTTTATAAGGCCTGCTTTTTCAGCATACAGCTCCCGTTTATAACGCCTGCGCATATCTGCTAATGTCTTGTTACTACCGCTTTGTAACGGGATGTGAAAATGCGGCATGAATTTGCCGGAATTGCTGATGAATTCGATGAGTTCATTGCTCAGCAGGTTGGGTTCTATGGATGATATCCGGAACCGTTGCACCCGGGTATGTTTGTCCAGTTCCTTTACCAGGTCGAAGAAATTTTCTTCATGTTTCCTGCCACCGCTGAATCCTTTGCCGAAATCGCCCAGGTTGATGCCTGTAAGTACAATTTCCTTTGCCCCGTTATCGGCAATCAGGTCAACTTCCTTCAAAACATTTTCTATGCTGTCGCTCCGGCTTTTACCGCGTGCCATCGGGATGGTGCAAAAACTGCAATTATAATCGCAGCCGTCCTGCACTTTCAGGAAAACCCGGGTACGTTCATGCATGGAATGGGATGCGGTGAAAATATTTACATCCTCAATATCGCAACTGCAAATTTTGCTGGCATCATTTTTTGAAAGCGTTTTCAGGTGGCTGGCCAAATTGAATTTTTCTGCAGCGCCCAACACCAGGTTAACACCGGGAATAGCTGCAATTTCAACCGGTTTCAACTGGGCATAACAGCCGGTAATCACAACCAGTGATTCCGGGGCTTTTCGCTGTATCCGACGCACCAGTTGCCTGCATTCCTTATCGGCATTATCTGTAACAGAGCAGGTGTTGATGACATACACATCGGCTATATCGTCAAATTCTTTCTTTACAAAACCCTCATTTTCAAGCATGCGGCCAATGGCAGTGGTTTCACTGAAATTAAGCTTGCATCCCAATGTATGTAAGGCCACGGTTTTTGACATGGCTGCAAAATTACGTCAATTGCGGGGTATGGCAAAGGCAGTTGAAAAACCGGTCTGATTGGTATATAGCTAAGAAATTGCATCGGGCTAGATCTCTGTGTTTAAAATTTTGTTGGGGTAATTTAATGGAATTACAAAATTCCGGTTTCCGTTATCCAGCCACCATTGTTATTTAATAATATTTCCCCAATCACCAGCCCCATCATGCCCAAATTATGGTAGCCCCATCAGGGCGTTATTATGGTAGCCCCATCAGGGCGAAATTATGGTAGCCCCATCGGGGCGATATTTTGGTAGCCCATCAGGGCGATATTTTGGTAGCCCCATCAGGGCGATATTTTGGTAGCCCCATCAGGGCGATATTATGTTGAATTCTATTCAAAAAAATCAAACATATATATATCATCATACCCAATTTCAAAATCATGCAGCATTTTTAAATATTCATCCTTAAACGATTTTGCCCTGTGATGTTCTTCCTGATTCATTATATACCTTATGACATTTCCTCTCTGGCTTTTTGAATAAGAAAAAGCACCGTATCCTGATTGCCATTCAAAATGCCCTTTTACAAGGTTTTGTTTATTAATCCAACCGCTGCTGTTGCTTTTTATCTTCCCTACAAAATCTGAAATGGAAACAGCGGGCGGTAATCCAAAAAAAACATGTACATGATCGTGCCATCCTCCAACTGCTAAGGGCTTAGCTTCTTTATGAATACCGCTTATTGTTCCGGCTATATAACTGTGCAGTTTGTCACGCCAAGCTGCAGTAATCAATTGTTGCCTCTTTTTTACTGCAAAAACGGCATGAATGGAAATCTGCGAATATACATTTGCCATTGTTATACGTTTACGTTAAAACTGCCGCCCTTACAGGGCTATTTCAAATTTACATTTAATTTTTTGCCACCAAAATGCCGCCTCTCTGAGGCTGGTTATTATGTGAATGAAATCATTAAAGAAAATTTATTGTAAATCAAATTGATGTTTCTCTGAAGCTGATAATTATGTGAATGAATACAGTAATTATAAACCAAAATGCCGCCTCTCTGTGGCTGATAATTATGTGAATGAATTCATTAAAGAAAAATTTTTGTAAACGAAAATGGCGCCTCTCTGAGGCGGATTGAAATAATCAATGCATGCTTTGTATGAATTTACATTTTACAATCAGATTAAATTACTGGTTTTTATAGCAAGATATTTTTAATTCTTAGCCAAATTCTGCAAAAGAAATTTACAAATACATGACATTCAATGTTTGTTTATACTAATACTGTTTCCATCTATCAATTTTTCTGTTTATTTATTCTTAAGATCATTACCTTGTGTTGTGGTAAAAAAATATTTTCCTCTTATTGCTTTACTGGCTGCGGCGATGTTGTTATTCTGGGTAAAAAAGAACCAGCGCGGAGAAAAAGAACAGATTGACATTGCCGTAGATCTGCCTTCCGATACCGGCAGCCCTTTTACCAGGGATACGGCATTACTAATGTATAGCAAACACGCTTTGTGCAGGATGGAGTGCCGGCATATAGATGAATATGAAGTGAAGGAATTACTGCTGGAAGGCAAGCTGAACAAAGGCAGGATAGAAGAAGGCCCGAAAGGGATTACTTACCCGCTGGAGGGAATAACAAGAGACCGGCAGCATGTGCGACTGGTTGTAGCGCCCGGTGAGGATAAGATTGTGGTAGTAACCGTTATAGACCTTGAAAAGGATTGGCCCTGTAATTGCAATTAACATTTATTCTTCATGCCGGTTCATTAATTTTGAAAAGGCATCCGATAATAGCCTGATGTAATGTAAAATGAAAATAAAATCTTTCCTGGCAAAACCATTTGCCAATTATGTTTACCGGCAGATAAAGAAAGATATGGCCAATGCGGTATCTGACCAGTTGGCTATTTTTCAGCAATTGATAAAAACGGCTTCCAAAACGGAGTTCGGAAAAGAGCATCATTTCAATACCATTAAAACCCATGAGGATTTTGTTAAACAGGTTCCTGTAAGGGATTATGAGGCATTCAAGCCTTATATAGAAAGGATCAAGGAAGGTAAGCACAATGTATTGTGGAAAGGGGTGCCTATTTATTTTGCCAAAACAAGCGGAACAACCAGTGGGGTAAAATATATACCTATTTCCAAAGATTCCATACATAACCACATAAATACAGCCCGTAATGCCCTGCTTTGTTACATGGCAGAAACAGGCAATACCAAATTTGCCGATGGTAAGCTTATTTTCCTGAGCGGCTCGCCGGTGCTGGAAAGAGTAGGAGGCATACCAACCGGCAGGCTGAGCGGAATCGTAAACCACCATGTTCCCAAATACCTCCGTTCAAACCAGTTGCCTTCGTATGAAACCAATTGTATTGAGGATTGGGAAGAAAAGCTTGACAGGATTGTATCAGAAACCATCAGCCAGAATATGACGCTCATCAGCGGCATACCACCCTGGATGCAGATGTATTTTGATAAACTGGTTGAAAAGTCAGGGAAAAAAGTAGGAGAGCTGTTTCCCAATTTCAGCGTGATGGTACAGGGCGGCGTTAACTTTGAACCTTACAAAGCAAAACTAACGGAGAGCATTGGACGCAATATAGACAGCATCGAACTGTTTCCGGCCAGCGAAGGCTTTTTTGCATTCCAGGATTCCCAGAAAGAAACAGGCATGCTGCTGAACACGAACAGCGGTATTTTCTATGAGTTCATCCCGCTTTCCGAAATACAGCTTGAGAATCCTACCCGGCTTACACTGAAAGATGTACAGGTTGGCGAGAACTATGCCCTCATCATCAGCAATAATGCCGGTTTGTGGGCCTATGACATCGGCGATACCGTAAAGTTCATTTCAACAGAACCGTACCGGCTTGTTGTAAGCGGGCGTACCAAACACTATATATCTGCTTTTGGCGAACACGTAATTGTTGAAGAAGTGGAATCTGCCATACTGGATGCAGCCAGGGAAGAAAATATCCGGTTAACGGAATTTACCGTAGCCCCTTGTATAAGCCAGGATAAGGGAAAAAGTTTTCACGAATGGTTCATTGAGTTTGAAACGATGCCGGAAGACCTGCAGGCATTTGCATTGAAAATTGATGCAAACCTCCGCAAAAGGAATGTTTATTACGACGATCTTATTGCCGGCAATATTCTCCAGGTATTGAAAATAACAACAGTGCGCCGGAACGGCTTTGTAGATTACATGAAGGGGATTGGAAAGCTCGGCGGCCAGAATAAAGTGCCCAGGCTGGGGAATGACCGTAAGATTGCCGACGGATTACAGCCATACGTGATGCCAGTTCCGGCAACAAGTGCTGCAACGGCTGAAAATGTATCATAAGCAGGTATGCGTAACAGTTAATTTTTGTTTGTAAAGGTTACAATACAGTTCCCGGTTGTTTTTAAATGGCTCTCTGTTATCAATTCAGCATTCATATATTATCTGATATTGCCTAATGCAAATGTCACTTGTTACACCCGTACCGGATAAAAACGATTACACATGAACCAGGTGCCCATGGAAAAAATCAATACAGCCCTTTGTTCTTTCGGTATGAGCGGGATGCTGTTTCATGCACCGTTTATCAGCGCACATCCCGGGTTTAAATTGTATGCTGTTTGGGAACGTTCAGATAACGTAGCCGCACAAACGTATCCCGGCATCCTTTCTTACAAAAACCTGGATGATATGCTGGCGAACGACAACATTCACCTGGTTGTAGTAAATACACCCAACCATACCCATACTGAATACGCCAGGAAGGCCCTGCTGGCAGGCAAACATGTACTGGTTGAAAAATCGTTTACCGTTACAGCTTCGGAAGCGCAGGAATTACTGGAACTGGCTGTACAACAGGGAAAGCAGCTTGCCGTATACCATAACCGGCGGTACGACAGCGACTTTAAAACGGTTAAACAGGTTTTTGAATCAGGTGTTTTAGGTGAATTACATGCCGCAGATTTTAATTTTTGCCGTTATAAGCAGGAGCTTAGTGCCAAAAAACATAAGGAAATGCCCATACCGGGAGCCGGGCTGCTGCACGATCTTGGCCCCCACCTGGTTGACCAGGCTTTGTACCTGTTTGGGATGCCGGAATTTGTTTTTGGCAGGCTGATGGTTACCAGGCCCCAGTCTGTTGTAAATGACCATGTAGAAATTAGTTTGTTTTACAAGAACCTTTCTGTTCGCCTGCAATCAGGGTTAATGATTAAAGAGCCACTGCCGGCTTATGTGTTACATGGCACAAATGGCAGTTTCCATAAATACAGGGCCGATATTCAGGAAGACGACCTGAAAAAAGGGATAAAACCGGGAATTGCGTCCTGGGGTATTGAACCCGCATCAGCAAAAGGATTGCTGCATATAGACGGGAACGAAAAAAAATTGATTGATTCCTTGCCCGGTAATTACCTCCAATTCTATGAAGCGCTTTACCAGGCGCTTATTCACAAGGCCCCATTACCCGTAAGCGCGCAGGATGGGTTGAACGTAATGCGTATCATTGATGCCGTGCTTGCAGCAGATGCCTGTGGTATGAAAGTGAAGCCTGTTGACAATTAAAGCGCTAAATGATTGCCGGGGCTTTAATTTTAGCGGTTTTTATACGGCTTTGCAACGATTAATACTGTAAATTGCCACACTTATATCAATAAAATAATCAGCAATATGGCAGAAGCACATGCAAAAAAACGCATTGCTATTTTTGGTTCTACAGGTTCCATAGGTACACAGGCCCTTGAAGTGATAAAAGCATATCCCGGCCTTTTTGAAGCGGAAATACTTACTGCTCAGACAAACGATGAATTACTGGTGGCACAGGCCCTTGAGTTTAAACCCAATGCAGTTGTTATTGGTGATGATAAAAAATACGAAAAGGTAAAATCGGCACTGGCAGGTACAGATATTAAAGTTTTTTGCGGTGAAGAAGCCCTGGAGGAAGTGGCAGACTTTGATAATTACGATATCATGCTGGCCGCCATTGTTGGATTTGCGGGTTTAAAGCCCACACTGAAAGCAGTTGGCAAAGGAAAAGTGATTGCATTGGCTAACAAGGAAACGCTGGTGGTTGCCGGAGATATTGTAATGAAAATGGCGTTGGAGAACCGGTCGCCGATCATTCCGGTAGACAGTGAACATTCTGCCATATTTCAATGTCTGGTGGGCGAATCCCGCAACCCGATTGAAAAGGTGATCCTTACAGCCAGCGGCGGCCCCTTCCTGGGTAAAAAGCCAAACTTCCTGGTAAATGTTAAGAGAGACCATGCCCTTCAGCATCCAAACTGGAGCATGGGAGCAAAAATAACCATCGATTCTGCCACCCTGATGAATAAGGGACTGGAAATGATTGAAGCAAAATGGTTGTTCAACCTGCAGCCAAACCAGGTGGAAGTGATCATACATCCGCAAAGCATCATTCACAGCATGGTTCAGTTTGAAGACGGAAGCATTAAGGCACAGATGGGATTGCCTGATATGAAACTGCCTATTCAGTATGCACTGGGTTTTCCCGAACGGTTACAAAACGAATACCCGAGGATGAACTTCAGGAAATATCCAAACCTGAGTTTTGAAGAACCCGACCTGAAAACATTCCGTAACCTGCAACTGGCCATGGAAGCATTACAGAAAGGAGGAAATACGGCCTGTGTGTTAAATGCAGCCAATGAAATAGCCGTATGGGCATTCCTTAAAAACAGGATCGGTTTCCTGGATATAACGGCTGTTGTTGAAAAAACAATGGAGAAAGTGCCCTTCATACAGGAGCCAACCCTGCAGGAATATTTTGACAGTGATGGGGAGGCGCGTAACTTTGCGGCTTCTTTGATGAAATTGTAGTTTGTAGTTTATGGTTTATAGTTTGAGGTTTGTGGTTTAGGTTTTTCAAATACATTTTACTAACAAGTAATTAAAGCCGGATCCGGCTTACATATAACATGACATTATTAGCAATAGATTGGGGTAGTGTGGGGTTAAAGGCTGCCCAGTTATTATTATCACTTTCCATTTTAGTGGTATTGCATGAATTTGGACACTATATCACTGCAAAATGGTTCAAATGCCGGGTAGAAAAATTCTACCTGTTTTTTGATCCCTGGTTTTCCATTTTTAAGAAAAAAATTGGCGATACTGAGTATGGCATCGGCTGGCTGCCGCTGGGCGGGTATGTTAAAATTGCCGGCATGGTGGATGAAAGCATGGACAAGGAACAGCTAAAACTTCCTCCGCAGCAATGGGAATTCAGGAGCAAGCCAGCCTGGCAGCGTCTAATCATCATGGTTGGTGGCGTTACAGTCAATATCCTTCTTGCATTCATCATCTATGCCATGATACTGATGATTTGGGGTGAAAAGAAAATCCCGGCATCATCACTTAAATACGGCATCACTTTCAATGACCCGATTTTCAATGAACTGCAGTTTAAAAACGGGGATAAGATACTGGAAGTTGACGGCAAACCGGTTGCGGAATATGGCGACATATTGCGCCGGTTGCTGATAGTTGACAGCACCGTACTGGTGGAAAGGGAAGGCCGGCAGCAGTTGCTGAAAATGCCCGTAGACCTGATCGGTAAACTGGTGGAAAAGAAAAAGAAGACCGAAGGCCCGCTGATTAGTCCGCGTGTACCCGTTGTAGTTATGAATGTGCCCGATACCGGCAATGCATATAAGGCCGGGTTGCGCAACGGTGATATCATCCTGGGGATAGACAGCCTTAAGACAGGCTTCTTTGATGAATTTGAAAAAGCCATGGCCGGCCGCAAAAAAGGGGAAACCATTCAACTGTCTCTTACAAGGGGCAACGAACTGGTAACCATTTCAACCGTGTTGATGGAAAACGGGAAGATCGGGTTTAACCAGCCACGTGCATTTGAAACCTTCGACAGCCTCGGCGTTTTCAAATTCAGCATAAAGAAATATGGTTTCTTTGAAGCGATTCCTGCCGGTATAAAAAGGGCAGGCGCCGAATTGAAATTCTATATTGACCAGTTTAAAAAAATACTGTCACCCGAAACGGGTGCCTATAAAGGTGTGGGCGGTTTCAAGGCAATGGGATCCGTGTTTTCGGGAACCGGCTGGGATTGGGAACATTTCTGGACCATCACCGCATTCTTTTCCATCGTTCTGGCATTCATGAACCTGTTACCCATACCCGCACTCGATGGCGGACATGTATTATTTACATTGATAGAAATGATCACGGGCCGTAAGCCAAGCGAAAAATTCCTTGAGTATGCACAAATAGCCGGCATGGTATTGTTACTGGCGCTGATGCTTTATGCAAATGGGAACGATTGGTTTGGATGGGGGAAGTAGTTTGAGGTTTGAGGTTTGAAAGGTTTAATACGTTTAAAGTTAGAAAGGTTTAAAATGTTTAAAGTTTGAAGGGTTTAAAACGTTTAAAGTTAGAAGGGTTTAAAACGTTTAATGTTAGAAGGGTTTAAAACGTTTAAAGTTTGAAGGGTTTTATTTTTTAATGTTTTTTAATGGTAAAATATTGTAAAACCCTTAAACCCTTCCAACGCCTTAAACCCTTCCAACGCCTTAAACCCTTCCAACGCCTTAAACCCTTCCAACGCCTTAAACGTTTCCAACGCCTTAAACGTTTCCAACGTCATAATCCCCTCCAACTCAACATATCCCTCCACCCATACCGCCATTCACCTGAAATATACCCCATTCAAATATTAATAATACGGCAAACCGAAACCTTGCTTAATTTTGTTTAATGCGCAAAACGCTGAATATAATCGGCAACTCTTTAAAACTTACCCTCAAGGAACTGAAGGTAAATAAGACACGTACGGCATTAAGCCTCACCGGTGTTGCCTTTGGTATTTTCTGTATCATCATCGTGCTTGCCATTGTAAACAGTTTTGAACGGAATATTCAAAGCGAAGTGAAAAGCCTGGGCAGCAATACGATTTATATTGATAAATGGGATTATAGCGGTGGCCCCGATCAGCCGATCTGGAAGTTCAGGAGCAGGCCCAATATGAAATACGAAGAAGCGGCCCTGGTAAAGGAACGGTCGCAATTACTGGATGATATCGCTTACCTGATGCAGACCGGTGGGAATATTTCACATAAGGATGATTTGATCCAGAATGTGGCAGTGTATGGTGTGATTCCTGCACAGATGACCATACAGCCATTGGAATTTGAAGCAGGAAGGTTTTTTTCTTCCGCTGAATTCCAGGCCGGCAGCCCGGTATGCCTGATTGGTTTTTCAAATGCAGAAGAATTGTTTGGCACCTGCGAGCGGGCGCTGGGTAAACACGTGGAGGTTAAAGGCAAGAAAGCAACGGTAGTAGGTGTTATAAAAAAAGAAGGCAAGAATTTTATTGGATGGGATTATGATAAGTGTATCATGATGCCTTATGGCTTTTGCAAGCAACTGTTCGAAGACAAGTACAGTAACCCAATACTGATTGCTAAAGGAAAGGAAGGCGTAACAACAGCCGCACTGATGGATGAACTGAAAGGCATTATGCGCCAGGTACGCCGGCTTTCTCCAACACAGGAAGATAATTTTTCCCTGAACAGCGTGGAGGCATTCAGCCAGGCACTGTCATCTTTTTTTGTTACATTAAATATTGTGGGTGCCATCATCGGTGGTATCAGCCTGATTGTTGGCATGTTCAGCATTGCCAATATCATGTTTGTTACCGTGAAGGAACGAACCAGTATCATCGGGTTAAAAAAAGCAATCGGGGCAAGAAAAGCCAGCATATTGTTTGAATTCCTGATGGAAGCTTCTTTATTATGCCTTTTTGGTGGCGCTTTTGGTTTGTTTTTTGTATGGATTGCAACCCTCATTATAACAAAAGCGGCTAATTTCCCGGTTTATATATCCATACCTATGCTTATAACAACGGTGATTATCTGCCTCGTTGTTGGCATACTGGCGGGCATCATTCCCGCAAGAAGGGCAGCCAGGATGGATCCGGTGGTTGCCATCAGGAGCTGATTTCGGCAACTTTCATTAATTTTGGTTCACTAAAAACCAGCATTTTGCCAGTACATATTCTTGCCATTGAATCGTCGTGTGATGAAACGGCTGCTGCTGTTTGTGCAGACGGACAGATGTTGAGTAATGTGATTGCTTCGCAGAAAATACATGAACAATACGGGGGCGTTATTCCGGAGCTGGCCAGCAGGGCGCATATGCAGCAAATTGTTCCGGTAGTTGATACGGCTATCCGGCAGGCTGGCATCAGCATGGAGCAGGTTGATGCCATCGCATTTACCCAGGCACCGGGATTGATCGGTGCATTGCTGGTTGGCGCTCAGTTTGCCAAATCGCTCTCCCTGGCACTTGATGTGCCCCTGATTGCCGTACACCATATGCAGGCACATGTGCTCGCAAACCTTATTGAAGAACCCAAACCGGCATTTCCCTTTTTATGCCTTACCGTTAGTGGCGGCCATACACAGATCGTATTATGCAAATCGCCGTCTCAGCTGGAAGTACTTGGCCAAACCATTGATGATGCGGCAGGGGAGGCTTTTGATAAATCTGCCAAATTACTCGGGCTCCCATATCCCGGAGGCCCGCTTATTGACAAATACGCCCAGGAAGGGAATCCGTTAGCATATACGTTTCCGGAGCCAAAAATAGAAGGCCTTGATTTCAGTTTTTCCGGATTAAAGACCTCTATCCTGTATTTTTTACGGAATGCCGGCAAATCTAATGTGTATAAGGAGTCATTCCTGGCCACGGAAGAAGAAAAGGAACGTTTCATAAAAGAAAACCTAGCAGATATTTGTGCGTCTATCCAACACCGTATTATTGGTATCCTGCTGAATAAACTGGAAAAGGCTGCCCGGCAAACCGGTATAACCAATATCTGTATTGCCGGCGGAGTGAGCGCCAACAGCGGGCTGCGAAAGGCAATCAGCGAACTGGGCATTAAAAATGGCTGGCATGTTCATATCCCCGCATTTCAATATTGCACCGATAATGCGGCCATGATCGCCATCACAGGGTATTATAAATTTCTTAATAAAGAATTTGCTGCGTTTGATGTCAATGCTTCAGCCAGGGCGGAATGGTAATGAGGGTTTAAGTCGTTAAAAACGTTTAAGGCGTTAGAAGGGTTAAAGACGTTGGAAAGGTTTAAAGGTTTAAGACGTTTGAAAGGTTTATGGCGTTTAACAATAAACTATCATTAAAAAAATTTAACTATAAACCCTTCAACCCTTCAACCCTTCAACCCTAAACCCACAAACCATTGTCAAATAACTTCTTCCAGTTTAAACAATTCACCATATACCAGGACCGCTGTGCCATGAAAGTGTGTACAGATGCCTGTGTATTTGGAGCCCTGGTAGCCGGTCATATGCAGCCGGGTGTAACTGGTAAGATACTGGATATAGGTTGCGGAACCGGCTTGTTAAGCCTGATGCTGGCACAGAAAACCGGTGCTGGGATTGATGCGGTGGAAGTGAATGAAGATGCGGCTTTACAGGCAAAGGAAAATGTGTATGCTTCGCCCTGGGCAGACAGGATAACCATTCACCGGGCAGATATCAGGGAGTTTGTGCCAACGGAGAAATACGGGCTGATCATTTCCAACCCGCCTTTTTTTGAATCAGACCTGCGTTCGCCCGATGAGCATAAGAATACAGCCAAACATGATACAGGTTTGAAGCTGGATGAACTGATGGCATGTATCAGCAGGCATATTACAGGTACTGGCACGGCCGCTATATTATTGCCTTATCACAGAACTGCCAGGGCTGAAGGGCTGGCAATGAATGAGCGTTTGTTTTTGCAAAAAAAAGTATTGATACGGCAGACGGCTGAACATGATTTTTTCAGGTCAGTCTTATTCTTTTCCCCGGTTAAGAAAGCGAACCCTGGCCTGGAAACAATGGCCATACATGATAACAACAGGCAGTATACGGAAACATTTAGTGGACTGCTGAAAGATTATTATCTGAATTGCTGACTTTGATGAAATGCTGATCAGGGCGTTTAGGTCCCTGCATATTCTTTCATATACGCATAATATTCAGTAAGCTTTCCCTCTTTAAGGATGGTAGCTTTATCAATGATAAGGCTGTTACCTTCTATCAGGTCTTTCATTACAAATTTAATAAGCTGCTCACCGAAGTAACGGCTGGCATCCCTGGGCAATTCGTTAGGCAGGTTTCCTACTGCCATTACATCAACGGTACCTGGCAAATAGGGGGCGGTTTTTTCATATGTCATTTTATTAACGCCGTAAACAGGGTCTTCAATGGTTGAATCACCCAGGTTACAGGGTACAGAACCATTCATGTCATCTGTAATATCTGCAATTGTCTGAATCCGGAAATTATCCCTTTTCAGGGCTTCGGCTTCAAAAAGCCTGGGAATGTTCTTTTCCCAGTATATACCATTCATGAGTATATCTGTATGCGGGATATATTTTGGAAATATGCAATTGTATTCGGTTGGGTTTTCGTGAAAGTGGTTCCGGTTATATCCACCTCCGTTTTTTTTCTCATACAGGTCGCCTCCTTTAAGGTGCACATATACCGGGTAGGCAAATTCTTTTTCAAGGTATTCATCCGGTTCAACCTCGTGGATGCCCAGCAGGTTCATGATTTCCAGTATGCCATGCGCAACACGGCCACTACCCGTAACCGCTATTTTCATAGGCGGTAATTTTAGCCCGAAATAGGTATGTATCAGGTGCTGCAGGTTTTTGGAAGAGTTTACTTTATCGAG
>WBZP01002501.1_pt1 | contig 21056 bp, 15 predicted proteins | sample 5204301 | NCBI WGS metagenome assembly WBZP01 (sample SAMN12412401, study PRJNA552823) | activated sludge metagenome | isolation source: activated sludge from nitrification reactor of wastewater treatment plant... | place: USA: Pennsylvania | collected 2017
CGGGATGATGTCGGCCGAAGACATGCAGACGCTCATGGACGCCAGCGGCGCCGACTTCGACCGCATGTGGCTGCAGATGATGATCGCCCACCACCAGGGCGCGATCTCCATGGCCAACCAGGTCCTCGCAGCCACCAGCGACGACGAGGTGAAGAAGCTCGCCGAGGCCGTCGTCGCCGGGCAGACGGCCGAGATCACCACGATGCAGAAGCTGCTCGCCGGATGAGGGCCGCGCGCCTGACGGTGCTCGCAGCCGCCGGCGTGATCGCCCTCGCCGGCTGCGGCACCGCAACCGTCACCGACACCCCCTCGACGTCTGCTGCCCCAGCCTCCGCCCCGGCGTCGCGCGACACTGCTACCAGGGCTGTGGACGTGGCAGGCGCCGGGTGGGCGCACGTCCACAACCTCGCCTTCACCGGCGACGGGACGCTGCTGCTCGGCACCCACGAGGGCCTCTACCAGCAAGCACCGGGCCAGCAGCCGGTCCTGCTCAGCGAGACCCCGTTCGACGTCATGGGCCTCGCCTATGACGGGCAGCGGTGGCTCGCCTCCGGGCACCCGGGCCCGGGCGAGGAGCTGCCCGCCGACCTCGGTCTGCGCACCTCGCCGGACGGGCGTGCCTGGACGACGGTGAGCCTGCTCGGCGAGGTCGACTTCCACCGGTTGACCGCCAGCGGCGACAGCATCCTCGGGGTCGCCGCGCACGGCGGCTCCCTGCTGCGGTCCACCGACGGGGGCAGCACGTGGACCACGCTGGTGAACCCGGGGGTGTTCGACGTCGCCCTGGACCCGGCGCAGCTCACCCGTGCCGTCGCGACCACGCAGACCGGACCGGTGCTCAGCGACGACGCGGGCAGCACCTGGAAGTCCCGGCCCGGCGCACCCGTGGTCGCGTTCGCGGCGTGGAACGGCAGCGACCTCATCGGGGTCGCACCCGACGGCACCGTGCACGTCTCCAGCGACGACGGCGTGACCTGGCAGGCGCGGACCAACGTCGGCGGGCAGCCGGCGGCGCTCGCCGTGGACGCGGAACGCATCGCGGTCCTCGTGGGCGGGACGGTGCGCGAGTCCGGCGACGGCGGGGCGACGTTCACCGACCGCATCACCGGGATCGGCGGTCACTGACCGTGGGACGTGTCCGGCGGCTCAGCGGCGGTACTGCTCGTCGACCTTCCGCACGTCGTCCAGAGCGTCACGGCCGTGCGCCTGATGCCCGGGCGAGGAGCCATGGTCCATGAACAGCATCATCACCATCATCATCAGCGGGCAGGCCAGGAACAGCGCCCACGGCGCCGCCCGCTCCAGCGGCACCCCGGTGACCCACAGACCGCCGAGGATCGCCACTGCGGCGACGCCCATGTAGAGGAGGTGCTTGCGGTTGCTCATCGTGACCTCCGAGCCGGCTCGTCCAACACCCCTCACGATGCGCGCGCCGCGTGTGGGCCCGCTGGCGGTCCCATGAAGGTCCGATCAAGCCCTCGGCGCGCGTCACGGGCCCTCGGCGCCCGGTGCACGAGGATGGGCGTCGGGCACCGTGACCGCCAGGTAGCAGCGAGGACGTGGAGGCCGTGATGGAGCCGCTGGGCAAGGTGCTCGTCGTCGACGACGAGGTACCGCTGGCGAAGGTCGTCGCCAGCTACCTCGAGCGCGAAGGGTTCGCCGTCGACCTCGCCCACGACGGTCCGTCCGCGGTCGAGCAGGCACGCAGCCTGCGGCCCGACCTCATCGTGCTCGACCTGATGCTGCCCGGGTTCGACGGCGTCGAGGCATGCCGGCAGATCCGGACCTTCACCGACGCCTACGTCATCATGCTCACCGCCCGCGACGACGAGACCGACAAGGTCGTCGCACTCTCCGTCGGAGCGGACGACTACATCGTCAAGCCGTTCTCGCCGCGCGAGCTCATCGCCCGTACCAAGGCGATGCTGCGCCGCCCCCGCACCCCGGCCGAACCCGAGCCGGTGCCGGCTCTGCACGTCGGCGGGCTCGTCGTCGACCCCGACGCCCGCACCGTCGTCGTCGACGACGCCCCCGTGGAGCTGACCCGCACCGAGTTCGACATCCTCGCCGCGCTGGCCGCGCGGCCGAAGTCCGCGTTCACCCGCCGCCAGCTCATCGAAGCCGTGTGGGGCGGCGAGTGGTACGGCGACGAGCACGTCGTCGACGTCCACGTCGGACACCTGCGCCGCAAGCTCGGCGACGACGCGAACGAGCCCCGCTTCGTGCGCACCGTGCGTGGCGTCGGCTACGGCATGGGGACGGGATGACCCGCCGGGCCCCGCGCCTGGTCACCCGGCTGATGACGGCGCAGGTCGTCGTCATCGCCGTCGGCGCGCTCGCGCTCATCGCTGCCGCGGTTCTCGTCGCACCGGGCCTGTTCCACTACCACCTGGCCCAGACCGGGGAGACCGACCCGCTCGTGCAGCACCACGCGGAGGAGGCGTTCGCGACCTCGTTCGCGATCGCGCTGCTCATCGCGACGCTCCTGTCCCTCGTTGCGGCGGGTGTGGTGTCGTGGTTCGTCGTGCGCCGTGTCGCGCACCCGGTCGAGGAGCTCGCGGACGCCGCCGAGGTCCTCGCGTCGGGCAGCTTCGACGTCGATGTTCCCGACGCGGCGTTCTCCAGCGAGATCTCCCGCCTCATCGACGCGTTTGAGGGCATGGCGACCAAGCTGGCGGACAACGAGACCACGCGCCGGCAGCTGCTGTCGGACCTCGCGCACGAGCTGCGGACCCCGCTGGCGACCCTGGAGGCCTACATCGACGGGCTCGAGGACGACGTCCTGCCCGACGACGCGGCCACGTTCACCACCATGCGGGAGCAGACCGCGCGGCTGCGCCGGCTGTCCGGCGACCTGCGCGAAGCGGCGCTCGCCGAGGAGCACGCCCTCGGCATCCATCTGCAGCCCGAGGACGCCCGCGACATCGTCCGCGCCGCGGTCGCCGCGGCTGCACCGCGGTATGAACAGGCCAGCCGCGCTCTGACCGTCGTTTTGCCGGAGACAGAGGTGCCGGTCGCCGCCGACGCCATCCGTCTCCAGCAGGTGCTCGCCAACTTGCTCGACAACGCCCTGCGCCACACCCGCACGAGAGTCGATGTGGGGCTCCTCGCGCAACATGGTCAGGCCGTCATCACCGTGGCAGACGACGGCGACGGCATCCCCGGCGATCAGCTCGACGCCGTGTTCGAGCGCTTCCACCGGGTCGACGCGTCGCGCCGCTCAAGAGATGGCTCCGGCAGCGGGCTCGGCCTCACCATCGCCCGGGCCATCGTGGAGGAGCACGGTGGCCAGCTCGTGGCGCGCAGCGAGGGCACCAGCCACGGATCGGTCTTCGTCGCGTGGCTACCTACGGTGCCAGGCGACCCGCCCTAACGAAGCGTGCTCGACGATGAAGCGCCAATCCGCACTCACAGGCTGCGGAGGAAGGCGTCCATCCGCACCGCAGCGTCGGCCTTCACTTCGTCGAGGACGTGGGTGTAGAGGTCGGAGGTTGTCGCCATACGCGAGTGGCCAAGCACTTCCATGACCGTGCGCATGTCGGCGCCCTGCATCAGCAGCACCGAGGCTGCGGTGTGGCGGAGGTCGTGCGGCCGGCAGCGGCGGACGCCGGCCCGATCACAGAGGGCGTGCCAGAACCCGTAGACGTTCTGTGGATCGAGCCACGTGCCGAGATGCGTGGTGAACACGAGCTGCGGATCGACCCAGACATCCGCTGACGCGCGCTCGGCTGCCTGCCGGTCCCGGTGAAGGAGCAGCACCTCGACGAGCACGTCCGGGAGGGCGACCTTGCGGACACTCGCGGCCGTCTTGGTCTCGACCTCGACAAGGTGCCCCCGCCGACGCCCACTCTGGGTGCGCTCCTGCGTGCGGCGACGCTGCAGCGAGCGTCGCACCGACAGCGTCCGCTTCTCGAAGTCGATGTCGTCCCAGTGAAGGCCGAGCGCTTCACCCCGCCGAAGTCCGAGCGAGATCAGCAGCACCCACAGCGCATGCAGCCGGTCGTTGGTCGCCTCGGCGAGCAGCGCCTTGAGCTCCTCGGGTCGGAGGGGGTCGACCGCCGGAGACACCGCCCGCCCAGCCTTGACGAGGAGGGCGACGTTGCGCGTCACGAGCTCGTCCCGGAGGGCGTCGTTCAGCGCCCGGCGAAGGATCGCGTGGGCGAGCTGCACGGTGCGCGATGCGTATTGCCGCCCCCTGCTGTTCGTGGTGCCGCGCAGCGTCGCCAGCCACTCCCGAAGGTGAACGGGTTTGAGCTCCTCGAGCCGATGCCGTCCGAGGTAGGGGACGATCAGCCGGTCCGTGATGTCGAGGTAATTGTCGGCCGTCGACTCGCGCAGCTCTCCGATCGCTACCTGGTGCGCGATGGTGCCCACGGCCCAGGCTTCGAAGTACTCCTCGACCGTCATGCCCCGCGTGCTGGTCACGAGGTGACCGGCGTCCCGCTGCCTCCGGAGCTCGTCCAGCTTGTCCAATGCCTCCTTGCGGGTGGCACCCGACACATAGCGACGCTGCTGCTCCCCGGCCGCGTTGAAGCCGACCGTGAGCGCACCTGCCCACTTGCCCCTGTTGCGGTAGACGGTGCCCTCGCCGTGGCCGCGCTTGCCCATCACAACCTCCTTGCTGAACGGATCAGGCTCTCGCTCGGGGAGGGGCGCGTCGAGCAGTAGGCGGTCGAGCCTGTGGACGACACGCCCGCCCTCATCGCGTCAGTCCGCGACTCGCCTCTGCGGCCAGCGCAGGAGCTCTCCGGCTCAGCGACGATTCCACCTGACGGCCGGCCATGAGGTGCCGTGCTGATCGCTGGAACTGCCGGTCCGTCGTCGACATGACCGCGTCGAGCAGCCACTCGGTCCCCGGGTCGGCCCTTGCCGCCTCAGGAGCGAGGTAGAGATGGTTCTCCTCGCGCCCCCGGGAGAGGGCGACGTACGCCGTCTCCCTCGCGAGCGCGGCTGAGCCCACGACGAGCGCGACGTCGAGCGTCTGCCCTTGGGCCTTGTGGCACGTGATCGCGTACGAGTGGTCGAGCAGCCCGGAAGCGAGCTGCTCGTGGTCGAACACATGTGGTTCGCCGTCGTCGGTGACGACCGTGGCCGCGCGGCGCTCGGTGTCGACCGCGACGACCCTCGCCTGCGTGCCGTTGAGCAGGCCCCGGTCGTACCTGTTTGCGGTGACGGCTACCCGATCCCCGGTCCGGAGCGCGACGTTGCCCGATTCCGCACTGATGACGAGTTCAGGGCCTTCGAGCGCGCCGTTGGCGGTCAGTTCCTCGCGCACTCGGGTGTTCAGCGCGCGCACCTGGGCTCGAGTCGCGGCCAGGATCGCGACGTCCGCACCTCGGCCGTGCCAGCTGAGGTAGTCGGCGACCGCGCGGGCCTGCTGATCGTCGGTATCGACGGCCACGTGCACCCTGTCGTGCTGGACGTAGGCGTCCAGCGCCCGACCAGGTGCACCGTCGCGGAGCTCGGCCAGTGCGGCTCGTTCCCAGGCCGCGGACTGGCGACGGTTCTCGGTCAGGCGGATCGGACCGACCGCGGCCAGCTCCCCGAAGAGCCCGCCGGCCTCGATCTCTGGCAGCTGGGCTGGGTCCCCGACCAGCACAGCGCTGGCGTCGGACGCGGCCACGTGGGCCAGCAGGCGGTCCAGGTCCCTGGTCCCCACCATGCCTGCCTCGTCGAGTACCAGCACGCCGGCCGCCGGAAGGAAGCTCCTGGGTGTCTGCTCAAGCTGGCGGAGTGCCTGGGTGAGGGTGAGGCTTCGGATTCCCGAGCCATGCGTGAGCTGCCGCGCGGCCATCGCTGACAGCGCCACCCCGACCACCAGCCGCCCTTCGCCCGACCAGACCCGGTGCGCGGCCGCCAGCGCGGCAGTCTTCCCCGACCCTGCTGGGCCGACAACGACATGAAGCGCGCCGTTCCCGGACGTCACTGCTCGCACCATCTCGGCCTGTTCCGCGCTCAGGATGTGGCTCGTGATCGCCGACTCGACGGACTGCGTCGACGAGGCGCCGTACTGGCGACGACGCAGGACGTCGGCGGTGGTCAGCGCTCGCTGCTCGGTCGCAAGCAGGCCGGCCGTCGTCCATCGAGCGGGCGCTTCTCCGTTCTCACCGATGGTGACGACGTCGGGATGCACCAGAAGTGCGTCCGCAGCCTGCTCGATGGTGACGACGTCGGCCCCACCGGGCGCAGCTGCTGCGAGCGCTTGGAGCAGGCCGCCGCGATCGAAGGCGGTCTCGTGTCGGGTGAGCCCGTTCGGTCCGAGGAGCCCGGCGACAACGTGATCTGGGAACCCCGGCGTGACCTGTCGCCCCACGCATGCTGCCACGAGCCTGGCGGGCTGGAGACCCTGCGATCGCAGCTCTGCGACCCACCGCTCGCGCAGAAGGTCGGTGGGCACCTGCTCCTTGTCCGGCCGGGTGTCCAGGCACGCCGCCTGCGCGGCCTTCGCGCCGGTGGCCGCCTTCGCGCGGAGCGCGGCGCGGACCTGCTCCGAGCGTTTGGAGAAGACACGAATGACCGTGCTCGGGATGCCTGCAACCTCCGCGCTGCCCCGGCGCACAGGTTCCCAGCCGACTCCGAGGCGGGTGGTGAGCTGAGCCCGTAGGGCTGCCTGGTAGAGGTAGCCGGCGGTCTTGCTCTGGCGATACAGGGCGCGGCTGTCGACGGCGGACCAGCGCCCGTCGGCTCCCTGGAGGAGGTTGGCGACGACGACGTGCGTGTGCACCTGCGGATCGCCGGCGCGGCTCGTGCCGTGGTCGAAGGCCGCGGCCACGAACCCAGATGTCGCGACGCGCGCTGCCCGCTGGCCGTCGCCGTGATGACCGCGTGCCGCCGTCGCAGTCGCCCGCTCGAGCCAGCCGAGCGCGTCGGCGACCGCGGCCCTGTGGGAGGCGTGGACGTGTGCCGCGACGGCCGGGTCACCGAAGGCCGCAAGGAGGGAGACCGACTTCGGCGCTGAGAACGTCAGGTCGTACCCCGCCCTTCTCTTGTCGACCTGCTTGCCCAGATAGCGGCGCGCCCGCTCGACGAGGCGAGATGAGTTTCTCCCCGGTCGGCCATAGATGGCGTGCAGGTCTCGGCCGGTGCGTCCGGCGATGCGTTCGGCGACGTCGACCCGGACGCCGCGGCCGGCCGCGCGCCGGGCCAGTGCAACGAACCGGTCCGCCAGCCTGCGGTCGTCGAGGAGGTACGGCACCGGTACTCCCATCGCGGCAGCGGCCGAGCGCACCGCCTTCACCAAAGGTGACGCAGGCAGCAGCGACCGCGGATCGGACCGCATCACCGGCTCGACCAGCCGATCACCTCGTGGGGCGCGACCATCCAGCAGGAGTCGGAACGCGTGCTCACCGCGCGCATCGATGCCCCCGCTCAGCCCGAGGGCGATAGCACCTCCTCCGATCCACCGGCCGACATGACCGTCCGGACGCAGGTAGTAGCCCGCCTGGCACCCGGGAGCGTCCCCCAGGAAGTACGTCGCAGCCGCACTCGCGGACGCGACCAGACCGATCGACAGCATCAGACGTCCCTTCGACGTCCGACACCCTCCTCAGAGACTCCGTCACGGAGTCCGTCACTTGACCGACGGCACCATCTGACAGTCATCTTCCGGCGACAGTCTCTGCCATCGACTCCGTCACTTGAGTGACGGAGTCGAGCAGCACCGTCACGGAGTCCGTCACTGACTCCGTCACCACCATCACGACGCTGCGCGAGCTGGTCACGACCGTCATCGAGTCCGTCACTTCGGCAGCGGAGACCGTCAGCACCGTCACGGAGTCCGTCACTGACTCCGTCGCCACGGCGTGGGCGGGTGAGCGCCGACGGTGGAGGCCCCGGCGTCCGGTCGCCAACGTCTGCGACCGCGAGCGCCAATAGCCACGTGGGCGATCGACTCGTACCACCGGGCGACGGTTGCGCTCTCGAGCCTCCAGAGTGCGCATCTCTGTCCATGACAACCACCCCACGAACGCCAGCGAACACGGACCCGTCCACCGACGTTGTCGCGCCGATCCTGCTGACCCCGGAGCAGGCAGCGCGTGCGCTGGGCCTCGGGCGCACCACTGTCTACGCCCTGTTGCGCGACGGCGAGCTCCGGTCCGTCCGTCTAGGACGATCCCGACGCATCCCCTACGCCAGCCTCGTGCAGTTCGTCGAGCGGATCACCGCGCTGGCGATCGACGAACCAGCCTCGTGACGGTCACCGTCACCACCGCCGTCGCGGGCCTGCAGGATCTCGGCACACACTGGTATCTGCGATACGTCGCCGAGCGCGGCAGTCGGACGACGCCCGACTGCGCAAGGATGTGCGGGTGGCAACAGCGCACCAGCTCAAGATCACCCTGAAGGACGTGAAGCCGCTGGTCTGGCGGCGCGTCCTCGTGCCGAGTAACTACACGCTCGCGCAGGTGCAGGAGGCGCTGCTCACGGCGATGGGGCGGGCCGGCTACCACCTGGCCCTGTTCCGCATCGGCTCCGCCACCTACATGGACAACGACGACGACTAGCCCGATGACGCGATCGACCCCTCGACCGTCCGACTCGGCGACCTCGTCGGCGCTGGCGACCGGTTCACCTTCGAGTACGACTTCGGCGACGGCTGGCGGCATCAGTCCTCGTCGAGGACGTCGTGCCCGCCCTGGGGAAGCAGCGCCCGGTCTGCCGCGACGGCCGCCGGGGCCTGCCCGCCGGAGGACGTCGGCGGGCCGTGGGGCTACGGCGACTTCCTCGACGCCATCGGAGACCCTCAGCACGACCGCCACGACGAGTTTCTCGAATGGATCGGCGGCAGCTTCAACGCCTCGGCGTTCGACGCGGCCGAGACCGACGGCATCTTCGCTGCGCTGACCGACCCGACCTGAGGCGCCCGGGGCGGCGCCGGCCCGAGGCCAGCCAGACCGCCCGCGGACAGGTAGATCGCCCGGCGGCGAACCCCGACGTCATCACCAGTGCTCATGACCATGTCCCGATGTCTTCAATCTTGCGACATTCTCAGTACACGCGTACCGTGTCTTAAGAATTGAGACATCAGGACATCCCATGATCTTCCACACCCCCGAGCTCACCCTCGAGGACCGGCTGGTGCTGGACGAAATCCACGCCACCCGATCCGAGCTCGCCGACTTCCTCCGCACCCCCAGGCGCTGGACCGGCGGGCTCCGACGTCATGCCCTCGCGGCGGCGATCCGCGGGTCCAACAGCATCGAGGGGTACGTCGTCGACGTGGACGACGCTGCCGCCGCGGTCGATGGCGAGGAGCCGCTGAGCGCTGACGAGCAGACATTCGCCGAGATCCGCGGCTACCGGCAGGCCCTGGGGTACGTGCTGGCCATGTCCGCCGACGAGCACTTCGTTCTCGACGCCTCGGCGATTCGCGGCATGCACTTCATGCTGCTGAGCCACGACCTGACCAAGTCCCCGGGCAGCTACCGCACCGGGCCGATCTTCGTCCACGACGAGGCAGCCGACGCTCAGGTCTACGCCGCGCCCGACGCCAGCATCGTGGCGGGGCTCGTCGACGAACTGGTCGCCAGCCTCGCCGACGACCGCGACGACGCGCTCGTCCAGGCGGCGATGGCCCACCTCAACCTCGTGATGATCCATCCGTTCCGCGACGGCAACGGGCGCCTCGCCCGCGCGCTCCAGACGCTCGTCCTCGCCCGCCGCGGACTGGCCGAACCGACCTTCTCCAGCATCGAGGAGTGGCTCGGCGCCAACACCCCCGACTACTACCGGGTGCTCGCTCACACCGGCGCCGGGGCGTGGCACCCCGAGCGCGACGCCGGCCTCTGGGTGTCGTTCAACCTCCGCGCCCATCACATGCAGGCGCAGACCCTGCGCGGGCGCATCCGTCAGGCGGTCGACATGTGGTCGGCGATCGACGGGGTGATCACCGCGCACGGCCTGCCCGAGCGGACCGGGCTCGCCCTCTACGAGGCGGCCCTGGGCTACCGCATCCGCCGGGCCACCTACCTCAAGCGTGCCGAGGTCGAGGAGCGTACGGCGAGCCGCGACCTCAAGGCGCTGGTCGAGCTCCACCTGCTCGCTGCCGTCGGCGAGACTCGAGCACGTCACTACGTGGCCGGAAGCGCGCTCGCCCCGGTGATCGCCGCTCGCAAGGACGCCAAGACAAGCCTCGTCGACCCCTACCACTGGATGCCTGCCCGGTTGGCGCAGCCCGCCCCGACGCATGCAACCTAGGTCGACGGCTTCCGGCCGTCATGCTGCCCCACGAGTAAGCAACGGCGGTCGACCAAGATCGAATGTCAGCTATGGCGTCAGCTATGCGGTCGGTTCGCCGTAGTTCATGGACTTCCGTGCAACGCTCTGACCTGCGGAAACGCACTTCTGGGACCCCCGTCGAACCCCCAAAGCGCCACTACGGATCAGAAGGTTAGAGGTTCGAGTCCTCTCGGGCGCGCTCAGCGTGAGACAGCTGCACGATGAAGCCGATCCACCGACGGGTGGGTCGGCTTCGTTGTTTCCCGGAGCGAGGCGCCGAGCGCCTCATCTCTGGCGTCGACGTCCTACCCGGGAGTCCTGCCCTCCTGCCGACGCGGGCCCTCTGTGGAGCGTCGCTTGTTGAGGGAGACCGGCACGATCAGGCTGCCTGTCGCCTCGCGTGCGACGACCAGCCCGACGGCAGCGGCGAGCAGCTCGTTGACGTTGAGGTCCAACGCGGTGATCGGCGGTTCGTTGACCTGCGCCACCATGCCGTCGATGTCCTGGGCGACGAGCAGATCCTCCGGCACGGATAGCCCGGACTTGCGGGCTGCGGCGACGATGCCGCGTCCGAAGTCCTCAAGCAGCCCGACGATGGCATCAGGGCGGGCGCCCCGCGTCAGCAGGCGCTCGGCGGCCGCCTGCCCGCTGGCGGCGATCGAGTCGCGCGTCGTCAGGTGGCCGACGGCTCCGGTCACCACGCGGGGGCGGATGCGGTGAGCCCGGCACCAGGTGCGGTAGGAGTCCACGGCCTCCTGCCCCTGCCTCCACTCGAGGTCGGTCTCGATCACGGCGACCGAGCGGGCACCCTGCTCCCAGAGATGGCCGAGCAGCTCCGAGATGCCCGCGCCGATATCGGGGGCGACGAAGGAGAACGGGTCGTTCGCCGAGCCGTGTCCGAGCAGGACCACTCGCGCGCGGCTGCCGCGCAGCATCTCCAGTCGAGGGTCGTCGTCGACGGGGTCGAGGACGATGACCCCTTCGAGGCCGAAGGCCTCGAGGTCGCCCGCCGATCGCAGGGCCGGCAGCACGGCCAGGGCTCGGCCGTGCTGCAGAGCGGCGCTGCTCGCGGCGGCGACTGCGCGGCCGTACCAATCGGTTCGCATCAGCTCGTCGAGCGGCATGTGCGCCAAGGAGGGGAGGAGCAGGCCGATCGTGTCGGACCTGCCGAGGGCGAGGCTGCGGGCCGCCCGGCTCGGGACGTACCCCAGCCGGTCGGCGACGGTCCGGACCCGGCGACGGGTCTCGGCGTCGACGCGCCCCTTGCCGCTCAGCGCGTGCGAGACGGTCGTCGCGGACACGCCCGCTTCCCGGGCGACGTCGGCGACGGTGGGACGGCGAGGCACCAGCGAAGGCTATCGAGAAGGTCTTGACAGTGGCGAAGCGCTTTGGCACGGTGGCGCACCGACGATGCCAAAGCGGTTTGGCACTCTGGAGCGCGGGAGGGATCGTGGCCAAGTCAGGAGCACGTACCGTGATGACCACTGAAGGCGGCGCTCTGAGCTCCAACGCCATCGGCGCGCGCCACATCGTCTTCCTGGTCATCGCGGCAGCGGCGCCGCTCGGCTTCGCGGTGGGCGCGATCCCCCTGGCGATCGGGCGAGGGGGCATCGGGACCGCGGCCATGTTCGTGGTGACCGGCATCGCGCTGCTGGTCTTCGCCGTCGGGTACGTCGCGATGGCTGCCCACGTGCGCCGCGCGGGCGGCCTCTACCTCTACGTCACCGAGGGGCTGGGAAGGACCGTCGGTCTCGGCTCCGCCTTCCTCGTGACCCTGGCGTACGCCGTCGCGGCGACGGGTGCGGTGGGCGTGTTCGCGCTCGTCACCCAGTCCCTCGTCACCGAGCTCGTCGGAGTGGACACGCCGTGGCTCGTGTGGGCTCTCCTGGGAACTGTCCTGATGGCCGTGCTCGGTGTGCTGCGGGTCGAGCTCAACGCCCGCGTGCTCGGCGTCGTCATCGTCTGCGAGGTAGCGATCCTGGTCGTCCTGGGGCTGGCGGTGGTCATCGCCGGCGGAGCTGAAGGCCTGAGCTTCGCGCCGTACAACCCGGTCGAGATCTTCAACGGCAACGCCGGTGCCATGCTCGCGATCACGATCTCGGCGTTCGCGGGGTTCGAGGCCACGGTGCTGTTCGTCGAGGAGGTCCGTTCACCTGAGCGCGCCATCCCGCGCGCCACCTACGGCGCCATCGGGCTCATGGTGGTGCTCTACTCGCTCGTGACCTGGGCGATCATCCAGGCCTACGGCGTCCAGGGCGCGATCGACAAGGCCCTCAACGACCCCATCAACATGTTCTTCGACGCCGCCAACCGCTACCTCGGCGAGACCGGCCTCGCGATCATGGCCGTGCTGGTCGTCACCAGCTGGTTCGCCTCGGTGCTCGCCTTCCACAACGCAGCGTCGCGGTACCTTCTGGCGCTCGGGCGCGACCGGGCGCTGCCCCACCGGCTGGCCAGCATCCACCCCCGCTTCGGCTCCCCGTGGGTGGCGAGTGTTTCGCACTCCGTCTTCACTCTCGTGATCGTGCTCGCCTTCGGTCTCGCGGGCGCCGACCCCTACCTCGACCTGTACGTGCTCGGATCCACCCCCGCCGTGGTCGCCATCCCGTTGATGGAATGCCTGGCGGCCGTCGCGATCGTGGCCTACTTCGCCCGCGATCGGCACGGCCTTCCGGCATGGCGGGTCATCGTCGCGCCGACCGTCGCCGCCGTCGCGCTCGCGCTCGGAACCCTGCTCATCATCAGCCAGCTCGACGTGTTCACGACCCGGGGCCTCCTCGTCAACACGCTGCTGGTCGTGGTGGTCGTCGCGGCGTTGATCGCCGGGATGGTCCGTGCCCTGTGGCTGCGGTCCCGTCGCCCCGAGGTCTACGCGGACCTGGGCACGTCCAATCCGTTCGCCTGAGCAGAGACGGCACAGCAGATGAGCTACGACCCCTTCGCGCGCGGCCGCTTCCCGGTCGGAGTGCGCACCGACACGTGGACCGACACCTCCCGCGACCGCGACCTCTGCGTCGAGATCTGGTACCCCGCGGCCGAGGAGTACGCCGGCCAGGACCTGGATCCGGCGACGTGGGACCGCTTCGTCCCCGGGTGGGTGGCCGAGGGCCAGGCCGGCGAAGACGAGCTCGTGCACCAGGAGGCGGTGCGCGACGCCGAACCCGCCGCGGCGCAGGCGCAGCGGCCGCTCGTGCTGCTCATCCACGGGTGGGCCGGGTACCGCCGCGAGGCGACCTTCCTCGGGACCCACCTGGCCAGCCGCGGCTACATCGTCGTGTCCCCCGACGTGCCCGGCAGCACGTTCGTGGACGTTGATGCGTTCCTCAGCTCGTGCGAGCCCACCGCCGAGCCCGAGGCGCTCCTCGCGCACACACGCGACATCGCAGCCGCCCGCGTCGAGGACATCCCTTTCCTGATCTCCGCAGCGGTCGAGCGCCTGCCCGTGCGGGCCATCGGTGTCGGTGTCACCGGGGCCAGCTTCGGGGGGTACTCCTCGCTCATCGCCCCCGCGGCGGACGAGCGGGTGACGGCCGTCGTGCCGATGTGCCCCGCCAACGACGACGCCCCGATCCTGGCCCCCGACCAGGTCTTCGCCCCCTTCTTCGCGATGCCGTGGAAGTCGGACGCCGCCACGTTGATCCTCGCCGGCGACCGCGACTCGCTGCTGCCCCTCTACGGGCAGCTGCGGCTGCTCCACTCCCTGCCGGCATCGGACCGTCGGTTGATCACGCTCACCGGCACCGATCACAACCACTTCGTCGATGACATCGAGGTGGGTCAGGCCTGGCTGGGGGAGTTCGCCGCACGGGTCGGCCGGATCTTCCCCGCGGGCCCGGGCGACTGGTCCTACGTCGCCGACTCGGTGCAGCCCATGGAGCGGCTGCTCGCGGGCGAGACGACGAAGGCAGCCTGGAAGGGCGTCGTCGCCGCGCACTTCGACGTCCACCTGGAGGGCGACTCCGATGCTGCGGCCTGCCTGGCCGACCTGCCGAACCTGCTGGCGGCTCGCGGCTGCGAGAGCACCGTGCTCGACCCCGGCCCTGCCGTCACGCGATGACCGGGACGGAGCCCGACGCTGAGGGCGAGATCGGCGCCGTCCTCGACCAGGCGTACATCGCACTGGACTTCGACCCGGGCGCCGAGCCCGACTGGTCGGCCTTCGACGAGTGCTTCGTCGAGAACGCAGTGCTGGCTCTGCGCGTCTTCCCCGACGATCCGAGCGTCTCGATCCTCGGTCTCGAGGACTATGCGCGCAGCCAGATGCGCCACGGCCTCAGCGATGAGGGCTACTCGGAGACCCCGGTGGATCGGACGATCCAGATCGTGGGGGCGGTCGCGGTCGCGCACCAGCACTTCGTCATGAACTTCCGGTCCGGTCCCGTCCCGGCGATCGACATCTTTTCGTTGGCCAGCACGGAGGGCGGTTGGCGCATCGTCAGCGTCGTCAGCGATCTCCTCCGGCCCCAGCCCTAGCAGCACCCCCTGGAGGGAAGCCCCCATGGTCTTCGCCAGCCCCCTACCGCCCGTCGACATCCCGGCCGTGCCGTTGACCGGGCACGTGCTCGCTCGCGCCGCCGAGCTCGGTGACAAGCCGGCCCTCATCGACGGCCCCACGGGCCGGACCCTCACCTACGCCGGGCTGGACGGGGCGATCCGCTCCCTGGCCGGCGGCCTGGTGGCGCGCGGCTTGGTCCAGGGCGAGGTCCTGGCGCTGATGGCGCCGAACATCCCGGAGTTCGCCGTCATCTTCCACGGCGTCGCCTATGCCGGCGGCGTCGTCACCACGGTGAACCCCACCTACACCGCCGACGAGGTGCACAAGCAGCTCATCGACTCAGGCGCCACCATCCTCGTCACGATCCCGCTCTTCCTCGAGACCGCCACGGCCGCTGCCGAGGGCACCTCGATCAAGGAGATCTTCGTCCTCGGCGAGGCCGAGGGCGCCCGGTCGGTCACCGAGCTGTTCGGCGCACCGCTCGCCGAGCAGGTCCCGGTCGACCCCGACGACGTCGTGGTGCTGCCCTACTCGTCCGGGACCACCGGCGTCAGCAAGGGCGTCATGCTCAGCCACCGCAACCTCGTGGCCAACGTCGAGCAGGTGCTCAGCGCTGCCATCATCCGCGAGGACGAGACCTTCATCGCCGTGCTGCCGTTCTTCCACATCTACGGCATGCAGGTCCTGATGAACACCGGCCTGCGCGCCGGTGCGACCGTGGTCACGATGCCGCGCTTCGAGCTCGCGCAGTTCCTGTCGCTGCACCAGGAGCACGGGATCACCCGCTCCTTCGTGGCGCCGCCCATCGTCTTGGCCCTCGCGAAGCACCCGATGGTCGACCAGTACGACCTGTCCAAGCTCGAGCAGATCTTGTCGGGCGCGGCACCGCTGTCGGCCGAGCTCGCACTCGAGGCCGGGGCGCGCATCGGCTGCGAGGTCGTGCAGGGCTACGGCATGACCGAGCTCTCCCCCGTCTCGCACCTCACGCCGCCGGGGCGGTTCAAGCCCGGCTCGGTCGGCGTCACCGTGCCCGGCACGGAGACGAAGATCGTCGACCCGATCACGCAGGGCGAGCTCGGCGTCGACGAGGACGGCGAGGTCTGCGTCCGCGGACCGCAGGTGATGCTGGGCTACCTCGGCAACCAGTCCGCGACCGACGCGATGATCGAGCCCGACGGATGGCTGCACAGCGGCGACATCGGCCACCTCGACGCCGACGGGCACCTCTACATCGTCGACCGGCTCAAGGAGCTCATCAAGTACAAGGGCTTCCAGGTGCCGCCGGCCGAACTCGAAGCGCTGCTCCTCACGCACCCCGCCGTTGGCGACGCCGCGGTCGTGGGCATCCCCGACGACGAGGCGGGCGAGATCCCGGTGGCCCACGTGGTGCTGCGCCCCGGCGCCGAGGCCACGCCCGAGGAGATCCAGGAGTTCGTGGCCGCCAAGGTCGCGCACTACAAGCAGGTGCGCACGGTCGTCATCACCGACGTGATCCCGAAGTCCGCGTCGGGCAAGATCCTGCGCCGCGTCCTGCGCGACCAGAACTAGCAGCTACCAGTCGCTCTGCCGGCACCTCGCGGCCGCGTGATCGGTGGTGGATCCACTGACTGGTCCGCGGGCCGGGTGGGCCCGATGGCCGATGCGTCCGTGCCATTTCTCGTGCCATCTCTTCGTGCCATTTCCGGCCCGTTCGACGCCCGTCGAGCCCGGAAACCGTCGGGGTTCTTGTGCTCACGGCACCGGTCACGCCGCGTGTTCCAGTCGCTACGGATCAGAACGTTGGAGGTTCGAGTCCTCTCGGGCGCGCTCAGCGTGAGACAGCTGCACGATGAAGCCGATCCACCGACGGGTGGGTCGGCTTCGTTGTTGTGTGCTGGCTTCCGACCGCCTTCCGCCGACGTCGCGATCGAGCGCGATGTCGCCGCTGCGGTGCCGGTTCGGCGGGTCCGGAGCACGCTCGGTCACGGGTCGTCGACGCACCGCTGATGGCTGGTTGTCGGCGTGGTCACGAACGTCGGATCCACCCCGTGGAGGGGTGTGTTCCGCGTTAGGTTCCGATCAGGTGGACCGAAGCGACCCGGGCACGCGTCGCAGCCCGGTCCGCGTCTCGAGGGGGTTGGGATGCGTCAGCACGGTGCTCGGGCAGCAGCAGTCGTCGTCACGGGGGCGGTGCTCGCGAGCGGCCTGATCGCCGCCGCCGCACCGGCGTACGCCGACACCGGCGGGATCGTGATCTCCGAGCTGAACTACCACGCAGGGTCCGACCTCGACACCGACGACTACGTCGAGCTCACCAACGCCTCCGCCGCGCCTGTCGACATGTCCGGCTGGACGTTCACCGCGGGTGTCACGGGCACGATCCCCGCCGGCACGGTGGTGGCTCCCGGCGGTTACGTCGTGGCCGCCAAGGACGCGGTGAGGTTCCAGCTGCTGCACGGCGTAGCACCGACCATGGTCTACGGCGGCAACCTCAGCAACGGCGGCGAGCGCGTCGCGATCTCCGACACCGCGGCTGCGGTGGTCGACGAGGTGACCTATGCCGACGCGACCCCCTGGCCTCCGGCACCCGACGGCACCGGTCCCTCGCTCGAGCTGCGCGGGCTCGGCTACGACAACACCCTGCCGGAGAGCTGGGGCGCGAGCCTGATCACCGGCGGCACACCGTTCGCCCGCAACTCCATCGACGGCACGGTCCCCTCGCCGCGTGCGGCCTCGGTCACCGCGACGCCGCAACGCCCCGCGCCCGGCCAGGACGTCGTCGTGAGCGCTCGGCTGCCGCTCGGTGCGACGGCGGTGCTGCGCTACAAGGTGATGTTCGCCGCCGACGTCAGCGTGCCGTTCCTCGACGACGCCGCGAGCCCCGGCGGCGCGGGCGACGGCGTCTACGCCGCGTCCGTCCCGGGCCAGGCTGCAGGGAAGCTGATCCGCTACCGCATCGAGGGCACGACGTCGGCAGGCGTCCCGTTCTCGCACCCCGTCGTGGGCGACTCCATCAGCTACGAAGGCGTCGTCGTCACCAACCCGGCGGTCGTGACACCGCTGCCGGTGATCGAGTGGTTCATGGACGACGCCGTCTACGACGACCTGCTCGCCAACCACCGCTACGACGACGTCGGCGGCCCCGCCGTCATCGCCTACAACGGCACGGTCTACGACAACGCCTCGATGCGCGTTCGCGGGCAGTCGTCGCGCAGCCTCCCGAAGGTCAACTGGAAGGTCGAGATGCCCGCGGGCTACAACCTCGACCTCGGCCCCCTGTTCCCCTACACGCTCGACGAGTGGGCGCTTCAGCGCGACCCCGACCCGCTCGCCGACATCGGCTGGCAGACCGTACGCGCCGCGGGCGGTCGGAGCCTGGACATCACGGCCGTCCGCAGCCAGCGCAACGGCGAGTTCTGGGGGCTCGGCCGGGCGATGGAGCTCGAGGACGGCACCTGGCGCGACGCGCAGGGCGTGTCGAACCGCGCCATCTACAAGGGCGACTACGGCGGCCTGCAGAAGACCGCCTCGCCCCAGGCGCTCCAGGACCTGCTCTGGTTGGACAAGAAGACGAGGGAGACCGAGGACTACTCCGACGTCTGGAACCTGACCCAGGCGGCCGACGCTCCGATCACCCCGGCGCAGCGCGCGTGGCTCTACGCCAACGTCAACGTGCCCGAGCTCGTCAACTACCTCGCCATCAACACCGTCATCCGGCACCAGGACTCGAACTTCAAGAACTGGTTCGTCACCCGCGACACGGAGGGCACCGGCCGCTGGGAGATGTGGCACTGGGACCTGAACTGGATCTTCACGACGCCTGCCGAGGACGACCACGGCGAGTATCTGGTGCCGGTCACGTCGAACAGGTTCCTCACCGCGTTCATCGCCCAGCCGGAGTTCAAGGAGATGTTCTTCCGTCGGCTGCGGACCCTCGCCGACCAGTTCCTCGCACCGGGACGCTACGAGGCTCAGTGGGAGGCGCTCGCCGGGCCGTCCACCGGTGACTGGGCGCTGGAGACGGCGAAGTGGGGTGGGCGCAGCTCGGCTGCAGCCCGTGCCAAGTTCGACGAGGGCCTGGCCGATCGTCGCAACGTCATCATCAACAACACCGGACCGGGCAAGCCCGTCCCGCCGTCGCAGACCTCGGCGCCGAACGTCGTGATCTCCGAGATCCAGTACGCGCCGGCCGCCGGCACCGACGCCGAGTTCGTCGAGCTCACCAACCCGTCGCGGGCGGAGTCCGTCGACCTCTCGGGCTGGCAGCTCGAGGGCCTCGGCGTCACGATCCCGCCCGGCACCGTGCTGCTGCCCGGCGCGCAGGTCGTCGTCGTCAAGAACGACAAGGTCTTCCGGTCGGTCTACGGCGCCGACCTGCGGCTCGTCGCGGCCGAGTACCCCACCGCGCTCCCCGACACCGGCGCGACCCTCCGGCTCCTGCAGGGCAGCCGGGTCGTCGACGAGGTCACGTACGGCTCTGCGTCGCCGTGGCCGACGGCGGCCGCCGGCACCGGGCCGTCGCTCGAGCTCGCCGACCCGTTCCTCGACAACACGCTGCCGAGCAGCTGGTCCGCGACGTCGTCGACCGGAGGAACTCCCGGCCGGCCGAACACAGCCGTGCTCCCGGCCGACACGTCGGCGCCGACGGTGCCCTCCGGGCTCACCGCCTCCAACGTCGGGCCGAGCTCGGTCACGTTGTCGTGGTCGCCGTCGTCCGACGATCGCGGCGTGGCCGGATACCGCGTCGTGCGCAACGGCGTCGAGCTCGCGATCGGCGTCCCGTCGACGACGTTCACCGACACCGGTCTGACGGCCGGCGCCACGTACCAGTACGCCGTCAGGGCTCTCGACGGCACGGGCAACGTCAGCGCCGCCAGCCCGGCGCTCACGGTGACGACGTCGGCCTCCGACCCGGTGCTGTACTCCGACGCGTTCGCCGGAGCCGACGGCTCGGCGTGGGCACCCTCGTGGGTCTCGGGTGCGGGTTCCGGCGGTTCCGTGACGCAGTCGGGCGGTACGGGCCAGCTGGCCGTGTCGGCGACATCGGGCTCCTTCGGGCGGGCGGCCCTCTCCGGCCTCGCCGCCCGCGCCGCCTCGGACACCCTGCTCTCCTACCGGTTCTCCGACGCGGGCGCTGTGGCCTACTTCTCGGTGTTCGCACGGGGTTCCGGCGGTTGGCAGAACGCCTACCGGCCGATGAACGGGTACGGGCTCGAGCTCTCGTCGAGCTCCTCCTCCGTGGCGGTCAAGCGCAACGTGTCCGGAACGGCCACCACGCTGGCGACCGTCTCGGGCGCTCGCGTGGTCGGCACCGGGAAGCAGTGGCTGCGCCTGCGGGTGTCGGGCTCGACCATCCAGTTCCGCACCTGGGTCGACGGGGCGGTCGAGCCGTCGACCTGGGCGTCGACGGTGACCGACACGTCGGTGACCGCGCCGGGGCAGTTGTTCGTCTCGCTCGCCCGGGGAGGCACGACGACGACCGCGAAGTACGTCGCGATCGACGACCTGCGCGTCGTCGATCCGACCCTCGCGGCCCCCGACACGACGCCGCCCTCGGCGCCGACGGCCCTCGTCGCCTCGGCCGTGAGCGCCACCCAGGCGACCGTGTCCTGGACCGCGTCGACCGACAATCGCGGGCTATCGCGTGCTGCGCGACGGCGTCCTGCTGCCGGGGACCGTCCTCGGGACGTCGTTCACCGACACCGGGCTCACGGCGTCGACGACCTACTCCTACCGGGTGCGCGCGGTCGACACGTCGGGCCTGGTCTCGACCGACAGCGCGGCGCTGCCGGTGACCACCTCGTCCGCGCCGGACGTCACGCCGCCGTCCGCCCCTGGCGGCCTGTCGGCGTCGGCCATCACCTCGAGCGGGCTCACGCTGTCCTGGACGGCGTCGACCGACGACCGTGGCGTCGCCGGCTACCGCGTGCTGCGCGACGGCGTCCTGCTGCCCGGGACCGTGGCCGGCACGTCGTTCACCGACACCGGGCTCTCCGCGTCGACGACGTACTCCTACCGGGTGCGCGCGGTCGACACGTCGGGCCTGGTCTCGACCGACAGCGCGGCGCTGCCCGTGACGACGTCGGCCGCGGACCCGTCGCTGTTCTCGGACCTGTTCCCAGCCGCCGACGGATCGCCCTGGTCGGCGTCGTGGACGGCGACCTCCGGAAACGGGGGATCGGTGAAGCAAGCCGGGGGCACGGGCCGGCTGGCCATCTCCGCGACCTCGGGCTCGTTCGGCCGGGCGGCGCTGTCCGGGCTGGCCGCCCGGACCGGGACCGACACGGTGCTCTCGTACCGGTTCTCCGACGCGGGGGCGGTGGCGTACTTCTCGGTGTTCGCACGGGGTTCCGGCGGTTGGCAG
>WBZP01002502.1_pt1 | contig 21054 bp, 17 predicted proteins | sample 5204301 | NCBI WGS metagenome assembly WBZP01 (sample SAMN12412401, study PRJNA552823) | activated sludge metagenome | isolation source: activated sludge from nitrification reactor of wastewater treatment plant... | place: USA: Pennsylvania | collected 2017
GGTCGTTTTCGGCGGCTCGGCTCGGCGTTGCGGAAAAGGCTCTGGCCGGAATGCGTGAAGCGTTCCTGAAGGGACGGCCGCCGACCCGGCTGCCGCTTAACGTCAAGGCAGGAGATTTGCCATGAGAACATTCGCCAGAGGTAGTGGGTTGTCGATTAAGGTGTGTGTCGCCTTGCTTGCCGCGCTGAGCATTTCGCAGTCTTGTCTTGCTCAGAAAACCACCCGAGTCCAGGGGAACACCGAGATCAACGCGTCAACGAACAATACGACAGCGGTTGCCATAGGCAGCAACAACGTCGCAAGGAATCGGGTCGGCGTTGTCCAAGGTGACAAGAAGGGAAATACACGGATCAACGTTTCAGCCGCCAACGTGACAACGGTAGTTTCGGGCAGGAACAAGAAAGCGTGTACCAACATAGGAGCGATTGTCAGCGATGAATGTAAATAAACCAAGACTTGCACGAAGCTTTGTCGTCGCGCTCGTGTGCCTCTCGGCAGGCGCGTCATACGGCGTTCAGAACCTCAATGCGTCTTCCCAGACGAAGGTCAACAATGCCATGGCCAAGGCCTGGCAGAGGGGTGGCAATCCGAACGATCCAGCGTTGCAGAAGCAAGTTGTTAACATCGGAAGTAAACGGAATAACACGTGCAACGTTAATGTAGGTACGGCCCAGACGGGGCGTCCCGGACAAAGAGCACCGAAGGACGTCGTCGTGACGACCAAGGAAGTCATCAACGTATGCAAGTGAGACAGTCAATGAAAGCAAATCTTCACCGGGTCGCCCTCGTGGCACTCGTAAGCCTGTTGAATGGCGTCAGCTTTGCCCCGCATGCGGCAGCGGCGGACGACGAAGCCTCCGGCCTGGAGGAACTGCGCCGTGCAATGACCGAGCCCGCCGAAGCACCGAAGAAAAAGCGGACGCGCGCGATTGTCTTCGATGGTGACGCAACGCAAGCCCAGCCGGGTGCTGTGCCGGCGGCGAGCGGCGGTCTTGACTGTGCGGCGCTGCCGGCTGATGTTCGGGCGACTGCTGTCCAGTTTCCGATTCAGTTCCGCCCGGGCAGCGCGGTCATCACGCCTGGGTCGGGCAACACGTTGTCAGAGATTGGCAAGATTCTCGCCCTGACGCCCGATCGCTGCATCATCGTCGAGGGCCACACCGACGCAGAAGGAAACGCAGATAGAAACATGGCGTTGTCGCGCGACCGTGCGAACGCCGTGGTGAAGTTCATCGTAGATAAGGGATCGGTTGAACGCAGACGCCTGGTACCGGTAGGCAAGGGTTCAACCGATCCGCTAAGAGACCTGGATCCGCGCGACGCAAGAAACCGGCGCGTGGTGTTCAAGGTTGTTGCCGGCTGACGGCTAACATCTCATCGCAGCACGTAGTATCAGGCAGTATCCAGCAACCACAAACCAACTAAGGAGAATCCCTATGCGCACTATCGCCATCATCCTCGCCGCCGCCTTCGCCGCCGCTCCCGCTTTTGCTCAAGACACCAAAGTCAAGGGCACGACGACGATCGACGCCAAACAGGAAAACGTCGCCGCCGTAGCCGTCGGCAAGGACAACAAGGCTGCCAACACGGCCGGCGCCATCAAGGGCAAGACCTCTGTGCAGGGTCAGACCAACATCAAGGCCAAGCAGACCAACGCAGCCGCGGTTGCCGTCGGCAAGGGCAACACCGCAACCAACGAAGCCGGTGTAATCGGCGACGCCAAGAAGTAATTCCGCAACAAACGAAGCCACCGCTGACGGGTTTCCGTCAGCGGTGGCTTTTTCGCTTTTGCAGCACGTCGATTCTCGCCGAAAACCAACGCTCACTGCCAAATGGCGGCGACAACTGGGCCCGCCCGGTTGCCGTGCCGGAACTTGCGCGATAGACTGCGGTTCAGACGATACCTGTGGGGACGGTTGTCATGTTGCAGATTACGAGACACAAGCCGGGTCATGCCCTTGCGGTGGCCGGCGGAGTATGGGCGGCTGCGGTCTGCGCGGCGCCCCTGATGGCGGGCGAAGCCATACCAGCTGCGGCGGCGGCTTGGGATGCCCAAGTCAAAGTATCGCGTGGTGTCGTGAGCGTTGAGCGCGATGGGCAACGCTACCCGGGAGTGGTCGGTGCGCGACTGAAAGAAAAGGACACGATCCAGACTGGCGGCAACGGCTCGGTCGGCATCATGTTCAAGGATAACTCGACGCTGTCTCTTGGGCCAGACGCCGAGGTGGTGCTGCAGCGTTATGCCTACGACTCGACAACATACATGGGCGCTTTCGACGCCTACATCAAACGCGGCACCGTTTCGGTGCAGGCCGGCAACATCGCCAAGCAGACGCCGGACGCCATGCGCATGGTTACACCGAAGGCCGAAGTCAGCGGTACGGCCAAGAATTATGTGGTCAGTGTTGGGGAATAAGTGATGAAGAGCCTGTCAATCATGCTTGTCGTGTCACTCAGTGTCGCCGCCTGCGCTCACCGCGACAGCTACGTACTGCTGCCGGACCGCGGTGCCGGGCAGGCGGGAACGCTCAACGTCAAGACCATCGAGGGCGGTCACGCGATCAAACTCGAGCAACCCTATCAAAGCGCCCGCACCAGCGGCGGCGAGTTTGAACCTGGAACGAGCAGCGAGCAGGAGGTCAGAAAACGCTTCGGGCAAGCACTTGAAGCTTCGCCGCCGGCTCCGGCGCGCTTCGTTCTATATTTCCTCGAAGGAAGTGACGAACTGACGCCGGCGTCAAGACGCGACCTTGAAGCGATCATCACCGAAATCAAGGCTCGCCCGGTGCCCGACATCGTCGTCGTCGGCCACACCGATCGAGTCGGCTTGGTTGCCGACAACGATCGTCTGGCCTTGCGGCGCGCTGAATCGTTCAAGAAGCGTCTCGTCGAGCAGGGCCAGCCGGAAGACTCGATCCAGACTGCCGGGCGGGGAGAACGTGAACCGTTGATCGCCACGCCCGACGAAACGCCCGAACCGCGAAATCGGCGTGTCGAGATCCTTGTTCGCTGAAGACCTCGTGCGTTTACCGATGCAGCTTGGCCATACCTTCCGGCAGTTTGCGCTCGGACTCGCGCTGTGCCTTGCCGCTGCCGCCGACACCGCAGCCCAGGTGCCGAAAGATCCAATTCTGCGCATCGAGGCCGGCGCCCATCTGTCGCTGGTCACGCGTGTCAGCAGCGACAGCCAGGGACGCTGGATTGTCAGTGCCTCGGAGGACAAGACGGCGCGTTTGTGGGACGCCGCAAGCGGGCGATTGCTGACGGTGTTCCGGCCACCGATCGGACCCGAAGGCATCGGTGCGCTCTACGCCGCTGCCCTCTCGCCCGACGGACGGCAGGTGGCATTGGGCGGCAACGCCGGGTTCGACGGCCGAACTCATTCGCTCTATCTTTTCGATCGGGCGTCGGGCCGCCTGCCGCCCAAGAGCACACTTTCCGGCCTGGAAACGCCGCTCACCCAGGTCGCCTGGTCGAAGGACAGCCAGCTGGTCGCGATTGGCTTGCGCCAGTCCGGCTTGCGGGTTTTCCAGCGTAACCTGAACTTCGTCGGCAGCGACCCGGAGTACAACGAGGCGATCTACGGAGCAGACTTTGCCGCCGATGGGCGTTTGGCGACCTGCAGTCTGGATGGCAGCGTTCGCCTGTACAGGATCGACCGCAAGGGAATGCAGCGGACGGCACGCAAGCAGATGCCGGGTAAACCCTATTCGCTGGCATTTTCGCCGGACGGCAGCATGTTGGCCGTCGGCTACCAGGACGCCGGTCATATCGACGTGCTCGACGCTGCGACCTTGCTGCCACGCTATTCGACTCCGGCAAGTGCCGAGGGCAATCTGGGCCGTGTCGCCTGGAGCAGTGATGGTCGGGTACTGTATGGCGCCGGCACGGCGCGCGCCAAGGAGCGTTTTGCCGTTTTCGCCTTCGCCGACGGCGGGCGGGCTGCGGCGCGCGACCTCAGCGGCTTCAGCAACATCGTCACTTCGCTTTCCCCGTGGCGCGACGGCGTGCTGGTCGGCAGCGCCGAGCCGTCATGGGCGAGCTTCGACGGCACGGGAAGCCGTCGGCTCTACGCCCGCCAGCAGACGGCGGACTATCGCGACGCGGACGACAAGTTCATGCTCTCGGAGGACGCCGGGCGAGTCGCGTTTCCGCTCAGTCCTGGCGGCCATGCCTTGCTTTTCGACCTTGCCAAGGGAGACGTTCGCGCCTACGGTTCAGAAGCGAAGCTCGAAGCGCCGCGCCTGCCGGGCTGGATGGGAGGTGGGCCCACGAACTGGAAAAATTCGTCGTCCCCCAAGCTCGGTTCGCGGCAGATCGATCTGCGTCCCGGCGAGATATCGCGCAGTCTGGCGCTCACGGCCGACAAACAGCGTTTCGTCATCGGTACCGAATGGTATCTGCGGGCCTTCGCTGCTGATGGTAATCCGCTCTGGGAACAACGTACGCCGGCCGCCGTCTGGGCGACGAACGTCTCGGGCGACGGCCGCTGGGTAGTCGCCGGCCTGGGCGACGGAACGATCCGCTGGTATCGCATGCACGATGGGCGCGAGCAGCTCTCCCTCTTCGTTCACATCGACGGCAAGCGCTGGATCATCTGGTCGCCGTCCGGCTACTACGACACCTCCCTGGAGGGAGAAGATCTCGTCGGCTGGCACGTCAATCGCGGCCCGAATATCGCTTCCGACTTCTTCTCTGTCGGCCGCTTCCGCGATCGCTTCTACCGCCCGGAGATCATCCAGAGCATCCTGCGCACTGGCGATGAAGGCGAGGCCGTACGTGCGGCGGCTGGTGCCATGGCGGCACTCGGCGTGAGCGACACGGCGGCCTCGCCGCCGGTTGGACAGACGACGAGCAGCAAGGCGGCGCCGGCGCCGACGCCATCGCAGGCCCTTTCAACGCCTGTCGCTGCACCAGCACCGACAAGAGGACAGAGCGGCGTCGCGGCGGTTCTCCCGCCGGTCATCGACCTGCAGACTGGTACGGAGCTGGAAACGTCGGCCAGCACGGTACCGGTGCGCTTCATTCTGCGCAGCCCGAGCGACGCTCCGGTCAATGAAGTCAAGGTACGAGTGAACGATAAACTGGTACGCTCGCTCGATAACCGGGCTCTGCGCAGCACACGCGGCGAGGCGCACGAGGTGCAGGTGGAGGTGCCGCCGGTCGATAGTCAGATCAGACTGTTTGCCGCCAACAAGAACGGCAAGTCGGAACCCGTCGTCATCAGCGTCCGCCGTGGCTCGGCGCCGGTCAAGGTGCAGGAAGTGCGCTTCGAGACGCTCTATCTGCTGATCATTGGCGTCAGCAAGTACCCGGAAGAATGGAAGCTCGATCTCGCCGAGAAGGACGCGCGCGACTTCAATCACCACATGGTTCGCCAAGCTGGCAAGCTCTACGGGAAGGCAGTTCCGCGGCTCCTGATCAACGAGCAGGCGGGCCGGGAAAATGTGCTCGAGGGTTTGCGCTGGCTGCGCGAAAGCGTCGGCGAGAAGGACGCGGGAGTGGTTTTCATGGCCGGGCACGGTGACCGGGTGGGCGCTGCCTACTACTTCATCCCCGGCGATCCCGACGTCCTTCCGTCACGTGCCGATTTCAAGAGTGCACAGGACTTCGAAAACTGGAAGCAGCAAAATGCGCCGCGACGCTGGGTGCCCGGCGAAGAAATATCGCGTACCCTGCTTGGCCTGAAGGGACGCTCGGCGTTCTTCATCGATACCTGCCATTCGGGAGTCAACGCCCGTCCAGGTCAGTCGACGAATCCAGACCTGACCAAGGCGCTCAATGAGATCAACGAAGAGCGCGGGGTCATCGTCTTTGCATCATCGACTGGCAAGGAGCTGTCGCAAGAAGATCCGGCCTGGGGGAATGGCGCGTTTACCAAGGCGATCATCGAAGGGATCCGTGGGGGAGCCGATTTCAGGAAGGACGGCCTGATCCGGCCATCGACCCTGCAGAGCTACGTGACCGAGCGGGTCATCGAGTTGACGAAGCGCGAACAGCGACCAGTCATGTTCACGGTCGGAATCGATGAGCCGATCGCCGTCAGAGCACAGTAGTTGTTTTTCACAGGGGATTCAGGAATGACCAAGCACGGTTTTGTATTGCGTCGGATTGCTGCCAGCCTGGCGGGCGTGTTGTTTCTCAGCGCCTGCGTTACCAATCCGGACGGTTCGACGCGTATGGACAACCGTGCAACCGGCGCACTCGTCGGCGCCGCAACTGGCTGCGCGCTCGCCACGGCAACCGGGCACAATTGCCTGGTCGGCGCGGCGGTTGGCGCAGCGGTTGGCCTCATGATCGGCTGGTATTTTGAGTCGAAGAAAGTAGCGGATGCCAGCCAGTTGAATGCCGAATACAAGAGGAAAGGGCAAGCCATTCCGAAGAACGAAGTGCGACCGGCGAAATTCGACAGCGTCGTCAAGGCGGGAGCGCCCGAAAAGGATGGGCAGCGCGAAGTGCAGGTGACCTCCAATACAGATCTCATCGGTTATGGCGACAAGGCACCGGAGGTGACGCAGAAATTCGCGCTCTACGACGAGAACAACAAACTGGTGGACGAAAAGACCGAGCGCGTCACCGCTGTGGATGGGGCAGGAAGATACCAGACCAACTCGAAGTTCAAGATGCCGGCCTCGGCCAAGGGCAAGAAATACACGGTGAAGACCACCCTTCTCGCCGACAACAAAACGTACAAGGAGAGTTCGTACAAGGTTACGCTGCTCGATGGTGCGTTCCTCGTCGCGCTGGCCAACTGAGCGCATGCGGTCTGCGGCGCCGCCTCGCCGCAACCGGCACCATGGTCGCAGCGCGCAGGACCAGTGATTGCCGCACGTTTTTCTTGCCCCCCGCACGCATCTTGCCGATCCGGCCGCCTGATATTGTGTTTTGCCGAGGGTTCTCTCAAGGAAGAAGCATGAACGCGAACGATAAATTCATTGCTGTCGAGGCTCGTGTGGATGCTGCGGCAATCAAGTCGCTGCCTAATTCGCGCAAGATCCACGTCCTTGGCAGCAGGCCCGACATCCGGGTCCCGATGCGCGAGATCTCCCAGGCAGCCACGGAAACAGCCTTCGGTGGCGAAACAAACCCACCGGTCTATGCCTATGACTGCTCTGGTCCGTACACCGACCCACAAGCCGAGATCGACATACGACGCGGCTTGCCCGCCATGCGTGCGCCGTGGATAGCCGAGCGCGGCGACAGCGAAGCGCTGGCCGGCCTGACGTCCGGCTTTGGCCGGCAGCGCGCCGCCGATCCGGCGCTCGACGAACTGCGCTTCCCCGGCCTGCAGCGCAAGCCGCTGCGCGCCAAAGCCGGCGCCAACGTAAGCCAGATGCACTACGCGCGCAAGGGCATCATCACGCCGGAAATGGAATACGTCGCGATTCGCGAAAACGGCAACCGGCGTGCCTATATCGAACAACTGCGCGCTGCCGGCAAGCAGGGCCAGCGGCTGGCGGACGTCCTTTGCCGGCAACACCCGGGCAACAGCTTCGGTGCCAGCATCCCGGACGAAATCACCCCGCAGTTCGTGTGCGACGAACTCGCCCGTGGGCGAGCAATCATCCCCTGCAATATCAATCACCCGGAAAGCGAACCGATGATCATCGGGCGCAACTTCCTGACCAAGATAAATGCCAACATCGGCAATTCGGCGCTCGGTTCGAGCATCCAGGAAGAGGTCGAGAAAATGACCTGGGCGATCCGCTGGGGTGGCGACACCGTGATGGATCTGTCGACGGGAAAGAACATTCATGAAACGCGTGAGTGGATCATCCGCAACAGCCCGGTACCAATCGGTACCGTGCCGATCTACCAGGCTCTGGAAAAGGTCGATGGCAAGGCGGCCGAGCTGACTTGGGAGATTTTCCGCGACACGCTCGTCGAGCAGGCCGAGCAGGGCGTCGACTACTTCACCATCCATGCCGGCGTCCTCCTGCGCTACGTGCCGCTGACAGCCGGCCGGTTGACCGGCATCGTCTCGCGCGGTGGCTCGATCATGGCCAAGTGGTGCCTGGCGCACCACAAGGAGAGCTTCCTCTACACGCACTTCGAGGAAATCTGCGAAATCATGAAGGCCTACGATGTTGCCTTCAGCCTGGGCGACGGCTTGCGGCCGGGCTCGATCTACGACGCCAATGACGACGCTCAGATTGGCGAGCTGAAAACGCTCGGCGAGCTGACCGACATCGCCTGGCGGCACGACGTCCAGGTAATGATCGAGGGACCCGGCCACGTCCCCATGCACATGATCAAGGAAAACATGGACCTCCAGCTCGCCTATTGCAAGGAGGCGCCTTTCTACACGCTCGGTCCGCTGACCACCGACATCGCGCCTGGTTACGACCACATCACAAGCGGGATAGGCGCGGCGATGATCGGCTGGTACGGCACGGCCATGCTGTGCTACGTGACGCCCAAGGAGCACCTTGGCCTGCCGGACAAGGACGATGTCAAGACCGGCATCATCACCTACAAGCTGGCGGCACATGCCGCCGACCTCGCCAAGGGCCATCCCGGCGCACAAATCCGCGACAACGCCCTATCGAAAGCGCGCTTCGAATTCCGCTGGGAAGACCAGTTCAATCTCTCCCTCGACCCCGACAAAGCGCGCGAGTTTCACGACGAAACCTTGCCCAAGGAGTCGGCGAAGGTCGCCCATTTCTGCTCGATGTGCGGTCCGAAATTCTGCTCGATGAAAATCACCCAGGAAATCCGCGACTTCGCCGTCGCGCAGGGGGTCACGGAACGTGAGGCGCTGACCAGGGGAATGGAGGAAAAGGCCATCGAGTTCGTCAGAGCAGGCGCCGAGGTCTACCGGAAGGTCTGAGCGCGCGCCGGCAAGCTTGCCTGAAACCTCTGCGCGCCTTGCGAACGTTTTCCGCCAATCCGACCCGAAGACGATGCTGGTCAACGGACGACGAGATGGCGGAGGTGATGGAAGCCGGCGCTGGCGAGCACCTTGAACCGCTACCGGAGCCCGGCAAGTGCCGGCGCGAGACAAAGGGACGGGGCGAGAGCACGTGGGTGACGCGCTGCCGACTCCAGCGCATGTTCAAGCCATGCTCGACCTGCGCATCACTGGCGCCAATAAGGGCCTGGGATTGCTCCTGGAATGCGCGTGGCCTGCGCCACGTTACGCCGGATCGACAGCACCTTCGTTTGCACCCTTGCCGGCGCCCCCGCCGGAACGTTGTTCAGTCGGCGCGCTGCGTCTCGCTGTTTCCGCAGGTCGGTGCGGTGCTGCACGCCGAGCCATCCTCCATTTGCACGTCGATGACCCCGGTGAATAACTCGATGGCTGTTTCGGCCACCTTGCTGGTGTCGAAATAGGCGTAGGCGCTCGCGCCCAAGGCGCCGAAGACCGGTATCCAGCGTGCAATTCCGCGACCAACCACCCGTTGCGAGATATGTATTCCGATCTTGATTGCGACTGCCCGAAACTCCGGGCGAGACGCCCGCTGAACGACAAAGCGCTGGCCAATCCGGGCGACCAGATCGCGCATGACCCGCGCGTCGGTGTGCCGGAAAAGGCAGTACAGCATTTCCTCACGGCCAAGTGCGTGTGTCTTGCCATAGCATCCGGCGATGTCGGCGACCATTTGCGTCTGCAGTGTCCATAGCGCGCGCAACTCGGGGAGGAGGGTCAACCAGCCGAGCGGTCCGGGTGGTAAAGTGAGGCTGCCGGCCGTCACTGCCGCCTGTCTGGCTGCAGCATGAGCAATCGCACGGGCACTGACCTGCGGTCTGGGGACGGGTCGTCTGGTGGTGTTCGGCGTCTGGCCGACATAGTCGAGGATGGCTTCAGCGATTCGATGGCCGGCGCGCGAAGCAGCTGTTTTCTTGGCGAAGTGCTGGTCGGGCATGAGGGTTGGCAGTGTCGACAGAGGTGAGTGGAATTATGGCAGCGTGCTGCATATGGCATCGTGCCCGATTATTGTCGGCAGCGCCAGCAGGCAAGCGGTGCTTCTTCGCCGGAACGGGAAGCAGATTTCTCGTCCGCTGCAGGCGCGACGATCGTAGACTTGCACCGCCGATTATGCGAATCTCGTACGCGCGGCGGATCCAGCTCCTCGTGCCTGCCGACTGCCCGACCTTCTTGCACTTCTCCGTCTTGCCCGTGATCAGCAACCTCCACTCTGACTCTGCCCGCCTGTATGACTGAAAGCATGGAACGTGATCCGCGGCGGGTTCGCCAGATGAACCGCCTGCAGGAATCGGACTTGCGGGTGTCCGCGCAGCTGCAGCGCATCGTCGTCCGCATTGCCTGGGCGGTTGTCGCGGTCGTCGCCCTGATCGGCATCGGCACAATCGGTTTCTACCTGATCGCCGACGAGCGTGCCGACTGGTCCGATGCGCTTTACATGACCTTGATCAGCATCTCGACCGTGGGTTATGGCGAGATCATTCCGCTTCACTCGCTCGAAGATCGCCTGTTTGCCGGTTTCATCGCCATCTCCGGCCTGGGTGCGCTGACTTTTCTGTTCACCAGCTTGTCTGTGTTCTTTCTCGAGAAGGACCTGGACTATTCCCTTCGGAGACGACGGATGGAGAAACGCATCCATAAACTCAAGCACCATTTCATCATTTGCGGTTTCGGCCGGGTCGGACGCAGCATCGGGCGCGAACTGCACAATACCGGCCGTCATTTTGTCGCCATCGACATTGCCGAGGAGCGCTTCGAAGAGAATCTCGACAAATATCCCGGTTTGCTCTACCTGCATGGAGACGCTTCCGACGATGACCTTATGGAAGCGGGCGACATCGAGGATGCACGCGGCCTCTTTGCCGTGACCGGCGACGATTCGCGCAATCTGATGATCATCATTACGGCCAGGCAGCTCAATCCAAGTCTGCGCATCGTTGCGCGGGCACAGGAACTGCGCAACGTCGAGAAGATGCGCAAGGCGGGTGCCGATGTCGTGGTTTCTCCCGACTTTACCGGTGGTATGCGTCTGGCATCGGCGATGGTGCGTCCACATGTGGTGAGCTTTCTTGACGAGATGATGCGATCCGACAAGAACGTGCGCGTCGAGGAGGTGCCGGTTCCCGCCGGCTTCCCGCCGACGCAGGTTGGGCAGATGCGCTTGCGTAGTCCGGACTACATTCTGCTTGCCGTGCGTGAGGAGGATGGTGCGTGGGTCTTTAATCCGAAGGTGGACCACGTGATCCAGGCCGGTAACACGATCATCGCGCTGGCCAATCCGTCGGGAAGGGCGCAACTGAAAGCGCACTTGATCGAGAAGATGGGCTAGACTAGGCGGGCGGGTCGTCGGCTGGGGAGGGCTGCAGCAAGCGAGGTGCAGACCGGCTGACGGCAGGATTGGAAAGAGAGAATTCGGGGAATGTGTAGCAACTTCCCCGCAGGGGAGTTCTTCATGGCGACGGAAACCGAACTGAAGCTGTCTCTGTCACCTCGCACGGCGAGCCGGCTGTCCAGGCATCCTCTGCTGTTGGCTGTCGAGCCACAGCGACAACTTCTGGTGAACATCTACTACGACACACCTGACCGGCGCTTGCAGCGGGAAAAGGTCGTCGTGCGTTACCGCGGCAAGGGCCGTGAATGGCTCCTCACGGTCAAGACGGTCGCTGCTGCGAGCGGCGGGTTGGCGCAGCGCAGCGAATGGGAAGTTCCCGGCAAGCGCGGGGAGTTCGATTTTTCGCTGGTCGACGACGAACGCCTGCGCGGTTTTCTCAAATCGGTACGGGCAGAACTGCAGCCCCTGTTTACCACGCGTTTCTGGCGCAAGAGCTGGCTGCTCGACAGTCCCGGCGGCGGGCGCTGTGAGGTCGCGCTTGACCGCGGCTGGATCGATGTTGCGGACAGACGGCAGGCCATTTGCGAGGTCGAGATCGAAATGCTCGCTGGTCCGCTGAGCGGGGTTTTCGACACCGCGTGCGCCTTGCAGGCTGCTTTGCATCTGCATCCGGCCGGCTGCAGCAAGTCGGAGCGTGCCTACCGCATGCTTGCCAATCTGCCGCTGACTGCGGTCAAGGCTCTGCCGGTTTCGACCACTGCCAGCATGTCGGCTAGCGCTGCTTTCCGCCTGATCGTCGAGAGCTGTCTCAACCACCTGCAAAACAACGAGAAAGGCCTCTTGGCCAGTGATGAGCCGGAGTTCGTACACCAGGCGCGCGTGGCCATTCGCCGTCTCCGCTCGGCGATTCGTCTCTGGGAGCCTCTGCTCCCGGAGCGCTTTGTTTCCACTTACGACCCAGCCTGGCAACAACTGGCAGGCAGACTGGGTGAAACGCGCAATTGGGATGTTTTCGTGGCGGAAACGCTGCCCATGGTCGCCGCTGCGTTTCCCGGCCTGCCTGTCGTCGACCGCTTGTCGTCTTACGCGCGTGCGGCGCGCGCCGGTAGTCGTCAGCGCACGCGGCGCGCGCTCCAGGCGAGCCAGTATTCGCGGCTGCTCATCGAATTCTTGGCCGCCGTCTTTCAACTGTCGGAAACCGACGTCGGATCGCTCGGCGGTTTCGTTCCTCGTTGTCTGCGCAAACGCGCTCGGCGGGTGGACGAGCGGGCGCAGGCTGCCGTCGGCGCCGATGCCGCGGCCCGCCATCGCCTGCGCGTGGCGTTCAAACAGCTCCGCTACGGCGTCGAGTTCTTCTGTCCGCTCCTCGCCGGACCTTTGCTCGCCAACTATCATCAGGTGGCGAGTCGCCTGCAGGAGTTGCTCGGTCATCTGAACGATCTGGCGGTTGCCGCGCAGCTGACGGCGCAGGCGCTGCCCGGCAGCGAGGGCGACTCGATCTGTGCCTGGCTGAACGCGCAGGCCGAGACGCTGCTGCCCGAGCTGCGCACCTTGTTGGCGGAATTCCAGCAGCAGGAAGTGCCCTGGCAAACGGCATGAGCCGGTTTGCGAGAAGCTGCAGGCGGGCGCGCACAGTCCAGGCCGGACGGGGTCAGAAGGTTTCACACGCCGAGAACGGCGTCCCGGCGACATCCTTCGCCGACAGGCGGGGTTCGCCGCGCAAGGGCCACTGCACACCAACCGTCGGATCGTTCCAGGCGAGTGTTCGCTCGCTCGCCGGATCGTAGTAGTCAGTTGTCTTGTAGAGGAAGTCCGCCAGATCCGAGATGACCAGGAAACCATGTGCAAAGCCGGGCGGGATCCACATCTGCCGGTAGTTGTCTGCCGAAAGCTCGGCGCCAACCCATTTGCCGAAGGTCGGCGAACGGCGTCGCATATCTACTGCCACGTCGAAAACGCAACCCTGCACCACGCGCACAAGTTTGCCTTGCGGCTGCCTGATCTGGTAGTGCAAGCCGCGCAGGACCCCGGCGGCTGAACGCGACTGGTTGTCCTGCACGAAGCTCACTGCCAGTCCGCTGACTTCCTGAAAAACCCTCGCGTTGAAGCTTTCCAGAAAAAACCCGCGCTGGTCGCCGAAGACCTTCGGCTCGATGAGCAAAACGTCGGGGATTGCGCTTGCCGTGACTTTCATCAGAGAAGCCGTTCTTCGAGAATTCGCAACAGGTACTGGCCATAGCTGTTTTTTGCCAGCGGGGCAGCCAGCTTTTCCACCTGTGCGCGGTCGATCCAGCCGGCACGCCAGGCAATTTCCTCGGGGCAGGAAATCTTGAGACCCTGGCGTTTCTCAATGGTCTGAATGAACAGGCTGGCCTCGATCAGGCTGTCGTGTGTTCCCGTATCGAGCCAGGCGTTACCCCGGCCCATGACCTTCACCTCAAGGGCTTGCCAGGCGAGATACTGTCGGTTGACGTCGGTGATTTCGAGTTCACCGCGACTGCTGGGTCGCAGGCCCCTGGCGATATCAACCACGCGTTCGTCGTAGAAGTAAAGGCCGGTCACGGCATAGCGGCTCTTCGGCCGGGCGGGTTTTTCTTCAAGGCTGATCGCGCGGCCATGGTCGTCGAAGTCGACGACGCCATAACGCTCGGGATCATTGACCGGATAGGCAAACACCGTCGCTCCGGCGCGCCGCGCATGGGCGGCGCGCAGCTGCACAATGAGATCATTTCCGTAGAACAGGTTGTCGCCGAGCACCAGTGCACTCGCCTTGCCGTCGAGAAAATCCTCGCCAATGAGGAAGGCTTGCGCGAGGCCGTCCGGGCTGGGCTGGACAGCGTAGTGCAGGGTCAGCCCCCACTTTTCGCCGTCGCCCAGCAACTCGCGGTAGCGCGGCGTGTCCTGCGGTGTCGAAATGAGCAGAATCTCGCGCATACCGGCCAGCATCAGGGTGCTGAGCGGGTAATAGACCATCGGTTTGTCATAGATGGGGAGGAGTTGCTTGGACACCGCAAGCGTTGCCGGATGCAACCGGGTGCCGGAGCCACCGGCCAGAATGATGCCTTTTCGATAAGTCATGGGTCGCCCTCTTCTTCGGTCTGTTCACACTATCTTGCCGGGGTTCATCAGTCCATGTGGATCCAAGGCCCGCTTGATCGCCCGCATCAGCTCGAGTTCGAGCGGCTGTTTGTAACGCGGCAGTTCCTCGCGCTTCAATTGCCCAATCCCATGCTCGGCACTGATGCTGCCGCCGAGTCGGTGAACCAGGTCATGCACGATACGGTTGACTTTCGGTTGCGCCAGGAGAAATGCAGCGTTGTCGGCCGCCTCGATCTTCGACTGGTTATAGTGCAGATTGCCGTCGCCGATGTGGCCGAAGGTGACGATGCGCAGATCGGGGAAGGTCTCGCCGAGCGCTCGATCAGCAAGTGCAATAAACTCCGCGAGAAGGGAGATGGGTAGCGAGACATCATGCTTGATGCTCGGCCCCTCGATTCGTTCAGCTTCGCCGATGTTCTCGCGCAGGGCCCACAACGCCTTCGCCTGCGCGCCGCTTTGCGCCAGAACTGCGTTGCCCAGCCTGCCGTCGTCGATGCACTTGGCAAGGAATGAGGCCAAAGCGTCGTGCATGGTCGCCTGGTCGTCGCCACCCGACACCTCGATCAGCAAGTGCCATGGGCTGGCGGCAAGTTCGGGCCCGCCGCGCAGGACGTGTCGGCGCACGAGCTGCAAGGCGAGCTCCGAAACCAGCTCGCAGGCGGTGAGGGCGGCGCCGAAACGGTCCTGCAGTGATGCGAGGAGTGTCACTGCTGCTGCCGGCGAGTCGACTGCGAGCCAGGCGGTTGCCGCAGCGCGCGGCAGGGGAAAGAGCTTCAACACGGCGGCTGTCATGATGCCGAGCGTTCCTTCGGCGCCGATGAAGAGCTGCTTGAGGTCATAGCCGGTGTTGTTCTTGCGCAGTGCGCGCAGCCCATCCCAGACTTCACCGCCGGGCAGGACGACTTCCAGCCCGAGCGTCAGCTCGCGCGCATTGCCGTAACGAAGAACCTGAACGCCGCCAGCGTTGGTTGACAGGTTGCCGCCGATCTGGCAACTTCCTTCGGCCGCCAGCGACAAGGGAAACAGCCGTCCGGCAGCGGCTGCTGCCTCACGAACGGTGTGCAGGAGGCAGCCTGCTTCGACCGTCATCGTATTATTGGCCGGATCGATGCTTCTGATGCGGTTGAGTCTGGCCAGGCTGACGACGACCACGCCGCCTTCAGGGCTCGGTGTTGCTGCGCCGCACAGGCCGGTATTGCCGCCTTGGGGGACGATCGGGACAGCCGCGCGTGCACAGGCGGCGACCACTGCCGAGACCTCGGCCGTGCTGCCCGGCTGGACGACGCAGATGGCCGAACCTCGATAGCGGCCGCGCCAGTCGACGAGATGAGGCGACATCGCGTCGTCGCGGAAAAGAACGTGCGTCATGCCGACGACATCGGCGAGTTGTCTGATCAGATTGTCACAATTCACTGACTGTCGACGGGCAGAAGTAAGAGCGGCGACCGTAACACAGAGCCGACTGACGCGCAATTCCGTACGCCGTAGGCGGTTTGCGCGAGGGGTCTTTGATAATTGCCGCGATTGATGCGAAGATTCAACCCGTCGCCATTCCGTTTGCCTTGGGAGATCATGCCCTGAAACCTCAGCCTGTTTCTGAACGCGCCACGAAGACTGGCGCGATACATTCTCCGGCCATGCTGGTGGCGGATATCGGCGGGACGCGTGCGCGTTTTGCTGTCCTTGACGATGGCGGTGCGCTGCAGCAACTCCGTGTGCTTGCCGTTGAGGATTTTGCCGGGCCGGTCGAGGCCATTCGTGCGTATCTTGATGAACTGGGCGGAATTCCCTTGCGCGCTGCCGCCATTGCTCTTGCTGCACCGGTGCATGAGGCAGTGGTTCGTCTGACGAATGCGCCGTGGGTGTTCTCGCGTGCCGAGATCGTGCGCCAGCTTGGCCTGGAGCGGCTCTTGCTGCTCAACGACTTTGCCGCGCTTGCCCTTGCCCTGCCCAGCCTTGCGCCAGCGGACGTGCGCCAGGTGGGAACCGGAGCAGCGGTCGACTGCGCGACAAGAGCGGTGCTCGGACCAGGAACGGGGCTCGGCGTTTCCGGCGTCTGCTTCGCGCGGGGGCACTGGGTGGGGCTGAGCGGTGAGGGTGGGCACTGTACGCTGGCTCCGGCTGATGCGCGGGAGGCGGAGATCATTGCGCTTGCCCGGCACGAGTTCGGCCACGTTTCAGCCGAGCGGCTGCTCTCCGGCAGTGGTCTGCCGCTGCTCGATCGCCTGGTGGCCAAGGTTGATGGCCGCCCGCACGAGGCGCTGTCGACGCCGGAGATCGTCGCCCGCGCCGTGGTCGGCGATGACCCTCAATGCCGGGCCGCGCTCGCCACCTTCTGCGCCATGCTCGGCTCGCTGGCCGGGAATCTCGCTTTGACCCTTGGCGCGCGCGGTGGCGTTTATCTTGGCGGTGGTATCATTCCACGCTTGGGGGACTTCTTCGACCGGTCGGATTTTCGCTCGCGCTTCGAGGCCAAGGGACGTTTCGCTGCCTATCTGGCGGCCATCCCGACTTACGTAGTCCTCTCCCCTGCGCCGGCGCTGCTCGGCGCGGCTCACGCCCTGGCCGAGAGCGAGGGTTGTTCTTGAACTTTATTGGAGTACCAGGCTGATGTCCGATTCCGCGCAACCCCACACCGATAGCGAATACCTGAGCTCGCAGATTGACGGCAAATTGCTCCGCACAGTGGCGGCCGAGCCGTCACGGGCCAGCAAGGCCGATTACTATCAGGCGCTGTCGCAGGTGGCGCGTGAGCAGCTGGCACAGCGGTGGGTGGAGACGCAGAACAAGGATCGCGCCAGCAAGGCGCGACGCGTGTATTACCTGTCAATGGAGTTCCTGATTGGTCGGGCGATGAACAACGCCTTGTCGGCGCTCGATCTGCGCGACGCGGCGGAGAAGGTCTTCTCAGGCTCTACTCCATCGCTGGACGAAGTCATTGAATGTGAGCCCGACGCTGCCCTCGGCAACGGCGGCCTGGGGCGCCTGGCTGCCTGTTTTCTCGACTCGATGGCGACGCTTGGTCTCCCTTCCTGGGGCTATGGCGTGCGCTACGAGTATGGCATGTTTGCCCAGTCGATCATCAATGGTCATCAGGTGGAAAAGCCCGAAGCCTGGCTGCAAGATCGTTCGCCCTGGGAGTTTCCACGCGCCAACAAGCACTATACGGTACGCTTCGGCGGGACGGCAGAGCATCACGGCGAGTGGGCCGAGTGGCACGCTGCCGATTCGGTCGAAGCGAAGGCCTTTGACTACGTCATCCCTGGCTACGGAACCGATCGGATCAGCACCCTGCGTCTGTGGAAGGCGGCCGCGCCAAGCGAGATCGACCTCGGCGCCTTCAATACGGGTGACTACCAGCGTGCCGCCGAATTCAAGAACCGTTTCGAGAACATCTCGTGGGTTCTCTACCCGAATGACAGTACTTCAGCCGGGCGCGAGCTGCGCCTGCGCCAGGAGTATTTCTTCGTTTGCGCCTCGTTGCAGGACATTCTGGTTCGTCACCTGGCCGAGAACGGCACGCTGACCAATCTGGCCGAGAAAGTCGCCATTCACTTGAACGACACGCATCCGGCGATCGGCGTTGCCGAACTGATGCGACTTCTCGTCGATGAGCACAACATGTGCTGGAGCGACGCCTGGGAACAGTGCCGCCGCATCTTCTCCTACACCAACCACACGCTGATGCCGGAAGCGCTGGAGACCTGGAAGGTCTCGCTGATCAACCGTGTGTTGCCGCGCCATCTGCTGATCATCTACCGCATCAACCAGGAGTTCCTCGATGAAGTGGTGCGCCTCTACCCCGGCGACATCGACCTCATGCGGCGCGTCTCGCTGATCGACGATGGCGGTGGACACGAAAAGGACAAACGGGTGCGCATGGCGCACTTGTGCATCGTCGGCAGCCAGCGGGTCAATGGCGTATCGCAGCTGCATTCGGACCTCATGGTGCAGACGATTTTTGCCGATTTTGCTCGCCTGTACCCCGAGCGTTTCCACAACAAGACGAATGGCGTGACGCCGCGGCGCTGGCTGTCGCAAGCCAACCCGGCGCTGTCGAAGCTGATCGACGAGCGACTGGAGACGAGAAACTGGCGACTCGACCTGGATCTTCTGCAGGGCCTGCGGAGCAGCGCCGCCGAACCCGGTTTTTGTAGCGCTTTCGCCGCCGCCAAACGGGCAAACAAGTTGCGTCTGGCCAATTACATTGCCCGCGAGACCGGTGTCAGACTTGACCCGGACAGTCTCTTCGACGTGCAGGTCAAGCGCATCCACGAGTACAAGCGACAGTTGCTCAATGTGCTGCACGTCATCACGCGCTACAACGCGTTGCGGGAGGGCGCGACCGTCGATCTTGCGCCGCGCAGCGTGATTTTTGCCGGCAAGGCGGCGTCGTCGTATCACATGGCCAAGCAGGTCATTCGACTGATTCACGATGTTGCCGCCGTGGTCAACAACGACCCGTTGACGCGCGATCTGCTGCAGGTCGTTTTTGTTCCCAATTACGGTGTCTCCGTGGCCGAGCTGATCATGCCGGCAGCCGATCTTTCCGAACAAATCTCGACCGCCGGTACCGAAGCCTCGGGCACCGGCAACATGAAACTTTCGCTCAATGGAGCGCTGACGATCGGTACCGAAGACGGCGCCAACATCGAGATTCGCGACAATGTCGGCGCCGACAACATCTTCATCTTCGGCAACAACACGGCGCAGGTCAATGCGCTTCGCCAAACCGGCTACCAGCCGATGGACTATTATCATAAGGACGCGGCGCTCAAGGCAGTACTCGACCGGATCGACAGCGGTTTCTTTTCGCCCGGCGAGCGCTCGCGCTATCACGACGTCTTCAACTGTCTTCTCCATTACGGCGACCATTATTTGTTGCTTGCCGACTACGCCGATTATGTTGCTGCGCAGACGCGCGTCGACGCCCTCTATCTGACGCCGCCCGAGTGGCAGCGCAAGGCTGTTCTCAATGTGGCCGGGATGGGTCCGTTCTCGGCCGATCGAACTATTCGTGACTACGCCAACGACACTTGGCATATCAGCACATCTTAGGTAAGGAAGTCTCAAATGCTTGACTCAGCAGAAATCATCGCCCTTTGTCGGGCGCAACACGGCGACCCTTATGCGGTTCTCGGCATGCACACGGACGCCGACGGCAAGTTGTGGGTACGCAGCCTGCAGCCGGGAGCGCGTTCGGTTAGCGTCCTCGATGCAAAGACCGGGCGGCAGGTTGCCGCGCTTGAACATCGCCAGATCGAAGGAGTGGAAGGCTTTTTCGAGGGGGTAGTTCCTCGCCGGCGCAACAGTTTTCCCTATCGTCTGCGCATCGAGTGGGAAAGCGGCGTGCAGGAAACCGACGACCCCTACCGCTTCTGGACGGTACTCGGTGAAATGGACGTCTGGCTGCTGGCTGAAGGTTCGCATCTGCGGCCGTTTGAACGGCTTGGCGCGCACCTGTGCGAGATTGACGGCGTTGCCGGTACTGCCTTCGCCGTCTGGGCGCCGGATGCCGAACGGGTCAGCGTCGTCGGCGATTTCAATACCTGGGATGGCCGTCGTCATCCGATGCGCCTGCGCCGCGAATGCGGTGTGTGGGAGATCTTTCTGCCCGGGGTAAGCGCCGGCGCGTGCTACAAGTACGAGATACGCTCGCGCGGCGGTCATCTGCTGCCGCTCAAGGCGGATCCGTACGGCTTTCAGGGGGAAATGCGGCCGTCGACAGCATCGATCGTCTGCCCTCTGCCAGAGCCCGTCGAGCCGGCGACGATCCCGGCGGGCGATCAGCTCGACGCTCCGATGTCGATCTACGAGGTTCACCTGAGTTCGTGGCGGCGGCCCGAAGGAGGCGGATATCCGAGCTGGCAGCAATTGGCCGAGACGCTTGTTCCTTACGCCGTCGACCTGGGCTTTACCCACCTCGAGCTGCTGCCGATCACTGAACATCCATTTGACGGTTCCTGGGGTTATCAGCCGCTTGGCCTGTATGCACCGACGGCGCGCTACGGTGATCCGGCCGGTTTCCGGAACTTTGTCCGCGCCTGTCACGCAGCCGGCTTGCGCGTCATCGTCGACTGGGTGCCGGCCCATTTCCCGACTGACGAGCATGGACTGGCCCGGTTCGACGGCAACGCGCTTTATGAGCACGCCGATCCCCGAGAGGGAATGCATCAGGACTGGGGTACGTGCATTTACAACTACGGCCGACGCGAAGTCAGCAACTATCTGATCGGAAACGCACTGTTCTGGATAGAGCGGTACGGTGTCGACGGTCTTCGCGTTGATGCGGTGGCTTCCATGCTGTATCGCGATTACAGTCGCTCGGAAGGGCAGTGGATTCCGAACGTATTTGGCGGCCGCGAGAATCTCGAGGCAGTGGCCTTCGTCCGCCGGATGAACGAGGTTCTTGGGCAGGAGCATCCGGGGGCGACGACGCATGCCGAAGAATCGACCGCCTGGCCCATGGTCAGCCGGCCGCCGGAAATGGGCGGCCTGGGCTTCCATTACAAGTGGAACATGGGCTGGATGCACGACGTGCTCGACTACATGACGAAGGACCCGGTACATCGCAAGTACCACCACAATCAGCTCAGCTTCGGCATGATGTACGCGTTCACCGAGAACTTCGTGCTGCCGCTGTCGCACGATGAAGTCGTGCATGGCAAAGGATCGCTGGTCAGCAAGATGGCCGGCG
>WBZP01002503.1_pt1 | contig 21051 bp, 15 predicted proteins | sample 5204301 | NCBI WGS metagenome assembly WBZP01 (sample SAMN12412401, study PRJNA552823) | activated sludge metagenome | isolation source: activated sludge from nitrification reactor of wastewater treatment plant... | place: USA: Pennsylvania | collected 2017
ACTCACCGAGTATCATCATTGCCACGCGCCAGGTCGACGCGATGGGCGAGATGATCGTTGCCGACAGCGGCCCAGGTTTCCCGCCCGAAATCCTGGCCCGTGTCTTCGAACCCTACGTGACGACGAAAGCACGTGGCACCGGCCTTGGTCTGGCAATCGTCAAGAAGATCGTCGACGAGCATCACGGTCGGATCAGAATCAACAACCTGCAACCGACCGGGGCCGAAGTCAGCGTCATCCTCCCGCTGGCAGCGCTACCGACTGGCCGGCGTCAGCAAAGCAAACTTCCTTCCGGGGCATGACCATGGCGCAGATATTGATCGTCGATGATGAAATGGGAATTCGCGAACTTCTGTCCGAAATCCTTGCCGATGAAGGACACTCGATCTGGTTGGCGGAGAACGCCGCGACGGCGCGCAGGATACGCGCGGACAAGCGACCCGATCTCGTCCTCCTCGACATCTGGATGCCGGATACCGACGGCATTTCACTGCTCAAGGAATGGTCGGCCGGCGGGCAACTGACGATGCCGGTCGTCATGATGTCGGGACACGGCACGATCGACTCGGCGGTTGAAGCGACGCGCATCGGAGCAACCGATTTTCTCGAAAAACCGATCGCCCTGCAGAAACTGCTGGCGACCGTAAGAAGGGCGCTCAAGCACGAGGCGGTTTTCCAGAAGAAGCCACTCACGCTCGACGCCTTCGCTCGCTCCCCGCTGCTGAAGGACCTCAAGCGGCGGCTCGAACAGGCTGCAGCGAAGACCTCTGTTCTCCTTCTGAAGAGTGCCTCAGGCGGCATTGCCGAGATCTGCGCGCGCACGCTGCAATCGCACCGAACCCCCTGGCTCGACCTCTCCACGCTCAGCTCGCCGCTGACGCAGGAGATGTTGCACAACAGCAGTGGCGGAATCGTCTTCATCGCCGACCTGGCCCAGTTCGGCAAGCTGCAACAGATGAATCTGGTCTTTGCCCTTGAGCGGCTCGAACGGCACAGCTTGCAGATGATCGCTGCTTCGACCCGCTCTCCGGCCGCCCTCGTCGACGCGGGCTGGGACCCGCTGCTGGTGAATCGCCTGGCCGAGGTCTGGGTGACGCTGCCCCAACTCTCGGGTCACGCCGACGATGTTCCAGAGATCGCAATGATGCTTCTGGCGCATCTTGCCGAACGGGGAGAAGTGCCGGTCAGGCACCTGTCGAGCGGCGCCCTGAACCTCCTGCGCCTGCACCGCTGGCAGGGGGAGTGGGCCGAACTGCTCGGCGTGGTGAAGAATCTCGCGCTTTCGGCGCTCGAGGAGGAGATTACCAGCGAAGACGTGCAGCGCATTCTGCACAACGAAGGTGACGATCCCACGTCCGCTCTCCCTGCCATGTTCTTCGATCAGCCTCTGCGCGATGCACGTGAGGGCTTCGAGCGCCTCTATTTCGAGTATCACTTGCGTAACGAGCGCGGTAACATGACGCGTTTGGCCGAGAAGGCAGGACTTGAACGAACTCACCTTTATCGGAAGTTGCGGCAGCTCGGTCTGAACATCGGTCGACGCGCCGACGAGCGCGAGTGACTCACCGTTGGTCTGTTCCAGAGGGGAGATAAGAAATGCGAATCGTCATTCTCGGTGCCGGCCAGGTCGGCGCCAGTGTCGCCGAAAGTCTGTCCTCGGAGAACAACGACATTACGGTGGTCGACAACAATCACGATCGCCTGGCCAGTCTGCAGGATCGCCTCGACCTGCGCACGGTGACGGGTAATGCTGCTTACCCATCGGTTCTCGCCAGCGCCGGCCTGCAGGACGCCGATCTGCTCATTGCCGTTACGCAAAGCGACCAGACCAACCTGGTCGCGTGCAAGGTCGCACAGAGCGTGTTCAACGTCCCGGCACGCATTGCCCGTTTACGGGCGCGCGACTTTCTGGACAGTGAAGACCTGCTGTCGACGGCGAACTTCGCCGTCGATTACGCGCTGTGCCCGGAGCAGGTGATTACGGAATACATCACGCGTCTCATCGAATTCCCTGAAGCGCTGCAAGTCCTCAGCTTCGGCGCCGGGCGCCTGGTCCTCGTGGCCGTTCGTGCTTACGCCGGCGGCTTGCTCGTCGGCAGTCCGATCAAGGAGATGCGCAACCACCTGCCGGCCGAGGTCGACGGGCGTATCGCCGCGATCTATCGCCGCGAGGGCGCGATCACGCCGTCAGGCGATACGGTGATTGAAGACGGAGACGAGGTCTTTCTGCTCGCCGCGGAAGAGCATATTCGCGCCGTCATGCGCGAGCTGCGCCGCTCGGTCGAACCTGTGCGCCGGGTGATGATCGCCGGCGGCGGAAACATCGGTCTGCGCGTCGCGCAGTCACTCGAGAACAAGTGCGAGGTCAAGGTCATCGAGATCGACCGGCGGCGCTCCGAACTGGTCGCCACCTCGCTGAAGTCGGTGCTCGTCCTCTACGGCGACGCCACCGACGAGGACCTGCTGCGGCAGGAAGCGATCGACGACATGGACATCTTCCTCGCCCTGACCAACGACGACGAAGACAACATCATGGCCGCGTCGCTGGCCAAGCGCATGGGCTGCCAGCGGGTCGTCGCGCTGATCAACCGGCGAGCGTACGCCGAGCTGGTACAGGGGGGACCGATCGACATCGCGATTTCACCGGCTCAGGTGTCGATCGGCCGTCTTCTGACCTATGTTCGTCATGGCGATGTCGCGCAGGTGCACAGCCTGCGCCGTGGCGCCGCCGAAGCGCTCGAGGTCGTTGCCCACGGTGATCGGAAGAACTCCAAGGTCGTCGGCCGACGAGTCGCTGAGCTGCCCACGATACACGGCGCGTTCATCGCCGCCATCGTGCGTGACCTCGAAAAGAGTCATGACGTGGGTTTCCTCGGTCTGGCAAAGAAAAAAGTCACTGGGCGGGTAGTCATCGCGCACAGCGACGTGGTCATCGAGACCAACGACCACGTCATTGTCTTTTGTCTGGACAAGAAGGTCGTCAAGCAAGTCGAGAGACTGTTCGCCGTCGGCTTCCATTTCTTCTGAGCGAGGACCGCCGTGAAACGCTATTACCCGGTGGTGCGGGTTCTTTCGCTGGTCATTTTCATGTTCGGCCTGACGATGCTGATCCCCTGGGGTCTGGCCTGGGCCTTGCACGACGGCGCCGAGAGTGCATTCGACGAAGCCGTCCTGCTGACGCTCGGCACCGGTCTTGGCCTGTGGTACGCAACACGCCGCGAAAAGCGCGACCTGACGATCCGCGACGGCTTTCTGATGGTCGCCCTGGTGTGGACGGTACTGCCGGTGTACGCGGCTCTGCCCCTGATCATCCAACTCAATGCCAGTTTTACCGACGCCTACTTCGAGGCCGTGTCGGGGCTGACGACGACCGGAGCGACCGTTTTCGAAGGGCTGGACAAAATGCCGGTTTCGCTCAACTTCTGGCGCACCGAACTGGTCTGGCTCGGCGGCATGGGGCTGATCGTCCTCGCGGTGGCGATTCTGCCCTTGCTCGGTATCGGCGGGCGACAGATGTTCAAGGCCGAAACCCCGGGGCCAATGAAAGACTCCAAGATGACCCCGCGCATTGCCGAAACGGCAAAAGGGCTGTGGATCGTCTATTCCTTGATTTCCCTAGCCTGCGTCCTCGGCTACGCGTGGGCCGGCATGAGCTGGCTCGACGCGATCATGCACATGTTTGCGACGATGGGCCTGGGCGGATTCTCGAGCCACGATGCGAGCTTCGGCTATTTTGACTCGCCGGCGATCGAGGCGGTCAGTATAGCGTTCATGCTCATCGCAGGCTGCAATTTCGCCACCCATTACGTTGCGCTGTCCGGGCGCTCGCTGCGCCCCTATGCGAGTGATCCAGAGGCCGGAATGTTCATTCTGGTGACCGTCGGAAGCGTTGTCGGAATTGCCATATTCCTCGACGTACACGGGGTTTACCCGACGTTCATCGAAGCCTTGCGCTTTTCCGCGTTCAACGTCGTCTCCATCGCGACGACGACGGGTTTTGCCAACACCGACTATGCCCTGTGGCCCTTCTTTGCACCACTGTGGATGCTGTTTCTCTGCAGTTTTGCCACCAGTGCCGGTTCCACCGGCGGTGGCATCAAGATGATCCGGGCCATCGTTCTCTACAAGCAGGTCTATCGCGAGCTGTTGCGGGCCATGCACCCCAGCGCCGTCCATCCCATCCGGATCGGCAGCGAAGTTGTCCCGCCGAACATCCTCTTTGCCGTGCTGGCTTTCGGCTTCGTCTACATGGTGTGCATCGTCTCCATGACCTTGCTGCTGTCCTTCTCCGGACTGGAGATCATCACTGCGCTTTCGGCGGTCGTCGCCAGCATCAACAATACCGGGCCGGGACTCGGCCAGGTAGGACCGGCGACCAACTTCGCCGTACTCACCGACTTCCAGACGTGGGTGTGTACGGCCGCGATGCTTCTCGGTCGTCTGGAGATCTTCACCTTGCTGGTCGTTCTCACGCCGGCCTTCTGGCGCAGGTGAGCAGGAAAGCCGATGATCCTGGCCCGCCCTCCGCGCACAGTCCTCAGATCCGGCTCTTGTCCGGGACTCGCAGGCTGAGTCGCACCAGATCGGCGACACGGCCGACCTGCAGCTTGGCGAGCAAGCGTGCCTTGTGCACTTCGACTGTGCGCGGACTGATCGCGAGGACGTGGGCGATCTTACGGTTGTGCCGGCCAGCGACCACCCGTGCCATGACTTCCTTCTCGCCTGGTGCCAGGCCATCCAGGAGGCTTGCCGTAAGGGCGTCACGCGCGTCGTCGTCCTGTCGCCGATGCTGGCGAGCGAAGGCCTCCTCGATCGCCGACAGCAGTCTGACGTGATCGATCGGCTTCCCGAGAAAGCCGACCGCCTCGGCAGACTAGCGCCGCAAGTAGGCGAGCGCTTTCGGCAGTGGCACGTTATTGCCGAGGGCGTCCTCGCCGTAGCCGTGGCGGGCCAGGATGTCGATGTCGGCCAGGACGCGCTTGTCGCCGATAAAGCAGACCGTCAAGTCGGTGCTGATGTCGAGCTGGCCTGTCGCCTGCAAGTGGGCAATCTCGGCAACGGCATTCTCCAGAATATTGCCCTCGCGGTGACCGATCTCGGCGGAAAGCTCGAGGGGTTGGCGGTAGAGCATGATCCTTCCCTCGATGCCAAGGCGCTGAATAATTGTCAGGACCCAGTCGGCGACACGTTCGGGCTCGCGGGCCTGGCAAGCGCCGGGGTGGACGCGGGCGATCTCCGACGCCAGCCAGCGACGTTTGCGGGCGTTGATGGTCTCGTTGGCTCGAAAGAGATCGAAGGGCGAGGCGGCATCGAAGAGTGTGCCATCCAGATCCATCTGCACCGCACTTCCGTAGTGCGCCACGATGCGTGCAACGAGGTTCGCAGGGCGGACATGGAAGCCGCGGTAGGTCGGCACTGGCACGTCGAGGCGCCCCGCTTCGGCGTAGCGGCGCAGTATTCCCCGGCAGATGCTCTGGCCGCCGGTCAGGTAGTCGCTCGAGAAAGCCAGCGCGTAGCTGAACAGGGTCGCCATGGCAAGGTCGGTATCCACCACCGGCCATTCGCGCAGCACGGCGTCGCCGGTCTGCGGGCTGATGTGCCGCTCGTAGTAGTGGGCCAGATCGGTAGCGAGCTCGAGCAAGTGGTAGATCACCGTCGCGTGGCCGCGCAGGACGGGCAGGTCGGCGTCGGCACTTTCAATCGAGGTCGCCGCTACGTGGGTATCGTAGAGTGATTGCAGGCTGTGGAAGCGGAAGGTCAGCTGGCGCAGCCGTTCCTCGCTGACCGGATCAGGGAAGCAGGCAGCGTATTCCTCCGGCGGAACCTGCGCCGACGCGCTCAGCAGATCGGCTTCAGCGGCCAGATTGAGGAACTCGGTGGCGAGATGGGTGACCGTGCCGGCAGCATCGCCGGCCATCCGGTCGTCGCAAGTGCGTGCCAGGCGACCCGTCGGCAAGCGCTCGCCGAAATCCGAAAGGGGGGGGACTCCGCCAACCTCGATGCCAACGCGCTGCGCTTCGGCCAGCAGGCTGGCGGCGACGTCGGTAACGACTCCGCTCACCAGCCGCAACCGCTCGCCGGTCGCTGCCGCAAAATCGCGCGTGACGGGCAGGAGCTGATAGACCGGCAGGCGCCGTTGTATGTAGGCAAGCACCTCGCCAATCCGGGCCATGTTCTTCAGCGCCGCGATCAGGGCACGAAACCGGCTCCATTGCCGATTCTGGTGCGCCCCGTACTCGTCCAGCAACGCCTCCATCTGTCTGGACTCGAGGAGCAGGCGGCCGATCAACGGCCGCGTCAGGACCAGCTCTTCCGTCCGCATGGCGGCGAGCCCGGCGGCGAGTTCGAGCAGCGGCCGGCCAGCGACGCTGATCAGATCGCAAAACGCCAGATTGTCGATCAGTGCGTCCTCCCGCCCCGTGGCCACCGGGGCAACCGTGGTCGATTCGCAAGCGGGGAGTTTTACGCGGCTGGCTGCCATGGCGGCTTCTCTCACGGGGATTCGAACATCAGAGCGGCGACATGCTACTACCGCAGCCGGCAGCGCTCAAGGCTGTGCGAAGAGTGGCACGAGCGCGATGAGGAGTTGGCGCCACTGAACACTCACGTCGGCCATCACGAGTGCGCGCTCTCCGCTTCGCTGCCGTCGGTGGTCGCCGGCAGATGTTCGAGTTCGAGCGCCGCCTTGGCCACGAGTTGTTCAGGCAAGGCGGCTTGCACTGAAACACCGAGACGCTCGAAGTCCTTCGCCTGGCTGATGAGGTTGCCTTTGCCGGTGACCAGCTGCCCCATGGCCTTGTTGTACGAATCCTTTGCCTTGTCGAGCTGGCCGCCCACTGCTTCCATGCTGGTCAGGAAGCCAACCAGCTTCCTGTAGACCTTGCCGGCACGATCAGCGAGTTCGGCCGTATGGGCGTTCTGTTCCTCGAAGCGCCATAGTTGGCGCACGATATTCAGGCTCGTCAGCAGGGTCGTTGGTGTGGCGACCAGCACGTTCTGCTCGATCGCTTTCTGGAACAGGCTTTCGTCGGCACGCAGCGCCTCGACGAAAGCTGATTCGATCGGGATGAACATGAAAACCATCTCCGGCGTGTTGAGTCCTGGCAAGTCGAAGTAAGCACGGCTCGACAGCTCCTGAATGCGGCTGGCGACCGCGTCAACATGCTCGCGCAGCGCTTGTTGGCGCTCCACATCATCTTCGGCATTCACGTAGCGCGTATAGGCATTCAGCGAAACCTTGGCATCGATGACGAGATGCTTGGCCTGTGGCAAGTAAACCACCACGTCCGGGCGCTTGCGACCCGCATCGGTGGCGAAGCTGACCTCGCGCCTGAAGTCCTTGCCTTCGCGCAGACCCGACCGATCGAGGACGTTGCCGAGCACCAGTTCGCCCCAGTTGCCCTGCTTCTTGGCCTGTCCCTTGAGGGCGGTGGCCAGGCCATGCGCTTCCTCGGTGATCTGGCGGTTGAGATCCTTTAGTTGCGCCAGCTCGGCGCGAAGCGTTGCCCTTTGCTCGCTATCCTTGGCGTGAATCTCCTCGACCTTCGCCTTGAACTCCCCGAGACGCTCCCTGAGTGGTTCGAGGATCTGCCCAATGTTGGTTTGATTCTGTTCCGTGAAGCGCTTGGCCTTTTCTTCGAGGATATCGTTGGCAAGGGTCTTGAACTGGTTCGACAGTTCCACCTTGGCCGCCAGCAGCAAGGCAAGCTTCTCTTCTGCCTGGCTGCGCTCGCCAGCCAGACGAGTGTTCAACTCGGCCAGCGCTGTGGTCAGTTCGCCGACACTGGTCTCGGCCCGAAGGCGCAAGGATCTTTCGCTCTGCCAGTCATCACGCAGGCGGGCCAGAGTGTCACTCTCCGCCCTCAGTTCGGCACCGAGGCGCCCTGTTGTTTCGCGTAACTCGGCGGCTTGCCGCTGCGCTGCGCTCAGCGCTTCTAACGTCGCTGTCAGTTTGGCCTCGAGACCTGGAATACGGCTGCTACGTTCGGTCAGCATGGCCAGATCGTCACGCGCCCGGTCGAGCGCATTGCGCAATTCCGTGGCCAGCGTGCCGAGGGCCGAGTGTGCCGCGCTTAGCCTGCCAACTTCTGTTTCTGCGGCGCGTGCCCGCTCGCTGGCTGTGGCCAGGTCAATGGCCACTTCAGCACGCCCCCGTTCGGCTGTCGCGACCATCCGCCGCTGCAGTATCCAGGCAATCGCCAGACCGAGCGCGAGACCGACGCCCGCGGTGATTATCGAAAGAAATTGGCTGTCCATGACTTCGTCTTGTTATGGCGTGGCGCCGTGCCGGCTGGCGCGGCCAGGATCGCCGGCAGCGAGGCACGGCATGGAGAGGAAAGGAGTCGCGCTCATCTGCCACGTCGCAAGCTCGTGCCGACCGCCGCCGCGTCCGCGGCAGATAACACCCTTTGGCGCCAAGCGCCTCAAACCGCGCCGCCGATGAGGATTGTAAGCGTCTCGCACCTCGGGTCAAGCGGAGGCGCTGGTCGGACGGTGGCGCACGGTCAGCGCTCGTCATGGGAAATCGCCCCGCGCACCCGCCGAGACCCTGAGCGAAGACATCGTGCTGGAACTGCTGGACATCCGCCCGGGCCACCGGCGCTGCGCGAGCTGGATGTCGCCCGGATCTGGCGCAAGAACGTCAAGCGTTCCTGGCTCGGCCCCTGCGCGGAGTACTGCGGCATCGGTCCGGGCGTTGCCGCGAGCTCAGGTGACCAGCGCGACCGCCTTGATCTGAGCCCACACCTGCTCGCCCGGTGCGAGTTCCAGGCGCCACGCCGAGCGCCGGGTCAGGCGGGCCAGCAAGGGTGTGTCGCCGATGCGCAACTGCACCAGGGCGAGCGCCGGGTGCTCTTCGGTGGCATGGCCGATTACCGTCGCCGGGAGCAGATTCATCATGCTGACATCGTCGTGACGGCTGCGCGCAATGCTCACATCGCGGGCCAGGATGCGCAGGCGCACCTGACGCCCGACGGCGCTACCGCCGTCGCGCACCCAAACTTCGCCGCCAGCGAAGACAATCCGGGCCAGATGCCACTCGGCATCGCGTTCGACCACCGTGCCGGAGAAAACGACGCCGGCGTCGTCGCCGAGGCGCAAAGGCGGGTCGACGCAGGCCAGGACCTCGGCCAAGGGGCCCTGCGTGACGGCTCGGCCGTCGTCGAGGACCACGATATGGTCGGCGAGCCGCGCCACCTCGTCGGGGGCGTGACTGACGTAGAGGATGGGGATTTCCATCTCGTCGCGCAACTGCTCCAGATAGGGCAGGATCTCCTGCTTGCGCGCATGGTCGAGCGCAGCCAGCGGTTCGTCCATGAGCAGCAGGCGTGGGCTGGTGGCGAGTGCGCGCGCAATCGCCACGCGCTGACGCTCGCCACCCGACAGGCGATCACTCCGCCTTTCGAGCAGGTGGCCGATGCCAAGCAGCTCGACGGCCTGCGCCAGTGAGATGCGGCGCAGAGGCGCGGCGATGCGGCGGCGCCCGAAATCGAGATTGGCGGCGACGGTGAGATGCGGGAAAAGGCGTGCCTCCTGGAAAACGTAGCCGAGCGGGCGGCGATGCACCGGCAGCCGTCGCCCGGCGTCCTGCCAGATGTCACCATTGACCGCAAGAAAGCCGTCGGCCGTTTTCTCGAGCCCGGCGATGCAGCGCAGCAGCGTTGTCTTGCCCGATCCGGAGCATCCGAAGAGCGCGGTGACGCCGTGTCCCGGCAGAGCGAGATCAACGTCCAGTGTAAAGGCCGGGTAGTGCAGCCGGAAGCGGGCGCGGATGCTCACCGGATCGGCTCGGGCTTGCGCGCGTTGAGCAGCAGCAGGACGGTGAAGGAGAAGGCGAGCATGCCGGCGGCGAGCCGATGCGCGGCCTCATAATCGAGCGCTTCAACATGGTTGTAGATGGCCATCGACAGCACCTGGGTCTGGCCCGGGATGTTGCCGCCGATCATGAGGACCACCCCGAACTCACCCACCGTGTGTGCGAAGCCGAGAATGCCCGCGCTCATGAAACCCGGTCGGGCGAGCGGCACGACGATCGTGAAGAAGGTATCCCAGGGACCGGCGCGCAGCGTCGCTGCCGCCTCCAGCGGCTGTTCGCCGATGGCTGCGAAGGCCTGTTGCAGCGGTTGAACGACGAAAGGCATCGAGTAGATCACCGAGGCGACGACGAGGCCACCGAAAGTGAAGGGCAGCGGTTGCAGTCCGCCCGCCGCGAGCAAGCGGCCGAGCACGCCGTCGGGCCCCATCAGCACCAGCAGGTAGAAGCCGAGAACCGTTGGCGGAAGCACCAGGGGCAGGGTTACCAGGGCAGCGATGACGCCCTTTGCCCAGTGCCGGGTGCGTGCCAGCCACCACGCGATCGGCGTGCCGAGCAAGAGCAGCACGGCGGTGGCCGTCCCGGCCAGCTTGAGCGTGAGCCAGACTGCGGCAAGGTCGGCCGGGTTCAGCATGGCCGCTGTCTCCGTCCGGCGCTCGACCGCGCTGGGGACAACGGGGTGGCGGTCGGCAGGAGACGGGCTCGGGCCGTGACACCGGCGATGCTCACCATTCGTAACCGAAGGACTTGATGATCGACCTCGCCTTTTCGCCGCGCAGGTACTTCAATAGCGCCGCCGGACCCGGTCTGCCGCGCCCTTTGGCGAGAAGCAGCGCATCCTGGCGCAGCGGGTTGTGGAGCTTCGGCGGCACGATCCAGCCCGAACCGTGAGCGATCCGACCCTCCCTGTATACCTGCGAAAGCGCGACGAAACCGAGCTCGGCGTTCCCCGAGGCGACAAACTGATAGGCCTGGGTGATGTTTTCGGCAGTGACGAATTTCGACTGCAACTCTTCGAGCAGGCCCAGCGCCCGCAACGTCTGCGCGCCGGCTGCGCCGTAGGGTGCGAGCTTGGGATTGGGCAAGGCGAGGTGCTGAAAATCGCTTCTTCGCAGCACTTCCCCCTGGTCGTCAACGAAGCTCTCCTTCCGGCTCCAGAGGACGAGTTTGCCGACCGCGTAGGTGAAGCGGCTGCCGGCTACGCCGTCGCCTTCCTTCTCCAGGCGTGCCGGGGTTTCGTCGTCAGCCGCGAGCAGTACTTCGAAGGGGGCGCCGGCCTTGATCTGGGCGTAGAACTTGCCGGTCGAAGCGGACGAGGCAACGATGGTGTGGCCGCTCTCCTTTTCGAACTCGGCGGCGATCTTCTGCATTGGCAAGGCGAAGTTTGCCGCCACGGCGACGCTGATCTCGTCCGCATGGACCGCTGCCGCTGTCAACAGGGCCACGGCGAAACAACCCTGACGGAACATGGCGAGGTCCTTGCGCTCAGGCCGGAGCGGCCAGGATGATGGGAAAAGCCTTGAGCAGAGCACACGCGCGCCCCCTCCTGGCGGCCAAAGTCGGCCACGCTGTCATTGCGAGGTCATCCCGGCGTCGTCCACGTGCCAGGCTGGCGGTAAGGGGGGCGTTGGTAGCGGGCTGGCCATGAGAGTCTCGTCAAGGGCTGGGTCTTCGACTGCTGGGCGACATTCGCCGAGCGCCATGACATCCTACACCATGGCGCAAGCAAGAAGAAAGCCAGCTTCACCTGCCGGCGAACAGGGACCACTATACTGTTTCATCGTGCAAACGACGCCTCCGCTTCCTGCGCCGACACGCGGCCGATGTCCTGCCGCTGGCCAGTTTCTTCCAGCGGAAGCGAAACATCATGCGATAAGGCATGTCGACATCCTTGCTTGGATTGGCGCACAAGTCGTGCCACAATCATAAGTTCCGGGCATCGGCCCGATGACTGATTCGTCTTTATGGAGAGGAAGGAGAAGACCATGTACAAGAATTCGATGCGCCAGATCGTCGCTGCTGCGCTTGCCGTCGGCATGCTGTCGGCGTCCCCGCTTTTTGCCCAGGAGCTGACCGGCACGCTGAAGAAGATCAAGGATACAGGCGTCATTGCGCTTGGCCATCGCGAGTCGTCCATTCCCTTTTCGTATTACGACGACAAGCAGCAGGTCATCGGCTATTCGCATGAGCTGATGCTGAAGGTCGTCGATGCGGTGAAAGCCGACCTCAAGCTGGCCAAGCTCGACACCAAATTGATGCCGGTTACCTCGGCAAACCGCATCACGCTTGTGCAGAACGGGTCGGTCGATATCGAATGCGGTTCGACGACGAACAACACCGAGCGCCAGAAGCAGGTCAGCTTCTCGAACAGCATTTTCGTCATCGGAACGCGCCTGATGACGAAGACGAACTCGGGCATCAAGGATTTTCCGGATCTGGCCGGCAAGAACGTCGTGACGACCGCCGGAACGACTTCGGAACGACTGCTGCGCCGGATGAACGAGGAAAAGCAGCTGAAAATGAACGTGATCAGTGCCAAGGACCATGGCGAATCGTTCCTCACCCTGGAAACCGGTCGCGCCGTCGCGTTCATGATGGACGATGCGCTGCTCTACGGTGAAATGGCGAAAGCCAAGCGCGCTGCCGACTGGGTCGTCGTCGGCACGCCACAGTCGTTCGAGGCCTATGGCTGCATGATGCGCAAGGATGACCCGGCCTTCAAGAAAGTCGTCGATGCGGCGCTCGCCAAAGCCATGACTTCCGGCGAGGCGGAGAAGATCTACGCCAAGTGGTTCCTGCAGCCGATTCCGCCGAAGGGCCTGAACCTCAACTTCCCGCTCTCCGATGCGGTGAAAGCGCTGTACAAGGCGCCCAACGACAAAGCCTTCGACTAAGGGAATGGCCTACAACTGGAACTGGGGCGTTTTTCTGCAGCCCACGGCGACGGGCGACGATACCTATCTTGGCTGGATGTTCTATGGCTTCAAGATGACCATCGCCCTGTCGCTGTCGGCCTGGGTGATCGCTCTTGCCGTCGGTGCCGTGGTCGGCGTTCTGCGCACGGTACCGAACAGGTTTCTGGCCGGAATCGCCGCTGCCTACGTCGAGGTCTTCCGCAACATTCCGCTCCTCGTCCAGCTCTTCCTCTGGTACTTCGTGATGCCCGAGCTGCTGCCCGAGCGTCTCGGCGATGCGTTCAAGCAGACCAACCCGATTCTCCAGCAGTTTCTTGCCTCGATGGTCTGTTTGGCCCTGTTCACAAGCGCGCGGGTGGCCGAACAGGTCCGTTCGGGCATCAACTCGCTGCCGCCAGGACAGAAGAACGCCGGCTTGGCGATGGGCTTCACGCTGACACAAACCTACCGCCATGTCCTCCTGCCGATGGCCGTGCGCCTTGTCGTACCGCCGCTGACGTCCGAGTTTCTCAACATCTTCAAGAACTCGGCGGTCTGCTCGACAATCGGCCTGCTCGAGCTGGCGGCGCAGGGCCGGCAGCTCGTCGACTACACGGCGCAGCCGTATGAATCGTTCATTGCCGTCACCGTCGCTTACCTGGTGATCAACGTCGTCGTGATGTTCGGCATGCGCTGGGTCGAAGCGCACGTGCGCGTTCCCGGCTACATCGGAGGCAAGTGAGATGCACGAGTTCGACTGGTCGTCGATTCCCAATGCGCTGCCCTTTCTTTGGGACGGGATGAAGATCTCGCTCGAAATCACGCTCAGCGCGGTTCTCTTCGGCATCATCTGGGGAACCTTGCTGGCGCTCATGCGCCTGTCGTCAGTTTCCGCCCTCTCCTGGTTCGCCGCCGGCTACGTCAATCTGTTCCGGGCCGTGCCGCTTGTCATGGTGCTTCTGTGGTTCTTCCTCATCGTTCCGCACCTGCTGGAAAGCCTTTTCGGCTTGCCGCCCGGTTCCGACGTGCGCCTGGCTTCGGCGATCGCCGGCTTTGCCCTGTTTGAAGCAGCCTACTATTCCGAGATCATTCGCGCCGGAATCCAGTCGGTGCCGAAGGGACAAATGGCTGCGGCGAGCGCGCTTGGCATGACCTATGGACAGTCGATGCGCCTCGTCGTCCTGCCGCAGGCCTTTCGCAACATGGTGCCGCTGCTGCTGACGCAGGGCATCATCCTCTTCCAGGACACGTCCCTGGTCTACGTGTCGGCGCTGGCCGACTTCTTCGGCGCGGCCTACAAGGTCGGCGATCGCGATGGACGACTTGTCGAATTGCTGCTTTTTGCCGGCGCGGTCTATTTCGTCATCTGCTTTGCCGCATCGCGGATTGTCCGTCACTTCCAGAACAGGCTGAAGACGGCCTGAGTGGCTGCGGCAGGGGAGAATCAAGGAGTATCCGATGATTTCGATGAACAAGGTCAGCAAGCATTTCGGCTCGTTTCAGGTGCTCGCCGACTGCACTACGCAGGTGCACAAGGGAGAAGTGATCGTCGTTTGTGGTCCTTCGGGTTCAGGAAAGTCTACGCTGATCAAGTGCGTCAATGGTCTGGAGCCTTTCCAAAGTGGCGAGATCATCGTCAATGGCGTATCGGTGGGCGATCCGAAAACCAATTTTTCACAGCTCAGGTCGACGGTCGGCATGGTCTTCCAGAACTTCGAGCTCTTCCCGCACATGAAGATTATCGACAATCTGTGCATTGCGCAGGTCAAGGTGCTCGGCCGGAGCAGCGAACAGGCGCGCGAGAAGGGCAGCAAACTGCTCGACCGCGTCGGTCTGCGTGAACAGGCCGAGAAGTACCCCGGGCAGCTCTCCGGCGGGCAGCAGCAGCGCGTGGCGATTGCCCGTGCGCTTGCCATGGACCCGATCTGCATGTTGTTTGACGAACCGACGTCGGCGCTCGATCCGGAAATGGTCAACGAGGTGCTTGACGTGATGACCGAGCTGGCGCAGGAGGGGATGACCATGATGTGCGTCACGCACGAGATGGGCTTTGCCCGGCGCGTCGCCAGCCGGGTCATTTTCATGGACCAGGGACGTATTGTCGAGGACGACAGCAAGGACGCGTTCTTTGAGCATGCCCGCTCGGAGCGCGCGCAGCAGTTTCTGGCCAAGATCCTTCACCATTGACCGTCGGGGAGGTCCGTGCCATGGCAGCGGTCAGCGAATCGATCATCAATCTGCGTCGCAACCTGCGCGATGTCGCCGAGCGCCAGAAGCTATCGACGACGATGCGCGAGTACCTCGACACCTACTTTGCCGATGTCGAGCTGAGCGATGCGGGCGACGCCAGTCCGGAAGGACTCTTCGCTGCCGCCGTACAGCATTTTCGCCTCGGCGAGGAGCGCTGCCCGGGCCAGGCCAGCGTCATGCTGTACACGCCGGACTTCGATCGCCACGGCTGGCATTCGCCGCATACTGTGCTCGACATCGTTACCGACGACGTGCCTTTTCTCGTCGATTCGATCACCCTGGTGGTATACCGCCACGGCTTGGCCATCCATCGCCTGTTGCATCCATTGCTCGGCGCCCTGCGCAGCGAAGGTGGCAGGCTGCAGCATACGCGGCCACGCGGCAGCGAGGGAACGCAAGCCGAGTCGTGGATACACCTGGAAATCGATCGCGTCGGCGAGGGCGTATTGCCTGGGTTGCGCGACGAGATCGTCGCCGTTCTCGCCGACGTACGCGCTGCGGTCGACGACGGCGCGGCCATGTATCGGCGCATGCACGCGGCACGCGATGAAGTGGCCGCGTCGCAGGCGCCTGAGTGCGACGAAACGGCGGCCTTCCTGTCCTGGATCGTTGCCAACAACTTCGTCTTTCTGGGCTGCGCAGACTTCCAGGCAGCAGACGCCGAAAGCGTTCTGACACGGGTTGCCGACAGCGGTCTGGGCATCCTGCGCGATCCGGCTCATCCACGCTTCGGCCGCTGCCTGAGCGGGATTCCGGGGGCGGTCGCCGAGATTGGTCAAGACCCGGCGCCGGTGATCCTCGTCAAGGCGGATACGCGGTCGACCGTGCATCGCTCGGCGTATCTCGATTTCATCGGCGTCAAACGCATCGCCGACGATGGCCGCGTCATCGGCCTGAAGGCCTTCGTCGGCCTTTACACGGCGCAGGTCTACCATGTGGCGGCGACCGACATTCCGCTGCTGCGGCGCAAATTGGCCGCGGTCGGTCAGGCGATTGGTTTTCTGCCGCGCAGCCACCGCGACAAGACGCTGGTGAACGTCCTCGAAACGTATCCGCGCGACGAGCTGATCGAAATCGCACCGGCAGACTTGGTGCGCATCGCACGCGGCATCGTTTCGCTGCACGAGCGCGAACAGGTGCGCGTCTTCCTGCGCAACGACGCCTGGGGGCGGTACGTTTCGGCAATGGTCTACATGCCGCGCGACCACTTCGACACCACCGTTCGCCGGCGCATCTCGGCGCTGTTGCAGGACACCCTTGCCGCCGAGCAGGTCGATTACTTCGTGATGCTCGGTGAATCGAGACTGGCCCGCTTGCATTTCATTGCCCGCACGCCATTTGCGACGTGCTATCGGTACGACGGTGAAGCAATCGAAAGACAGGTTGCGCGCATCGTACGCGGCTGGACCGACGAGTTGAAACACAATCTCGTGGCGCATTACGGCGAGGAACACGGCAACCGCCTGCTGCGGCGTTACGCTGGCGAGCTGCCACTGTCCTACCAGGAATGCGTGACGCCGGCAGCCGCGGTGTCCGATCTCGAACGTCTCGAAGCAGCCGAACGCAGCGGGCAGGTCGAGGTCAAGCTGAGCACGGCCCAGGGCGACGACGGCGCGCACCAGCGTCTGAAGCTGTTCCGCCGCGGCCATCCGCGCCCCCTGTCGACCATCCTGCCGATACTGGAAAACATGGGTCTGACGGTGCTCTCCGAGCAGCCGTTCTCCTTGCCGGCGAGCGACCTGCATATCGCCGACTTTGCCGTTCAATTGCCGCAATCGGCGGCGCTCGACGACGAAGCGACGCGCCGTGCCTTCATCGAACTGCTCGAAAAGCTGCTGCGCGAGCAGGCCGAGAACGACGGCTTCAACCGCCTTGTCCTGCTCGCCGGAATCGATGGCCGGCAAGTCGGCTTCCTGCGTGCCTACAGCCGCTATTTGCGGCAAACCGGGCTGCCGTTCAGCCAGACCTCGGTCGAGCGCTGTCTGGCGGCCCATTTCCGCATCGCCCGACATCTGGTCGAATTGTTCGCCGCACTGTTCTCTCCCACCGCCGACGAGCAACGCGCTGCGGCGCTGAGCGAAGAGGTGAACGCCGCTCTGCTGCAGGTCAGCAACCCGGACGAGGACCGCATTCTCGCGGCTCTGCAGACGGTCATCCTGGCGACGCTGCGAACGAACGCCTACCTGGCTGATGCGCACGGGCGGGCAAGGGACTACCTGTCGTTCAAGCTGTCCTCGCGTGACATTCCTTTCCTGCCGGCACCGGTTCCGCTCTACGAGATCTTCGTCCACAGCGAGCGCGTCGAAGGTGTTCATCTGCGCGGCGCCCGTGTGGCGCGTGGTGGCCTGCGCTGGTCGGATCGTATGGAAGACTTCCGCACCGAAGTGCTTGGCCTGGTCAAGGCGCAGATGGTCAAGAACGCCGTCATCGTTCCGCTTGGCTCGAAAGGCGGCTTCGTCTGCAAGCGGCTGCCGCCGGCGAGCGAGCGTGAGGCGGTCCTCGCCGAGGGCATTGCCTGCTACTCGCTGTTCATTCGCGGCCTGCTCGACCTGACCGACAATCTTGTCGACGGCAGGGTCGTCGCGCCGGCCGGCGTACGTCGCCGTGACGGCGACGACCCCTATCTGGTCGTTGCCGCCGACAAAGGTACGGCGAGTTTTTCCGATATTGCCAACGGCATTGCGACCGACTATGGCTTCTGGCTTGGCGATGCGTTCGCCTCCGGCGGTTCTGCCGGCTACGATCACAAGAAAATGGGCATTACCGCGCGTGGCGCCTGGGAGGCCGTCAAGCGGCATTTTCACGCGCTCGGCGTCGATGTCCAGAAACAGCCATTCACCGTCGTCGGCATCGGCGATATGTCGGGCGACGTTTTCGGCAACGGCATGCTGCTGTCGCGCGAAATCCGCCTGCTCGCGGCGTTCGATCATCGCCATATCTTCATCGACCCGCAGCCTGACGCCGAGCGCAGCTTTGCCGAACGGCAGCGGCTGTTTGCCCTGCCGCGCTCATCGTGGGCCGACTACGATCCGTCGCTGCTCTCCAGCGGCGGTGGCGTCTGGTCGCGCAACAGCAAGTCGATTCGCCTGTCGCGCGAGGTACGCGCCTGGTTGCGCTGCGAGGCACAGCAGATGACGCCACCCGAGCTGATCAGGGCCATCCTGCAGGCAAAGTGCGATCTGCTCTACAACGGGGGCATCGGGACTTACGTCAAGGCGAGCGGACAAAGCCATCAGGACGCCAGTGATCGGGCGAACGACGTGCTGCGCATCGACGGCAACCAGTTGCAGGCACGCGTCGTCGGCGAAGGCGGCAATCTGGGCATCACACAGAAAGGCCGCGTCGAGTACGCACTCAACGGTGGTCGCATCTTTACCGATGCGATCGACAACTCGGCCGGTGTCGATTGCTCCGATCATGAAGTCAACATCAAGATTCTGCTGTCCGGACTGCTCGCTCGCGGCGATATGACCGCCAAGCAGCGCGATGCCCTGCTCGCCTCGATGACCGACGAGGTCGCGCAGCTCGTCCTCACCGACAATCGGCAGCAGACGCTGGCCATCGCGCTTGAAGCGGCAGCCGGAGCGGAGTTGATTGAAGTCCATGGACGATTGATTCGCAGCCTCGAGGCACGCGGCGCATTGCATCGCGCCATTGAATGTCTGCCTGACGACAAGGGCCTTGGCGAACGGGTGCAGCAGAAGCGCGGATTGACTGCCCCCGAGATTGCAGTGCTGCTGGCTTATGCCAAGATCTCGCTCAAGGAAGATCTGCTGGCCTCGACCCTGCCCGACAGTGAAGACGTGCACGAGCTGCTGGTGCGCTACTTCCCGGTCGCGCTGGTCGAGCACTGTCGCCCTTTGCTGGGGAAACACCCGCTGCGCAGGGACATCACGACGACGCAACTGGTCAATCTCATGGTCAACCGTATGGGAACGACCTTCGTCATGCGCATTGGTGACGAGACGGCGGCCTCCGCGGCTGAGGTGGCCGGTGCCTGGTACGCGACGAACTGCGTCCTCGCCGGGGACGAGCTCTGGCACGAACTTGAAGGCCTTGATGGTCTGCTTCCGGCGGCAAAGCAAATGGAGCTGATGGCGAACCTGCGGGCGATGACCGGGCAGGTGACCCGTTTGTTGCTCGCGCGACTGCGTGCCGGGGCCAGCCTCGGCCGGATTATCGACGACTACCGCCAGTCGGCCGCCGACGTCATGGGCGAGCTGCGCAGTGGCCGTCGCGGTGCGGAGGCGATCATGGCGCTGATCGAGCAGCGCACGGCAATCATTGCCGTCGTCGAGCTGGTCAATCTCGCGCACACTTCCGGTCATTCACCGAGCGAAGTCAAGCAAGGACTCGCAGTGCTCGCCGAGCAAATCGATCTCGACTGGCTGGCTGCTGCGGTTGGTCGCCTGCCGGCGGGTAACCGCTGGCAGGCAAGAGCCCGTTCGCAACTTGCCACCGATGTTGCCGGCCTGCGCCAAGGCCTTCTCCTGCAGGTCTTGGCCGGCGCGCAGCCGCCGACCGACAAGGCGAGCATCGTCGTCGATGAACTGAAAGGCAGCGAGCCGCAGGACTTGGCGACGCTCTTGGCGGGGCTGGCCGAAATTCGGCGATTGATCGTCGCCTGAAGCCCGTTCCGGCACGCGAACCTGGCTGGCCTGAGGCGTTTCAGGGCCAGGGAATCGGCCGCCCGGGAAGCCGTCGAGCCGCCGTAATTATGAATTTCGCCAAGAACGAAGCGTCGTTTTGTAGTAAGATCCAATGACAGCCGCGAAGCCTTGACACGCTCGCCAGTTCCTTCAGGATCATTGATGACGCTGCCCCCGCCCACCGCCGAACGCACCCTCAAGCATGTCCGCAGCGTGCAGCTTGGTGGTTACAAGCGGGACGACGGATACTGGGACATCGAGGCGCGCCTGACCGACGTCAAGGACCACGATTACCCCTTGTCCTCAGGTTTGCGCAAGCGCGGCGAGGCAGTGCACGACATGTGGTTGCGGGTCACCATCGACTCCCGGATGGGCATCGTCGACGCCGTTGCCGACACCGATGCCATGCCCTACGTCGGTTATTGTGATCGGATCACGCCGGACTACCGGCAACTGATCGGTCTCAATCTGTTCCATGGTTTTCGCACCGCGGTCAAGACGCTCTTCCGCAGCACGCGGGGTTGCTCACATCTGAGCGAATTGGCGATGTTCCTTCCCACCGCCGCGCTGCAGACCTTTGCCAGCGACGTACCGGACAACGACGACAGCGGCCACAAGCCCTATCAGCTCGATCGCTGCCACGCGCTGGAGTCCCATTCAGACGCGGTCCGGCGATATTATCCACGTTGGTACCGCGGCCAGAAGCCTGGGTAGGACATCCTGCCCTGCGGTTCATTACGTTTCGCAACCTTAACTCAAGCAAGGAAAGCGCATGAAAATTCACGAATATCAGGGCAAGGAACTCCTGAAGAAATTCGGCGTTGTCGTTCCGCGCGGGGTGTTCTGTCCGACCGTCGACGACGCGGTCAAGGCAGCCGAAACCCTGGGCGGCAAAGTCTGGGTCGTGAAGGCTCAGATTCATGCCGGCGGGCGCGGCAAAGGCGGCGGTGTCAAGGTGGCCAAGTCGCTCGACGAGGTCCGTCAGTATGCCAGCCAGATTCTCGGCATGCAGCTCGTCACTCACCAGACCGGACCGCAAGGCCAGAAGGTGCGGCGCTTGCTGATCGAAGAAGGGGCCGACATCCGCAAGGAATATTACGTCGCCGCCTTGACCGATCGCGCGACGCAGAAGGTTGCGATGATGGCGTCTTCGGAAGGCGGCATGGACATCGAGGAAGTGGCGCACAAGACCCCGGAAAAGATCATCAAGGTCTTTGTCGACCCGGAGGACGGGCTCACCGACGCGCAGGCGATCGCGCTGGCCGACGGCATCGGCGTTCCGGCCGAGTCGCGCGACAAGGCCGTGGCCGCCTTCCAGGGCCTCTTCAAGTGCTACATGGAAACCGACGCTTCGCTGGCCGAAATCAATCCGCTGATCCTCGAAGGCAACGGCAACATCAAGGCGCTCGACGCCAAGTTCAATTTCGACTCGAACTCCCTGTATCGG
>WBZP01002504.1_pt1 | contig 21051 bp, 23 predicted proteins | sample 5204301 | NCBI WGS metagenome assembly WBZP01 (sample SAMN12412401, study PRJNA552823) | activated sludge metagenome | isolation source: activated sludge from nitrification reactor of wastewater treatment plant... | place: USA: Pennsylvania | collected 2017
TTCGGCGCGCTGGTGTACTTCCCCTTCAAGCACGCCAACCAGGGCATCATCCACGTCATCGGCCCGGAGAACGGCACCACCCTGCCCGGAATGACCGTGGTGTGCGGCGACAGCCACACCTCCACGCACGGCGCCTTCGGCGCGCTGGCCTTCGGCGTCGGCACCTCCGAAGTCGAGCACGTGCTCGCCACGCAAACGCTGGTCGGCAAGCGCTCCAAGCGCATGCTCATCAAGGTCGACGGAAAAGTCAGTCCCGGCGTCACGGCGAAGGACATCGCGCTGGCGATCATCGGCAAGATCGGCACCGCCGGCGGCACCGGCTACGCCGTCGAGTTCGGCGGAGCCGCCATCCGCGCGCTGTCCATGGAAGGCCGCATGACCCTCTGCAACATGGCCATCGAAGGCGGCGCCCGCGCCGGCCTCGTCGCCCCCGACGAGAAGACCTTCGAATACCTCAAGGGCCGCCAGTTCGCGCCGAAGGGTGACCACTGGGAGAAGGCCGTCGCCTACTGGAAGACGCTGCAGTCCGACGCCGACGCCAAGTTCGACACCGTCATCGAACTGGACGCTGCGAAGATCGAGCCGCAGGTCACCTGGGGCACCTCGCCCGAGCAGGTGCTGCCGGTCGGCGGCCGCGTGCCCAACCCGGCGAAGGAAAAGGATGCGCAGAAGCGCGCCGGCATCGAGCGCGCGCTGGCCTACATGGGCCTCAAGGCCGACACGCCGATCCAGGAGATAAAAATCGACAAGGTCTTCATCGGCTCGTGCACCAACTCGCGCATCGAGGACCTGCGCGCCGCGGCGAAGATCGCCAAGGGCAGGAAGAAGGCTTCAAGCGTGAAGCAGGTGCTGGTGGTGCCGGGCTCCGGCCAGGTCAAGCGCCAGGCCGAGGCCGAGGGCCTCGACAAGATCTTCACCGACGCCGGCTTCGAGTGGCGCGAACCGGGCTGCTCGATGTGCCTGGCCATGAACGCCGACCGCCTCGCCCCGGGCGAGCGCTGCGCCTCCACCTCCAACCGCAACTTCGAAGGGCGCCAGGGCGCCGGCGGGCGCACCCACCTCGTCAGCCCCGAGATGGCCGCCGCCGCCGCCATCGCCGGCCACTTCGTCGACATCCGCAAGCAATAAGGAACGAACATGAAACCCTTCAAATCCCTCGACGGCCTGGTCTGCCCGCTCGATCGCGCCAACGTCGACACCGACGCCATCATCCCCAAGCAGTTCCTCAAGTCGATCAAGCGCTCGGGCTTCGGCCCCTACCTGTTCGACGAGTGGCGCTACGCCGACGTCGGCGAGCCCGGCATGGACTGCAGCAAGCGCCCGCTGAAGAAGGACTTCGTCCTCAACCAGCCGCGCTACAAGGGCGCGCAGGTCCTGCTCGCCCGCGACAACTTCGGCTGCGGCTCCAGCCGCGAGCACGCACCCTGGGCCATCGAGGACTACGGCTTCCGCGTCGTCATCGCGCCGTCCTTCGCCGACATCTTCTTCGGCAACTGCTACAAGAACGGCGTGCTGCCGATCGTCGCATCAGGCGCCATCGTCGACCAGCTCTTCCGCGAGTGCGCCGCGCAGAAGGGGTACAAACTGCGCGTCGACCTCGAGACGCAGACCGTGCGCAACCCCGCCGGCGAGTGGTTCCAGTTCGACATCACGCCGCATCGCAAGCACTGCCTGCTCAACGGCCTCGACGAGATCGGCCTGACGCTGCAGCACGCCGACGAGATCAAGGCCTTCGAAGCGAAGCACAAGGCGGCGCAGCCCTGGCTGTTCGCCTGAGGGCTCCTCCCCGGAAAAAAAGCCCGTCTCATGGACGGGCTTTTTATTGTCTGCAGGACGGCTTCAGTCGGCCTTGATCGCCTCGATCTGGATGGCGAGCTTCATTTCGTCGCCGTGCAGGGGCAGGCCGTAGGTCATGCCGAAATCCGAGCGCTTGAAGCTGCCCGAGGCATCGGCGCCGCAGACCTCGCGCTTGAGCATCGGGTGCTGGATGCACTTGAAGGAGTGGATGGCGAGGTTCACCGGTTTGGTCACGCCGAGCAGGGTGAGTTCGCCGTCGACGGCAGCCGGCGCGTCGCCGTTCCACTTCGAGATCCGGCCCTTGTAGGTGATCTTCGGGAAGGCCTCGACGTTGAAGAAGTCCTTGCCGCGGGCGTGCTCCTCCATCTTGGCGTGGCCGAAGTTGATCGAGGCGGCGTCGATGGCGATGTCCACCGTGCCGCCCTTGCCGGCGCGGTCGAGCATGACGCTGCCCGAGGTCTTGTTGAACTTGCCGCGCCAGAACGATATGCCGAGGTGGCCGGCCTCGAAGCTCGGGTAGGTGTGGCCCGGCTCGACGTTGTAGGTCTGGGCGAAGGCGGGGGCAATAGTCAGTCCCGCCAGGACGGCGGCCAGGGTTTTGAGTTTCATGTTGTGCGCTCCTTGTGGTTGGGGTGGGGTGGGGCTACTTCTTCGCGGTGGCGATGCGGAACTTGATCTGCACCTCGTCGGCGACGGTGGCGGTGTCCTTCCACTCGCCCTCACCGATGTTGAACTGCAGGCGCCGGATGGGCAGCACGCCTTCGAACACCTGCTGGCCGCCCTCGGCCTTGACGCTCACCGGGGCGACGACGTCGCGCGTGATGCCCTTGATGGTGAGCTTGCCGGCGGCCTCGAACTTGCCGGCGCCGGCCGGCCTGATGGCGCTGGTGACGAAGGTGGCCTTGGGGAACCTGGCGGCATTGAACCATTCCGGCTTGACGGTCTCGCGGTTGAAGTCCTCGGCGCCGAGGTCGAAGCTGGCGATGTCGATCTCGACGCTGGCCTTGCCTTCGGCCGGCTTGGCCGGGTCGAAGCTCACCTGCGCCGTGAAGCGCTTGAATTTGCCTTCGACCGGCACGCCCATCTGCTTCGAAACGGCGACGACGCTGCTTTTGGCGGCGTCAAATTGCGCCAGGGCTGGCGCGAGGAGGAGGGCGCCGAGCGCCAGCGCGGTTGCGATTCTCTTCATGTCACGCCTTTCGGTCGAGGAGGGGGATCATGCGGGCGAGCACGCCGTCACGGTCGACGAAGTAATGCTTGAGCGCCGCCGTGACGTGCGTGACGACGAGCACGCCGAGGGTGAAGTTGAGCGCCTTGTGCACCGTCTGCAGCAGGTCGCCAAGCGCCTTGTCCTTGGCGAGCAGGTCGGGCAGCGGGACCAGGCCGAGGTACACCGTCTGGAAGCCCTTGGCCGAGCTCATCAGCCAGCCGGAAACCGGCACGGCCAGGATGAGCACGTAGAGCAGGTGGTGCGTGGCCGTCGAGGCGATGCGCTGCCAGGCCGGCAGGCCGGCGGGCAGCGGCGGCGCGGGGTGCTTCAGCCGCCACAGCACACGGCCGATCGCCAGCAGGAACACCGTGACGCCGAGCCACTTGTGGTAGGAGTAGAGCTGCAGCCGCCGCGGCGAGAAGGGCAGCTCGTGCATGTAGATGCCGAGCGGGAAGGCGCAGAAGATCAGCAGCGCGATGGCCCAGTGCAGGGCGATGGCGGTGCGCGTGTAGCCGAGGGCGGGCAGGGCGCGCCTCATTTTTTTCCGCGGCCCGGCTTGCGGCCGCGCCCGGCGGCATCGGATTGCGCCGCCGGCGCTTCCTCGAAGGCGCCGCGCAGGCGGCGCAGGGCGGCTTCGATGTGCGCCAGGCCGGCGGCATCGAGTCGGCCGAGCGCCAGCCGCAGGTGCGCCAGGTGCTCGTCGAAGACCCTGTCGAAGAGGCGCGCGCCGGACGGGGTCAGGCTGACGATCATGCTGCGGCCGTCCTCGGCCGAGGCGCTGCGCCGCACGAGGCGCTGCGCCTCGAGGCGATCCACCACGCCGGTCAGCGTGCCCTTGGTGATCAGGGTCTTCTCGCCGAGCTCCTTGAAGCTCATGCCCGGCGTGCTGCCGAGCGTGGCGACGATGTCGAACTGCGAGGGCGTGAGGCCGAGGGCGCGCACGTGCGCGCCGGAGTAGGCCTCGAAGGCCTGGTAGCAGCGGGCCAGTTCTCTCAGCATGGGCAGGAAGGGTTCGCGCGACAAGGAGGCGTCCAATTAGTCCTAACTCGAACCATATTAGTACGTATTAGAACTAATTGTCAACCCCGGCGCCGCGCCGCCGCGCGGCTGGGTTCCTACTTGCGGGATTCGAGGGCGTCGAGGCGCGCCTGCAGGGCCTCGAGCCGCTCGCGCGTGCGCGCGAGCACTTCGCGCTGCGCCTCGAATTCCTCGCGGCCGACGAAATCGAGGCGGGCGAGCAGCCCGGAGAGCAGCGCGCGGGCGTTCTTCTCCAGGTCCTGCGCCGGGCCGTCGGCGGCGAGCCGGGCGAGGCGGGCGGAAAGGTCTTCGAGAAATTTCGGATCGAGCATGGCGCTGGAGGCGATCGGTGCCGGGCGAGTGTAGCACGCGCAAAATCCCCCCCATCCTGCACCAGCAAGGTGCAGAAGCCGGCGTTCGCGCGAGATCATGGTGCGCCGTTGCGCTTCGGCCGCCCGGGCGGAAGTGCAACCCCTTGTTATTCAACGATCATTTGAACTGGCACGCTTGATGCGAATAGAAGGGTGACTTTTTCGTCATTTCGATCCAAGGAGCACATCATGCGCAAGACCTCGCTCATCCCGGCCATCCTCGCCGCCTTTTCCCTGCCGGCTTTCGCCCAGAGTGCCGATCCGTCCAAGGATCAGGCAGCGCCCGCCAGTCCGCACACGCTGACGGCCAACATCGGCCTCTACAGCAGCTACCGCTTCCGCGGCATCGACCAGACCTTCGGCAAGCCGGCCCTGCAGGGCGGCGTCGACTACGCACATTCGAGCGGCTTCTACCTGGGCAACTGGAACTCCAACGTGAATTCCGGCGCCGGCTACCCTTCCGGCAACCTGGAGATGGATTTCTACGGCGGCTGGAAGGGCGCCTGGGGCGACTGGGGGCTCGACGTCGGCGGCATCTATTACTACTACCCCGGCACCGACGCGCCGGCGGGGGCGCCCATCACCAACGCCAGGACGACCAGCGTGCATGGCGGCAGCGTGAGCAACAAGGAGCTCTACATCGGCGGCAGCTGGAAGTTCCTCTCGCTGAAGTACTACCACTCGATGGGCGACTACTTCTCGGTGCCGCACACCAAGGGCTCGGGCTACATCGACCTGTCGGCCAGCTACGACCTCGGCGACGGCTGGGGCATCAATGGCCACGTCGGGCACCTGAACTTCAAGAACTACAGCAACGGCCGCTCCGGCGGCGACTACACCGACTGGAAGCTCGGGGTCACCAAGGACTTCTCCGGCTGGGTGGTCGGCGCCGCCTACGTCGGCACCAACGCCAAGGGCAGCTGCTCGCCCAACGCGGCCGGCCTGGTGCAGCCCTACTGCTTCGGCAACGACTGGACCGGCGCGACCGACACCAAGAATGCCGGCCGCGACACGCTGGTGATTTCCGTCAGCCGCACTTTCTGAAAGGAGCCGCCATGAAACTCGTAACCGCCATCATCAAGCCGTTCAAGCTCGACGAGGTGCGCGAGGCGCTCTCCGCCGTCGGCGTGGCCGGCATCACCGTCACCGAGGTGAAGGGCTTCGGCCGCCAGAAGGGGCACACCGAGCTCTACCGCGGCGCCGAGTACGTCGTCGACTTCCTGCCCAAGGTGAAGGTCGAGGCCGCCGTCAAGGACGAGCTGCTCGAGCAGGTGATCGAGGCAATCGAGAAATCCGCCAGCACCGGCAAGATCGGAGACGGCAAGATCTTCGTCTTCGACCTCGAACAGGCCATCCGCATCCGCACCGGCGAGACCGGCGCCGACGCGCTCTAAGGAGAATGCCATGAACAGACTGATTGCCTTATTGCTTCTTCTGGCGACAAGCGCGCCGGCCCTGGCAGATGCGGCCCAGCCCCTGCTGCCGAACAAGGGCGACACGGCCTGGCTCATCGTCGCCACGGCGATGGTGATCCTGATGTCGATCCCGGGGCTGGCCATGTTCTACGGCGGCCTGGTGCGCGCCAAGAACATGCTCTCGGTGCTGATGCAGGTGTTCATCGTCTTCTCGATGATCAGCATCCTGTGGGTGGTGTACGGCTACAGCCTGGCCTTCAACGAGGGCGGCGCCTTCTTCGGCAACCTCGACAAGCTGTTCCTGAAGGGCATCACGCCGGATTCGGTGGCGGCCACCTTCAGCAAGGGCGTCGTCGTGCCGGAGCTGATCTACGTCGCCTTCCAGGGCGCCTTCGCGGCGATCACCTGCGGGCTGATCGTCGGCGCCTTCGCCGAGCGCATCAAGTTCTCCGCGGTGCTCCTCTTCATGGCGCTGTGGTTCACCTTCAGCTACCTGCCGATCGCCCACATGGTGTGGTTCTGGACCGGCCCCGATGCCATCACCAGCGCCGAGACCCTGGCGGTCGAGACGGCCAAGGGCGGCTGGCTGTTCCAGAAGGGCGCGCTCGACTTCGCCGGCGGCACGGTGGTGCACATCAACGCCGCGGTGGCGGGCCTCGTCGGCGCCTACCTCGTCGGCAGGCGCGTCGGCTACGGCCGCGAGTCGATGGCGCCGCACTCGCTCACCACGACCATGATCGGGGCGTCTCTCCTCTGGTTCGGCTGGTTCGGCTTCAACGCCGGCTCGGCGCTGGAAGCCAACGGCGCCGCGGCGCTGGCCTTCGTCAACACCTGGGTGGCGACGGCCTGCGCGACGCTCTCCTGGATGCTGGCGGAGTGGCTGCTGAAGGGCAAGCCCTCCATGCTCGGCGCCGCCTCCGGCGCGGTGGCCGGACTCGTCGCCATCACCCCGGCCTGCGGCTTCGTCGGCGTCGGTGGCGCGCTGGTCATCGGCCTGGCCGCCGGCGTGCTCTGCCTGTGGGGGGTGAACGGCCTGAAGCGCCTGCTCGGCGCCGACGACTCGCTCGACGTCTTCGGCGTGCATGGCGTGGGCGGCATCCTCGGCGCGCTGCTCACCGGCGTGTTCGCCGCGCCGAGCCTGGGCGGCAGCGGCATCTTCGACTACGTGGCGAACAAGCCGAGCCCGGATTATTCGATCGTGGATCAGCTCATCGTCCAGGCCACCGGCGTGGGCACGACCGTCGTCTGGTCCGCCGTGGTCGCCTTCGTCGCCTTCAAGCTGGTCGACCTGGTGATCGGCCTGCGCGTGCCGGAAGAGGAAGAGCGCGAGGGCCTCGACATCACCTCGCACGGCGAGAGCGCCTATCACCACTGACCTTCGCCCTCCCTCGGAGGTCGGTGACGGGCGCCCCGGAAATCGGGGCGCCCGTTTTCTATTTCTAAAGTTATCCGTTTTGTGGACGATAATGGCCATAGGCAAATTGCCGGCCATACAGTCATGGATGACTTTACCCGCCGTCCCCTGAACCCGGACAGCAGGCCCGCAACCCTCACGGAAGCACGGCTCGGCCTCTACACCAAGGCCGTGCGCGCCATGCGGGGGGGCAAATTCGACCTGCGCCTGCCCGCCGAACCCCTCGAAGACCCCCTTGCCCGGCTCGGGCATGAACTGAATAGCCTGGCCATCTGGCTTGATCGCCGTTTCGCCGAATACGTCCGCCTGTGCGCCGTCGCCGAGCACGTGGCCGGCGGCGTGCGGCTGGACGACACGCTCGACCGGGTCTACGAATCGTTCCGCGGCCTGATCCCCTTCAACCGCATCGGCTGCGCCCTGATCGGCGAGGACGGCAGCGCGGTCAAGGCCGCCTGGGCGCGCTCCGACCGCCCGCTGAAGGTGCTGCGCGGCTTCACCGCCCCGCTTGCCGGCAGCAGCCTGGAATCGATCCTGCAGACCGGCGAACCGCGCATCCTCAACGACCTGGAGGCGCACCTGGCCGGGCATCCGGAATCGGTGTCGACCCGCCTCATCGTCGAGGAGGGCATCCGCTCCAGCCTCACCTGTCCGCTGGTGACGCAGGGCAAGCCGGTCGGCTTCCTCTTTTTCTCCAGCGTGGAAAAAAACGCCTACCGCGACCTGCACCAGGGCGTCTTCCTGCACATCGCCGGACAGCTCTCGGCCCTGATCGAGAAAAGCCGCCTCTACCAGCAGGTGCTCGACCTGAACAACGACCTCCTCGCCGCGCAGGAGTCGCTGCGCATCCAGGCGACGCGGGACGGCCTGACCGGCATCTACAACCGCCGCGCCATCCTCGAGTTCGCCGAGGCGGAACTGCAGCGCGCGCTGCGCCACGGCGCGCCCGTGGCGCTGGTGCTGATCGACGTCGACCACTTCAAGCTGACCAACGACCTCCACGGCCACCTCGCCGGCGACGCCGTGCTGCACGCGGTGGCGGGCGCGCTGGCGGGCAACCTGCGCGCCTACGACCGCGTCGGCCGCTACGGCGGGGAGGAGTTCCTGCTCGTCATCGTCGAGTCCGACCCCGAGGCCGTGCTGGCGACCGTCGAGCGGCTGCGCCTGGCCGTGGCCGCCCTGCGGGTCGAGCACGACGGCAAGACGATCGGCGCCACCGCCAGCTTCGGCATCGCCGTGCGCGGGCAGCGCAGCGCGTTCGACCTGAACGCCCTGCTTTCGATCGCCGACGAGGGGCTCTACGAAGCCAAGCACCTCGGCCGCAACCGCAGCGTGATGCACGTCGTCTGAGCCGTCCGGCTTGCATTTGTGCGCCACCCCGCTTTGATGCTAATGTAATTGCGCGTCACGGGGCTGCGGTTGGCTCGGCAGTCCTCCCAAGAAAGAGAAGCGGCTTGCCGCGCGGGGTTGTCCGGCGGAACGCTCCCTTTCCAGGCAACCCCGCCAAGGAGGAAAGAGCCATGAAAGCAGCAGTCGTTTTTGCAGCCCTTGTCTTTGCGTTGTTCAATCCCGTCTGGATCGGCGGCGCAGCGGCCGCCGAGCAGAACGCCCAGGCCGGCACCGCCCAAGCTTGCAGCACGAACAAATCGAACGTGACCACCTGCAAGCGGCCGTCCAGCCAGGACGCCAGAAGGCAATGCCGCTGGAAATGCGGCGTCGAATGCAAGGCAGGGGACTGCATCGAGATCTGTCGCGGCAGCGGCAAGGAATGCAACGGCAAGACGCCCCCCGGCTGGTAAGGGCATGACGACGGGCGGGGCGCAGGCCCCGCCCGCATTTCAGCGGAAGACCACCGTCCGGTTGCCGTTGAGCAGCACGCGGTCCTCGACGTGGTATCTGAGGCCGCGCGCCAGCACCGCCTTCTCGATGTCCTTGCCGTAGCGCACCAGGTCCTCCACCGTGTCGCCGTGGTCGATGCGCACGGTGTCCTGCTCGATGATGGGCCCGGCGTCGAGCTCGGCGGTGACGAAGTGGCAGGTGGCGCCGATGAGCTTCACGCCGCGGCGGTAGGCCTGGTGGTAGGGCTTGGCGCCGACGAAGGAGGGCAGGAAGGAGTGGTGGATGTTGATGATCCTTCCCGGGTATTTTTCGCACAGCTCGGGCGGCAGGATCTGCATGTAGCGTGCCAGCACCATGACGTCGCCGCGGGTGTCCTCGAACAGGCGCAGGATCTCGGCGTTGGCCTCGCGCTTGTTCTCCGCCGTCACCGGCACGTGGTGGAAGGGGATGCCGTGCCACTCGACGAAGCCGCGGAAGGTCTCGTGGTTGGAGATGACGCAGGGAATCTCGACGTCGAGCTCCTTCGACTGCCAGCGCGCCAGCAGGTCGTAGAGGCAATGCTCCTGCTGCGAGACGAGGACCACCAGGCGCTTTTTCTCCGCCGAATCCGCGATGCGCCAGTCCATGGCGAACTCGGCGGCGATGGGCTGGAAGCGGCGGCGGAGCTCGGCGAGGTCGAAGGGCAGCGAGTCGGCCCTGATCTCGATGCGCATGAAGTAGCGCTGCGCGTCGTCGTCGGCGTGGTGGCTGGTTTCGAGGATCCAGCCGCGGTTCTCGGCGATGAAGGTGGCCACCCGCGCGACGATGCCGACGCGGTCGGGGCAGGCGGCGGTCAGGGTGTAGCGGCGTTGCGCGTGCATGTTCACGGCTCCATTTTTTCGTGCGCGGCGAGCCAGGCGGCTTCGGTCTCGGCCAGTTCGCCCGCCACCTCCGCCTGCCGTTGCTGGCTGGCCGCCAGCGCCTGCTTGTCCGCCGATTGGTAGAGCGCCGGATCGGCGAGGCGAGCGTCGAGCTGGCGCTTCTCCGCCTCCAATTGTGCCATGCGCGCTTCCAGGCGTTCGATTTCCCGCGCCAGGCGCTGTGAAGGCTTGCGCGGCGCAGGCGCCGGCGGCGCGGGCTTCGCCGTGTCCGGGGGACTGACCTTTTCCACGGCTTTCTCCTCCCGCGGCTGGTCGAGCCACTTTCGGTAGTCGTCGAGGTCGCCGTCGAAGGGCGCCAGCCGGCCGTCGGCGACGAGATGGAAAGTGTCACACACCGTGCGCAGCAGGTGCCGGTCGTGGGAGACCAGCACCACCGCACCCTCGTATTCAGACAGCGCCAGCGTCAGGGCGTGGCGCATCTCGAGATCGAGGTGGTTGGTCGGTTCATCCAGCAGCAGCAGGTTCGGCTTCTGCCAGATCAGCAGCGCCAGGGCCAGGCGCGATTTCTCGCCGCCGGAGAAGGGGCCGACCGGGCGCGTCGCCATCTCGCCGCGGAAGTTGAAGCCGCCGAGGTAGTTGAGGAAATCCTGGTCGCGCGTGCGCGCATCGAGGTGGTTCATGTGCCAGAGCGGACTCTCGTCGGGGCGCAGCTGCTCCAGCTGGTGCTGGGCGAAATAGCCGATCTTCAGCCCCTTGCCCTCGCGGCGAATGCCCGACAAGGGCGCGGATTCGCCGGCGAGCAGGCGGATCAGGGTCGACTTGCCGGCGCCGTTGCGGCCAAGGAGTCCCAGGCGCTCGCCTGGTCGCAGGGTCAAAGTCAGTCCCCGCAGCACGGCGACGTCGCCATAACCTGCGGCGGCGTCTTCCAGCATCAGGAGCGGATCGGGGCTGCCGACCGGCTCGAAGAAGCGGAACTCGAAGGGCGTGTCGACGTGGGCGGCGCTGATTTCCTCCATGCGCGCCAGCGCCTTGATGCGGCTCTGCGCCTGGCGCGCCTTGGTCGCCTTGGCGCGAAAGCGGTCGATGTAGCTTTTGAGATGCGCGATTTCGCGCTGCTGCTTAACGTACATCGCCTGCTGCAGCGCCAGCTGCTCGGCGCGGGCGCGCTCGAAGGCGCTGTAGTTGCCGGTGTAGAGTTTCAGGCGCCGGCCCTCGATGTGAATAACGTGGCCGACCACGGCGTCGAGGAAGTCGCGGTCGTGCGAGATCATCAGCAGCGTGCCGCGGTAGGCGCGCAGCCAGCCCTCCAGCCAGATCACCGCGTCGAGGTCGAGGTGGTTGGTCGGCTCGTCGAGCAGCAGCAGGTCGGAGCGGCACATCAGCGCCTGGGCGAGGTTGAGGCGCACGCGCCAGCCGCCGGAGAATTCCGCCACCGGCTTGTCGAATTCCTCGTCCTTGAAACCGAGGCCGTGCAGCAGCGCGGCGGCGCGGGCGCGGGCGCTGTAGCCGTCGATGTGGCCGTAGTCCATGTGCAGGTGGGCGATGGCCTCGCCGTCGTGGGCTTCCTCCGCCGCGCGCAGGTCGGCCTCGATGCGGCGCAGCTCGGCGTCGCCGTCGAGGGTGAAGTCGAGGGCGCCGGTGGCGAGCGCCGGCGTCTCCTGGCCGACATGGGCGATCACCCACTGCGGCGGCAGCTCGAGGTCGCCCGCCTCCTGATGCAGTTCGCCCGAGAGCAGGGCGAACAGGCTCGACTTGCCGCAGCCATTGGCGCCGGTGACGCCGACCTTCCAGCCGGCATGCAGGCCGAGGCTGGCGCCTTCGATGAGCGGCCGGCCGGCGCGGGCGAGGGTGAGATTGCGCAGCAGGATCACAATTTGTTACACCACGGGACAACCCGCGGCGGAAAAAGGCGTTATTGTACGCATGCTCACCCCGTTGAATGCCATGAAACGCCTGCTGTTCGTCCTCTCGCTGCTCCTGCTGCAACCCGCCGCGGCGGAAACGCCCGCTTCCGCACCCTTCGCGCCGGAGGAGCGCCAGGCGCTCCTCGATCGCGCCAAGTCGCTCAAGAACGAGGCCAGGAAGATCAAGTCCGACGCGCAGAAGAAGCGCAAGGAAGCGGATGTCACCTGCTGGAAGAAGACCCTGGTGTCCGCCTGCCTCGAAGAGGCGCGTCGTGCCCAGATCGACAGCAACGCCGAGTCGCGCCGCAAGGAAACGGAGGCGAAGAAGCTCGAGCGCGAGGTGCGCGAGCGCGACATGGCGGCCAAGAAGGCGCGGCAGGCGGAAGAGGCGCCAAAGCTGCAGGCCGAGCAGGAGAAGCGGGCGGCACGGGCGCAGGAGCAGGCAACGGAAAAGCAGAAGCAGCGCGAGCTCGACCAGGCCCGGCGCGAGCGCGACGCGCAGAAGGCCAGCGCGCGTTCGCAGATGGAGGCACGCAAGCGCCAGCAGAAGCTGGAAGAGCAGCAGCAGAAGGAGGAACGGGCCGAGCGCAAGGCCGAGGAATGGCTGAAGAAGGACAAGAAGCGCGCCGAGGCCAAGGCCCGGCAGGAGGAGGCCCTGCGCAAGGCCCAGGAAAGCCCGCAGTGACTAGGTGAAACGGATGTCCCCCTCCAATTCCGGGCGGCGCCCCCGCTTGTCTGCATAGCAGGCGCGGATGCGCGCCAGGTCTTCCTCCTCGCGCCCGCACAGATCCAGCCAGACCTCGATGCCGACCTCGCGCTTCGAATAATCGATGAAGGCCAGGCCGAGCGGCACGTTCGCCGCCAGGGCCAGACGGTAGAAGCCCGACTTCCAATGCTCGACCCTGGAGCGGGTGCCTTCCGGCGCGATGGCCAGGTAGAGGCTCTCCGACCGGGCAAACGACTCCGCCAGGGAAGCGACGAGGCCGGTGCTCTCGCGCCGGTTCACGGGCAGGCCGCCCAGCCAGCGGAAAAGGCCGCCGAAGGGCGGTCGGAACAGGGTGTCCTTGCCAATGAAGCCGATCGGAATGGCGATCACCGCCCGCGCCAGGACGCCGATCGGGAAATCCCAGTTCGAGGTGTGCGGGTAGACGATCACCACCGCCTTCGGCGCGGGCGGCGGCACGAAGACGACGCGCCAGCCGAAGAGGCCCAGCAGCGCGCGGGAGAGGCGGCTGGGCAGACCGCCCTGCATGTTAAGATTCGACGTCACGTTTTCCCCGTTTGGCGGCGCGTTTCGCGCCGCCTCCCATTTTACGGAATTCTCCATGCTCGACATCGCCCGCCACGGCCAGGTCTTCACCCCGCCGGCCATCGTCGAGGCCATGCTCAAGCTCCGCCGCAACCGGGGACGCGTGCTGGAGCCGGCCTGCGGCGACGGCGCCTTTTCGCGGCACCTGCCCGGCTGCGTGGCGATCGAGCTGGACTCGGCGCATTGCCCGGCCGGCGCGCTCAACCTGGATTTCTTCGACTACCCCGAGGCGGAACGCTTCGACACCATCGTCGGCAATCCGCCCTACGTCAAGGCGCGCGACATCCAGCCCGGCACGCGCCGGCACCTCGGCTCGCAGCTGCTCAACGGCCACGCCAACCTGTACCTGCATTTCATCGAGAAATGCGTGCGCCACCTGAAACCCGGCGGCGAGCTGATCTTCATCACCCCGCGCGACTTTCTCAAGGCGACCGGCGCGGCGCGGCTCAACACCTGGCTCTTCGACCAAGGCACGATCACCGACCTCGAGGAGCTGGGCGACGCCCGAGTCTTCGACGGCGTCGTGCCCAACTGCGCCATCTGGCGCTTCGAGAAGGGCAACCTGACGCGGCGCCTCGCAGACGGCCGGCGCATGGTGCTGGCCGGCGGCCAGATCCTGCTCACGCGCGGCATCTACAGCGTGCCGCTCTCCAGCGTGTTCTCGGTGAAGGTCGGCGCGGTCTCGGGCGCAGACGAGATCTTCGCCAACGCCGAGCTGGGCAACGCCGACTTCGTCTGCTCGAGAACGGCGCAGACGGGCGCGCTGCGGCGCATGATCAGCCTCGACCGCGAGGGGCCGATCGCGTACCTGGAGCCCTTCAAGGAGCGGCTGCTGGCGCGCCGGGTGACGAAGTTCGACGAATCGAACTGGTGGAAATGGGGGCGCCGCCATTTCGTCTCGGAGGCACCGCGCATCTACGTGAACCAGAAGACGCGCCAGGCGCGCCCCTTCTTCCTCAATGACTGCCGCAACTACGACGGCTCGGTCCTGGCGCTCTTTCCGCATCGGCGCGATGTCGACATCGCGCGCCTCGCCGCCATGCTCAACGACGTCGACTGGGCCGAGCTCGGCTTCGTCTGCGACGGCCGCCACCTGTTCGCGCAGCGCAGCCTCGAGCATGCCCTGCTGCCCGAGGACTTCGCGCCTTTCGCCGCGCGCCAACTGGTATAACATCGGCCCACCATGGTTCCCCGCCTCACGACCGCCCTTACCGGCCCGCTGCTCGAGCTGGAGAACACCTTCCTCGACCGCGCCACGGCCATCGAGCACTGGTTTCGTGCCCAGTGGCAGGAGCACACGCCGCCCTTCTACTGCTCGGTCGACCTGCGCAACGCCGGCTTCAAGCTGGCGCCGGTGGACACCAACCTCTTCCCCGGCGGCTTCAACAACCTGAATCCGGCCTTCCTGCCGCTGTGCGTGCAGGCGGCGATGACGGCGATCGAGAAGATCTGCCCCGACGCGAAGAACCTGCTGCTCATCCCGGAGAGCCACACGCGCAACCAGTTCTACCTGATGAACGTGGCGCGCCTGGCGACGATCCTCAACCGCACCGGCCTGAACGTGCGCATCGGCACGCTGATCCCCGAAATCGCGGCGCCAGCCGAACTCGAGCTGCCCGACGGATCGAAGCTGCTGCTCGAGCCGCTCAAGCGCGCGAACGGCCGCCTCGGCCTGGCCGATTTCGATCCCTGCGCCATCCTGCTCAACAACGATCTGTCGGCCGGCGTGCCGGAGATCCTGAAGGACCTGCACGAGCAGTTCCTCATCCCGCCGCTGCATGCCGGCTGGCACGTGCGGCGCAAGTCGCGCCACTTCGCCGCCTATGACCGCGTCGCCGGCGACTTCGCCCAGGCCATGGGCATCGATCCCTGGCTGATCAACCCCGACTTCGCCGTCTGCGGCAAGGTGAACTTCCAGGCGCGCGAGGGCGAGGAGTGCCTCGCCGCGAACGTCGATGCCGTGCTCACGCGCGTCAAGGCCAAGTACGCCCAGTACGGCGTCAAGGAGCCGCCCTTCGCCATCGTCAAGGCCGACGCCGGCACCTACGGCATGGGCATCATGACGGTGCGCGACGCCTCGGAAGTGAAAGGCCTCAACCGCAAGCAGCGCAACAAGATGGCGGTGGGCAAGGAAGGCCTGCCGGTGACCGAGGTCATCATCCAGGAGGGCGTGCATACCCACGAGACGATCGAGGGCAACGTCGCCGAGCCGGTGGTGTACATGATCGACCGCTACGTCGTCGGCGGCTTCTACCGCGTGAACACCGAGCGCGGCCGCGACGAGAACCTCAACGCCCCCGGCATGCGCTTCGAGCCGCTGTCCTTCGACTGCGGCTGCAGCCTGCCCGATCCCGGCTGCGCGCCGGACGACGCGCCCAACCGCTTCTTCGCCTACGGCGTGGTGGCGCGCCTGGCGCTGCTCGCCGCCGCCGTGGAGCTGGAGCTCTCGGCGCCGCCGCAGGACATCGCGTGAAACTGGCATTCATCCTCGATCCGCTCGAGCACCTGAAGGCCTACAAGGACTCGAGCGTCGCCATGATGCGCGCGGCGCAGGCGCACGGCCACGAGGTGTTCGCCATCATGCGCCCGGCGCTCGCCTGGCGCGCCGGCGCCGTGCGTGCGGCCGCCTCGCGGCTGACCGTGCGCGCGGACCACCACGACTGGTTCGAGGCCGAAGCGCCGCAGGATGTCGCCCTGGCGATGTTCGACGCCGTGCTGATGCGCCAGGACCCGCCCTTCGACATGGAGTACGTCGCCGCCACCTGGCTGCTCGAGCGCGCGGAAGAACAGGGCGCGCGCATCTTCAACGCGCCGCGCGCGGTGCGCGACCATTCGGAAAAGCTCGCCATCCTCGAGTTTCCGCAATTCATTCCGGACACGGTCGTGGCGCGCGAGCCGGAAACCCTGCAGGCCTTCATCGAGGAGACGGGCGACGCCGTGCTCAAGCCGCTTGACGGCATGGGCGGCAGTTCGGTGTTCCGCGTGCGCCGCGACGACCCCAACCGCAACGTCATCGTCGAGACGCTGACCTGCTGCAGCGCACGCAGCATCATGGCGCAGCGCTACCTGCCCGGCATCGCGCAGGGCGACAAGCGCATCCTGCTCATCGGCGGCGCCGTCGCGCCCCACGCCCTGGCGCGCATCCCCAAGGCCGGGGAGACGCGCGGCAACCTCGCCGCCGGCGGCACCGGCGTGGCGCAGCCGCTCTCTGCGCGCGACCGCGCCATCGCCGAACACCTCGCGCCGATCCTCGCCGCGCGCGGCATCCTGCTCGCCGGCATCGACGTCATCGGCGAGCACCTCACCGAGATCAACGTCACCAGCCCGACCTGTTTCGTCGAGATCACGCAGCAGAGCGGCTTCGACGTCGCCGGCATGTTCCTGGACGCGCTGGAACGGGCATGCGGCGCCTGATTGCGTCGCTTTCCCTGCTTCTCCTCGTGTCGGCCTGCTCCAAGGCGCCGCCGCTCATCCAGCGCGAGGCCTATGTCTTCGGCACCCGCGTCGAGGTTTCCGTCTGGGGCGAGTCCGCAGAAAAAGCGAAGCAGTCACTCAGCGCCGTGCTCGCCGAGTTCGACCGCCTGCACCGCCTGCTGCATGCCTGGCAGCCCTCCGAGCTGACGGCACTCAACGAGGCCATCGCACGGGGCGAGCGCGACATCGCCGTGTCGCCGGAACTGACTTCCATACTGAAGGACGCTGCCGAGATCGCGGCGCGCTCCGGCCAGCGCTTCGACCCCGCCATCGGCCGCCTGGTGGCGCTGTGGGGCTTCCACTCCGACGAGTTCAGGCCGCGAGTGCCCGAGGCGGCCGCGATCGAGGCGCTGGCGAAAGCGAGACCGCGCATGAGCGACCTGTCCCTGGAGGGCGGGCGCGTGACCAGCCGCAACCGCGCCGTGCAGCTCGACCTCGGCGGCTATGCCAAGGGCTACGCCCTCGACCGCGCCGCCGCCATACTGAAGGACATGGGCGTGAGGAACGCCCTCGTCAACATCGGCGGCAACGTCCTGGCGCTGGGCGACAAGGGCGGCCAGCCCTGGCGCGTCGGCATCCAGCATCCGCGCGCCGCGGCCCCGCTTGCCACGCTGGACCTGCACGACGGCGAGGCGATCGGCACCTCGGGCGACTACCAGCGCTATTTCGAGGTCGATGGCAGGCGCTACTGCCACCTGCTCGATCCGGCGAGCGGCCGGCCGGCCGAGGGCGTGCAGGCCGTCACCGTGCTGATCGCGCCGCAAGGGGGCGCCGGCGCGCTGTCCGACGCGGCGAGCAAGCCGCTCTTCGTCGCCGCGCCGGAGGCGTGGCGCGGCGTGGCGCGCACGCTCGGCGTGAGCCAGGCCCTGCGCATCGACGGCGCAGGCGTGATGCACGTCACGGCAGCCCTGCGCGAGCGGCTTACAATGCTGGCATCGGATGTCCGGATCGAAACCCTGCCGTGAGCGATGAATACGTTGACAGGATGGCGCGCCGCCGCGTCGGCTTCGACGCCCTGCGCCGCCTGCGGCGCCTGGTCGATGCCGAACGGGCGCGCGAAGCCGGCGATGCCCGCCTGGCGCGGCGCCTGGCCATCGCCATCGCCGTGCTGGCGGGACTGACTTTTCTTCTCCTCATCCTGCGCTGACACCTGCTTCGGTTACAATCGCCACGGAACCCCCGTTGCGATCATGATCGGCCTATTGCTCATCACCCACGGCAGCCTGGGCGAATCCCTCGTCCAGTGCGCCTGCCACGTGCTCAACAAGCGCCCGCCGCAGATCGCCCAGCTCGGCGTTTCCGGCCAGGACGACCCGCTCGACGCCCTGCCGCTGGCGCAACGCATGATGGCGCTGGTCGACTCGGGAGAGGGCGTGCTCGTGCTCACCGACGTCTTCGGCGCAACGCCGAGCAATATCGCGCTCAAGCTGCTCGCCCCCGGCCGCGTCGAGGCGCTGGCGGGAGTGAACCTGCCCATGCTGCTGCGCGCGCTCACCTACCGCGAGAAGGACATGGAAACGCTGCTGACGAAGGCCGTGGCGGGCGGACGCGACGGCGTGATGCTGATGAAAGGGCCGAGGGATGCCGCGGGCTGAGGCCGAGATCGTCAACAAGCTCGGCCTGCATGCGCGCGCCTCGGCCAAGCTGACCCAGACGGCGACGGCCTTCTCCAGCGAGGTCTGGCTGGAGCGCAACGGCCGCCGCGTCAACGCCAAGAGCATCATGGGCGTCATGATGCTGGCCGCCGCCAAGGGCGCCAGGGTGGTGGTGGAAACCGAAGGCGCCGACGCCGATGCCGCCCTGCAGGCCATCCTCAAGCTGATCGCGGACAAGTTCGGAGAGGGGGAGTGACAACCTTCCCCCCCTCCCCCTTCCCGAGGAAGGGGGTGACTTTGGTTCAGCCGCCAAGGCGGCTTCCGGGCCATTACGCTGCGCCTCCCTGGGGCGGACCGGCGGAGGCGCGATGAGTTTCACCCTCCATGGCCTGGCCGTCTCCCACGGCATCGCCATCGGCCACGCCCACCTCGTCTCGCACGCCCTGCTCGAGGTCGAGCACTACGTCCTGCCCGGCCGCTACGTCGACGAGGAAGTCGCCCGCTTCGACGAGGCCGTCGCCGAGGTGCAGGGCGAACTCGACACCCTCATGGCCGGGGCCGATGTGCACGCGCCCTCGGAACTGACCGCCTTCATCGACCTGCACCACATGCTGCTGGCCGACCCGATCCTGATCGAAACGACGCGCGATCAGATCCGCGAGCGGCGCTGCAACGCCGAATGGGCGCTGGTGCAGCAGATGGAGCACATCGTCGAGCAGTTCGAGCAGATCGAGGATGCCTACCTGCGCGAGCGCAAGGCCGACATCGTGCAGGTGGTCGAGCGCGTGCTCAAGGTGCTCATGGGGCATCCCGGCCATCCGCCGAAGCACGGGCGCGGCGAACAGCTCATCGTCGTCGCCCACGATCTCTCGCCGGCCGACACCATCCAGTTCAAGCAGCTGAAGATCGGCGGCTTCATCACCGACCTCGGCGGCGCCACCTCGCACACGGCCATCGTCGCGCGCAGCCTCGCCATTCCCGCCGTGGTCGGCCTGCACCACGCGCGCGAACTGATCCGCGAGGACGACCTGCTGATCGTCGACGGCACGCGCGGCGTGCTCGTCGTCGGCCCCGATGCCCGCGTGCTGGAGGAGTACCGGCTGCGCAAGAGCGCGCTGGAACTGGAGCGCGCCAAGCTGAAGCGCCTGAAGAAGGCGCGCGCCGCCACCCTCGACGGCGCCGTGGTCGAGCTCGCCGCCAACATCGAGCTGCCCGCCGACGTCACCCAGGCGAAGGCGGTCGAGGCGGCCGGCGTCGGCCTGTTCCGCACCGAGTTCCTCTTCCTCAATCGCGACGGCATGCCCGGCGAGGAGGAGCAATATGAAGCCTACCGCAGCGTGGCCGAGGCCCTGGACGGCCGGCCCGTGGTCATCCGCACCCTCGACATCGGCGCCGACAAGAACCTGCGCGGCGTCGAGCGGCTGGAAGCCAACCCGGCGCTCGGCCAGCGCGCCATCCGCTACTGCCTGGCCGAGCCACAGGTGTTCCTCGCGCAGTTGCGCGCCATCCTGCGCGCCTCGCGCCACGGCCGCGTCAGGATCCTCGTGCCGATGCTGGCGCACGCGCACGAGATCGAGCAGACCCTGGCCCTGGTCGGGCGGGCCAAGGAACAGCTGCGCGCACGGGGCCAATCCTTCGACGAAGGCATCGAAGTCGGCGGCATGATCGAGATCCCGGCGGCGGCGCTGGCCCTCGGCGTCTTCCTCAAGAAGCTCGACTTCCTCTCCATCGGCACCAACGACCTGATCCAGTACACACTCGCCATCGACCGCACGGACGAGGCGGTCGCCCACCTCTACGACCCGCTCCACCCCGCCGTGCTGCGCCTCATCGCCCAGACCATCGAGGCCGGCAAGCGTGCCGGCCTGCCGGTGGCGGTCTGCGGCGAGATGGCCGGCGACCCGAAGCTCACGCGACTGCTGCTCGGCATGGGCCTGCGCCAGTTCTCCATGCACCCGGCACAGATCCTCGAGGTGAAGCAGGAGGTGTTGCGCAGCGACCTTGCCCAGTTGCGCCGCAAGGTAGCCCGCCTGCTCGCCACCGATGACCCGCGCCGGCTGCGCCAGGGGCTGGAGCGGCTCAACGCGATTTGACATGACTCACGGGCCAAGGTAACTTTCGTCCATAGCGCCGATTTGACCGTCAGCTTGCGGGCGCTTAACAAATACGGCTAAAGCGAGGGCGACCCAGTCCAGCGCTTAGCCGGCTGGGTTTTTTTATTGCATGAACAAGGCCACGAACAGCGTTGGCGAAGTGGCGCCGCAGCGCGCCTATTTCGACACCCCCCTTGCCCTGGCGGGCGGAGCGGTGCTGCCGGCGTTCGACCTCGTCTACGAAACCTATGGCGAGTTGAACGCATCGCGTTCGAACGCGGTGCTGGTCTGCCACGCCCTCTCGGGCAACCACCACGTCGCCGGCTGGCATGCCGACAATCCGAAGAACCTCGGCTGGTGGGACAACCTGGTCGGCCCGGGCAAGCCACTCGACACGCGCAAGTTCTTCGTCGTCGGCGTCAACAACGTCGGCGGCTGTTTCGGTTCGACCGGACCGATGTCGGACAACCCGGCCACGGGCAAGCCCTGGGGCGCCGACTTCCCGGTGGTGACGGTCGACGACTGGGTGGCGGCGCAGGCTCGGCTCGCCGACCGGCTCGGCATCGACAGCTGGGCGGCCGTGATCGGCGGCAGTCTGGGCGGCATGCAGGCCATGCAGTGGGCGCTGGAATACCCCGACCGCATCCGCCATGCTTTTGTCATCGCTTCGGCGCCGAAGCTGACGGCGCAGAACATCGCCTTCAACGAGGTGGCGCGCCAGGCCATCCTGACCGACCCCGACTTCCACGGCGGCCA
>WBZP01002505.1_pt1 | contig 21050 bp, 21 predicted proteins | sample 5204301 | NCBI WGS metagenome assembly WBZP01 (sample SAMN12412401, study PRJNA552823) | activated sludge metagenome | isolation source: activated sludge from nitrification reactor of wastewater treatment plant... | place: USA: Pennsylvania | collected 2017
CGATCTCGCAGATCTTCACCATGTTTCCCTACTTTGGAAACAAATTCACCTCTGGTTCCGCCGAATTCCGAGTGGTAGAGGTTACAAGCACCACTGCCGTGGTGGCGATGCGGTTTACGGATCGAACGCTTCGTCAATTTGGTCCGTATCGGAGACGTTGTGCGTGTCTTGTGTGCCAGTCTGCGCAGGGCATCATGATTGCAATGGCCAGTCGAATTCATGGTCTCTCTCAACCAGAGACGATTGAAACTTCTTGTATCGGAAATGACGATGCCTGGTGCCAGTGGACCATTCGATGGCAGGAAGAACGTGGGTACGGCAAACGCTTCTGGCGTACGACAGCCCTCTTAAAACAAGCTCGACCGCTCCAGCCAAACCAGAAGGCGTTCTCCAACTCAGACAACGCGCAAGCCGGCCTCTTAGCAACAGCCTCCCTGCAAGTTGAACCCCGAACGCCTGCTCAGCAACATTTTACATGGTTTCTCTGGGGAGGCCTGGTGGGGCTTGTCCTCATGGCAGGGGTGGGCATTGTCAATCCGATGGTCAGCCTTGGCGAAGTCTTGTTAGTCGGACTATGTCCAAGCCTCGTCATCGGTATCTTGGTCAATCGACGACTGTTGCGAGAGAGCGAACGGCGCGAAGCACTGATTCAGGAGCAAATTACGTTTGTCGAGTCCCGTCATGAAGAATTGCGCGAAGCCTATTTGGAGCAAGAACAGATGCGCGTGGAGTTGCGCCGAAAAGTGGCTCAGCTGACGGCACTTCATCGAGCAGGACTGTCCTTCGGCTCGACATTTGAGCGAGATACTTTGCTCCATCAGGTCTTAGAGGCTCTGACACATGAGCTCAACTACAATAGTGCCATGGTTTCTATGTTTGATCCGGGTGACCAGACAGTCCAGCACATTCGACTCATCGGTGGGCCGGCGGAAGTGGAAACATTCGCCCAATCCTGCCGGATTCCGATTACTGATCCGGATAGTCCTGAAGGAACCGTGGTTCTCCGAGGCCAACCATTGCTCGTGAAAGACATCGAGCTGATTCGGCATCGGCTCCATCCTCTCAATCAACGCTTGGCCGAGTTGAGCAAGACCAAAGCGCTGGTCGTCGTTCCCATCAAGACGAAGGACCGCATCTGGGGAATGTTGACCGTTGATCGCTCGCATAATCAAACCGTCACGGAAGACGATCTGGAATTGATGACGACGGTCGCCGGTCAGGTGTCCATCGCGCTCGACAACGCGTCCGCTTACCAACAAATTGAAGAGTGGAATGAAGGATTAGAGGTCAAAGTGAAGGAACGTACCGAGGCGCTTGAGCAAGCCGATCGGTTGCGGGCTCAATTCCTTTCACACGTGTCCCATGAACTGAGAACCCCGCTGACCTCGATCAAGGGATTCATTCAAAATTTATTGGATGGACTGACTGGGTCCCTGAATGAAAAACAACAGCGTTATCTTGTACGGATGTCGGAGAACTCAGACCGCCTCGTCCGCATGATCGAAGATCTTCTTGATCGTACGAGGATCGAGACCGGACGGTTAGAGGTGCATCCCGCCGACGTGGAACTTGAACCCTGCCTCGCTGATGTGCTGGAACAACTCAGGCCCTTGGCACAGGCGAAGCAACAGGCCCTGGAGTTCTACAGCGCCGACACCAAGGTCGTCGTGTGGGCGGATCGAGATCGGCTGATTCAGACTACCGTGAATCTGGTCCAAAATTCCATCAAATTCACGCCTTCGGGTGGAACGATCACCGTGATCTGCGCAATGCCGAATCACCGAATGGCCACCGTGCTGGTTCGCGATACAGGGCCGGGCATTCCTCCGGAATGCCTCGATAAGATTTTTGATCCGTTCTTCCGAATTCAACAAGGTCATCGCACTGGTCCAAAAGGGTTAGGCCTGGGATTATCTATCGTCAAGACATTGGTTGAACTCCAAGGAGGGGAGGTGTCGGCACGCAACCGTCCGGAGGGTGGAGCGGAATTGTCCTTTACCATTCCGATCCATTCAGCGACCACACCGCATCGCCCTGATCCGCAAACGACCGATCGACATATCCTTGTGGTCGATGATGATCCAGATATTCAGCAATTGCTGCATGATCGATTGAAAGCCAGCGGGTACCTTCCTTCCTCTGCCCTCGATGGCCGACAGGCCTTGTCCTTACTTCACTCACAAGAGTTCGATGGGATGATTCTCGATATCGGGATCGGTCAGATCGATGGCCTGGAAGTTTTACGGCGGGTGCGCATGACGAATCAACGCCTTCCGATTCTCATGATTACGGCGTCAGGCTCTCAAGAACTCGCTATGAAGGCTATTGGGTTAGGGGCTCAAGCCTATGTGCTCAAACCATTCGACACGCATCAACTCCAAGAAACGATGGATCGGTGGTTCGGTCATGCCTGAGGCGAAGATGGAGAAGCCGAAGCAGCCGAAGCAGTACCGGACCGTATTGATTAGCGGAAGGAGGGCTACCGACTGTGCATGATGGTCAGAGCAGTATGAGATGGGGGCTGATGCTCCTCGCACTCACGATCCTCGTCGGCATCACGGCACCGGTTTCGGCCCAGGTTCCCCGCGTCTATGGGCAGGGGGCTGCTGCTTCCGGGATGGGTAACGCGTTTGCCGCGCAAGCAGACAATCCTTCAGCGCTTCATTACAACCCAGCCGGGATGACACAATTACGGGGAATTCAATTGATGGGCGGGCTGAGTCTGGTGGGAGGGGCCACCGACTTTCGCAGCCCGACCGGAGTCACCGCTACCGGCAACCATGATGGCACCGTTGCATGGCCTGGTCCTGGTCATGGCTACCTTACTGCAAATCTCCAAGACCTGGGGCTTTCCTCGCTTGGGAACGTGACGGTCGGGATCGGAATCAACACACCATTTGGGTCGGTGATGCGATGGCCGGACAACAGCCCTCTTCGAACGATCACCACATTTACGGCGCTGCCGTTGTTTGATATCAAGCCCACGATTGCCTATCAGGTCACTCAGGATTTCTCAATCGGCGCGGGAGCCGACATCTATACCTTCGCTGGTTTTTTCGGAGAAGGACATGCTGAACTGCAATCGATTTCCCCCGGTGGGTTGGTGCCGGCCGGAGGCAAGCTTGAGTTCAACGGCAAGGGCACAGCACCCGGATTCAATGTCGGGGGACTGTATACCGCGATTCGGAACGGCGCAGGACAGCCGATCGCAAATCTTGCCGTGGTCTACAGAAGCCAGGCCACCCTCCACTTGGATGGGGCTTTTTCAGCCAATGGCGCCAAGATCCAAGACGCAACGACCACCTTGGTGTTACCCCAGGTCATCACAGGTGGTATTGCGCTATGGCCGATCCGGAATCCAGAACGCGAGTGGAAAGTGGAGTTGAACGTGGACTATGTCGGCTGGAAATCCGTCAGAAGTCTCGATATCCATCTCGCAAATGGATTCACGATTCCACAGCCGCAAAATTGGAAAAGCACCTATACCATTCTGGTTGGAACGGAGTACAGATGGCTCCAACTTGAGCGGCTGCCAGGATGGGAAGTTTCAGTGCGAGGTGGGTATACCAATCAGCAAACGCAAGTGCCGGATCTCACCTTCAATCCTGGGGTCCCATCTGCCGACCTGCATGTCATTTCAAGCGGGATTGGATTGATCTGTCGGGAGAACGGCTCATTTCTAGGCCTCATACCATGCGGAGGCCTCGGAGTAGGACCGGTCAAGCCAAAACTTGTCGGATTGGATCTGTTCTATCAAGCCTTTCTCTACGAGCCACGGACCATTTCAGGAGTTTCAGGAGTTCGTGCGCCGGTCAATGGGCGCTACGATACCATTCTGCACGCTGGAGGTCTGTCTATCCGGGTGAGTTTTTAAACATCGGGGCATGGTTGGATCCGATGATCCGTTTCTTCTGACAACGAACCATCGCTCTCTTGAGAGCGGGCCCTGCTCATGAAGAGTGCCGATAGCGTCTTGGAACTCTTGGATTGATCGCGCAGAGGACTTCGTACGGGATCGTTTCCGTCCACTCGGCAATATCCTTGGCTGTAATCGTCTCTCCTCCTTGCTGCCCGATAACAACGACCTCATCACCAACCACCGCATCAGGAACGTTGGTGATGTCTACTATCACCATATCCATACATACCAGTCCAACGATCGGAACGCGCCGTCCTCGAATGAGGACAACCCCTCGATTCGAGAGACGCCGGCTTAACCCATCAGCATAACCGATCGGAAGCACGGCAATGCGTGTGGATTTTTGTGCAATGAAGGTTCCGTTATAACTCACACGGTCACCGGGCCGAATAAGACGGAGTTGCGCGATACAGGTTGTGAGCGAGAGCACCGGCTGCAAATCAGGCACTGGTATCGTACGTGGAAGCGTATGGTAGCCGTACAGCATGATACCGGGACGGACCATCGTATAGTGAGCCGAGGGAAATCGGATGATGCTCGCGCTATTCGACAGGTGAACCAGAGGGACCTCATATCCTCCGCCACGGGCAACGTTCAGGGCCTGGTTGAATCGGGAGATTTGTGCCTCAGTGATCTCTTGCGCATCACCGTCACTATCGGCGAGATGCGACATGAGTCCTTCGAGGTGCAACGAAGGAGGAAACATGTGCTTTTTGAATAAAGTCTTAAGATCATCCTGCGTCAGACCGAGCCGATTCATACCGGTCTCGACTTTCAGATGAATCGGGTAGGGAGTTGGTCGCGCATGAGTCGCGTCGGCCATCGCCTCAAGTAGAGACCGATCGCTCACAACCGGAGTAAGCTGATGGACAATGATGTCCTCAATCTGCTGAGGAACGAATGGTCCAAGCACAACGATTGACACCGCGATTCCAGCCTGACGCAGTGCAATCGCCTCATCGATTGAAAAGACAGCAAGATGATCCAGGTTCTGTCGAATAAGCGCCTGTGCGGTCTCGATGGCGCCATGCCCATAGGCATTCGCCTTAATCACAGGCATGACGGCACAGTCAGGAGGAAGACACGTTCGTATCTGTGAGAGATTATGGCTGAGGGCAGCTAGGTCGACCGTCGCGAAGGTTGGGTGAAAATTCGAGGTGCTCGACATGGAAGGAAAGGAGGGTCAGGAGGAAGCCACCCTACACTTCCATGATTTCCTGTTCCTTTTTCTTGATGATATCATCGACTTTTTGTCCATACTGTTCGATGAGTTTCTGAGTCTCTTGTTCAGCCTTTCGTAATTCATCCTCGGTGAGCTTCGCATCTTTTTGGAGTTTCTTCAACTCTTCGTTCGCTTCTCTTCGGAATCCACGGAGCTGCACTTTTGCATCTTCACCATGTTTCTTGCAGATCTTCGTCAATTCTTTGCGCCGCTCTTCGGTCAACGGAGGAAGCGGAACTCGAATGATCTTGCCGTCATTGGATGGCGTCACACCTAGGCCAGCATTCGCGATGCCTTTCTCAATCTCTTTGATCAGTTGGGGCTCCCAAGGCTGGATGGTAATCAATCGAGCTTCCGGGGTCGAGACACTGGCAATCTGTTTGAGCGGGGTCATGGTGCCGTAGTAATCGACACGAATCCCATCGAGCAGCGCGACGGACGCTCGCCCAGTTCGCAGACCGGAGAGATCCTTCCGTAAATGCTCGAGCGATTGATCCATATGTGAGACGAAGGCCTGACGAACCGGGGCAGCGTTTGACATGACACACCTCGTAATGGGATCAGCGAGTACCGATCGTGACAGAGGTCCCGATCGGCTCCCCCAAAGCCACTCGTTTGAAGTTGCCGGGAACCTTGAGATTGAAGACAACGAGCGGCAGCTTATTATCCATACACAAACTGATGGCCGTCGAGTCCATCACTTTGAGACTCTGATTCAAAATAGAGAGAAAGGAAATCTCGTCATACTTCTTTGCCGTGGGGTGGCTGACCGGATCGGCATCATAAATCCCGTCGACCTTTGTGCCCTTCATAATGACCTGCGCACTGATTTCCATGGCTCGGAGAACAGCCGCCGTATCCGTTGAGAAGTAAGGATTTCCGGTACCACCGGCAAAAATAACCACCCGGTTTTTTTCGAGGTGGCGAATGGCCCGCCGCCGTATGTAGCCTTCCGCCAGTTGGCGCATTTCGATAGCAGATTGAACTCGGGTAATAACTCCGATGCGTTCCAATGCATTTTGAAGTGCCAAGGCGTTGAGTACGGTCGCCAGCATCCCCATATAATCAGCTGACGCCCGTTCCATACCCGTTGCACTCGCGGCGATCCCTCGAAAGATATTGCCGCCTCCTATGACAAGGGCCACCTGAACATCAAGGGCCACGACCGAGGCGATCTCTGCGGCAAGAGTTTCCAGAATGGAGGGTTGGATGCCGTAACCCTGCTCACCGGCCAACATCTCCCCACTGACTTTCAGAAGGAGGCGGCGGTATTTGGCAGAGCTCATACCTCGCCCAACTGATAACGGGTGAATCGGCGTATGTTCATGTTTTCACCGATCTTCGAAATCTTTTGGGCAAGTAAATCCTTGACGGTCACAGCCGGATCCTTGATGAAGGACTGCTCCATCAGGCAATTCTCCTGATAGAACTTTTCCAATTTTCCTTCAACAATCTTGGGCCACGCGGCCGGTGGCTTGCCCATTTCCTTTGCCTGGCCTTCGTAGATCACTTTTTCTTTCTCAGCCATGTCGGCGGGAACATCCTCGCGCTTCACAAAGGTGGGTTTTGCCGCGGCAATCTGCAGGGCCAGATCATTGACGAAGGCCTTGAACTCTTCATTGCGAGCCACGAAATCCGTTTCGCAGTTCACTTCGATCAAGACGCCGATCTTTCCCCCCATATGGATATATGAATGAATGAGGCCTTGATTTGTCTCTCGTCCTGCTTTCTTCGCGGCGGCGGCCAAGCCTTTCTGCCGTAAATAGTCAATGGCTTTCTCAACATCATTATCGTTTTCGGTAAGAGCTTTCTGACAATCAAGAATGCCGGCCCCTGTTTTTTCACGAAGTTCTTTCACTAACTGACTGGATCCTGCCATGATTCATTCTTCCTTCACACGAAAGTTTGAAATAAACGCATTGATGAACTGCTCTGCACGAGGCTTAGGATATTGCGACGCCTTCAGAACGCACAACCGGTTTCTTCTCTCCGGAAGAGGCTGGCGTTGCTTGGAACTCAGCCTCTTCGCGTTGTGCTTTCACATGGGCGCCTTCGATGCAGGCATCGGCAATTTTTGACGTGATCAGCTTGATGGAACGGATCGCATCGTCATTTCCAGGGATGGGATAGGTGATGTGATCCGGGTCGCAGTTACTGTCCAAAATCGCAATGACCGGAATATCAAGACGCGTCGCTTCTTGAACCGCGATCTTTTCGATCCTCGTATCGAGGACGAAGACGGCTCCCGGAAGGCTGCGCATGTTCTTAATGCCGGACAAATACTTTTGGAGTTTGGCGATATCCTTCTGCATAAGAAGGATTTCTTTCTTTTTCAGGCCATGCTCGCTTGGGTTGAGCAAGGTCGTTTCCATTTTCTTCATTTTATCGATACTACGGCGAATGGTCTGGAAATTGGTCAACATCCCCCCCAACCACCGTTGGTTGACGAAATACATGTTGGCTCGTTTTGCTTCTTCTTCAAGGATTTCTGCAGCTTGCCGTTTGGTCCCGACGAAGAGGATGGAATCGCCGCCTGCAACGAGATCTCGAACGAAGGCATAGGCTTGTTCCATTCGCGTGAGGGTCTGCTGTAAGTCGATGATATAAATACCGCTGCGTTCACCAAAGAGAAATTTCTTCATCTTGGGATTCCAGCGATTGGTTTGATGTCCGAAGTGCACACCGGCTTCCAACAATTCCTTGATTGCCACTACCCCCATGCCTTCACCTTCCTCCAGGCTTGCAGAGCGCCCGCTATACGGGCGAGGGAATCGCTTCCCTTATTCTCAAGCCATACAGCGAACAACGCGCTGTTATTGAGTTGAATAATCGGCCGGTTCTCTTTCTGTGAACGCGACCCCTGTCAGATATCGATCGGCGACGCTACCATAGTCACAACGAGGTTTCAAGCGACAAACGGTCTTCACAGGCTAAGATCGATAGCTCGCATTGATGCGGACATAATCGTACGACAGATCCGTGGTCCACATATGGGCACATGCCGTACCCAGGCCAAGATGGATCGCAATGGTAAACTCTTTCCGCTTGAAGACCTGTGCGATCTTGCGCTCGGCCTCGAGCCCCATTCCGATACCCTGTGTGACCATCCGTATGTCGTCGAACCTGACGGTCACCTTAGCCGGATTGATCGGAACGCCTGATCGTCCGATGGCCGCCATGACTCTTCCCCAATTGGCATCCTCTCCAAAGAGAGCGGTTTTCACCAGATTGGACGTGGCCACGGTTGCCGCAACGCGTTTCGCGGCAGCGCGCGTCTTGGCCCCTTCAACCAGCACCTTGACGATCTTGGTCACCCCTTCTCCATCACGGCAGATGAGTAAGGCCAAGGTCTGTGCCGCCTCAGTCAGGAGGCGCTCAAAATCGCGAGAGGCACGGCTCTGTGGTTCGATGACCCGATTCCTTGCAAGGCCGTTTGCCAAACACAAGACGGTATCGTTCGTGCTGGTGTCCCCATCCACGGTGATGCAGTTGAATGACTGGTCGACTGCGGCCTTCAAGGCCTGTTGCAGCGCAGGGGGGGTGATATCCGCATCGGTCGTGAAATATGCGAGCATCGTGGCCATATCGGGATGGATCATGCCCGACCCTTTGGCCATCCCGCCGATCGTGATCACGCGACCACCGATCCTTGCTTGCACCGAGACGGTCTTGGGCCGTAAGTCGGTCGTCATGATGGCCCGAGCGGCTTGAGCACCACCCGTTACACTGAGACGCGAACACAATGTGGGGATCGCTGTCGTGATACGGTCAATAGGGAGTGTGCGTCCGATCACGCCGGTCGATCCGACAAAGACTTGATGAAGAGGGATCGAGAGATGTTGAGCAACCGTTCTAGCCATCGTTGTGGCTGAGACCAATCCGTGGGCTCCCGTGCAGGCGTTGGCGTTCCCGCTGTTCACGACGATCGCGCGCCCGCAATGCTGGCGCAGATGGCGACGATCGAGTAGCACCGGAGCGGCTGCTACACGATTCTTTGTGAAGACTCCGGCAATCGGTCCGCTCACATCAGAAACGCACAGCGCCAGATCGAGGAGTCCGGGCTTCTTAATCCCACAATGAATACCCGCGGCTTGAAATCCTTGCGGGGCGGTAATGCCGGTCTGTTTTGCTTTCATAGAGCGAGGCTCCGTGAGGGTGACCAGTCGAGACTGGGATTGTCAGCAATGAGAGGCTTACGGATAGCTACCGGGGGCAGTCAGGCCGGTTTCTTCCGGCAGACCCAGCATGAGATTCATCGCTTGAATGGCTTGACCCGCGGCTCCTTTGACAAGATTGTCGACGGCTGCCACAGTCACGACCCATCCCGCCCGTGCATCCGCGTGCACCGCGATATCACAGTAGTTTGTTCCCTTGATGTAGCGTGGGTTCGGCACGATATCCTCGTACAATCGAACGAATCGTTCACCTTTGTAGAACTCTCGGTACAAGTCTCGGAGCTCCGCTAGGGGCATCGCGTGAGTCAGTCTGCAATAGGCCGTGCTCAAAATCCCCCGATTCATCGGGACAAGGTGTGGGGTGAATGTCACGGTCACCGGGCCGACTTGCTGCAAACCCGAGAGTTCCTGCTCGATTTCAGGTGTATGACGATGTTGCCCAATCTTATAGGGTTCGAGCGATTCGTGCGCCTCAGGGAAATGATAGGGGAGGGCCGGACTTCGTCCTGCTCCCGACACCCCGGACTTGGCGTCGATGACGATCGTCTCCGGCTGCACCAATCCCTTGGCGAAAAGCGGCGCCAGCTGAAGAATCGCAGCAGTAGGATAACATCCCGGTGATGCGACGAGTTTTGCTTGTGCAATGTCGCGCCTGTGGAGTTCAGGTAGCCCATAGACTGCGTCCTTGAGGAGCTGTGGGTAGGCATGCGTGGTCTGATACCATCGTTCATACGCGCCCACATCCTTCAGACGATAGTCGGCACTGAGGTCCACGACCAACTTGCCGGCCTTGATGCAAATGGCGACCGGATCCTGTGACTTGGTATGCGGAAGAGCGAGGAAAATCGCATCTGCGCGGTCCGCCAAGGCTTCCGGTGCCAGCGCTTCGAACCGGTGCTCCACGATCCCTTTGAGACTGGGGAACACGGACGCCACCGGTTGCCCCGCAGACTTTTCAGAGGTCACCGCGGTAATCGTGAAATAGGGGTGAGCCGAAGCCAGACGCACCAATTCCGCGCCGGCATACCCACTTGCTCCTGCAATAGCGACTCGCACGTTCTTTCCCATCACCTAACCCTTTACGCTGATCATCAGCCTTGATTCCTCGGATGGAGAACCCACCTCAACGACATAAAAAAGGGAAGGCCGAGGCCTTCCCTTTTGTGTATCGGTGCCTCCTGCGTTTAGCGCTTGGAGTACTGGAATCGCTTGCGTGCGCCCTTTTGTCCGTACTTCTTTCGTTCCTTCACTCGTGAGTCACGGGTGAGCAGCCCTTCCTTTTTCAAGGGAGTACGGGTTGACGGTGTCATAGCCACGAGTGCCCGTGCGATCGCATGGCGCAGCGCGCCTGCTTGTCCCGTCGGGCCACCGCCGTAGACGGTTGCGCTGATCGAATACTTTCCCATCAGCCCTGCCATTTCGAGCGGGAGCTGAATGATCTGCCGAAGGGTTAACCGCGGAAACGCTTGTTCCAACGGCTTCTCGTTCACGGTAATCTCACCTGCGGTCCCTGTGACCCAGGCTCGCGCCACCGCACACTTCCTTCGTCCCGTTGCGTACTGTGTCACTGCTGCCATGCGACTGATCTCCTTCTCGTTGGGGTCATGCGCTCGTTAGAGCGAAATCGGTTGCGGTTGTTGCGCCTGATGAGGGTGGTTCGGCCCCGCGTAAACACGAAGTTTCTTGGCCATACCGTTGCCGAGCGGTGTCTTCGGGAGCATCCCTTCAATCGCGGTGATCAAGAGCTGTGCCGGATCCTTTTGGAAGACATGTTTGGCCGAAGCGGTTTTCAAGCCACCCGGATAACCGGTATGACGATGATAGAGCTTCTTGTCAAGCTTTCCGCCGGTCAAGTGAATCTTCTCTGCATTGATGATGACGACATGGTCGCCGATGTCAACGTTCGGGGTGAACGTCGGACGATGCTTTCCACGCAGGACACCGGCGACTCTCGCAGCCAAACGCCCAAGAGTCTTGCCGTCGGCATCCACCAGATGCCAGGTTTCCTTCACATGAACCGGATTCTCAAAGTACGTCGTCATCATCTTCTTTCTCCACTGCGGCTCTTCCAGCCGACGTTAAAGGACTTAAACTTCCTGTGCACCGATATTCTTCGTTTCCAACTTCGATAGCCATGCATCCAACTGTTGTCCGCTTCGCCGCTGCCAGACATCCGGCGTAACATAGATTGGGGCCTGACAGCGAAGGGCCAAGGCAATGGCATCGCTGGGACGCGCATCAAGCGTACGAGTCACTCCCTTGTTTTCAAGGAAGACCGTCGCATAGTACGTACTACTCTTCACGTCGGTCAGGACCACACGTGCAGTGGTAATCCCAAGATGCTCGCCGCAACTTTTGATCAGATCATGGCTCATCGGCCGTGCAGTGACCGACGTATCCAAGGCGCGCTTAATCGCTTCACCCTCCGATGCTCCGACCCACACCATGAAGTGCTCGAGGTCGCCGTCCTTTCGAGCCAACACCACGATCCTCGTATCCGTCGCAGGGTCCTCGACCACACGATCAACCAGAAGCTGAATCAAAGGGCCAGATCCTTGTGGTGAGCCACCGTCCATTATCAGATCGACCTCGCTCAGGAATCGAGCTTCCCAAAATCTTCCGGCTTCAGATTTTCCAACCACTGGCCGAGCTCTTCGGAACTTTGTTTGCGAATCACCGACTCACTCGCAAAAATCGGCGCCTCAGTGCGTAGCGCAAGCGCAATGGCATCACTCGGGCGCGAATCCACGGCATACTCGGAGTCACCGTACATCAGATGGATCTTGGCGAAGTAGGTATTCTCGTTCAGATCAGTGATGACCACGCTGATCACTTTGGCATCAAACGCATCCAAATAAGATTTCATGAAGTCGTGGGTCATCGGGCGGGGTGGAGCCACTTTTTCGAGTGCCAAACTGATTGAACTGGCTTCCGCTTTACCGACCCAGATAGGGAGCATCTCAACTTGATCATCGTCCCGCAGAATGACGATATACGCATTGTTGTAGGGGTCGAACATCAACCCCTTGACCTGCATCTGCGTAATCATCTGTATCCCTTATTAACTGAAACGGAACAAAGCACATGACTGTGCACCGTACCACTTTCAGAATGGCCGTGTCAACGAAGTCGGCGACAACGCAGGGGAAAAGCTGAGTCTGGTTCCTACGCAACCAAGGACAGAACGTGACCGTCAGCTACTGGCCGGCCGATAGTTCTCCGCGACCTTTGAGGAATCAACCGCCTCGCCGAGCTTCAAGAACGCTTTCATCTGTTTGCGCACCAGCTCGCGGCCGCTCTCATCGCCCAGATTGACTTGATACTCATTGATGACCATCACGCGCATGCCTTCCCACTTTTTCCAACACTCGACGCAGACTTTGCTTTTGATTTCTGATTCAAGTTTACCCAGAAACAAATTGGCCGTGATGGCTTCACCCGTTTGTCCGCATGTCACACACGCAACTTCAGCCATATCAAGAACGCTCCTTTATTCGTACCGTATCCGGTAAATAATCTCTCATGCAAGGCGGCGCCATTCTACCAGAGATGTTTGGATGAAGAAAAGGTGAGCGAGGCCTATTCTCAAGTTGTCCAACGGTCAACCTCCCCTAAACCGTTAGAACACCCCAACCGTAGAGACGGAGTCTGATAAAACCAGACAAGGTTCATTCCTGGCCTTGCCCGATTGTATGTGCATACAGTAGTACGCAGCGCGAGGCCGACTGAGACTATGGCTGGTTCAGATTAGGAATGGTTGACGTGAGAAGGGTAGAGATATGACGGCTATTGGGGAGGTGATTGGCAAAGCAGCAGCTGGAGTCCCGCACCGTGCACAGCTCAAGATCTGACATCAAAAAGCCCGGGATGTTGATACACAAGTCGGTTGGTAAAGGTATCCGCCCCTGATGTATTTCCCCTCAGCGCCCGCAGCGTCTCCACCAACTGCGCGGGCATCAATCCCCGCCGGCACTGTTTGATGTGGCCCGCGTCATTGATGGCCTGCGCGGCCCCCATGGAGCGAAACAGCTTGATCACCAACGGCACCCAAGCATATGCGATGATGAGGGTCGGATCACTTCGGTCATCAATGTCAAACGGCAGCTGGGTGTTTGTAGACGGCGCCTCAGGTATCGGCGTCATCCTTGGTGTTACGTTCACCGACGGGGTGAGACCTTACGCAATGGCGATGCCATGCAGGTCCCCGCTCCTATGGCGGCCAAGCACGATCGTTCTCTAGTCCAATCTCACGCTAAGCCGGAGACTTAGGGTCATTTACACACCTCTTGACAGTCGCTCATTTTTGGATGAATAAAATTGTGATGTGCTTAAGCTGAAATAGATAAGTATGTGTGCAAAGGAAACATACGGTTTATTAGCGTGATGACCGAAGGGGGGGCCTAATGAGAATCTTATGGATGGCATTAGTAGCCATTTTCGGCATGGCACAGGTCAGTCAGGCAACGTTAATAGGGACAGAGCTTAGCCTTGAGACGATCTTTCAGTCCACGCCTTCTAGCTCGGTGAATGCTATAGGCTTTCTGACAACTGCAACCGTGAGGGAGCCAGGTGTGGAATTTCCCTCCCTCAGCGCAACGCAGGTAAGTAATCCGCCGTTAGGATTGCAATTAGTTAATGTGGCTATCAATTCTGGCAATAACTTTATCGAGATTGATTTTGATAACAGCGCGCCCTTCACTAGTTTTGCTTCGGCGTTCCGCAATAGCTATGTGTTTACGTTTGATAATGCTGCGATGCCGAGCATTGAAGGGGCGTCTATTGACCGCAGTGTGACGACGCTCGGGCTCTCCGATAGTGACTTGAGATTTTCGTTGAATAAATTGGAAGTTAATGTTGAAGGTTTATCGTTCAGCTCGTCCAGTTTTGCGCGTGTCAACCTGACGGTGGAAGGGGGCCCAAGTAACCCGGTTCCCGAACCTGCTACCGTGTGGTTATTCGTCGCAGGGCTTGCCGCGCTCTTAGCATACAAGAAGAAAAGTAAAACATCGGCATAGATGGCATTTGTAGCCAGATGGGGAGGACTGGTAAGTTTACAAAAAGTCCGTTCAACTGCAGCTCCACCTAGCTACGCACCCATCCTGAGAGGACACAACGCTGTGCGATAAGTGAGGTGAAGCGTTGCAAGTCCTTTGATATTTTCATTGAGAAAGAATTTAGGGGCGGATACTTTTAGCTCCTCACTGAGATATCATGGAAGGGCCTGCATCCCTGCAGGCCCCTCAATCTCCATCTTTGCCCGTTCAACGATTTGGTATTTCTTAACGCTTCTTGCGATTAGCCAGATGGCCTGATCGCACTTGGCAGGCCAAGACGTCACAAATCACCCGGGTGGCCATGAGGCTCGTAATCTCCGCCGCGTCGTAGGGCGGTGAGCATTCCACGATTTCCATCCCCGCCAGCGGTTTCGTGTCGGCGATAATCTGCAGAAACTTCAACACTTCACGGGGGAGAAATCCTCCAGGCTCAGGCCAGCCGGTTCCTGGCACGAAGGCGGCATCTAAACAATCGACATCGAAGCTCAACCACACGGCATCGACTCCGTTAAATGCCACTTCGAGGGCCTGTTTCGCGGCATTCTCGATGCCCATTTCCACACAGTCAGTCACGGTCATGATGCTCGTTTGGCGCTCACGGCCGGACTTCACGCCGGGCCGCGGCGCTTGCCAGCCGCCGATGCCGATCTGGACGAGGTTCTTTGCCGGGACGTTAGGGATGTTCGTCGCATGAAACCAGGGCGTGGTATGCATGCGTTCGTCGAGATCGGTCTCCTGTGTATCGACATGACGATCGAAGTGCAGGATGCCAAGTTTCTTGCCGTTCATATTCTGAGCCACCCCTCGCACAGTCGCAAATCCGAGAGAATGGTCTCCCCCCAAGACTACGGGAAAGGCCCCGCTGGCATAGACATGCCCCACGCCCTTACTGACTTGGTCGAAGGTCTTTTCGATATTGCCGGGAATGGTAAACACATCACCGAGATCGCACATGGAGATCGATTCCCGGAGATCCACCCCAAGCTCAAAACTATAGGTACCGTATAAGGCCGAGATTTTGCGAATGCCTTGGGGACCGAATCGGGTGCCTGCCCGATAGGTGGTTCCACCATCGAACGGCGCTCCGAGAATAGCGACGTCGTAGTCCCCGCACTTGCGGACATCCTCGACATACGGCGCTTTGGTGAAGGTATTGATGCCGGCGAAGTGGGGAAGCTCTCCGCGACTGAAGGTGGGAATGCGGCGATCTTTGATGGAATCAGCCCCGGGCAGGCCCAATTCAAGACCTCGGGCGACTTCTTCTTCATATTTCGTGGTCGGCAGCAGCGCCTCCGCTTCCACGGCGAACTTCGCCTCCGGCCCGTAGTTGTCATGGAGAGGAACCTTGCCTTGGTATGTTTTCTTCTTTGCCATGAATGCTCCTTTCTATCGGATCAATGGATTCTGACTCTCTGTGAATCGTTCCTTACAACACAGGTCTGGATACAGTGCCTTCCGTCATCATTCTTACCCTGGCGCGGCCTTTTCTGGATGGGCTGATGCCTCGTTCCTACCAATAAGGATATAGAAGGTCGTCACTGTGAGTATGCTGCCCAGGACGAGCGGGACCGCCCAGAGTTGCCACCAAGGGGCATTGGGCGAGGTGGCATAGGGACGTGGCCAGGCGATGTTCAGGAATTCAAACAGCGACCAGAGGAACGCGGCGATATTGATCAGTAATCCCCATGTACCCAGTTTCAATTCGCCCAATGAGGGATCCCAGCGTCCTGTGAGCCGGGTGTAGAGTCCCACGCCGGTCGTCATCGCAAACATGGCGTACAACCCGCCGGTCCCAAATGCCAAGACCGTGGCGACCGCTTCATCATTCAGTCCGAAGAGCAATCCCAGCGTGGCCAGGAGAACCGTGAACAGCACGGCATTATGCGGAGCTCCGGCTGATGTGACCCGACTGAGGACGGCCGGCATACTCCCTTCGCGCGCCATGGAGAACACAATCCTGGAGGTGTACTGCACCATAGAAGATCCGCAGGCCAGGAATGCAATCATGACGATCGCCAGAAAAGGCGTCTCCGCCCAAGCTCCAAAGTTGGCGACGATCACCGGTGTGACAGGATCGGATACCGCACTTGTCTGCTGTAACGTCTCACGGTTGAAACTCAGGGTCAGGGCAGCAGAGTTGAAAAGCACGACGCTCCCCACCATACAGAGCGAGAGGAAGATCGCCCGTGGCACCATCCGTTTAGGTTCGTGCGTTTCTTCGGCAATGGTCGAGCAGGCATCGAACCCGATGAAGGCCCAACCGGAAATGGCAAGCGCAGCCAGAAACGCCGCGGTCTGGCTTGGAGCCGTTCCTGTCCCCAGATGGGCGTACAGTTCGGAAAAGTCGTGCTGCCGGAAAAAGAAGAACAGCAAAAGTGCGACGCCGAATGAACCGATGATTTCCGCATAGACGCCTAAGGAGATGAGGAACTTGAAGACCGAGACGTGGACGAGGTTGAGGATGGTGCAGACCAACAGGAACACCGCGCCCCAGATGACCAGAGACACACCTGTTGTTCCGCCTCCCGATCCGAAGAAAATCGCCAGCCAGACCCCGCCGGTATAGGCGGTCGTGGTGAGCATGGCGATCGTGGAACTCACGTAGATGGCTCCGGCATAGGTGCCGGTGATGGTGCCTCCCAGCTGTCTTGCCCATTTGTAAGCACCTCCTGCGATAGGAATTTGCGAGGACAACTCCGCATACACCGTGGCGACCAACAGCTGCATCACCAGGCAGAGTGCCAGTGCGGGAAACCAACCGCCTCCCGTCACGACTGTCTGTACGCCGATAATGGCATAAAGCCCTGCCACTGGTGAGACCGTGGCGAAGCCGATGGTCAAACTGTTCCAGAGCGTCAGACTGCGCTGAAGCGTCTCGGAGGTACTGGTCGCCGTTGCAAAAGAATCGTTATCCGGAATTTCGTGATTTACCATGACAGACTGCCACAGCTCGGCAGCAGGTCTGACTGATCCGTTACGGAATGGAAGTTGGGATGAAGTTGCATAACGAAGCCTCCTCGTGAAGGGTTTGATTCCCAAAAGGCCACGTACCTGCGTACATGATCTCCCGGGCTTTTATCCCTCCGTGGAGCCTCGTTAGCGAGGCCGAAAACTCTTGGACCAGTCGCTCCATCCGATAAGGAAGGAAGCCGGAACCCTAGTTTTCCTTTTGGAACATTGTTTTCGGAGACTATTCCCTTGTCCTGCTAATGTCAAGGTTGCGTCTTGAGTCCATCAATCCACTTTAGCAGCCTGCTGAAAAACCCTCTGGTCATCCTTCGAGAGCCTCAGGATGAGCGAGAAGAGTATTGAAACTATGAGGGTTTCCCGTTCGTGCTGAGCTTGTCGAAGCACACATGTTGAGTTTTTCAGTTGACTGTTAGAAATGTCAGTATTCACAAGGGGACGACTTCGAAATGTGCGTCCTTGCATCTCGGAGGCACGAGATATGGGATCTGGATCTGAAAATGAATTTTTGACCATGATGTGATGTATTGAGGGCAGCTCTCTTTATCGGATCCTATGAGAAGGTTAGGGAGTCTGTCGAGGTGTAAGAAGGACGACCATCGAGGAGGAGGAGAACAGCCATCGCTCGGCTATCTAGGCATTCTAGAGCTTGTACATCACATCGGTGCGCAGTACATATTTCTCTCCACTCTCCACCACCGCTCCCTCATGCCAAATCGCGTGCAGAAAGACCAGTGCTGCTCCGGTCGTCGGCTTCACGGTCAGATAGGGAGATCGTCGCGCGACCTGGTCGATATCTGCAAAGAATCGTGTTTCTCCACCTGACATGTCGTCGTTCAGATAAATCAAGAACGTCACTTCACTCTTTTCGTAGGTTTCAAGCGACAGGTACGATCCATCTCGATGCGGCTGGAACGTCTGTGCGGGACGATAGCGGTAGAACCGCCAACGCTCGTTGAACCCAACCAGGTGGCGATGTTCAATAACCGGTGGGAGCCATGGCGCGGCACGCTGGAACAATTTATCCGCCAGGGCTTTATCGTCCACCAAGACACGCTCATTGTTTCTGATGCTCTCAGCCACCACGCCACCGACCGTTCCCGTCTCGTACGTCAGCCCTTCGCTAACACGGATGAGCGCTGCACACTCATCTTTCGACAGGAACTCGTGTAGAAGAAATATCCTTTCGGAGTCCAACGCTTCCCTGGTCATCACGATTTCCCGTGTTAGGAAGATGGCATGGCCACCATCGCACACAACCGTACCGCAGATGAGCGAATCGTCAAGTAGGTTCTCTCTTCCTGGCCTAGAGTGAAACGGAGGGCTAGGTTAGGTTCCTGCATCACACATCGTTGGAATACCCAAGTGGGACAATACCTCAACGCATAGTCTGGTGAGATGCTTGCACGAGCTCATCGTCTGCAATCGGTTTCCAGAGCCTGAGGGTGTTGGGGAGGGGAGAGAGTTGCCGATTGACCCTTGGACGGTGGCATGTTAAAAACAGATCCGCTTGATGATGCAGTGAGTGTGGGTACGCCCGGATGGCGGAACTGGCAGACGCGCCGGACTCAAAATCCGGTTCTCGCAAGAGAGTGGGAGTTCGACCCTCCCTCTGGGCACCATTATATAAAGCAGAAAAGCCGAGTTCGTTGTTGTGATGTACGGCTCTCATCCGATTTCGTGACGAACGAATCACCGAGAACGTGGGGGGGGCATCACCCAACATCAAGTATCCTCTTGACAGCGCCGCACTATTAGCCTAGTTTCTGTCATATTTCTCAAGGACGTACAGAGTGACTCGCTCAATTCTGAAACCGTCAACGTGGAACCGACTGAACAGCTTCAATAATCACGGTGTGAGTTCTTACTCTAAGGACGACCCGTCCACTTATTTTCTAAGGAGGCAGCACATGCGTAACGTGTTGGCACTGGGAGCGGCCCTACTTTGCGTCGGCTCTATGGGCGCGATGAATGTTGCAGTGGCACAAGAGCGACTTCAGCAATCATCCGGGGGATCGGCTATGGGCGTGGGAACAGGGGTGGGAGACGTGTCTGGCAACTCGAATCGTGTTCAGGCCTTTGATCGCAATGCGTTCCTGGACAGACTTTCGCTTCCTGAGACGATCTACGGTCGTGTGTTGGCTATTGATTTTCCAGCCAACAAAATGCTTTTAGAAACAGGTGGAAGCTCTCATGATGAAGGTCGTGCGGGGACTGGAGCCATGAGTTCCATGACCGTCTATTTTGATGAGAGAACCAGCCTGGACCAGATTAAAGTGTTGAACAGTGGAGATGATATTTCTCTCCAAGTCATTGAAGCGGTCACCCCTAATCAGCAATATGGGGTTGGGCGCAAGATTGTTCGAGAAGTCTATTTACTGCGTGGCAATGAACGGCTCGCCGGATTTGGGGGGTTGGGGCAACGTCCGAATCCGTCAACTGAGCGCGCTATCGAAACAAGCAGTGGGAGCACCACGGGTGGAGTGGCAGGATCCGTGTTGCCGGGTAAGATCACGGGAGCCATCGATACTACAATCGGTGAATTTACCGGTGCTGCCCCCTGTTGGAACTGTGAACCTCAGCCAGGCTGGGGCTATCAGACCGTCGCGCCGGAAACAAAGATCCCTAACAAGTCTGATTACGGTGCGGACACGTCGAAGCCAAATTTGATCAAAGGGTTTAATTAAGACGTTTGGGAATCTGAGCTTTGTGATAGGGGGCAGCTTTTGCTGCCCCCTTTTTTTAATTCCAACTGGGCACTGCTGGCTCAAGTGGTCTGGCGTCGACGAGCTGGCTAGCGCAGTCTGTTTTCATGACGAATAAGTCTGTGACCATGAGCAAACCAGAGAAGTCGGCTGCTACCGAGCCCCCCACCTCTGAGCTGGATCTTCGTGGAGTGATTTGTCCTTATAACTTCGTGAAGACGAAGCTCAAGCTTGAGACCATGAAAGAGGGAGAGGTCCTGTCTGTCCTCCTGGATGATGGTGACCCCATTCGGAATGTCCCGCGCAGTGTCGCAAATGAAGGGCACACGGTCTTGGGCCAAGAACGCGTGGATCAAGCCTATCGAGTATTGATTCGACGGGAGGATAGTGACTGAGGGGTGTTGAACAGCCTGAAAGCATCCTTCTTCGTCATAGATTCCGTAAGGTTGTCGTCCCGTCTACTGTCGTTTCCCCCCCGACACAACAATCGTGATGTCTTCTCTTTGTACGTCGCATAGTCGTCGGCTTACCTGACGTGCGGTTCCACGAAAAATTACCTCATTCGGTTTGGTCAGGTTGCAGGCCGCTACAACCAGCCGTCTCGGTGCGAGGCGAACAAGGGTGCTGAGGGCACGTGTGGCTGTGATCTGGGTGCCATAGGCAATGGTTGGGACCTCTCTTTCCACTGCATCAGCCACGCGTCGAGAGAGATGTGGACCGGTACTCGGCAGCTGCCCCAGAACATAGAACGCCTCGCAAGGGAACCCGGCAACCGTCAGCGCAGCGATGGCGGCCGAAGGTCCTGGGATCGCGATGATCCGAGTGGCTTGAGCATGTGCTCCGGCTACGAGCAGTACACCGGGATCTACGATCAGGGGAGAGCCCGTATCAGCCACAATGGCGATCCTGGCTCCTTGCCGTAGCCGCTGGAGAAGTACCGCGACCTTTTCCCTCATATTCACCGGGCCATAACTGGTCACCGTTGCTGAAATCCGATGATGCGCGAGT
>WBZP01002506.1_pt1 | contig 21050 bp, 9 predicted proteins | sample 5204301 | NCBI WGS metagenome assembly WBZP01 (sample SAMN12412401, study PRJNA552823) | activated sludge metagenome | isolation source: activated sludge from nitrification reactor of wastewater treatment plant... | place: USA: Pennsylvania | collected 2017
CAACTACAGCCTGGATGCCCAGAAAGCCGCCAATCAGCGATTCATTACCCGATGGAGGTTGGAGCCCAAAGATGAAGATAAAGACAGGTACTTCAGAGGAGAATTGGTAGAGCCCAAAAAACCCATTGTTTATTATATCGATCCTGCCACTCCTGAGAAATGGAGGCCTTATTTGAAGCAAGGGGTAAATGACTGGCAAAAAGCCTTTGAAAAAGCCGGCTTCAAAAATGCCATTATGGCCAAAGATGCCCCTACCAAGGAAGAAGATCCGGATTGGAGTCCGGAAGATGTACGTTATTCGGTCATTCGATACGTGAGTACCGACATACAGAATGCCATGGGTCCTCACGTACACGATCCCAGAACGGGAGAGATCCTGGAATCTGATATCATTTGGTACCACAACGTGATGAACCTATTGCGCAACTGGTATTTTATCCAGACTGCTGCCATCAATCCGGAAGCCCGGTCGCCTAAGTTTAAGGATGAAGTTATGGGCAGACTGATTCGTTTTGTAGCTGCCCACGAAGTAGGACATACCCTGGGTTTGCCACACAACATGGGTGCCAGTGTGGCTTATCCGGTAGATTCTTTGAGATCGGTAAACTTTACCTCGAAGATGGGAACCGCACCCTCAATCATGGATTATGCCCGATTTAATTACGTAGCCCAGCCTCAGGACGGCAAAGTTGGTTTGATGCCTGACATTGGACCATACGATGACTGGTCGATCATTTTTGGATATAAACTCATTGATGGTGTTAAAGATCCAGTGTCAGAAAGGAATACTTTAAACGGCTGGATCAAAGAAAGAGCCAATAATCCCATTTATAGATTTGGCCGACAAAGAGGTATGCCTACGGATCCAACCGCACAGACCGAAGATTTGGGAGACAACAGCATGCGTGCATCTGAATTGGGCATTGAAAATCTGAAGCGCATTGTTCCCAATCTTATACAATGGACAGGTGAAGAGACCAAAGATTATACAGAACTCAAAGAGTTGTACGACAACGTGGTGGTTCAGTTCAGAAGATATATTGGTCACGTTAGTGCCAATGTGGGAGGAGTGTATGAATATTACAAAACCTTTGATCAGGGTGAACCCATATACAAACACGTTGAAAAGGCCAAACAAAAAGATGCCATCAACTTCCTCAACAAACAATTGTTTGATACTCCCAATTGGTTGATTGACGCCAGCATTTTACATAGAATTGAAGAAACCGGCATGGCAGAAAGGATCCGATCTATGCAGGATCAAACCCTGGCCCAGCTCTTTTTTGCAGAAAGGATGAAGCGCATGGTAGAAAACAATGCTCTTAACGGCAGTGCTGCTTATTCCCTTTCGGAAATGATGGACGATCTGGTAGCCAATATTTACAGGGAGGTGGGCAAAGGAGGTGAAATTACCCTATACCGCAGAAACCTCCAACGTACCTTTATTGAGGCACTGCAGAGACTACTCGAAAACCCTGATAATGCAGTCGAACATACCGATATTAAGGCACTGGCAAGGGGAACCTTGAAAGATCTGAGAGCCCGCTTTAGAGCAGCCAAATCAAACGATAAGCTGACGCGTTATCACTACGACGATATGGCAGCCAGGATCGATAAAATTTTGGATGACAAATAGTGGTCGGAGACGCGATGCGCGTTATCGGAGACGCGATTTGCGACTTGCGACGCGCGTTATCGGAGACGCGATTTGCGACTTGGTTATTCCACCTTTATAAGCTCTGAGCTTGTCTGAGGACGACTAGCGACATAAGTTGTATAATTGATATTATTGAATTGCCTTGTTTTTTTGAGAATACTTACCAAGAGCCATGAGCCTGCCGAATGGCGATATATGACTTTTACTGTGACAAACATTGTCTTATATTGCTCTAAGCGCGCAGCGCGAATTGAACCGAGGCACAGCCGTATTGAATTAAGTCGCAGCCGTATTGCCCTAAGCGCACCGCGCGAATTGCTCTAAGGCGCAGCCGTATTGCTTAAAAATTACGTGTCGATGCCTCGCGATAAGCGCTCGGTGCCTTCGTTAAATTGATCTGCCGATCAAATTTTTTGGCAATGCCAAAACCACTCAGTTATCCTAAGGCACAGCCGTATTGAATTAAGTCGCAGCCGTATTGCCCTAAGCGCACCGCGCGAATTGCCCTGAGGCACAGCCGTATTGAATTAAGGCGCAGCCGTATTGCCCTAAGCGCACCGCGCGTATTGCCATAAGGCACAGCCGTATTGAATTAAGTCGCAGCCGTATTGCCCTAAGCGCACCGCGCGAATTGGCCTGAGGCACAGCCGTATTGAATTAAGGCGCAGCCGCATTGAACTAAGCGCGAATTGTCACGGAACTTTGTACAAAAATGCATTGATGTGCATGCCGGCTCCTACCGAGGCGAAGAGGAGATAATCGCCGGCGTGAAATTCGTGATCTTCCAATTGGTGGTGGGCTATCAGGTCGTACAAGGTGGGTAGGGTAGCTACACTGCTATTGCCCAACCATGCTATCGACATGGGCATGATGTTTTCACTGTCAGGTATCCGATCATAAAGCGCGTATAGCCGCTGAAGGATGGCTTCATCCATTTTGGCATTGGCCTGGTGGATGAGCACTTTGGCAATTTGATCTATGTGTACGCCGGCTTTGTCCAGGCACATTTTCATAGCATAAGGTACGTGTTCCAATGCGTATTGGTACAATTTGCGGCCTGTCATTTTCAGGAACAGCTCCGGATCTTTTTTATCGGAAGGGGCGAAGCTGGGGCCCATCTGAAGTAAGAAGGCGTGTTGTTTGGTGTCGGATCGCGTTACATGACATAAGATGCCTGTATCGTCACTTTTTTTGGATTCCAGTACAACCGCTCCGGCTCCGTCTGCATATAACATGGAATCCCTGTCGTGAGGATCACAGACCCTCGACAAAGTCTCTGCTCCAATGACCAGGGCATATTTAGCGTCTCCGGATCTAAGATAATAGTCTGCATGGATGACAGCCTGCAGCCAACCCGGACAACCAAAAGGCAGGTCGTAGGCAACACAAAATGGATTTTCAATACCCAGATGGTGTTTTACTTTAGCAGCCAGGCTGGGTAGCATTTCTGTTCTGCGATTGTTAAAAGCAATGTCGCCAAAATTGTGCCCAACGATGATGTAGTCCAATTTTTCCGGATCGATACCCGCATCGGCTATGGCCTTTTGAGCAGCAATGGTAGCCAGGTCTGATGTTACCTGATCATCTTCAGCGTATCTGCGTTCAGCAATTGTGGTGATTTCCCTGAATTTTTCTGTTACTTCAACGCCCGACTTGTCCAGTTTTTTACCATAATTTTCGTAGAAATCATTTTTGGAAAAATCTTCGTTCTTGATGGTTCGGGATGGGATGTGACTACCTGAGCCAATGATGTGGGTGTGAAACATTAGAGCAATGTGATTTTAATATCCTATTGTTGAATCGAAAATAAAGGCAAAGCTACAGGTCTTATCCTATACTTCGGCATGAAAATATAAAATTGTTACGTTTTTTAAATACAATATAATTATTACAAATAAAACATAATCAATATTATATAAATGTTTTTATTACGATTTACAAATTGATAAAGTAGCTTGTTGCAATGAGGATTAATGGCCTGAGGATGGCAGTTCAATTTGGGTATCCTGGGTTACAAGTCTGTAAATCAATATGCTATGTGTGATAATCAAGATAAGGCCTCCTGTCAACAGGGGAAGTGCCGCACGAAATTCTCCAAATTCACTGAGCTCACTGATCCAGGCCAGGGTCAAGAAGACTGTAAGCAGACCCAACAGCACAGCTGTGAGCAGCCTTAGGAATGAATTTGGCCATATAAAAAATACCAGAGCGTACACTAAAAACACCCACGAAAGGGCATTAAAATCCGGAATGGCATACAGCAGGGAAGCCACCAACAGATAAATGGCGGGAATGCGATTCATAAGAAGGCTCATCTTGTTGATTTTAAGAATGAACGAAAAAATGTACGTCTTTGTATGTGAAGTGCATGGTTTATTCAGGAACATCTCATGCCTCTGCAGCCAGTGAGCATTGGGGTTTGAGTGCCAATGCTTATATCAATGCTGGTATCTCATGGTCTTTGACGCTCAGTAAATACCATTGCCCGTCATTTGCCGTTTCTTACGTGTTGATTATATTTGTCAAATAAAGCAAACTTATGAGTTTACGTGTTCAGGAGGGTAGTCAGGAAATTTCGTCGGCATTGAAATACATGCTGAAAAAATTTGAAAAGATGCCCATTAAGCTTTGTGAAACACCTGAAGAAGGGGCCATTCACATTGCGAGGTACATTGCCTTGGCCATTAGACAAAAACAGCAGGATAATCAATACCTGGTATTGGGCCTGGCCACCGGTTCATCTCCTATTAAAGTGTACAATGAACTGGTACGAATGCACAGAGAAGAAGGACTCTCATTTAAAAACGTGGTGACATTCAATCTGGATGAATATTATCCCATGAAGCCTGATGCGCATCAGTCCTATGTCAAATTCATGCACGAATATTTGTTTGATCACATTGACATCGATCCTACCAACATTCACATTCCTGACGGAGACTTACCCATTGAAAAGGTCGAGCAGTTTTGTAGTGACTATGAAAAAAAGATACAATTATTTGGTGGCCTTGATATCCAGATTTTGGGTATTGGTCGCACCGGTCATATAGGTTTCAACGAACCCGGCTCCTGGTTGTCGTCCCGCACCCGCCTGGTCAAACTTGATCATGTGACAAGGGTAGATGCAGCCAAAGATTTTGGAAAGGAAGAAAATGTTCCCTACAGGGCTATAACGATGGGCATCCAGACCATTCTCTCTGCACGTCAGATTTTCATCATGGCATGGGGATCTCACAAAGCAGAAATCGTAAGGGAGGCCATTGAAGGGGAGGTGAGTGAGATGGTACCTGCTACTTATTTACAGTCGCACAGCAACGTTAAATTTTATTTGGATCCGGCGGCAGCTGCTGCATTAACGCAAGTAAAAACTCCCTGGTTGGCGGGTATTTGCAATTGGGATGATGCGCTTATTGCCAAAGCGGTGATTTGGTTGTCGCTTCGATTGAGCAAGCCTATTTTAAAGTTGTTGGACGAAGACTATATCAACAATGGTCTTTCAGAACTCATAGCTGAATACAATACAGCATACTCTCTGAATATACGCATATTTAATAAGCTGCAGCACACCATTACCGGATGGCCGGGAGGGAAACCCAATGCCAGTGATGCCAACCGTCCGGAAAGAGCAGAACCAGCCAGAAAGCGGGTAATCATCTTTAGCCCACATCCGGATGACGATGTGATATCCATGGGAGGTACTTTTTTGCGACTCGTTGAGCAAGGTCACGATGTACATGTAGCATATCAGGTGTCCGGAAATATTGCGGTCCATGATGTGGATGCGTGGCGCTACGCTCAGTTTTTGGGTGATTACGCATCTGCCCTCGGCATGCAAAGTGAGACCCTGGAGAAAACGGTTAAGGAGATCAGCGACTTCCTCAAAAATAAAGACCACAATGATGTGGACCCGCCTTCTTTAAGGACATTAAAGGGCATAGTAAGAAGAGAGGAAGCCAGAAGTGCGGCTCATTTTTGCGGCCTGGATGAAGCGCATATTCATTTTCTGGATATGCCTTTTTACGAGACTGGTGGTGTAAGAAAAAACAAATTGACAGACGCGGATGTGAATATCATTGCCAACCTGCTCAATGAGGTCAAACCGCATCAGGTATATGCGGCCGGTGACCTTGCTGATCCGCATGGCACCCATAGGGTTTGCCTTGATGCCATTTTTTTGGCGTTTGAAAAAACCAAAAACGAAGACTGGTGGAAGGACTGTTATCTTTGGTTGTACCGCGGGGCATGGCACGAATGGCCGATCGATGAAATTGAGATGGCCGTACCGATTAGTCCTGATGAGTTATTGAAAAAAAGAAGGGCCATCTTTATGCACCAATCTCAAAAAGATCACCCTGTATTTCCGGGCAATGACAAAAGAGAATTCTGGCAACGTGCCGAGGATCGCAACCGGGAGACAGCTCATCTGTACAATGTGTTAGGATTGGCAGAGTACGAGGCCATGGAGGCTTTTGTACGCTGGAAGTTTTAGACTTAAAAAGCACGAATCCACTGCCGTATCCAACTGTGATTTTCATGGGTGCCTAAGATACTATAGAGTCCCGGTGGTACATTGGAAACATCCAATGTGGCTTGTTGCCCTTCGATTGTCCATTGTTTTACTCTCCTGCCAAGAGCATCAAACAGTTGAAGTGATGCTGCATTTTCATGCTTTGGCAGATGTATATGGATCATATCGTAACCTGGATTAGGAAATAGGGTAACGGCATCCACTGCATATTCTACAGTGGCAGTACTCAAACCAATGTCACAGCCCGGCGTATTTACACCATTTACCACATAGTCGGATAAACAATTGAGGTAACATTCCAGGTTGGTATATCCTTGTACTCCTGTAATAGATACAGATAACAGGCTTCCATTGTGATCCTGGGCATTAGGGTCCAGTCCTTTGCGAATTTCCCAATAATCAGGCATGCCATCATCATCTGCATCCTGTGGAGCATCAGCGTTGTTTTCAATCAAAAAGCCGTCCCTATAATGGTCTTCGTTGATCGAAGAAGGGTCTATATTTCCTTCAGCGATATCACCTATAAGACGCTGATCCATGGGATCTCTGGGAAATGCGCCAACTTCTGTAATCATTCTTTCGAATATATGGTCAAATGGAGTATCGTCAATTACAGGATAGGGCAAACGTTGATTGAGCAATTGGGCTGCCCCCAGGTTTTGATTGGGGTGGTTTTGATTAAAGTCGTTGCAGCAATAAAATAAGTCATAATCACTGTAGGCAGGATAATACAGATTGAGTCTGTTTCCTTTAAAATATAGCTGATTGTTTTGTGGATAAAGCATGTCAATATGAAACATGCCATTGCCATACTGGGGTCGGGCATAACTCAAGTTGTTTACTGCATTCATGTGCAGGTAGAAATTGGAATTATGGCCGGTAACGCCTTCGTACCACATCTCGATTTGTGGATCCCAAAACAAGTTGCTTGAAATTTCAAGGTGGATGGTTTTGCCACCGCAATAAGGTGATTCGCAACTGATTTCCGGCATTCTGCCTCCGATTCGGTGCCAGGTGTTGTGGTGGATTGACAGGCTGTCCAACCGGTTGTTAGTATCTGAATAATTGATCAGCATACCCCCCAAATCTGAGTGACCTCCCAGTGTTTCTGCTAGCAGGCAATTTTGGATAGTAAGTGAGGAGCTTCTTGAAATATCGACGGCTTCATCAGAGGCGTGCGCAAATGAACAATGGTCGATAATGGCATTGTGTACACCACCCAATGTGATGCCGTCGCCACCCACCCAGTAAGGGGTAGGATAGTGAACCAGATCTCCAACCCTGGATCTCAGGTGGCGAATGATGAAATTGCCGGAACTTGGGTTGTTTTCTGCATAACTCTGAAACCCTCTTGCGATAATGCCCTTAGGAGAGGTTTGTCCCGCCAGGGTAAAATCTCCATGGCCTGGCAATACTTCCATGGTGGCTGGTATTACACCGCTTACTTTAAATAAGATGTACCTTTTGCCGGTTTCATTGAGGGCAGCCTGCAGCGAGCCGGGACCATCTGCATTCAGATTGGTTACATAAATTACTTTACCTCCTCTTCCCCCACTGGCATTTGCCCCAAAGCCCTGAGCTCCGGGAAATGCAACGACCTGTGCTTTCATAAATCCTAAACCGCATAAAAACAATAGAGGCAATAATAATTTGGTTATCTGCATAATTGAATGTTTTGTTTGATATAAAAGTTGGTTAGAATTTGGTATTTCAAAAGATAATTGGGTTGTACCTATTTAAATTTTCACGGTGAGGCTAAAGCTGTTCTATTTTTAAAGATGTTCATTTAATATAACAAAATTAAAGTTCATAACCCTATTTGTTACGGCAATAAAGATTCGTCAATTTGTCCAAATATTTGTTCCAGATGAAATTGCAGGTGACCTATGTAATCAAAAATAACATAATCCAGTGTGAAAATTTCATCCTCAATTTGTACAGATTTTGAAAGGTCTTCTTTGCTTAAATGTGGAATTACCCGCAAGATTTGCTGGTTGAGCAATTGCCAGTATTGAAGTAGGTTTGCATCATCCTGACCCTGATAGTCTTGTATTTTGACCAATGCTACCTGGTTGTAGCCATTTGAAATATAGGGTGATGTATGGATGGCGGTTTCTGTAAATCGCACCAAATTGTATCTGGCAGAATCTGTCAGGTGTCCTATGATTTCTCTGGGCGACCATTTGTCGTAATTCAGGCGGGCACCCCGTTGATCGCTATCAAGCAGAAAATAAGAAGTGGAGGCAAATTTGATGAGCCGATCCAGCAGTTGGCAAGCTTCTTCGAGGGTATGAATGGATGTGTTATGGAAATAATGTGTTTGCATATATTGTGATTTTATGCTATTAATCATGAGGGATATAACTTTCAGGTGTGGTGATAGAATTAATTCAATGCCGTATGGATTGACATCGTTCATATTGGTCAGCCCATTCAAATACCGGTATGTTCATGGATGGAATGGTGAATAGATGATTGGATAATATCATAGATTAAATTTTGACTCATACTGACGAATTCGATTCGCAATTTGTTCGCTGTTGGGAGGTGTTTGCAAAGTATGTCCTTCAACCAAGAGAGAGGCGAGGCTATGTGCAAAAATGCAAGCTGTTTTTATATCTTTATTATGGTGAAATGACCAAAGAAAGCCAAGGGCAAAAACATCGCCTGCTCCGGTTGTATCAACTTCTTTGACAGGAAATGATGGAAAAAACTGAACGTTATTTTGGTAATATACAACAGCACCTTTGTTCCCTTTGGTTAAGACGAAGATGGGTGCATTTGCGGCAATTTCAGAGGCTATTTTTTCATCAAAATTGATGTCTTCTTCGCTGGCAAAAACAAGTTGGACCGCATTCAAGGGTTGCCAATCCCGGGTTTGTGTGTAGACCTTTCCTTCGTCAGTCCATTTGCGCAACCAGCCTTGAATAGAAAGACCGACGGTGCAGTTGGGGAAAAGCAGGGCAATAGAGGGCTCTACTTCATTGGCTATCGGCCCGAGGTGTACGATCCCATTTTGGGGAAGGGAACATTGGGCTACAAATTCCCTGGTGATGGAAGCTGCTCTGCCAGATAGCATTTGCTCGCGGCCATGAAGACCCTGGGTGTTTTGAAAGCAGGTAGTCAAGACAGAAGGCAGATTGTACCATTTTATACCTGCCTTTTCAAAATCATCGATAAATTGAAAATCTTCTCCGAAGGAAGTGATTACTTGGGTTTGGGCACCTAAAGCGGTTCCAAAAGCAGCAGCATAGCTGACAGTTCCCCCCAGTTTTACGCCTTCTTTATGTAAGTCATGGCAGGCATGTCCGATGCAAGTAAGCTCTGTCTGCATCCTAATTCAGATTGCCTAAGACGAGATAAACGGCAACAGTGACGGCCATTAAAATTATTCCCAGGGGTAAGGTGTATTTCCATGGGCTCATATCTACAAATCTCATGTCTTTAATCACGTATGAATGGCTCGGTTTGTAAAAACAACTCAATAAAGACATAAAGACAATGTTAAGTACAAATTCTAAGCCCCAAATATGCACAAAATGCAGATCAACCTGCAGGATGTACTGCATGACAATATAAAACAAGAGTCCAAATATGAGTCCTGCTTTGGCTGCAAGGGTAGATATCCAGGGCATAAAAAGCGCCGCCAGAATCATAGTAGCCATGGGAATAAAAAATATGCCATTAAGTTGTTGGAGCAATTGATAAAGACCTTGTGGTGCTTTGGCAACCATAGGGGCAATGAGGATGGAGCCGATGGCCAATATGATCGAAACTTTTTTACCAGTCCTGACCACCTGATCATGGCTTGCTTGCGGCTTGTAAAGTTTTTTGTAAATACCCAAAGAAAAAAGGGTAGCCGCACTGTTTAATCCGCTATTAAACGTGCTGAGTACAGCCCCTGCAATGATGGCAATAAAAAAGCCTGTCGCCCACTGAGGTAATAACATTTTTACGAGTGCGGGATAAACCTGATCTAAATGACCGTAATAGCGGTCCCCAAAAATCTGAAAAGCAATGATGCCAGGAAGGATGATGATCAAAGGCAAGGTTAATTTTAGTATACCGGTATACAAAAGACCCTTTTGCGCTTCCTTCAGGCTGGCGGCTCCCAGTACCCGTTGAATGATGGATTGGTGCATAGCCCAAAAATACAACTGGTTAATGATCATGCCGGTGAACAGCACAGAGAAAGGCAGAATAGCGTCTCTGGCTCCGGGTCCAATAGAGGGTTCGTCTGAAATCACATTGAATTTTTCTCTGGCATTTGACCAAAGTATCGTCCAACCCTGGAATAGATCCCCATCTCCTATATGTAACAGACCCAGCATGGGAATGGTAAGTCCTCCGACAATCAAGCCGAATCCGAATAACGTATCAGTAACAGCCACCATTTTCAGGCCGCCGTATATAGCATAAATGGCACCAATGGTTCCCGTAATAAGAACGGTTACCCAGATTCCGGTGGCTTGGTTTACACCCAATAATTCAGCAATGCCAAATAAGTGTTCAATGCTAATGGCCCCTGTGTATAGCACAATCGGCAGGAGAGTGAAAATAAATGATATTATGAGCATGATGTCAACATAGCTTCTCAATTTTGCATCAAATCTTTTTTCCAGTAATTCCGGTAGTGTCGTAAGGCCGATTTTGAGGTATTGAGGTGCAAAAAACAGGGCAGCTATCACCAGTGCAATGGCAGAAGTTACCTCCCACGTGATTACCAAAGCTCCGTTTTTATAAGCTGATCCATTCATGCCCACCAAATGCTCGGTAGAAATATTGGTCATAATGAGTGAGCCTGCTATCACTATGCCCGTGAGACTTCGTCCTCCTAAGAAGTAACCATCCTGCGTGTCGAGGTCCTCATTTCCCATCCATTTTTTTCCCAGCCAGGAAACCATGGCCATTACAAATGCAAAGCTCAGCAATGTTGTCCACATGCCATTTGGTTTTGATTGTGAACCAAGGTATAAAATTGTTTCAACATTCAACCTGCAACTATGTGCTTTTTTATATAAGTCGCCGGGTGTTTTTAGGTAAATCAGATTAAACGGATAAATCCATGAAATCATATATTTTTTCAAAAGCCATTCAAGGCCAACGATTTTCTGGTATTTTTACATAAAATTACCTGGCATTTGAGATTCCTCTTCTTACAATTTTGGATATTGGCATTGCCCTGGATTTGTTCAGGTCAATGTGATAACTTGTTGACAGAGCTCGACACGACTTTAAATGAGACCAGGTTAAAAGAATTATATAAAGTTTTATCAACCGAAAAAATATCGGATGAGGTCTGTCTGGAGGCTGTTTTTCAAAAATTCAGAAGCAGCCCGGCAAGTCAGAGATACATGGATGCAGTGCTAAAAGTCTTTTTTTCTTACAGTGGAAAATCGGATTCAAAAAACACCCTCAGTGTTGGTTTGATGGCATGGAAATACATGAAGAACCAAAAAGGGATTGACTACAAAATAGCAGGTCTTACCAATTCATTGGCTAGTGCCTATATTAATGTAGATAAGCTTGACAGTGCGCTCTATTATTCAAAAATCAGCGAAGATTATTTTTCAAAAGGAGAGGATAAGGAACATCTTTGGCGCCCCAACTTCAACAGATATAGAATTTATCTGGCACTTAAAAACTATAAGAAAGCAGATTATTATCTCAATAAAAGTTACAGCTATATCAAAGATTCACCCAATCGGATGAATAAGGGATTTGTTTTACATTCCATGTTGGTTGCATTAAAGGAAAGAGGTGATAAAAAAATCTTTGAAAAGTATTTGAAAGAGTACATTCAATTCAAAAAGCAGGGTAAAGGTCTATCTGACATGCGGCATCTGGGGATGGATGATTATTTTGAGGATAAAGATGAGGGCAAGGCCACACTTGAAAGGTTGATTCAATCGATGATAAAAGACAGTGTTGAAGCTGCCAAAGTAAGTTTCCGGGGTTTGATTCTGGGTGAAATGTATGAAAAGGATAAGGAGTTTGCCAAGGCTGAAAAGTTGTATTTGGAACTGTTGAAGCACAATTCTATTCCGCAAGAAAGGAAAAATTATTACAAACACCTGTTTGAATTGTATAAGAGCAATGGTGAAACAGAAAAAGCATTTCAGTCGATTGAAAAATATATTGCCGTTCAGGATTCGTCATTTCAGCAAATTTTTGATGGTAAGATTGCGGACTATGAAGTAAAGTATCAAACGCAGGAAAAGGAAAAAGAAATTTTAAGACAAGATCTGGAATTGCAAGAAGCTGAAAACAGGCAGCGCACCATCATTGCCATTGCCCTGTTTATAGCGTTCCTGGGAGGTGGGGCATTTTATTTTTATCGAAGAAAGTTAAAATTTCAGCGTGAAATGAAGGAAAAGGACATTATGATACAGCAGCAAAGAATTGCAGAACTGGAGCAGAAAAACAAATTGTTGGCATTGAATTCCATGATAGAGGGACAAGAATCCGAGCGTCTCAGGATTGCACAAGATTTGCACGACGGTTTGGGTGGTTTGCTGACAACGGTAAAGGCTCACTTTAATGCGATTGAGCGTGAGATTACCCATATTAAAAACATGAATGTTTATGAGAAGACCAATCAATTGATTGATGAAGCCTGTGCAGAGGTGAGGAGGATTGCACATGATATGGTGCCGCACTCACTCCAAATGAATGGTCTTGCCGGCGTATTGTCAGACATTAAACATACGGTTCAATCCAGGGGTTTGGATTGTGATGTGGAAATTCATCAACTCAATGAAAATCTGTTGGGCGATCAAAAGACCGTAATGATTTACAGGATTATACAGGAAGTTGTGAACAACGCTCTCAAACATGCAAATGCAACGCATTTGTTGATTCAATTGGTAGGTTACGAAGAGGGTCTCAACGTATTGATTGAAGATAATGGCAGAGGCTTTGATGTCAATAGTTTGATCAGTGGCAAAGGTATGGGGTTAAGGAGTATTGAATCCAGAGTAAAGTATCTGGAAGGGAGTATGAACATAGATTCCACCCCCAGCCAAGGTACTACCATCAATATAGATATTCCGTATAAAAGTATCAATACGCAGCAATGATAAATGTGGTTATTACAGATGATCACCAATTGGTGCTGGAGGGTTTAACGTTGCTGTTGGACGGCACAAAAGAAATAACCGTGCATAAGTGCTACAGGTCAGCACATTTGTTGTTGGAAGGGCTAAAAGAGCACGTTCCTGATGTTGTGTTAATGGATATCAACATGCCTGAAATGAATGGTATTGAGGCCTGCAGGGTGGTTAAAAAAGAGTACCCTACATTAAAAGTAATTGCCCTTTCCATGATCAGCGAATCGAACCTGATTAAACTGATGTTGAAGAACGGGGCTGATGGATATTTACACAAAAATGCAGGTCGCGATGAGATAGTCGAAGCAATTTGTGATGTGCATGCCGGAAAAAAATATTTAAGCCAGGAGATTTCAGATATTTTGATCGGACAGGATTTGAAAGACGATCACAAGATTTCCAACTCACCATTTCCTAAATTATCGCGGAGAGAAGAACAGATTTTGGAGCTTATTATTGATGAAAAGACTACCCAGGAAATTTCAGAGCAACTCTTTATCAGTTTTGGGACTGTGGAAACGCACAGGAGAAATATTATGATAAAATTGGGTGTGAAGAATACTGCAGGAATGGTAAGAATTGCTTTGGAGTATGGCCTGGTGAAGAGATAAATCATTTCAATAATTTATAAATAATAGAAAATAAGGGTTTAAAATATATTGTTTTGATTTAATATATAGTCCTTTTTTTTGGATTAACCATACTTTGTTTTCTATTTGACAAATGGTTGATATTCAATTAATTTGATTATATTTGTACTTTGTTCTTTTGAATATTTACAACAACCAAAACTGAAGAAATGAACCTCTTTTCTTTTTCTTTGACCAAATCAAAGTCAAGCATTAGCTTTCTATTAAATGCGCGATTACTGGTTTTAGGACTGCTTTTATCCCTTACATCCTTATCTTTACAAGCACAGGTCTTGTTTTATGAAGACTTCGATGGTGTGCCCGGTCCTACAGCCGGTGGGCCCGGTACTTATGTGTTTCCCGGTGGCTGGTCTTTGTTTAATGTCGACAACAAGACGCCCAATGCTGCTGTAAATTATGTGAATGATGCTTGGGAAAGAAGAGAAGATTTTGCCAATTCTGTTATAGATTCCGCAGCCTTCAGTACTTCATGGTACAATCCTGAAGGAGCCGGTGACGATTGGATGTGGACGCCACTGATTTCAGGAATCACAGCCAATACGGTTTTAAGTTGGAATGCGATTGCATATGATCCTATGTTTAGGGATGGATACGAAGTGCGCATTATGGTAGCCCCCAATGTACCCACGGGAGGTCCGGGCAATCTGGGCAATCAGGTAACAAATTCTACTGTGATTTTCAGTATTGCCAATGAAAATTCTACATGGACGAATCGAATCTATCCTTTGGTTGCCTACGCGGGCCAAAGTATTTACATTGGATACCGCAACAATTCAGACAACCAGTTTCTTCTGTTAATTGATGATGTAAAGGTTGAAAATTCTTTCCTGTTTGACATCGCTATGGAAGGGGTAGACAATACATCCCGTTTCACCCAGATTCCGGATATTATGGATTATCCGATTGCATTGGGGGGGACCCTCAAAAACTATGGTCTCAACACTATTAACAATCCGCAGATCCAAATCAAAGTTAAAGACGCCATGTCGGTTGAATTACAAAACAGTACAACGACGGGTGGTGTGGCAACTTTGGCTTCATTGGCAACAACGCAGAAAAGTCTTAGCCCTTATACAGCACCTGGTGCAGGCGTTTACAACGTAGAATATATTGCCAAGATGACGGAGGTAGATCAAAATGCGGCTAACGACACTCTTCGATCAACTTTCGAGATCAGCGACAGCACATTTGCCCGTGATAATGGTAATGTGGTTGGCACTTTGGGCATAGGTGCCGGAAACGGGGGGTACTTGGGGACAGAATATCCCATAACTCAAATTGCCACCCTTAACTCGGTTTCGATGTACTTTTCATTGATGGCATCACCCGCAAAATACGGTTTAACCATTTTCAAAAAACAAAATGGTATTCCTGGTCCGGTTTTATATACATCACCCATTTATACATCAGGAGGAATTGTAGATTCTTTAGTGGTCATTCCACTCACTACTGCTCTTACACTGAATCCGCTGGATACCATTGTAATATGTGCAGTGGAGGTTGATTCTACTTTGACCGTTGGCCTTACTATGGATAAGTATACACCCGAAACCAATTGGACCGATTGGCCTACCAATCCCAACGGTGGATGGGCTAATGCAGAAGATTTCGGTGCCGGTTTTGCAAGGGCACTCGTAATAAGGGCCAATTTCGCGCCTGCTGCGGCTACCGTGGTAGCGAGTCCTGAAACTCAAACCGTGTGCTCAGGTGCAACCATCAACATTGATGCTGCTGTAATGCCTGGTCCGGCAACTGTGGCCTGGTCCCGCAATGAAACCGTAAATGTTACCGGCATTCCTGCCAATGGAACCGGTGATGTCAATGGTATGCTGGTCAACAACACCAACGCAGACATTACCGTGAGATTTATATTTATCCCTACGTATAATGGTAATCCCGGTGAGCCTGACACTGCTTATGTTACGGTTAAACCTAATCCTGTTATTAACTCTGTGGTGGTTAATCAGCCTGTGTTCCCATCAACCATGGGTAGTATTGTAGTCAATGCCGCAGGCAGCGGACCTTTGGCTTACAGTCTTAACGGTGGGGCCGCACAACCATCCAATACATTTACCAATTTGAATAGCGGTTCTTATAACGTTGCCGTTTCTTATGCCAGCGCACCCGGCTGTGCTGTAGTTTATGCCAGCAACCCCGCAGTCATCAACGGAATAAATTATAGAAAAAGCAACGTCGTAGCCGGAACTTCACCGTTCCAGGATTCTATGTGGATAATAGACTTGGAAAATCTTTCAATCATCAAAAGGTTGGCACCCAGTATGTCGGGTTTTACAATCACGGGCATCAACGGTCTCGCGACTCATCCGACAACCGGTGAAAATTATGCAATTGTGAAAGTTTCCGGAATTACAGGCAGGTTGTTGACCAAAATTGATTTTTCAACCGGGGTGTGCACTTTAATTGGTAACCTTGGAGACAATTTTGCTTCTATATCATTCAGAGATGATGGTCAATTGTTTGGAGTGACCGGAAACGGAGCAATGGTACCCGAAACACTCTATCTGATCGATCACACCACAGGTGTTAAAACACTGGCGACAGCCCTGGGAAATGGAGCCGATGGTGAAGTTATCCTCCACATACCTGAGAGCAATGCATTTTACCATTGGAGTGGCAATGGTACCGTTGTTTTTGAAACGGTGGCAGATACCCCTCCTTACATTGTAACTAATATTCCTATAACAGGCACTACCTCCGGCGAGACTTTTGGTGCCCTTTACCTGGGTGGAGGAGACATCCTTATCAGCAATATTAGCAGCGAATTCGAAATTTGGGATACCACAGGAGTAATAAAGAACAATTCACTCATGAATCTTCCGGATGACTTAAGAGGACTGATTCAAAAATGTTGTAATTCTTCATTGGCTGCTGTTGGCTCCGGCATTCTTTGCGGAGATCCTGTAACTCTCCAGGTTACCGGGGGCGAAAGCAATTTCCAATGGTATTTCAATGGATCAATGATTCCAGGCGCAAATGGTTCCACCTATTCTGCGTTGTCACCGGGTTTATACAATTGCATTTACACGGATAGTTGTGGAATACGCGACAGTGTTAGTCTTGGAGTGCAGTTAATTGCAGGCAATACAGCTACAGCTGATGCAGGAGGGGACGATAGAATATGCGCTTCTCAAGCCACCTATAGTCTAAATGGTGCAGTAGGAGGGAGTGTCACAGGAGGCACTTGGTCAACATCCGGTAGTGGTACATTTAGTCCGTCTGCCAATGCATTAAATGCTACATACATCTTTAGTGCAGCAGATACAGCAGCCAACGTGGTCACACTTTATCTTACGACCGACGATCCTGCCGGAGCATGCCTTCCTGATGTGGATTCTATTGTTATTACAATTGATCCGGAATCCATCATCAATGCAGGTCCAGATCAGACGGTTTGTGCTGCTGATACATTGTTTTTGCATGCTACCCTAAGTGGAGTTGCAACCAATATGGTATGGCAATTAAATGCTGCCTTTGGTAGTTTTGTAGGACCCGATACGTCACCTGATGCCAAATTTGTACTCAACGCCAATGGTATGGCGCAGAGCAGTATCAGCTTTGGAGCCATGAGCAATGACCCAGGTAGCAATGTTTGCCAGGGAGGTGTGGATACTGTAGTATTTTTCATCAATCCCAAAGCAACTGCCAATGCAGGAGCCGATGCCAGAATATGTGCATCTCAAAAGACACTTGCGCTCAATGGAAGTTTTGGAGGAGCCGCTACCGCTGCGAGCTGGACGACTACGGGCACGGGAACGTTTGCACCCAATGCCAATACATTAAATGCTGTATACACGTTTAGTGCCGCAGATACCATGGCCAACCAGGTAGATTTGATCCTAACCACCAATGACCCAACCGGTCTGTGTGGTCCGGCTAAAGATACTCTACACGTGATTATAGATCCGGAATCCATCATCAATGCAGGTCCAGATCAGACGGTTTGTGCTTCGGATACGTTGTTTTTGCATGCTACCCTAAGTGGAGTTGCAACCAATATGGTATGGCAATTAAATGCTGCCTTTGGTAGTTTTGTAGGACCCGATACGTCACCTGATGCCAAATTTGTACTCAACGCCAACGGTATGGCGCAAAGCAGCATCAGCTTCGGTGCCATGAGCAATGACCCTGGCAGCAATGTATGTCAGGGAGGAGTAGATACTGTTGTATTTTTTATCAACCAACCTGCTACCGTTGATGCAGGAGCCAATCAGACCATTTGTTCTTCAACCCCAACCGTAAATCTTACGGGAACAATTGGGGGTACAGCCTCCACCGTTACCTGGTCAGGTGGCAGTGGTAGTTTTTCAAACCCTACATCGATCAATACAACCTATACCATTGGAGCTGCAGACATAACAGCAGGTACAGTAAAATTATTTTTAACAAGCAACGACCCAAGCGGTCCGTGTAAAGCAGCCAGAGATTCTGTGATCATTACGATTCAAAGAGCTGCTACGGTCAATGCAGGGCCTGATCAGCAATTATGCTCAAATAGTCCCGTGATCTCTTTGGCAGGTAGCATAGGAGGATCAGCATCATCATCAACCTGGATGGCGCCACCACTGGGAGGCAGTTTTAGTCCATCCAACCAGGCTGTGACTTCATATACCCCTACACTTGCTGAGATAAACAGTGGTTCCATCACTTTCACCTTGGTCACGAATGATCCTCCGGGAGTATGCCCGGCTGTGAGCGATGCAGTAACTGTATTGATTAATCCGATACCCAATGCAGTGGCAACGCCAGCTGCTCAGACTTCTTGTTCAGAGTCGGCCATTACAGCCATTGTTTTGAGTGGTAACGTTGCCGGTACCGTATATTCATGGACCCGCACCAATGCAGCGGTTACCGGAATACCAACGTCTGGCACCGGAAATATTTCAGGTACGCTTGTCAATTCAGGTCTTTTACCGGAATTGGTAACCTTTACCATAACACCCAGCTTTACCAGAAATGGATTCACCTGTACGGGCACGGCCATTACTGCAACCATTACGGTTAATCCGAAGCCTCAGGTAAATACCATCACCAATCAGTTGGTTTGCGCCAATACACAGACTGCAGCTGTAACCTTTACAGGAGCACCTCCTGCTGCATTTTTCACCTGGACCAACAATGCTCCTTCAATAGGACTGGCAGCAAGTGGCACGGGGAATATTCCGGCGTTCACAGCCGTCAATTCAACGGGTGTAGATGTGGTCGCCACCATCACGGTAACACCCAATTACACCAATGCGAATGTAACTTGTCAAGGTACACCGCGTACCTTCACCATCACTGTTTTTCCAGCTTTGGGCATCACTCCGAAACCCAACGTTGAAATATGTGAAGACGATGGTTTCCAGTTGGGTATAAATCTTATCCAACTGGGCACACCCCCCTACACTTATAACTGGGCAGGTCCAAACGGTTTTACCTCCAACCTGGCTTCTCCAACCATTGATCCATCTGTATGGAATATTCATACCGGAGCTTATCTGGTTACGGTGACCGATTCCAAAGGATGTACCGGGGTAGCTACTCAAAATGTAATTGTAAATCCAAGCCCAAGTTTCCTTATTCAACCGGTTGATATGTTTGTTTGTGAGGGCAATACTGGAACTGTGTCTTGTTTGGCTACAGTTGCCAATGGAAGTCCATTGAGCTATATCTTCCAACAGCAGGCAGGGCAAAGCTGGACTACACTTGCTACCAATGCCACCGGTAGTTTTACTGTTAATAATGCGACTCCGGCTATGAATGGCACGGTTTACAGAATATTGGCTCGTGCTGATCATAATCCAATGCCGGATTGTGAAACATCTTCCGTTTTGTTCCAACTCTTTGTACACGATGATCAGGGCCTTGGCTGCAATGACATGGTCAATTACTCCATTGATGAAAATTGTGAAGGATTGATCACCGCAGATATGATTATGGAGGGCGATTTTGTAGATCAGTTCTATGTGATTACCCTTGTAAATGCGGGGGGTCAAGCTGTACCCAATCCCATAGGTCAGAGTCACATTGGAGAAATTCTAACGGCTACCGTATTGGATATATGTACAGGAAACAGCTGCACCGGCAAAATAAGCATTGAAGATAAGCTGCCGCCCATTGTAAGATGCGACCAGCCCATGTGCGATTTGCTTTCACTAAGCGGAGAATGGGATGGCAGCGATGCCGCCTTTTCACCGGGTGCGTGCTGGGCATTTGATAGCTTTACACCCAACCCCAATGTATTGTACGATGTACTTCAGTTTACAGTTGCCGTAGGAGGGGATTATACCTTTACCATGGACGATTCACCATTGTTTGATGGCATTGCAGGGATCTTTTCCGGCAACTTTGATGCCAACGATCCATGTGCCAACCTGATTGGAGGGGATGATGATATCAATGGTATTTTTGAAACAGAACCCTCATTCACCATTAACCTAAACCCAGGCACCTATTACCTTGTAAGCAGTACGTGGACATCCGGTCAGATGGGGATTTACAATTGGACGTTCAGTGGTCCTGCCAATTTGCAGACACCATGTGATTTTACGTGTTTGGACAAAGAGGGCATCCTCAATGGGGATATAGAATTGCCACAACCTTATGTGTTCGACTGCTCAACTTATACAGTAGTGCCAAATGTGACCATTACAGGTAACGAATGTGATGGTGAGGTAATTAATATACAATACCTTGTTACAGATAAATTTGGCTATAAGGCCAGTTGCAGCCAGCACATTACCATCCAGCCATTGAGCATCGATGATGTAGTGTACCCGGTGAGTCCTGCGATACTTACCTGCAATGCAGGTACGACACCCGAGGAGATCAGCAATTATTTTGAGGATGTGTCTTATGGATATCCATATGTCATCAACTTCCTGGGAGATTCACAACCAATAGACAATAATACATGTAATATCTATGCTGCCTACCACGATGCAGTGATAGCCGCTTGTGGTACTGCCTGTCTGGGTAATAGTAAGATAGTTCGTACCTGGACATTGTTAGACTGGTGTACACTGGAAACAGCAAACTACGTACAGATCATCAAAGCGGTAGATACCAAAGCACCAACCTTCATCGTAAAAGATGTAACCGTGAGT
>WBZP01002507.1_pt1 | contig 21005 bp, 20 predicted proteins | sample 5204301 | NCBI WGS metagenome assembly WBZP01 (sample SAMN12412401, study PRJNA552823) | activated sludge metagenome | isolation source: activated sludge from nitrification reactor of wastewater treatment plant... | place: USA: Pennsylvania | collected 2017
GATGGCATATCTTCTGACATTTTTGTTCTCCTTTTTGCTTATTGTTTCTATGTTTCTTGCGGAAATAAAAAACGACACCGCAAGGTGTCTTACTTCCATTCACAAATCGGAATAATCCGTATTGTTTATGCGGTGCCGTTTTTAACGGATTACCGCAAAGGATCTGCCCGATTTGTTATAAAAGTAAGACTTTTCTATCATACCATAATTTTGACAACCACCACCGACCAGCCACGCCGTTTCTACGCTTTAGCGTAGCCGACCCGACAGACCTGACTTTTTCTCAATTAAAAAAGAAATTCGGCGGGGTAAAAATCAAAAAAGTTGTAAAAGTCAGGGCTGGCGGGGCGGGTCAGCCTTTGGCTGGCAAACGGTGGGGCTTGGCTCAGCACTTCGTGCTAAAATGGGTTCTAGCGGAGTTGTAAAACTCTACCATATAAAAGGCCCGTCAGAGACGGGGTTTTTATATGATTTCAGATCAGGATGAGAACCGTACTTTTGCCAAAGGCAAAAGAGGTTCGGTGAAGCGAACGACAGAAAAGAAAGCACCCGAAGGGTATTTTCTCTTCGAAGTGAGCGGAAGTTCGGGACGAACATTCCTACCTGGGGTACCAAACTAAGATAGTCGGCCTTGCGCTGGCCGTTTTAGTTTGGTCGTGCGCGCTAGGGGGCCTTTCTCGCATATGCTTGGGTATAAGAAATGGTAAAGATATAATTTTACTATGATACGTGGCGAGAACTGTGTGTTTTGTGATTGTGAGGGCTTTGAAGAACGTGTCATATTCTCAGACGAACTTGTGACGTCCCTTGTTTCAAAGCCGTGGTTCCGTACTGGTCATGCCCTGGCCATACCCAATCGCCATATCATAACACTTGACGCGTTACGCGAAGATGAAATGGTCGCAATTATGCAAGAAGCGGGCAGGCTGTCCCTCCTATTAGACAAAGGCTTTGGGACAGGATTTATGCAAAAATACCAACCTCTTTAGGCGGAAAACGGTATTAAGGTCAATCATCTTCACTTTCATATTTTCCCCAGAGAAGAAATTGAAGACAACCTATTCCCCACCCCAATGCCAAACTCTTTTCAAGGCTTTCGTGACCCTAAACCAGCTGAAATAAAAGAGATGGTTGACCGCCTTCGCAAGCCCGCACCTCTTCCCGGCTGCAATCCCATATAGCCACTACCTACATCCGCAAGATATTGCATTTCGTCGCGCTATAGCGAGGACAGGAAAATCCCTCTGTTATAATAGTCTACTAGAATGAAACAAAAGCAAAACGTGTTTGAAAAATTTATAGGGTGGATTGACCGCGTTCAGGCTGGTAACCGCTTTTTGGCCTTTCCCTTCGCTGTCTTGAAAAAATACGATGACGATGAGGCTAACTACCAGGCAGCTTTAATCGCTTTTTATGGCTTCATGTCACTATTCCCTATCTTGATCGTTCTGACGGCTGTCGCCCAAAGAGTCTCAGCAGAAAATTACGACCTCAAAGACCGCATACTCGATGGCGTGGCATCCTACTTCCCCGCGCTTGGCCCAAGTCTGTCCGAGAGCATACAAACCCCGAGCAAAGCTGGTTTGGCGTTGCTGATTGGGTTGCTCCTTATGGTGTACGGTGCGCGCGGAGTGGCCGACGCGGTACAGCATGCCCTGAACCACGCCTGGGGTATTGCGCGCTACAAACGCGCCGGATTTCCAAAAAACATGTTCAAAAGTTTTGGCATTCTTTTTGGTGGTGGCTTCGGCCTGTTGCTTGCCGCAATCATATCTGGAGTTGCAACTGCCAAGGGTCAGGGCTTGGGTATGCGAATCGTGCTAAGCGTCGTAAGCCTGGTGATCCTCTATGGAGTGTTTTGGGCGGTGTTTACCTACGGCGCATCAACACGACACGACACACGGACTAACCTAGACGGAGCGCTTTTCGCAACGACCGGGCTGCAAGCCCTCCAATTGCTCGGGGGCTACATACTCAACCACCAGCTCCAGACACAAACTGGGCTCAACGCACAGATTGCCGTTATTTTGGCGGTGCTCTTCTGGCTTTACCTCCAAGCGCGCGTCCTGCTGTACGCTATAGAAATTAACGTTGTACGCTACCATCGTTTACACCCTCGCGCTATACGCAACGACCACCCACTACCGGCTGACAAAAAGGCCTTCGAACTCTACAAAGAACGCGAAAAGTTTATCGAGGAATAGCCACAGGCTTGCTTGGGGTTGAATTTTACGCCCAAAAACACTATAATCACCCCTGTCCACATTGCGTTTTGTAGCTCATCAAAATCCTAATCCAAGGAGCGAAGCGACTGAATAGGATTTTGGGAGGAGCGCCGTAGCAATAAGCCGAAGCTTTTGCCATTCAGGCAAAACGAGGCATATGCGTACGGTGCGACGAGGCGGGTGTAGCTCAGTTGGTTAGAGCGTCTGATTGTGGTCCAGAAGGTCGCCGGTTCAATCCCGGTCACTCGCCCCAAATAAAAAACTCCGGTTCAACCGGAGTTTTTTATTTGCCAAGTTTGCGACCTACAAAGGAAGCATAAATGGCTGAGCAAACAGTCTCTTGGATTTCTCAACCAAAGCCTGTCGCTGCTTGTCGAAGGCAACTGCAAATGCAGTTAGAGTCGTAATGAGTGCAAGTGCAATCGGAACAAACAGGCTCGTACCAGTGTCCTGGAGTTTTGGAGTAGACTTCGTAATTGTCACACCTAGAACCTGCGGTTCTGGGTTCTTCTGGTTTACGAACGTACAGTGCACCTCAGCACCCGGCTCAACGACTACCGTAGCAGTTGCGCCACTCCTCGTTACCTCTGCGCCAGTACAGCGTATGCTACTCAATGACCAACCTGCAACATCAGCCTCGGTAATGGTGTATGTACCTGGCATAACATTATGGAAAGTCTTAGTGGCAAGAGCGGTCATTACGCCATCGTCTGTAAGGCTAAAGTTAGTTGGGGCCTCTAGGAGGTTGCTGTTTCTCGACATCAGAGCCAGCTCGCCTTCCTCTTCGTACTCGTCGTAGTCCTGCAAACTAGTAGTAAACGAGAAGGCTTGTGAGCTGTTTGGTTGTGCGTCTTTGGTAACACTCACTGAAGCCCGCTTAGTGTTTGTAAACACGCAGGTTACATGTGCGCCAGCTTCTACGCTCACCGTTACCCAGCCAGTCTCAGAGTCAAAGTCAATCAGGGCGTCGCCACAGTCAAGGTCAGTAAGATCCCAGCCTTCTGTTGGCATTTCATACAGCCCATAGTACGCACCACTTAGCTCGTAGGTAATGCTGTCTGAAAGCGTTTCGTCGGTTGGGTCATCGTCGAGCAAGAAAGTGTCCTCACCACGCTTGTATGAGAGCATGAATTCGAAGTCCTGCGCATCGTTTGGTTGCGCTTCTTTCACAATTGTTAGCTCACCGTGACGCTGGTTTGTGAACGTACAAGTTACTTTGTCGCCACGTTCTAAGGTCACATCAGAACTAGTAACCCATCCATATAGGAACTGCATTTCTTCACCCTCGCGCACACACGACATGATGCTGTCGTAGTGGTCTAGGTCAACACCTTCGCTACCAGCCTCACTTACGCTATGAGTGCCAGCAGGGAGTGTTACGAAGCCAGTGTCTTGCATGTCAGTAGCACCAGCTTTTTTCACTTCGCCGTCGATCAGTAGGTCAAAACTACCGTCGTCGTCGTTCGGGAAGATGTCTTTTACAATCTTTAGGTAGGCTAGTGGCTGGTTGCCGAAGTCTACATTGTCTTCAGTTTGGTTCGATTCGCTAATTGTCACCTCGTGACAGGCGTTCGCGGCAGGGTAAATCTGCTTCCAATCGGCTTGCTGTACCTCGCAAACGCGGTACGTGCCTGGCGCCAAGTCGCTAAACGTGTAGTTGCCACCCACGACAGTCTGTTGGCTCATCTCTCCCTTGTCGAGAACTTTGTCGCCGTCTTCGTCAATGAAGATCGTCCAGTCTGCAAGTCCGTTTTCATCTTCGTCTTGTGTGCCGTTACCGTTGTCGTCCTGCCACTTCACACCCTTGATGCTTCCGTTTTGGAAGTTCCCGAAATCGTACAGAGCGTTTGCTTCGTTGTCATCGTTGTGATCTCCGACCTGTAGGCCCATACCAATCGTAATGTTTTGGGCATCGTCAACGTTGGTTGCGCCAAAAATGTTTGTAAAGTCATCGGCAAGTGTTTCGACTACGCGGTACATCCCAGAGACAAGCCCCTCAAAGCTATAGTTTCCGTTGGCATCCGTTTGTGTAGTGCCAAAAACGCTCCAACTACCATCTTGAGCCTGTTTGTACAGGTCAATGGTAACGCCTGCGGCTAAAGCCTGATCCTGAACTGGAGAGCTATCAGCATTGACGATGAACTTGCTACCCAGCAAAGAGGCTGGGGTGTCAGAGTTGGTGATTTCACACGTAGCAGTTTCGCCCGCTCCAACAGTAATTTTTGTGCCGTTTTGGGCTCCACCAGTACACTGCCAAGCACTCGCACTATACAGTCCTGCGTCCTTGATGCTGGTCGATTCTGCAAGGTCGTATGTACCTGCTTGGAAAGTCGCGCCAGATGCTGCCCCACCCGCGCCACTGACGACAGCTATGCCGTTTTGGCTAGCGCTGAGCGTCCAGTCTGTCGCAACTGCCGTACCCCCGTATTTTATGCTCATTTTCTTAACGAGCGTTAGAACCGGTGCGGTGTCGTCATTCGTAATTGTGCAAGTGATTGACTGCCCAAGGGCTGGCGTAAAGCTTGCGCTCAGACCTTGCTTCGTACCCACAGTCGCGCCAGAACCGTCTACACAACTCCACGCACCCTCTGTGTACGCTGATAGGTCTTGTTCGCTCAGGGTGTAGGCGGTGTTCGCCAAAACAACTGGGCTAGCCGTATAGGTCGTAGTTTTACCAGAGGTTACACCGGCACCAAAGCTTAGTGCGCTACCCCCTAACTTAATCCCAAAGTCTGCGATTACTCCTGTGCCACCGTTGTCGTTCACGACGTTCTTAACAACTTTTAGGCTTGGGGCATTGTCGTCATTCGTAATGGTGCAGGTTGCGCTACCATCGGCAAGCACTACTACGTTTGCACACCCACTTTGATCTGTGGTGTAGCCACGAGTGTTTGCCTCTGGTTCTGTAAAGGTGTAGCTCGCACCAACTGGTAAGCTTGCGTACTCGTATTTACCATTGTCGCCAGTAGTTGCCACAAAGGCGTTCTTGGTTACGGCGCCATCGTTCGAAACACTAAAGCTTGATGCCTTTAGAGCACCACCGTTGTCGTTCTTTACCACCTTCAGTACTGTTACCCTGGCTGTTTTGCGAGTGTTAGTAAAGGTACATGCGACGTTATCTTTATCTGCTGCCGAAATTGTTATGGAGCGCTTCGTGGCATTTGTAAGGTCTGTAGTGCCAGTCAGTGACTTGCCGTTCTTCGTACATGCAACGGTAGTCGTGTAGTTTGCGAGGTTCGTACCAGAAGCAGCCGTTTCATTGACGACGATGCCTGTGCCGGGTGTTACGCTGACGCCGCCCGTGTCCGTGCCATTTCCGCCCGTGGCGTAGGTGTCTGCGCCAATGTTTAGGTTGAAAGTACCGGTGTCAGCACTAGGAGAAACTACCTTTTTAACCTGGATCGTTGCCGTAGGTGTCGGTGCTGTTGGAGTAATGACGCAGTCGGAAGGATCCGAAGGGCGAGATGCCGACGGGTATGAACATACGTCGCTTAGCTTAGCGGTTGCACCACCGACGTCAGCCAAGCTGACGGTGCACGCTACATACGTATCCGTGTTAGAAGATACAAACGGGTTAGCTGCCGTAGAAAGTACACAAGTTGTACCGCTGTTACTTACGGTTACCGCGTTATCACAGTTGGTGGCAGAAGAATCATCACATCTGTAAAGAAATGGACTGCCTGCAACCTGAGCGGCTGGGTTGCCTTTTATACTTACACAAACGGCGTAGTTGGCACTACCATCGGCATCTGTGTCGAACAGTGCACAGGCGTCACCAGAGTTATTACCACTCCAAGACGTGTCATCCCAAGACCAGCCTACCGTTACTTGCCCCGAAGCATCTCCGGTGTACGGGCAAAACTGCGTGAGGTCTTTCTGTCCAGGCTGGTCATCTGCACCCTGCGCGTCTTTTGTACAGGTGGCAATAATCGCCGCAGAAGCTGGCGCAACAGCAATAAACGGTGTGATCGCGCTAATGGTATATGCTGTTAAGAATAAAAGGCCAATAGACCGTTTTGCACGCGGGATCGTGCATTTTTCAGATGAGAGAATATCTTCATTTCGAAAACCTCACAGTTTACATTGATAAATATCACTTTAGAGGCTACTAAAAGCCCCTTTAACTGTTTTTGTCTTCCCACACCCACATGTTTGCTTTGACTATATTTAACTACTATTGTCTAAAAAAATTTGTAAGAATTATTACAAAAAGCATTTTCATAGCTGTTTTACTGCGTAAATTTGTTGTCTTTTACGCAACGGCCTGTAAAAGGATCCCTATGGAGGCCGGTACAAGGAGGTTATCGAGCCCTAGGGAGGCTAGATTTTCGATAGCTGTAGCCCCGAACGCCCCAAGCACAATATACTGCCAGGCGAGGCCATTGTCGGAATATTGGCTATAACAAATGAGAATAGCAAGCGATATCACAAGAAAAGTGAGTGTTCCGACCACGCTTTTCGTTCTGCCAAGGACCTTGTAGGCGTTGCTCTTACCAAATCTTGTGCCCAAAATGGCAGCAAAACCGTCTGCTAGTGACATCTGGAGAATGGCCGCGGCGTAAATACCCTTCGAGTTGGTTAGCACCGCAAGAAAACCCACACTAAGCGCAAAAAGCACCTCGCCATATGTAGGACGCTGGTAGGTGCTCACAGCACGGAACAGACCAAGGCGAAACGCCAAAATGACTCCAGCAAAAAAGGCCAGGCTGAGTATAATCACCTCTGTCCAGCCCACAAGATACGGCCAAAAGGCCACAAACGTTCCAACGCTTATGTGCACAAACTTACGCCCAACCTCACCGCGAAGCCAACTCTTGCGCCAACCGACCTCACTCGCGACCAGCACGCAAAAAACGACTACACAGATATAAAACATGCCAAGCCAATTCATCACCACTTATTGTACGCCTGTTTTCATGACTTACTGCAAAAAGATTGCTGGCTACATTATCGCTGGCTGAAATGCACACATCCAATAGCCGTGCCTACTCTTATCTGGCTTTTCGATTTCCTCCCGCCATACACCGTCAGTTTGTTGTCCTAGTCCAAATAAAAAAGCCTTAATTCTATGCTGAATTAAGGCCCTTATACTTGGTTGGGGAGACAGGATTATCGCTTCGCTTTTTCGCTACGAAAGGGACGCGAGCAAGCTCCCGTTTCCTTTCTTCGCTACACGACCCTTGCGACCTACGATATTTTTCTTCGAAAAATTTCTGGTCGCAGGCACAAATCCAATCTCAAACAATAAAAATGAGCCTGAAAACAGGCTCATTTTTATTGGTCGGGGAGACAGGATTTGAACCTGCGACCCTTCGGTCCCAAACCGAATGCGCTACCGGGCTGCGCTACTCCCCGTTGGTTACTCGATGATTTTAACAGATGAAAACACAAATTCATAGTGCGGAAGCATTTTTACTCTCTGTTTGGGATTTGGGTAGATCTCATCGATTACGGCCACGAGCTTCTTTTCTAGGATTTCATATATTTCTTTATCTGCGAAACGAATTTTACACGTACCCCGTGTCTTCCCTATCTTTTTGCCTTTAGGTCGAACGATGGTTTTATTAAACTGCGATAATGGCACGCCAGATATATCCGACCAGTATTTCTCAAGTTTACTTCGTTCATCCCCTTCATGTATTTGAACTTGAATACGAAGCTTGTTATTTGAAACACCTATAACTTCTCTGAGATAGTCTGCAAACATCTTTATTACTATTGGATTGGTGTTTGTAAGCTCAACCGGGAACGATCTTGTATGCTTCCAGCGTTTATCCAGTCTAGATTTTGTTCCCTCGGCCCACCACAAGATCGTTCCAACCAATTCCAAAGCTTTCTCCCTCTCCATAATTTTATTATATCACGCGTTCAGAAACGCGTGCTACTCACCAAACTTTTCGAATAAACTCTGTGGAAGTGGCACGGCCGGTGGTTTCATCGACCTCTACTAGTAGGGCGTTGAACTGGGTTGCTCCTTCGGTTTCGAGTTCGTTTTTGGTCTGTAGGCCATCACGCCAGCGGGGGATGATAGCTTCTGTTTTTACGCCAAGGCTGGAGTTCAGTGCGCCACACATGCCAACGTCTGTCATATGCGCTGTGCCTTTCGGTAGTACGCGGGCATCGGCTGTAGGAGTGTGCCAGTGGTCGCCAACAGCTACGCTTACACGTCCGTCCACGTAGAACCCAAACACCACTTTTTCGCTACTGAAATCACCATGTAGGTTCACAACTGAGGCCACATACTCGTCGCGGGGCACCTTCGCTAAAATCTCGTCAATTTTCTTGAGGGGATTTTCGGTTGGCGTCTCAGCATGCTTACCCACAATACTCCCCAGCAAGCTCACGACAAGCACCTTGCCCTTTGCCGTTCCGACAAGCTTATAGCCCGGCCCAGGGCAATGCTCCATATTGGCCGGCCCAATCACAGGCTTCTGTTCATCTTCCAAAAGTTCATATAGTTCTGCACGCTGAGGTGTGTGGTTGCCACCAGTAAAAGCATCTACCCCGGCCTCCTGCAAACGCTCGTAGTCTTCGACACTCAAACCCTTGCCTTCACTCACATTTTCGGCCTGAGCCACTACAAAGTCTATACCCTTCTCCTGACGCAAAGCTGGTAGGGTAGTCTCAACCACCCTTATACCCATCTCTGCCATAACGTCACCAAGATACATAATCTTCATGGGGGAGCTCCAGATAAGCAATGATCGTGTTGTATTTATCAAGTCCTGAGGTTCCCTGAGGTTCGCAGGGACGCTTAAAGTCGGGCATATCTTCTTTTATTGTTTGTGTGATGTACTGCAAATAGTGCCGCCTTAATGATGTCTCGGTTGTGTGCAAAATGCCGTCGATAGCACTAACAATGCCTAGAATTATTTCCTCTCCAGCTTCATGAAACTCAGTACAATATTGTCTTCCGTCTTGAAGGTCGACATACCTACGTTCTCCGTTCACTTGCGCGCCATCAATACGTCTATCGAACTCTCCGCCGGTATATGGTGCTACTTCTCCCCACTCGCTCACGAATAGTTGTCGAGTTGTGTCTGCATATACAAACGCGCAGTCGTCCGTCCCAGCCCGCAATACGCTTATTCCTGCCGGAAACCCATTTGGAAACGCGTCTCTAAAACGATCAATCTCACCTATCATACCTCATACTCCCAGCCCGGTTGCCAGGCGCCGGTTTTACGCCAGTCTTCGTCAATAGCTTGCTTCCAGGTCTTGCCGCCCAGAAGAACATCCAGCGCTAACTGAGGGGCCTGATGGGCGACTATGGCTATGTGTTTACCCTCGTACTTTTCGCGCACGTCTTCCAAGAAACTCGCTATGCGCCTTTCGACATCTCGATAGCTTTCTCCATTTGGAAACGGCGTGTCAACAAAGTCAGTCATGGAGTCTTTAAAGCTGTGGGAGCCGCCATTCATATCGCCATAATCGCACTCACACAAACGAACATCCTGCCGTGCTACACCTGACCCAAACCATATATCTGCCGTCAGTACTGCACGATGCAGATCCGAACAAAAAACTACGTCAAACTGTCGAGAGCCTATGTCGTCCTTTAACGCCTCCGCACGGCGCACACCTTCTTCCGACAGCTCGCCAGGCAACGTGCCAGTGGCAACGCCAGACTCGTTATCTGTCGTAATGCTATGCACAAAATACGTTATCTTAACTGTCATGGTTTATTTCTTCCTCTCGAAGCGGTCTTTGTCGCGGACGAGAAGTTTGTCTATGGCTCTTTGTAGACCAGCGTCTAGGTCGACGCCTTCTCTGTTGGCTAGGAGGATTACGGTCCAGAGCACGTCAGCCAGCTCATCTTCGAGGTCGTCATCTTTCTCGGTTGGCTTCTTGGGTTTGTCACCGTATTTGTGATTAAGAATACGGGCAACCTCACCAGTTTCTTCAGTCAAACGAGCCAGAATAGACAGCGGGGACCAATACGGCTTCTCATAACCCTGCAGAATGTCGTCTATCTGTTTCTGGATGTCCTTAAGCGTAGATGACATGTCAGTCCTCCGACTATTTAGCGAATTCGATAGCACGAGTTTCGCGAATGACATTCACCTTGATAGTACCTGGGTAGTTCATGCTACTTTCGATCTTGGTCGCGATGTCACGAGCGACACGAATGGCACTCAGGTCATCGACCTGTTCAGGCCGAACAAAGACACGAACTTCACGACCAGCGCTAATGGCGTATGATTTCTCGATACCCTTAAAGCTATTGGCAATGTTTTCGAGCTCTTTCATGCGTTCTGCAAAGTTCTCGGCCGAGATATTGCGAGCACCTGGGCGAGCAGCCGAAATGGCGTCGCAAACGCGCACAATTACCGCTTCGAGGCTGGTTGCCTCCATGTCGTCATGGTGCTGTTCGGCGGCCAGCGCAACTTCTTCTGGAGCACCGTACTTGCGAAGCATTTCACCTGAGATGTGGTGGTGCTTACCTTCCATCTTGTGCGTTAGGGCTTTGCCAAGATCGTGCATAAGTGTCGCGTACTTGGTCGTCTTAACGTCGGCACCCAGCTCTTCGGCGAGCATGCCTGCCATGTGCGCCATTTCGGTCGAGTGCTTTAGTACATTTTGACCGTAGCTGGTACGGTACTTTAGCTCACCGAGCATGTGCAATAGCTCTTTTGGAACACCAATGACGCCAACTTCTCGGGCAGCGTCCTCACCGGCGCGTACGACGTCTTTTTCGACGTTCTTCTGGGCCTTTTCGACTACTTCTTCGATGCGCCCTGGGTGTACACGGCCGTCTTTCAAGAGTAGTTCAAGCGCCTGGCGCGCAACTTCGCGACGTACGGGGTCAAAGCTACTGAGCACGATGTAGCCAGGCGTGTCGTCTACCATGATGTCGACGCCCGTGGCACGCTGCAGTGCCTGAATGTTGCGCCCTTCCTTACCGATAATTCGGCCTTTCATTTCCTCGTCTTCGAGCTTGACGCTCGTTAGGGTGCGTTCGGCGGTCACTTCACTTGCCATGCGTTCCATAGCGGTTGCAATCAGTACGCCAGCTGCCTCTTCGGCGTTATCCTGGGCTTCCTTTTGCAACTTGGCCACCAGGCCCGTCAAGTCATTACGGATGTCGCGCTCGGTCATCTGCATGAGTTTCTCGGCGGCATCGGCCTTGGTAAGCTTGGCGATTTTCTCGAGCTTTTCCTGTTGCTTGACGCGAATGTCGCGGATCTCGTTCTTGAGCGCTTCAACCTCGTCTTCACCAGCGCGAAGCTTCTCGTTGCGTTTGTCAATCTCGTCTAGCTTGCGATCGAGTGAACTTTCTCGGTCAACTAAGCGGTTTTCTAAATCTTTTAGTTCGTTTCGTCGCTTTTGCTCTTCTTTGCGCATGTCGTCCATGACTTTGCGTGCTTCTTCGCGAGCCTCGTCAGCGACCTTGGCCGCCTCTTTCTTGGCTTTTGCCAGTTCCTTTTCGGCCTTGTCTTCTGCCGCTGCACCTTTACGTTTCTGTACAACGGTGTTGGCACCAAAACCAAGCCCTACACCAACTAGCGCAAACACTATGGATATAAGTTCCATCTCTACCTCCCTGTTCGAGGGGGTTCAGTCGCAGCGATCGCTATCACTTCTCTAGCTGCCTCAAAAACCACCTACATATCAAATAATAATCAGTTGGATGACCTCACAAATAGTCAGCCTGTCACTAACTATACGCGCCCGAACACCACAGCGCAATCCTAGAAAGTTACTGCTGTTGGCCCGCCACGTCTTGTATTTGCGAACTGGTGGCTCGTGACTCGGCAGTTTTCTGGAATTCCTCCACATTTTTTACAAGCCTGGGCAACAAAGTTAACGTCAGCACCAAGCCTACCGCAGCGATGACCATAGCAGCAATCGCTAGACCCTGCTTGTGAGTCTTCCGCACCGCGAATAACCCTAGCACTATAGCAACGACATCTAGAAGGAGTCCAATAAGTATCAGTCCTGTCATAAAGCCCAGTATGGCTACTACAAGCGCCACTATGGCCAACACATTCTTGCCTTCGGTAACTGGCGGAGTCGGCATCTGCGCTTGAGCGGCTACGGGGCTACCCGTTTCCTGCACAGGTTGTGGCGTCTGCGGACCCGCCTGCGCAACTTCGGGCCCAGCCTCTGGCGCGGGTGCTGTGGGCTGCCCGGCAATCTTCACTCCACAATTTCCGCAAAATGCGGCCCCTTGCTCTAACGGTTCCCGACAATTCCCACACTGCATGTCCTACTCCTTTTCGCTATTTTTTCTAGTTAAGCACGTTTGCCACACCTGGCACAATACAAATATAGGTGAGGGTTGGCACGCCCACACTTTCGGCAGAATTTATTGGTCCCAATTGCGCTTAGCCCCCAGAACTCATCTTGCTTTTTTGCGGTCGAAGCATACAGAAACAAAGCGCCAGATATGCTTGCGGTGGTCAAAACCGAACCAAAGACCAAAAGTGCCTCTTGAGAAAGTAGCCCAAAGTCATAAAAAGCGTGCACCAATATCATAGCCACAAGCGCCAGGGCTGGCCCTCGGAGTGAACGTCGCTCGACTTTCGCACGTGCGAGGTAATACCCAATAAATGCTGTTGTTGCAGCATGAAAGATCGGTGTCAAGATCAGCCTCCCAACGCCAGTCGCCGTTCCTTCCTGGACGGTGTATAGGATGTTTTCGGGTACGCCAAAGCCCAGACCTGCAACCGCAAAATACAAAACACCGTCGGTGTGTTCGTTGAAGTACCCTTTTTTGTAGATAAAGATTGCCAAAGGCAAAAACTTGGCACATTCCTCAATTAGCCCAATCCATAGTGCCTGTTGCGCCAACCAACCCATAGGCATACCCTCGACATCCAAAAAATCCCGTATGCCTATAAATGACTCAAAGAACATTGCAATTGGAATGGCCAACAAGCCGAAGCCAAGAGCCGCCCACAGCATCGAACGCGGTTCTTTAGAACCTCGATCTTTCGAAAGTAGGTATAGTAACAGAAGAACACCAGCCGCAATAAACAGCTGAATAAGCACAAACATAAGCGTAGTATACTTCGAACGCTATTTGGTCGCCAAGAGCTAGCTCACTATTTTTTCTGCGCTGTTATATGCACTGGCGCACCATATTCCGGCACTACGACACCATCGTTTTTACCAGCTTGTAGTTGCGTCACACCGTCAACCTGCCAAGTTTCTCCCCTTGCAGCCACTACCGGCACACTCAGACCCTCGGCCAGAGCATTGCCAACCGTAATACCTATGCGAAGGCCAGTGAACGAACCGGGACCCGCAAAGCAAACCACGCCAGTAATATCCCTGATGCTTACGTTTCTGCGCTCCAGCAATTCTTTGAGTGTGGTGTGAATGGTTTCAGCTAGCTGGCGATGCGCCTGCCAGTTTATGTACTCGAGTCGCTCACCACCGTCATATAAACCGAGCTCTGCTTCGGGTTTGTCAGTTCGAATCGTAACGATCTTCATACGGCTACCCCTTCCAATACGTAAGCCATTTCTGCTGGGGTGATCACAATAACTTCTCTCGGCTCATCGCCATTTGCAGTTTCGGCACCTTCTGCAACACGGCAAAACTCTACGCGCAACCTTTTTTCGGGCAGTACCCCCTGGACAATATCCGACCACTCAATCACAACTACATTTGTTGGTTCGCTCATCGCTTCGGCCAACTCTATGCTCATAATCCCCGGGTCTTCTAGTCGGTAAAAATCGTAGTGCACTATAGTAAACTTCGGCGTATCGTACTCTTTGCTCACGGTAAATGTCGGACTGGCCACGCGATCGACACTACCCGCACCACGAGCCAAGCCACGCGTAAAGGTCGTTTTACCACCGCCAACATCGCTTGTCAGTTCGATTACCTCGCCACCACGAAGGTTGGCGCCGATTTTCTCAGCCAGGTTTTCAGTTTCGGCGGAACTTTGCGAAGAAATTCGCCACGTCTTTACGGTACTCATATGTTACATATGCTAGCGCAGCTACCACAACTGCCGCAAGTACACCCGTGTGGAGGCTGGCAGATTTTTGGGCGGCACTCGGCACAGAAGCTACCGTTTTAGCGCTGGAAGATTTGGTCTTTTTAGCCTTTTTGGGCTTCGTGGTCTTGGCTTTCTTGGGCTTGCTCGCAGAGGCCTTTTTGGTTGAAACGCCCTTCACTTTTGCACTTTTGGCCGTCTTACTTTGCACTAGGGCGAGCAAGGGCGACACTGGCTTCGTAATAGCGTTCGTCAACTTTGGCGTCGGCGTGTCGGTCCACTGCCAGGTACCATCGCTAGCCAGCGCCCAAGCCTGGGCCTCCTTGGCTGCGTCATAGACATCGGTTTCGTTGACGATTTGTTTCGCCGGATTGAGCAGACGGGCTCGACCACCCGAGTTGCTCAGCGCCAGTTTGGTGTCAGCGTAGGTGAAGACGGTGTACGCTTCTGCGGGCAAAAGTGTGTCGGACGTAATTACAAAACTGTGAACTGCCGTTGTGCCAGTCTGAAGCTCATAACCCTTTAGGTTAAATGGCTCGTCATTTGGATTGTATATCTCGATAAACTCGTCGCTCTCATCGCTACTCGGGTTAGGGAGTAGTTCGGTGATGAACGGCATGGCTAGCCCCTCATTGGTCGGGGCTGGTACTTCTGGCTCTGGAGTGGGAGTATCGCCTGGGTCAGTCGGGTTGTTATCTGTACCACCATCAGTATCTGGAGGTGTGTCGGGTTCGACTACTGGCGCCGTCCAAGTTGCTTTGGGGCTCATGGTGCCCGAAACCCACGACTCTAACTGGTTCTCGTCATCTACATACCGATCTTCGGTGTTCGTCCTTCTCTGGAGTGACTCGTTAGTAGCTGGTGGAACATACGCCCATTCACTTGACGGCGTCAAAACACCTTCTCCCGCCCATACCAACCTATCGTGTACGACCGTTTTGGTACTCGTAGCTGTAGCCGGCTGTACCGACACCAACTGAAGCGCACCGCCGTCACTAGCCAAGCCAGACGAAAATGACATATCGTTTTCGATACTACCCGGCAAATAGCCCGTAGCAGAAAGCACGAAATAGCTATGTGCTGGTACGACGCCACTCAAAACAATTGTTTTAGTAGGCGTGTTGTTTACGCCAGCGGGCACATTCCAGCCATCGGCCAAGGTCATGCCCTGAAGCATGCTAGCGAGTTTGGTTTTTGCAAAATACTGAAGTTTCCATTGTGTTTTGCCACCATTGGCGAGGTCAGAGAAATCAATGTCTTGGTCGGAGTTGTTGTATAGCTCTATAAACTCTTCACCGGCGGCCGTTGACGTGCCCGTTTGTAGCTCAGTCATGAAGACATCTGGCTGAACTGCAAATTCGTAGGTGTTGGTAACCGTCACGGCATATAGTGGTGTCACCAAAGCACCCAAAAACCCTCCGAGCACCAGCCACAGACCCACCCGCACACAAAACTTGCGGACTTTCATACCGAAAATGTACGCCCACCAGTAAGCGCAGCGCAAGCACTAGCAAAACACTTCTACAAAACCACAACGCTATTTGCCCGCCCTCGGCAACAACCGTAACCACTTCGGCCTGGTATACTATGCATATATGTTGTGTTTGAGCGAGAGGCTACTAGGTCGTCCTGTTATGAGCCTGCGAACCGGCCAGCAGGTTGCAGTGACGACGCGCGCCATCATAAACCCCGACAATCTAAAAATTGAGGGCTTTTACTGTACTGACCGCTTCGACAAATCCACACTCGTTCTGTTGTATCAAGACATCCGAGATGTTTTGGCGCAAGGCATAGTGATCGACGATCACGATGTATTAGCCGAACCAGATGACCTCGTACGACTGAAGAAAATCATGGACATCGACTATAAGGTACTGGGTAAACGAGTCGTCACCACTTCTGGTAAGCACCTTGGCAAAGTCTCCGACTACGCCGTCGAGGTAGAGACAATGTACATGCAAAAACTCTACGTGGCCCGAAGCATTTTGAAAGATTTTGCCGGAGGAGGCCTGGGTATTGCCCGCGACCAAGTGCAGGAAATCACCGACACCAAAATCATCGTGACCGACCCTCTCGAAGGTGGCGCGCTCAAAGCCGGCGCCCCCGCCTAGAGCCACCATACTATGCGTGCTGCGAGCCTAAGACGGACTTGATGTCGTCGTAGTTGAAACCTTGGCGAGCAAGGTAGGCAATGAGTTTTTGGTCATCTTGGTAGCGGGTTTGTTTGCGCTTACGGTCTACAAGCTCCTTCAGTACTGCTCGCTCATCGGTTTCGTCTTCGGCAAGCACCCTGCGAATAATATCGTCAGCAATATGCTTCTGGCGCAGTTCAAGCTTGAGCTTCTTTGTGCTGGTAGCCTTCAATAACCGACGATTTTCAACCCAACGCTTCGCAAACTCTTCATCGTCCACAAAATGCAGTTCACGAAGACGACCCAAAAGCTGTGTCACTAGCTCTGGCGCGTACTGTTTACGCCGGAAGTAGTCGCGTAGCTCACCTTCGCTCCGCATGCGCCTTGCAACGTACGCCAACGTGAGGTTCAATGCCTTGTCATCCTGGGATGCCTTTTTCCACCCTGTTAGCTCATCCTGGGATAGTTCCTGGCCCTGCACCAACCCGGCATGTAGCAATGCATCTGCACTCAGGCTGAAGGCATATTTGCCATCCACGAACACGCTGTACCGCCCCGCCCGTTTAACCTGTTGTTGTATGGCCGTTATGATCACTACGACACCCCCTTTTCCATACGTAAATTCTGTTAGTTGCAACGACTCTGTCGCTATTCCGGCCCCATAACTATGCTGACTGATACCACGCACGACATGGCTTTATAGGTACCTTGCCCCCTATTACCATCCAGCTGCTATCCGTTTCATGCAAAAGAATACTTTTCTCCATTAATCCGTTTTGGCGTTTTCAGAGCCTAGTATTAAATCCAGTTTCACCTCAGTCAGCCCCAAGACCAAACCTGTGATGTAATTTCGCCCAAACTTATCTACAGTATCTCTAGTAGTCAATATGTCACCTTCTGACGCCTGAAAATCTAAGCTAAACCATTCTTCACGGCACTCACTCCATCTTTGACTTATGAAGTTCTCCCAGTCATTTGCACTACCAATTCTGCCATTTAACCTCAGGACCGACAATGCTTAAGCAGTCTTAATATTCACAATAGAGCCATCATCAGACAGTCTAGCAACGGGGTACGCTAGCCCAACCCAAGCTTGACGCATATGCTCAGGAGCAGGTCCTTCTGGCTGGACAGAAATGTCAAACCATCCTTTTGGCAGAAACACTCCTAATCTTTCCGTGTAATCAAATTCTATCATCGCATTACTCTTTGTTGGCGGCTTCGCGGACTTTCTTGGCAACCTCTTCTTGGACTTTGGGGTTTTCTTCTAGGTACGTCTTGGCAGCTTCGCGACCTTGGCCGATTTTGTCACCACCGTAACTAAACCAAGCACCAGCTTTTTCTACAATGCTGTGCTGGGTGGCGAGGTCAAGGATGTCGCCCGATTTGCTAATGCCTTGGTTGTACATAATGTCGAACTCGGCTTCGCGGAAGGGCGGGGCGATCTTGTTTTTGACCACCTTTACGCGAGCTCGGTTGCCGATAACGCTATCACCAGCCTTGATCTGCGATATGCGACGAATGTCCATGCGCACACTGGCATAGAACTTCAACGCGTTACCACCGGTAGTGGTCTCGGGGTTACCAAACATCACACCAATCTTCATACGAATTTGGTTGATAAAGATGACGGTGGTCTTACTCCGGTTGATTACACCGGTCAGCTTGCGCAGGGCTTGGCTCATTAGTCGCGCCTGCAGACCCATGTGGCTATCGCCCATGTCACCTTCGATTTCGGCACGAGGCACCAGGGCCGCTACCGAGTCTACTACGACGAGATCGACAGCGTTGCTACGCACCAGTGTCTCGACAATTTCCAGGGCTTGTTCGCCGTTGTCTGGCTGGCTAAGTAGGAGGTTTTCGACATCAACGCCAATGCGCTTAGCGTAAGCAGGGTCGAGCGCGTGTTCGGCGTCGATGAAGGCAGCCGTGCCACCTTGTCTCTGAACCTCAGCAATGGCGTGAAGGGTTAGAGTAGTCTTGCCTGAGCTTTCTGGGCCGTAAATCTCAACAATTCGACCTTTTGGTATACCGCCACCCAAGGCCAGGTCAAGACTAACACTTCCAGTTGGCGTTGTTTCTACGTCTACTTCGTGAGCTTCGCCTAGCTTCATAATAGAGCCTTTGCCAAACTGTTTTTCGATAGTCTCGAGCGCTAGACCAAGGGCCTTTGCCTTGCCTTCGCCCTCTGCCTTTGGCTCTTTAGTGTTGTCTACTTTGTCGCTTGCTTTGGCCATATTTTTGACCCGTCCTTTCGTCTACGGCTGACTCGGCGCCAACCTGAACCTAAATAATGTTGTACCGCTACACTACGCCCAAAAATTGCCTTTTGCAAACACAAATCCATTTTGGGAGGACAGTCCTCCCAAAAGATTTTTTACCCGGCTAATTCGTGTTTCAGAATGTCGTTCATCTTCTTAGTTTCTTCGTAATCTGCCAAAAAATTCAGGTACTCATTCGGGCCCGAGAACATGTCAATTATTTTTTTTGGCGACAACCATTCTACCGTGTCTCGTTGCAAATAATACGGCAAGCTCGAGTAGGCATACTCTCGCCAATCTCTAGGATTTAGGTGAATATACCGCGTAATGTGCTCCAGATAGCTTTCGTCAGAAATGATAGATGAGCGGTATCTTGACTCGTATAGTTGCCCGCTCCTTTGGTGGCGGGCGTTGAAATACCGACTGTAGCTCGTCATGATGCTTTTCATGAGGTTAGCCAGAACCGTCTGCTGATGCTGGTACACCAAGAAGTGGAAATGGTTGGGCATGAGGCAGTACGCAAGCAGGTCGACTTTGTTGAAAAAGTTTGGGTACATTACACCGAATTTGTCTTTGTGCTCTTCAGGGGATAGGTACCGTTCCAGGAGGTTTAGGAAAAAAATGTAGTCGTTTTCATCCAGAAATATTTTTTGTTTACCGTTGCCACGAGCGTAGACGTGATAGAACGACTGTGCAGATTCGTAGCGAATAGTGTTTCTCCTTGGCATAAATACACTATACAACAAAAATAGACATTGGGAGGACTGTCCTCACAAAATTACAACAGTGAGGGTTTGGGGTGTTGTGGTTATGGTTTTTAGGGTATAATTCACCCTATATGCGCGTCTCAGATAACTTGGTGGAGAAGTTGCTGACTGCAACCGGAAATTTTAGCTACGATCAGCTAAAGAGCCTTCGTGAGCAAGAAAAAAGCGAAAACCGGCCACTCCAAGACATCGTGATTGCAAACAACGTCCTGAGCGAAAAGGACCTTACCAAGCTATACGCCAAAGAGATTGACGTGCCCTACGTGGAAGTGGCGCCAAAAGGGCTAGCCAGGGATGTGCTCGAACTCATACCGGAACGTACCGCCAAACTTTCCCGCGCCGTGGCTTTCGACGTTGACCACGACGGCATAATTCTAGTCGCCATGGAGGACCCAGACGATGTCCCAGCCATTGGGTATCTGCAAAAACAGCTCGGCAAGGCAATTCGCGTGCACATCGCCACGGCCAGCAACATTCAGTCACTTCTTGACCTCTACGAAGGCGAGAGCGTCAGCGTCAGCAGCCAAATTGAGCAAGTTGTGGCCATCCAGGAAAAGAATGAGGATGAAACCGTCGATAAGGCCGAAGTGGCCGAAGATTCACCAATCGCTCAGACCGTAAACCTGATCATTGACTACGGCGTAAAGCACAGCGCCAGCGATATTCACATTGAACCGCGAGAGAACTTTGTGCTTATTCGGTACCGTGTCGACGGCATTTTGCACGAGGTGAACAAGTTGCCACGCAAAGTGCTCGGAGCACTCGTGTCACGCATAAAAATTCTGGCCAACCTCAAGATCGACGAGCACCGAGCCCCGCAAGATGGTCGGTTTAAAATCTCCGTTAATGGCCACGTCTACGCCTTGCGTGTTTCAACCCTGCCAATTATCGACGGCGAGAAGGTGGTTATGCGTATTTTGGACGAGTCCAGTCGGCCAGCAACGCTCGAAGACCTCGGCTACTGGGGCCAATCTCTCGAAGCAGTACAGCGTGCGATCGTACAACCGCACGGGCTCATCCTGGTAACCGGGCCAACTGGCTCAGGAAAGTCGACCAGCCTCTTTAGCGTACTAAGCATGCTCAACACCCCAGGGGTCAATATTAGTACCGTCGAAGACCCGATTGAATACCACGTTGTCGGTGCCAACCAGACCCAGGTCAATCCCGTAGCGGGCATGACCTTCGCGAGTGGCCTGCGTGCCCTGCTCCGCCAAGACCCAAACATCATTATGGTGGGCGAAATTCGTGATGGCGAAACTGCTGATCTGGGCGTGCAGGCCGCCTTGACCGGCCACCTTGTGTTCAGTACCTTGCACACCAACAACGCGGCCACTTGTTTGCCTCGTTTGCTCGATATGAATATCGAACCTTTCCTAATAGCAAGCACCGTGCGAATTGTGATTGGCCAGCGGTTGGTACGTCGGCTCTGCCCAGACTGTCGCCAAACATACACCCCCGACAACCAAGAGCTTCAGCACCTGGCGAAGATATTTGGGATTGGCCCACGTATTTCCATAGAAAAACTCAACGGCCTCGAGAAACTAGCGCTCCAAGGCGGTGTCGGAGCTTCTAACCCCAGCACCGTGAACACCGCTGACCTACGCGTGCTATCTTCGACCGAAACGACCATTGCTCACCTGTGGCGAGCAAGTGACGAGGGATGCGACACC
>WBZP01002508.1_pt1 | contig 20998 bp, 27 predicted proteins | sample 5204301 | NCBI WGS metagenome assembly WBZP01 (sample SAMN12412401, study PRJNA552823) | activated sludge metagenome | isolation source: activated sludge from nitrification reactor of wastewater treatment plant... | place: USA: Pennsylvania | collected 2017
GCGAATGCGTTCGGGAATGCAGTCGTGGAGGTCAACGGAGGTGCAAATGCCCCAGGCTTTGCCGGGTCCGACGGAGTCCGGATGGACTGCGGAGTCAGCAACCCTGGTGGAAGATGATGAGATGTCGTCTGAAGTGGCACCCTCGGCGTTGTGCATATGCGATACGACCTTTCTGTTGGGAATGGTGGGAGTGGGAATACATATTTGCAATATACTGAACGTTTGAAACCCTGTAAATATTTATCTCCGAAATTTCTCCGCTTTCGCGCACATTGACAAACTCGCGACCCCTTAGCGAGAATGCCGACCATGGCTGACACATCCGCATCGCAATCCAAGACCTCTCCGACGACCACTGACTTACCCGACCGGCTCTGCACCTGGTGCAAGGTGGCCATGACCAAACGTCTGGTTGCCGGCGGCCAGTTCGTCCACTACACCTGCCCCAAGTGCGTCTTTCAACATACGACCAAGCGGGCGGCCCAGACTGCCTAGACCTCTTGCCTTTGAAAGCTAGAAACCGCGCAGGCCGATCAAAGAGGTCGCGAACAAGGCCGCAGCGAGCGAACGACTGAGGCGTACTGTTCTGGTACGTCGAAGGAGTGAGCGACGCGAGAACGCCGTTGGCGGCCTCTTTCATCGGCCGTCACTCGTCGTAGTACTTTTCGCGATAAATCGGGCACAACCCCTTGGCATTGATCAGGGCCGTCACATCCTTGATCATCCCACTTCCCCCGCACAGATAGACCGCAAGATTGCTGACTGACGATACCCGCTCCTCGACCAGCGCGGTCACACGCCCGCTTGCACCCTTCCACCCCTGGTCAGGTCGGGACAGCGTGGTCATAGAAGAAAGATTTGGATGGGCCGCGGCCAGCGCCGCCCATTCATCCTGCCAATACAGATCCCGCTGGCTGCGTAGTCCCCAAAACAGAGTGACTGGCCGGTGTGGCTCTCGCTGCAATTGCGCCAGAATCATGCTCCGGATCGGCGCGATGCCGGTTCCCGTCGCCACAAACAAGAGCGCTCTCGCCCCATCGTCCCGAAGATAGAACGCGCCCGCCGGCCCCTTGAATGAGGTTCGCGATCCCTCCCGTAAACTGAAGAGATACTCTGAACCAGGCCCACCCTGAACAAGATTGAGAACCAGGAGAATACGATCTCGCTGCTCCGGCGGCGACGCGATGGAGTAGGGCCTGGTCACGGAACGAGGCTGCCCTTCCTTCGGCACCTCGAACGACACGAACTGCCCGGGCTTAAACGTGATGCTGCCTGGTTCGAGCAAGCGTAGCTCAATGGCCCGCACGTCGTGCGTCAGGTCCTGAATGCGACTCACCTCGGCTGTGAACGTATTCACAGCAGCCAACCCGCGGAAATGTGACTGTGGTGGAAGATCCGACTAGCCTCGCCCGGAGGGCAGCAGCAGGTGCGTCTCATAACTCATGATACCAAGAAATGCGGCGAGGCCGAGGTAGTACAGGCCATAACTGACCCTGGTGGCGAGCGGAACGTCATAGTAGCGTTCTGGCAAGCCGTGGGGACCACCACGGAAGGTGGACATGAGCTGCGGGATCGCCATGAAAGCAATCAGCAGCAGCATGGGACTCTGGTTCATCACGAACAGGCCGATCAGGATCGGCATGCCCAACCACCAGACCTTCGGCGAAATAATGGCCGTGATGCGTCCACCATCCAAGGGAGAAATGGGGATGAGGTTGAACAGGTTGATCATGAACCCGGCGTAAGCCAGGGCCAGTAGCAATTGGCTCTGGGTATATTCCGCTGCATAGTAGCAGCCCATGGCAGCCACAGTACCCGCCACCGGCCCGGCGATACCCACATAGGCCTCGGTTTCCACATCCATCGGCTGCTCTTTGAGTTGAATCCACGCGCCCACGAAGGGAATAAACGTGGGGACGCCGACGTTCAGGTTGCGCTGTTTGGCAGCGGCGTAGTGCCCCAGCTCGTGAAACAGAATCAGCAACACGAACCCTACCGCATACCACCAGCCGAAGATGAAGCTGTACACCACCATCGACAGGAGCATCGTCCCGCCGGTGAGCGCGATCTTGCCAAACTTGAGGCCGCCTAGAAGCAGCAGGAGAATTTTCACGACGACAATCCTCCGCCACCGCCCGGCTGCTCAGACTGCGGTTTCTTTTTAAGATACTTGGCTACCAAACCACCAAGCGCAATGACCAACAACATCAGCAACTTCTTTCCTGCCACCACCAAGGGAATAATGAAGGCCCAGAGTTTCGCCAACAGGCCGGACTTGATGGCCGCGCCGGCGATGAGCGCCGACAATCCGACCGCCGCGACCTTGTCCGTCGTGCTGTTGAAGTCGGTGTACCGCTTCCCCTCGACAAACTCCACATTGGCCAACAGCTGACTGACGTGCGGCTTCAGCATCGGCAGTTGCTCGAGCGACCCCACCATGTTCATGCTCAGATACCCCTGCCGCCCTAAAGCCAGCGTGTTGTAATTCACTCCCACCGCCGATTCCCGCTCCTGCGCCGAGATCGCCCACACCACTTTGTTCGCCGCCTTGTCGTAATGGGGCTTCTCTTCCCAGCCGCGAATGATCAACGGGGGAAACCCCTGCGCCTGCCGGGTCTTGTTGTCTTCTTCCGTGCCTTCCTTAATGGAGGACATCAGCGCATCGGCATCCCAATTAGCCGCCTCGTCATCCTTCACGTAGCCCGCATCGATATACCGGACCACCATGAACCACTGTTCCCCCTCACCCGTCGCCGTGATCAATCCCAACTCGGAACCGGATGGGAAGTTCCCCATTCTCTTCAACAGCGCTTGCGTCTCTTGCGCGCCGAGAAATTGATAGCCTTTGGGGAGCTTTAGCAACGCCTGATCGCCAAGCTTGGCCTCGGTGGGTCCCACCAACCACGGCAGCGCGGGCGGTTTGGGCTCATCGGCGATGGCCGGTAAGGACCAAGCACACAAAGCTATAACAACCACCGTCATGAGCCTCCACCGATACCTGACCATAATTAGACTCTCCTCGTACCTGAGTCACTCAACCTGCGTAAAACGGAGGAATGACATCAATCCTATTTATTGGAACGCCGGGTAGTTGATGCCATCTGGAATATCAAGCCCAAGTGCCCGATAGTGATCACCAACTCGTGTGGACCAAAGCGTTCTAATACGCTTGGGATGAAGTGACGGATGGCGGGGATTCGATCGAAGCCGTTGGACGTTCTTGTCGGCGAGAGAGCGGATATCCTCCGGAAGCGACTGGTGCGCAATCCAGAATCGTGAGGTCGCAGTGTGCTTCAAAGAGGACGAGTCTTCCCTTGCTCGTGCTCGGCTCGGGCCTCAGCCAACAGGTTATCCAGTTTCCCGGCCTTCAGATCAGAGGCAAGCTGCTCTCTCTCACTCATCGCAGCCCTCCATCTTATCTGTGAAAATTGTACACCAGTTCAGGATGATTGTCTCATGCAGAGACCGTCCATAATCAGGACTATTCTCGGCAGGAGGCCCGAGTTAACGCTACTTTTTGTGTATATATTGAAACATTTCACGTTCAGCCTTCTGAAGCGGCTCAGGCTTGCCATGCTTGTAATCCCTAAAGGGTTGCCAAAATCGGAACACTCGGCCTCGGCGAAATGGGTGAAAGACTATCGCTGCGGGATTGTGGTGAACATCACCGCAGTAAAAATGGTACACCCGCACAGAGAGAGATAGTTGATTCCATTTTTTTCGTTCGGACCAGTTCAAGACAATCGTGTTTTCAGGAAGCCTCGGCAATATGTGATGCTCAATGTAGTCCTTCCAATTCGGGCTATTGGAATAGACATACACCACACGGCGACCACGTGTAGACCACATTAACCAAATAGCTAAGTGGAGAATGACAGCATAAGAGATCCATAAAATTGCCATAGGAATAAGAATCGGCAATAGCGCGACAAAAAGCATCCCTCCAACAGAGCCGCCTAGAATTATGGACCATTTTGACTTGCGCGCCTCATTCACAGGAGCAACTCTCAGGATAGAAATTGACGCATCCACCAGAACTGCAATTAGCGCAATGAGACCGGGAACGTCTTGCTCTCCTGGGCGCGGTGCCTACCGATCCGGACCTTGCGGTAGCCGCCTGCTCTCGTTCCCAACAACGCCTGGTCGTTCCAAGAATGGTCTGACGCCATCCCGGTTCCACCTGGTGATGGGCTAATACACCACCGTCGTCAATGACAGCGGTCCGACCGTCGTCTTGTCCAACACCTTGAGCGCCACCCGGCCGATCACGCGACCGTCTTCGGCTTCCACATCCACCCGCCAATCCCCCGGATCGAGCCCCTCCTTGAAGGTGTAGGCACGATAGCCCCCCTCCCGCCCACCGGAAATCTTGAGCGGAATGCGGTCGGCATCGGCGAAGGGCTGACCGGCGTCTGGGCGGTGATACCAGTGATGGTAGATCGTGGTTTTGAGTGCCACCGGCGCGAACACCGCCGTGAAACAATAGACGGGATCGTCGGCAGGAATCACATTGTCCGATACTTTCCATACTTCGTACCAGGACTTCTCGAAACTCAATTCATACCGGTCTCCCGAACGCTTCACCTCGTGATACATCCCGCCGTGCTTGAGCGAGAGCGGCACCGGCGGAATCCAATTCAAAAAATAGAATCCGACGAGCAGCGCGATCAGGCCGAGGGCCGGCGCACCGGCCCACATCGCCTCGTGCATCGTGCGATCCGAGTTGTTCCAATAGATCAACTGGACCACGCGCAAGACGACGAACACCGTGAGGCCGGCTCCGGCCAAAAAAATCGCCGCATTCATCCAACCGGTCATGACGGGGAGGAAAAATGTGAAGAAGGCAAAACAGACGAGGGCGTAGAGGCTCACCAGCAGTTGCACGTTCGACAACCGGCTGCGGAGAAATTCGTTGGCCACCAGAAAGCCCACCAGCACGCAGAAGAATACGGCGGTGCCGGCGAAGGTTGCGCTCTTGGAATAGAAGATCGCGTAGGCGCTAAAGAGGCCACCCAACAGGAACTGAATGGCCATCGGGGCATAGGGCTTGGCCTGCACGACCCATTTCATGAAGAACGGCGCATTGGGCGGGAGATCGTCGACCGTGGCCTCCTGCGTTCCCAAGCGCCCGGTCAGCACGATCAAAAAACCCAGCAGACTCAGGTAGGCCAGCAGCAGCAGGTTGTCCCGCAGCCGGTCGATGCGCGTCAGTACCAGCGTGTCGTACGTCACACCGCTGAAGAAAAACAACGGAGGGAGGAATGGCTTCCCCAGGACCGACTGAAAACGTTGCAAGGAGATCATGGCTGAAGACAGCAGGAGTCAGACAGAAATGTCAAATGAGAAGTGATACGAGTGGCGCGGCTACAAAGGAAATCCGAAACGCATTTTCTTGATTGGTTTCGCCGATGGCTGGAGAAACTCCAGACTGCCTTCTGCGACAGCGAGCAATGTACGGCCCTTCACCTCAGAGTCCGACAGCTCCTGAGCCCACATAAGCGCCTCGGCCCCATGACCCGCTCTGCTGTAAGCTCGAATGATAGCGGGGTAGACCTCCAGCCTGACTGACCTACTCACCTCCTGCTCAGAATACTTCTGCACAGTAGCAAGCGCTCTGACCTGTTCGAAAATCAGCTTTTCAACTTGTAGAGCTGAATCAATCCTCCCCGTGCGCCCAAGCGATTCCACGATAGCCATGAACGCTTGATGTCTCATGGGGGTTTCATGCAATTCGGCATCATTCGGTAGCGAGGCGGCGATCTTGAGCGCCTCCTCTTCATTGCCCACCAACGCCGAAGCCCCAACACATGGAATCAACGCCCTCACTTTGAGCCATCGCTCATGTTCTTCTTGGGCATTTCGGTAAGCTATCCGCAATGTCTTTTCCGCGCCGATTCTATCCCCAGACAGGGCCTGAATCCTCGCAATTTCCTGAACGCCAATGGCCCGCTTCCATCGGGCCGATACCTTGCGAGCCAGTTTGAGGGCTAACTCCACCTGCCCCTCTCGTGCCATGACATTGGCAATGTCAAAAATAGCATTGTGATAGGCCTCTTCGTTCCCGATTCTCTCGATAGTAGCCACGGCCTCAGCGAAAGCCCGCTTATGGGCCAGCACGAGCGCGATTTCCCAGAAGGCATCGTCTTTTTCATTCTCTTCTACAATCACCCGCGCAGTCCTAAGGGCACCACCAAAATCATCACGCTCGGCTTGAGCAACCGCAATCGACCTTAACGCCATAGCACGAACAACGTTATCGGTAATGGAGCGCGCAGTGCGCATGGCGTTTGGCAGATCATCCGATCGAGCCTGGCCAAGAGCAATAGCTACCATACTACGTGCTCGGAGATTCGGATCGACGATCTCTGCCACTGCTTGTCTGGCACCATCGTAGTCCCTGACGATCGCCTTCTGCTCTACCAACAGCCTCGATAGGATATCCTTGGATTCAACTACCCCCTCTGGACCCAGGTACGGCTGTACCTTCGCCGCGCCTTCGATATCGCCAAGGTCATAGCGTGCGCTATGCACGGCCCATAGGGCCGATTCTTGAGTGAACAAACTGTCAAACCTTCCACGAGATGCCTTGCCCATCTCATTCGCGGTCTCAACAGCTTCATCTACATCCCCTGCCTTCGCTTGCGCCTCTGCAATGGATTGTAGGTGTGAGTACCGGTGATAAGAGTCTCCCGGCCTCAGAACATGTTCTCTCGCTTCTTTCAAAATCCTGCGTACTCCATCGAAATTGAGCGGTTCGGCCCAAAGACCTACTCCAGGGAAAACGCACAGCAAGAACACTCCGAAAAACATGATCCGACCGCTTGGGAATATCGCGCCTCTCATTTGTCTAGGATTACCGAGGGAAGGCAAAGCGTCAAGGAAGGAGTAAAAATGAGTGTACGAAGCTAGTTGCGGCTTAGTTCGCCAGGCCCGATACGAATATAGCCTTCCGTGCCGATCCGTGGAAGCATTCCAGATCTCAGGTCTTACGTCTGAATCGCGCGTCTTCCGTCTAACGTCTCAAGAATTCTATCAGGCAGTCATGTCGGCTCTGAACCCTAAACGAAGGGAGGGAGGGGCGCATACACCACCGGCATCCCCAGCAGTCGTTCCAGCCATCCGGCCATATGGTCCTCTGGCAACGGAGCACGATTGAGCCGAGCCTCCAATTGAAACCCTCCGGCTGTGCCCACAATGCCGATAATGGCCGAAGCATCTTCTCCGTCAGGCATCAATTCCTGAGTCTGGAACTCGCAGAGGGTGCTATAGAGACGTCCTTGCGGCTCGATCGTCGCCAGCACTTCCGGCAATTCCCCCAGCGCGCAATGCACGGAGCAGCGGTAGACGGAGCGAGCCCCCGGCTGCACAGCGGCAAACGCGTCCAGGGCAGGTTCGGAAAACCCCGTCAGGTAGGCACGGACAGAAGCCGGCTGTGGGGCAAAGGTGGCCGCGAGCCGGCTCGCCGGCACGAGAAACTCATAGGCATCCAGCGAGTTGTATTCGAACTGGCAGGGGCCGAAGGCATCGGGCCAGGAACAAAAAAACGGAGTCGCCGGGTCCGCCGGGGTCAACACCAGGTTGCCCTTGTCCACCGATGTTTCCACCGGCAGATCCAGCGTGGCAATCGCGTCGAGAAAGATCGCCCGCCGCTCATCCACCCACTCGATCCGCCGGGCGTCCTCACGGGTTTCCCCCGGCGTCACCACTTCCTGCGTGTGCAGGCGGACCCGAATAAAGGCATGGTTGTGCCGGAAACCCAGCCAAAACATAGCGCTGGGGTGGTGAAACCGCAGGCCGGGCTTGGTGCGCCAGGGATGACTGATGGAGCAGTAGGTGCCGACGTCCTGAAATCGCTGATAGACGGTGTGGTAGCCGCCGGCGAGCAGAAAGAAATCACCTTGCCAGCCTTCACGGATGTGCAGGAGCGTGACATCTTCCGTGGCCCAATGATCGAGCTGATCGAAGGCCTCGGGAGACTCGACCGCCCAATCCTCGACGTAGCAGATTACGTCCTTGGCGGGATGGGCCGGCTTGAGGCCTAAGGTCCCCAGGCGCTCGCCGACCGCCAACACCTCTTGGAAGGTCAACCGGCCTGCGGTCTCCCAGCGCCGTTCACGCACAACGCTCCTCCGCAGTTCCCGTGCGGCTAGACAATCCGGGCTGCCTCACTTCGCTGACTTCAGCGTGCGGCCCTCGATTTTCGTATCAGCGATGAACCGCTCAATGCCATCCTGCAGCAATCCCGACATGAGGGTCTCGACGTCCTCACTGGTAAACCAGAACACCAGTTTGCTCTGTTCGCCCTGGATATTCCGCTGCGTGCTGCTGTCGTCGGCGGCGTTCTTGGCCTTGATCACCAGGCGGCTCTCGCCCGTCAATTTCGTGTTGAACACGCGGCTCTTGGCGTTGGCCGAAAAGTCCCGGATTTCTCCGCTGATGACGATATCGGCACCCGAAATCCCCACGCCCGACTGCACGACGCGTGCATCCCATCCGCGACGGTTCCATCCCTTCCAGCGCAAGGCTTCGGCCAGGGCTTCGGCGATCGTCACTCCGGGCGATCCCCCGCTGACGTTGAAATTCGTGACCCCGCCGCCCAGATGGGTGCGTTGGCCGATCTTCGTTTTGTCCGCGCGATGGTCCTCAAACGGCTCAATGACAATTTTCAACGGCTCGGGCTGGCCGCTCTGCACGAACGGTTGCTGCGGTTGCACATTGAGTGACACCATCTCGCCGGTGCCCGCACAGCCCAAGAGCAGCGCTAACCCCATCGCAATACAGACCTGACTCGCGATTCGACATCCCTGTGCAATCACACATGCCTCCCTGTCAGTATGTGGCCTTACTAAAACGGGCCCAGTCTACCCAACTCGCAGCCGGATGACAAACGTGAAGGGCCCTGGCGAAAGGAAAATTCATTGCCGGCCCTGGGGCATTCTCCACAACCGGACCAGGTCGACCCGGTCAATCAAGGGGTGAGGAGGGGCAAGAGGCTCCGGAAGGTGTCACGACCCATCTCGGACAAACGGCCTTCGCGCAACGCCGGCGAATCCAGCGGCACAAAGCGGGCGATCTTGAACCAGGCCCTACCCGATAGCACTGCCGCCAGCTGCGCCTTGCGGTCATGCGTGATCGGCAGGGTATACCCTTCCCCGCGTTTCCATTCCCAGAGCGTGGGGGCCAGAGACAACTCCAAGCCCTGGCCGGCCAGTTGGTGAAACCGGTCGAAAAAGTTCTTTTTGCACTGTTTCACCTGCCCGCCTTCAATAATCATCGCGAAGACAACATGGTGGCCCCACCAGCACAACGACCGAAAGGTAAACTTATCGTCGCCCATAAAATGTTTCGGATAGTCCAGGTATTGGTAGGGACACAGTTCCAGCCGCTCCCCCTTCACGGCTTGAGCTTTGGCCGGATCGAACCCCGGCGGCACCAGCAGCGCAGTCCGGCCCAGGTCTTCCTGCAACCCTGCTTGAAGGGTGGCCAACAGCTCCTGCACCTTCACGATAATGCGTTCTTTGGAGCGGAACAGATCCCGGTCCGCTAATAGCGTGAGTTCAGCAGGAGTCAGCGGCCGGTCATGGGAAGCAAGAGGCATGTTACCCGATCACCCTGAGCCTACCCGAACAGGCCCTGGCTTTCCCCGGAGTACGTTGAGGATCCGAACGACGCAAGAACGCTGCTGGCGGACTTTTTCAGCATCCGACTAGGACTTCTGGTGGGATTCAAACACCGACACCTGCAAATCGAACATCCGCCGGCATTCGCCGCAACGCAGGCCGACATTGTCGCGGATCACATCCAATTCTCGAATCGTGACCGCCACCGGATGCGTCCGCAGGCAGGCTTCCAGCAACTCCCGCGCCGTGGGCGTCGCCGTGGCACTGGTCACTTCTCCGCTCAGCGGGACCGCCGCCACCCGCGCCACGACCTGGCCCGTCGTCATCAGATGCATCATGCGGCAGGAGGTACAGGCAATCACCAGCCGCCCTTCTTCATCGATTCGCTTCAACGAGAGGCAGAGGGGATGGACAGCAAAACACTGTTGCACGAAGGCGCCACTTTGAAATCGCTGTGCCATAGCTACCTATTGACGAAACAGGAGACGGGCGTTGCTACAGTTTTGCCAGCGCCAGCATCATGAGAACACCCAGCGCATAGGGGATCATACAGGAATACAGCACCGCGTTGAATGCCCGATCAGGCGTGTTCGACTGAATGGTGCGGTCCTTGTAAATAAATTCGTAGGCGAGAATGAGCAACGTGAGGGTCAACACAAACACCCGACTCGTGCGAGGCCAGGTGTAATGTCCGCTCACGATGAAATTGGCCGTAAAGAACCCGCTGGAGACAAACAGCAGCGGCGCGAGCACATACCTGAGGGCATGCGAAAAGAACACATGCCAGGCGGGCCTGGTTGAGCGCTGCTGCGGATCCAGTAAGAGGGTCATGACCCGACGGGTGCGGGTTGGCTGGCCGGAGGCGAAGGGACTTGCTTGGCCTGCTCCGCGGCGGATTTGCAGGTTTTACAGATACGCGGACGCTGCTTGAGGAAGCTGATTTTCCCACTCGCCAGGCAACTATAGTGGACGAATTCATCGCAGACCGCGCAGCGCGACCATCCGCCGCGGAGCATTGTCTTGTCGCGATAGAGACCCTGGTTACACACCTTGCAGTTCCGGGGCTCGATCCCCAGCAGCATCGGCTCCCAGTCGCCACCGCCATTGCGAAGAATATTCATGGGGCTGGAGTATAACGAAGGGGTCGAAGAAAAAACAAGGAGTCCCCCGACTCAGGAAAGCTTGTTTCGGGATGCCCAGTAACCTGGTTTGCGCTTTAAGTGCATTACCGCAGCCACATAGATTGTCCGCCCTTCGACGGCATAGATCACGCCATAGGGGAATTGCTGGACCAGATAACGCCGGAATCTTCCCTTAAGAATTCGCCAAAGGGTCGGATATTTGCGGATTTGGTCGAATGCCGCCTCAACGGCAACGAGAAACTCTTCGCCCAGACCTTCCCGGCAATCCTCATAAAAGAGGGCTGCTTGGCTTAATTCGGCTTTCGCTGCCGGATCAAGAAGCAGCCTCAACGACGGAGATCCTTGCGGATATCGCGCAACGACTTGGCGACCGACAGCGGCTTGGTAAGCTTTCGCTTCCAGGCGGAAAATCGTTGTTCTGCCTCTGCGACCCAAGCCTCGTCCACTGAGGTCAGGCGTTCGCCGGTCATCCCCGCCATAAGTCGCTCAGCCAACCGTTCACGCTCAGTCGGCGAAAGCTTCCGGGCCTGTTTTTCAATAGTCAGGGCAAGGGTCGTCATCGGCTCCACTCCTTGAAAAATGTCTCAGAAGCCCTACGTTGCTTTGGGGAACTCTACAACCTGCTGGAATTCTCTGCAACCAGTGCCCCTCGTGAGACCGGTATCGTGATCGTGGGTTATGCGTCCAGCATCTTACGAATCGTTGAAAAATCGCCGGCCGTCGGCATCACGAAGAGACAGCGGCCACCGCTCCGGGAGGCCCATATCTCTCCAACCGCTCGTTTATCTTCCGCATCGACACCGTCGAAGAGATGTTTCCCTTTATACTCAACAGCTAACGTCCGTCCGTCCATCAACTGGCAGAGAAAATCCGGATAGAACCAGTCTTTGGATGTTTGCAGCCGGAAGGAAGTCGATTTGCGTGCAAGATTTCTCACCCAGAATCTCACCTGCGGCAGTCCATCGAGAAACTGCGCACACTGAAACTCTTCTGTGATCCGCCCTTCGGCCGTGTTTTCCGTCAACTCACCGGGCTTGGGTCCGAAGTAATGCTTCTGAAACTGAAAGCCGCCTTCGTAAAGCCGACTCGGCTCATAGCCCATAGTCTTGAAACTCATCGTGCGCTCTTCGGTAACAGTGAGCGGTGAGTCGGAATGAAGTAGCATCTGAAAAGACGCCTTCCGCTCACCCTCTCGATGGTCCTGAATACGCGCCGCAATCTCATCGCGGAGCCGGAATCGATCGAGCGCCAGAGTACCGATGTCCGCAATTCCATACTTCGCCGTCAGCCCCCGAATAACCTTCCGAAGAAACTCTGCCGATTCCCCGACGGGAATGTCGTGGTGATCGATTTCCCGATCCAGCCAGGCGGCGAGCCTTTCTAATGACCAGTCGTCTTGACCGCTGAATTGAAACATCTGTTGGTGCAGCGTGCCGACAAAATCGGCATCCCCTGTATCGCCCAGCAACGTCGTCTGGACATCACCCTTCTGTCCGACATCGATCACCCCAACCTTTCCATACGGACGAGCCAGCGGGTTATACGCCGCAGGCAACGACGCATCTTTCTCGCTCAGTTTCCAGGGGTGGTCGAGCAAAAAGGTGCTCTCGAACTCGTACAGCATGCCGTTCTCGGCAAAGCAGAGCAGCGGCACAAAAAAGTCTAACTGCTGCTCATACGGCGAGGGCTTTCTCGGCTTTCCAGTTCCGCCGAAGGCTTGCTCCGCCTGACGGACCATCTCCGTGGCTTCCGCCAGCCTGGCCTTGGCGGCCGGAGTCGTGACACAGCTCTGCAACTTTTCCAGATCATCGTGGTCGAGCGGCACGACTATGGTGATGGCGCCGCTGGCGGCATCGATCCGCACCTTTCCGCCAAGCGCGGGCTCCTGGACCTGGACAACTGTGCGATCGATCTCGGCAGAACTAACGGTCACAGTTTGCGGTTGCACACCGAGCGGCAGCGTGCCTTGCGGCACGGAAAGAATGATCCGTTCAGCCTCTGCCTTCGTAAACCCATTGTGTTCTAACGCCTCGCGCAGCTCCGCCAATACTGTTGTAATCGAATCCGAGACGGAAAAGGCATAGGCGCAATTCAGGTCCGGATGCCGCTTCGCCTGCGCATTCGGCAGGCGAAGAATGCGCCCGACAATTTGCTCAATCGCCGTGGCCGACCATGTTTCCTTCACGCTGCAGAGCGCATAGGCAAAGGGGCAATCCCACCCCTCGCGCAGTTTCTCCACCGTGATGATCACCCGAACCGGGCACTTCGGCGAGGCAATATCCTTCACCCCCTTGAGTTCATCGAGCCTACCGACAGAGATCTTCACCTCGTCGTTCGAAAGCCCGAACTCGCGCACCAACCGCTCACGCAGCGGTTCACACGCATCGACCCGCTCGGCCTGAATTAAGAGAATGGGACGGATATATTCGGCCGTCTGCTGCCCTTCCAAAACAGCCAGCCTTTCCAGATCGGCTCGAAGCGTGAGGGCTTCCGCCAGCAATTGGTCCCGCTGACTTGGGTGTCGCGTGACCACCCGCAACGGCAACTTCACCATCTGCGCTGTTTTTAATTCCGCCGCCGAGACACGATGCAGCACGTTGGACGGAGTCTTTTCGCGCGCCGGCGTCGCCGTAAACTCGACGATACACAAGGGCAGGACATTGCCGAGCGTCGCAAAGGACAGGCCCGTCCGGGCATTGTGCGCCTCATCCACGATGACGATCGGCCGCCGAAGCCGCAGCGCGTTGACCAACGATGGTTTGGGCTTTCCGTCCGCACCGGGGTAGAGGTCCGCAAGGCGGTCGGGAGACACATTCATCACATGCTCGGAAAACGCGCCGTTCTGGTCATAGACCCTGCGCCCGGTCGTGTCCTCGACGCGAAACGATTGAATGGTGGACACGATCACCACCGTTTGCCCATCGACAGCTGCACGCGACAAACGCAATGCCTCGTCGATGGTCATCACTTCGACCGCCCGCAAGCCAATTCCAGCGCACGGCGGTACGGATGGCGCGGATCGCGCAATGCATCCGCCGTTTGATCCAGAATCGTATTGCTCGGCACCAGCCAGAGCACCACCGCTCGCTCGGCCCGCATGAACTGGCGCTGAGCCAATCCAGCCGCATAACAGGCGAGCAAGGTCTTGCCGCCCCCGGTCGGCACGCGCAAACAGACATAGGGCATGTCCGGCCCAAGCCCTGCAGCCGAGACCGGAAAGTATGGCGCTGCCTCACCGAATCGACGCGTGACGTCCCGAAAGGCCACCTCCGGCTTTTTGGTCTGGGCAGTGAGACGAAAGAAGTCGCCTAACGACTCCAGCACCCGCTCCTGATAGTCTTTGAGCGTAATCACGCCTTGCCCTTCGACTGAAAGCCGATGCGGCGTGTGGGAGCATCCGGAGGCGGCTGCAACAGCGGTAACAGCTTCTCGTAGACATCCAGCAAGGCCGTGTCGTGCTCGAGCAACGTGCGATCGATTTCGGCCAAACGTTTCAGAATGGCGTGATTCGCGGCAACCTGCTCGCGCAGGCGGACAAACGCTCGCACCACAAAGACACTCATCTGGACCGCCCGCTCGCTGCGAAGAATGTTCGCCGCCATCACGGCACCATGTTCCGTGAAAGCCCAGGGGCAATACCGACGCCCACCGTGGGAGGTGGTCACAATCTGTGACCACCTCGGATGAACCTCCGTCGATTCAGCATGCTGCAAACTTGAGGTCGCAAATTGCGACCTCAAGTTGCCGAACTCAGTAGTCGTCAGTTGAAAGGCGAAATCATGCGGGAACCGCTGTCGGTTCCGTTTGAATGCCTCATTGAATCGTTTTGTCGTTACTCCATAGAGACGAGCCAAGTCTGCATCAAGAATCACGCGCTGATTCCTGATGACAAGAATCAACGGCTCTAGGGGGCCATGAGGGGGCGATTTCTTGCGAGTAGCCATGCTTCAACTCACCTTGATCTCGTAGGGCGTCTGCCTGATCAGAATCCGCTCCGCCTGCAGCCGGTCTTTCCCCAACAGGCAGCCGGCACAATAGATCACTTTCTGCCCGTCGAATTTCGGAAGCTTCGCCAACACTGCACGGGTCAGCACGTTGCCCCCTTGAGCACTTTTATCGTCGAGGATGCCGTTGTAGAGCAGATAGACCCCCACGCCACGACACTCACCCAGGAACGGCGACTTGGTCACACGCCCACGCGGCAAGGGCTCGCCCGTTTCGGTGAAATAGACATGCCTTGCCAAATCGGCAAAGCTCACCGTCTGACGGATCTTGCCGCTCTCATCGAACAGTGACTCTCCAAGTTCGCAGTAGCGGAACCCGCCGCCGAGGCCTTCCACCTTCTCGCCCTTGGCGCTCTCATAGCCTTGAGCGAGCGGTGATGTCGCGGGCGATCTGCGGCTCCATCTCGACAAGGATGAAGCGCCGCGGCTCCTGATCCACCGTGGCTTGATTAAGCTTCAGAACTGCATGACCGGTTGTGCCAGAACCGGCGAAGGAGTCGAGGACCAAATCCCCAGGGCTGGCTCCAATTTGGATTATCCTTTCGACCAACCGCGATGGCTTCGGAGTGACAAAGACCGACTCCGAATCCGGAAAGTCAATGAGTTGCAATAATTCTTTCTTTGCATCCTGGGTGTGACCCACCTCGTTATAAAACCACATCGTCTGTGGCACAACGCCTTGCTTAACTTCAGACAAGAATCGCTTCAATTGTGGGATTGAGTCACCTTTTCTTCCCCACCAAATTCTGTTGTCGACATCGAATGCGGCAAACTTTTCCTTCGAAATTGTCCAATAGCGACCCTTTGGCGGCCCAGCAATAATTCGGCCAGATGGGCAGGTAACCGAGTAAAGGCCCTCACTGTATGGATTGCGTGCTGAAAGGTCGCTGGTCTTCCAAACTCCTCGTGCATCATTGTCTCGATTTTTGTAAGCGGAATCCTCTACTTCGCTTCGAGGGACGAGGTTCGGTTTCCAAGCCTCTGACTTCTTGGCATAAACGACTATATAGTCGTGATCTTCGGAGAAGTGACGCGCCGAATTCTTCGGGGAATACACCTTCTGCCACAACACGGTAGTGATGAAGTTGTCGGGACCAAAGATTTCATCCATTGCATAGCGCAACGCATGAATCTCGTTGTCGTCGAGACTGATAAAAATCGCGCCATCTTCTCGGAGAAACTGCCGCAGCAGCGCGAGCCTCGGATACATCATGCAGAGCCAGCGGTCGTGCCGGTCGAGTGTCTCGCCCTCTTTGCCGACGACCTTGCCGAGCCACTCTCGCATTAACGGGCTGTTCACATTGTCGTTGTAGACCCAATTCTCGTTGCCCGTGTTGTACGGCGGATCGATGTAGATGCACTTCACCTGTCCTGCGTAATAGGGACGTAACGCTTTTAGGGCTACCAGGTTGTCACCCTGCACGATGAGGTTGCCCTCGCCCGGCTCGCCGCACGCGAGATCCGGCACATCCTTCAGCAGATGAAACGGCACCTGCTGGTGGTGGTTGACCACCGCCTCTTTTCCAATCCAATTCAATGTGGGCACGCAACAATCCTCTGAGCCTAAGCCGCTGAGGGATACCCGTTCCAGGCAGGGAAATCAACTGGGCAGACACCTGTGATTGCTTCTATCGCGACACCTGGCGAACACTCTGATCGTACGCCTTCCGTGAGCAAGAGGATGCCTGGGAGCCCCAGCTTCATTGACACCCCTTCAACCCTTTTGCTACTCTCCGCCGGTTCCCATCCATTCATCGGCAATGTCCCGTATCTACCCATGAACATTAAAGACTATCTCGAACAGAAGCGGCTCGCAGTGGACCGTTTTCTCGATGAGGTCAGTCCTCCCGCTGCCACACCGCCCACAACGCTCCATGAGAGCATGCGTTACAGCTTGATGGCGGGCGGCAAGCGCGTTCGACCGATCCTCACCATCGCCGCCGCCGAGGCGATCGGAACCACACCGCCGGGCCTGATGGCCGTAGCCTGTTCGCTGGAATTCATCCATACCTATTCCCTGATTCACGACGATTTGCCCTCGATGGATAACGACGACTTTCGCCGGGGCAAGCCGACCAATCACAAGGTCTACGGCGAAGCGATGGCGATTCTGGCCGGCGACGCACTGCTGACCATGGCTTTCGATCTCATCAGCCGGCCCGAACTCATGAAAGGCTGTGAACCCATCCGGCAGGTGCGCATCCTTCAGGAACTGGCCTACGGATCCGGCAACCTAGGCATGGTGGGCGGTCAGGTGTTCGACATCCAGGCCGAGAATCAGGACATCGATCTCCCCACGCTACAGAATATCCATAAACATAAGACCGGCATGTTGATCCGCGCGGCCGTGCGCATGGGCGCGATTGCGGCCGGCGCGACGGATCGGCAGCTCGATGACATGACCGGCTATGCCGAAGATATCGGTTTGGCCTTTCAGATCGCCGACGATGTATTGAATGTCACCGGTACCCGCGAGGAACTCGGCAAGAATCCCAATACTGATGCCGAACGCGGGAAGAAGACCTATCCAACATTTTATGGCGTCGAAGGCGCGCGCAAGCTGGCGGACGATTGTGTGACCCGCGCGATCGGCCGGCTCAACACATTCGGCCCCTCAGCCGATCCGCTCCGCGAGATCGCGCGCTATATCACCTCGCGAAAGAACTGACATGAGGCGTGAAACGTAAGACGTGAAACGCAATCCCTTCGATCACGCGCCCCTCTCACGTCACCCACGTTTCACCGTTCACGCTGTCCGCTTCACGGAAATTCAGGCATGAAAGCTCTCGTGACTGGAGCGACCGGATTTGTCGGCGGGGCCGTGGCGCGCGCCCTGGTCAAGGCCGGAGTCGAGGTCCGGGTGCTCTCCCGCAAGGGCGCGGACCTGCAAAACCTGGCCGGCCTTCCCCTGGAACAGGTCCATGGGGATCTGCGTGACCCCGATTCGCTTCGCCGGGCCTTAACCGGCTGCAGACAGCTTTATCACGTCGCGGCGCACTACGCCCTGTGGGCCAAAGATCCCGCCATCTTCTATGACATCAACGTGACCGGCACCAGAACCCTGCTGGAGGCAGCCCGCGAGGTCGGCATCGAACGCACCGTCTATTGCAGCACCATCGGCGCGATCGGCTTGCCGCCGGGCGGCGGCTTAGGCACGGAGGAGACGCCGGTGTCCCTCGAACAGATGGCCGGGCATTACAAACGCTCCAAATATCTCGCCGAGCAGGAAGTGCTGAAACTCGCGCGCGAAGGCCTGCCGGTTGTGATCGTGAATCCCAGTGCGCCGGTCGGCGAAGCGGACGTGAAACCGACACCCACCGGCCAGATCATCGTGGATTTCATGAAGGGCCGCATGCCCGCTTACATTGAAACCGGCATGAACCTGATCGACGTGGACGACGTGGCGCAAGGCCACCTGCTGGCCATGCAGAAGGGACGGCAAGGCGAACGCTACATTCTCGGCAACAAGAACCTGCTCCTCAACGAAGTGTTCCAGATTCTCAGCCGGATCACGGGCGTCAACGCTCCGACGATCAAACTACCGCGCCTGGCCATTCTCCCATTAGCCTATGCGAATCAGTGGATCTCCAACCTGACCGGCATACCGCCCCGAATCCCGCTCGAAGGGGTGAAGATGGCCAAGTACAAGATGCACTACGACTGCAGCAAAGCGATCCGGGAACTCGGGCTGCCCCAAACGCCCGTCGAGGTTGCCTTGGAGAAGGCGGTGCGATGGTTCCGTTCACATGGCTACGCCTGATCGTATGCTGAAAAAGGCCCTCAGCTGCGTTCTCGGCTCGACAAGATCCTCAACATACCCCAAAGGGTACGCCTCCGGTCTTGCCGGTGCCTGCGGCCTTGCTGGAAGACCTGTTTAAGCATCCGGTGAATCCCCGATGGAATTCTTCCCTCTGTTCGCAAATACGCTGATTCTCCGCCCCTACGTCTTTGCTTTCCTGGCCGCCTTTTTGTCGTCGGCGATTCTCTTAATCGGCTGGCCCCGCACCTGGCGTTTCTGGTTGATTAGTTGGGTCACGGCCTTCCTCTGCGAATACTCTTCCACGCGCAACGGTATCCCCTTCGGTTGGTACCACTACAACGGCTCCACCGTGGGGCAAGAGCTGTACATTTCCAACATTCCGTTCATGGACTCGATCTCGTTTTCGTTCCTCCTGTTCGCCAGTTATTGCGTGGCCATGCTGTTGCTCTTGCCGATCCGGCCAGGCCCCCATGCCGATCCCACTTTGCGGCTTCCCGTCCTGAAGTTCGATCTGCCACTCCGGACAAGTTGGCCGGTCTTTGCCTTGACCGTGCTGCTCTTCGCATTCATCGATATGGTCATCGATCCGGTCGCGTTGCGCGGCGATCGATGGTTTCTCGGCAAGATTTACTACTACCCGGACCCTGGCGTGCATTTCGGCGTCCCTATGGCCAACTATGCCGGCTGGGCGGTGGTCGGAATCATTTCCCTCCTGCTGTATTTCCCGCTTGAGCGGCGGCTCGATGTGCCCTTGCCAGCTCACCGCCCTTCAACCACCCATCGTCTCCTCCTGGGAGGCGGACTCTACTATGGCGTGCTGGCGTTCAATCTGGCCATGACGTTCTGGATCGGCGAAGCCCTTCAGGGCACCACCGGCCTCCTGATGTATGTACCGGTGACAGCCATCCTGCTGCTACGCCTGCTCACCCCTGCGCCACAGTCGGCATAAACAGACCCGAAGCTGGCACGCGGCGAGGCGCTGTGATTGGCATTCATTTGATCGAGACTGTATAGTGATGAAGGGCGTGACGCCTGCACTGGAAGGCTTGTCTCTCATGAAGAAATTCTGTGCGCTGCTGCTGCTGGGGTTCCTGGCCGGCCTGGGGTTACTGGGGTGGTTCGGGTACCAATCCTACACAACAGGATTCAGCGCCAAGGCCGAACCGAGCGAATTGGAAGTGTTGATTGCCAGACAGGTTCGCCACCTGGCTATTCCCTATGAGAATCGGCGTCTCCGTAATCCCCTGCCGCTGACGCAGGACCTGCTCAAGGAAGCCCGCGCGCATTTCGCCGACCATTGTGCATCCTGTCATGCCAACAACGGGAACGGGGATACGGTGATCGGCAAGAATGTCTATCCGAAAGCGCCGGATCTCCGCCTGCCGGATACCCAGACCATGTCCGACGGAGAATTGTTCTTCATCATTCAGAACGGCATTCGCTTCACCGCCATGCCCGGCTGGGGCACCGGCGATCCGGCCAAGGACGGCGGAAGTTGGCAACTCGTGCATTTCATCCGCCACCTGCCTAGCATCACCGAGGAAGAATTGCAGGAGATGGCGACGTTGAACCCCAAGACCAAAAAAGAATTGCAGGAAGAAGCCCTGATCGACCAGTTCCTGGGCGGAGACGATACCGCCGCCTCCAAGGCCGCCGGTTCGCATCATCATTAATTCGTCAACGAAAGGACGACCCGTGACATTCCTTCGACTCTTCATTGCCGCGTTCCTCTTGATCTGCGCCCCAGCCGTTGTGGCCGCCCACGGGAGCGGGCAGCATGTGCTCGGCGTCGTCTCTGCCATCGACGCAACCCACATCGAAGTCAAAACTCCCAAGGGCCAGATCGTGTCGGTGCGAATCACGGACAAGACACAGTACAAGGTGCGCAACCTGCGTCGCCCGAAGAGTCCGCCACAAGTGGGAGACCGCGTGGTAGTCGAAGCCGAAAAGGGTGCCGATGGTCTCACCGCGACCGAAGTGCACTACTCTGACTCTCAACCGAAAGCAGCCCAGTAGCTCACTCATGCGCGTCTTTCAGATTCAAGGGCAGCAGACCGGAAGCGGCGGCGATAGCCTTCGCCCCATTGTCATGCGGGTCCTGGTGATGGGGCTCGCCGTCTTTCTAGCAGTGACCATCGTGCCCGGCATCGAGTCGGACAGCCTCGGTGCCGGGGTGGCGGCGGTGCTTGTCCTCACGCTCCTGAACACGCTGATCCGTCCGCTTTTGTATCTGCTGGCGATGCCACTGATCGTCGTGTCGCTCGGCCTGTTCATGGTGGTCATCAATGCCCTGCTTCTGCAACTGACCGCAGCCTTGGTCAAAGGCTTTACCGTGACCGGATTCGGCGCCTCCTTCTGGGGCGCACTCGTCATCAGCCTCGTGAGCAGCCTCCTCAACATGATGCTGGTGATCGAACATAGCCGGGTCGGCACGAACGACCACCGCCCGCAGCGCCCGCCGACCATCACAGA
>WBZP01002510.1_pt1 | contig 20991 bp, 20 predicted proteins | sample 5204301 | NCBI WGS metagenome assembly WBZP01 (sample SAMN12412401, study PRJNA552823) | activated sludge metagenome | isolation source: activated sludge from nitrification reactor of wastewater treatment plant... | place: USA: Pennsylvania | collected 2017
CCGCCGTCCTCGTCGACCAGAACAGGTAGCTGTGCACAAAGCCATGAGACTCACCGTCCACGAAGTGATGAGATCCGGTGTCCACGATGTCCCGAGATAACACACCGGATAGTTACACAGGCGCTACCGAAAACCCCTGCTAAACAAGCTGCTGTCAAAATTCTCAACAGATCTGAGACAATGCAGGTCAGATCGGTCAAACGGCCCCAGATTTAGTAACAATGGACATCTGCGAGGCTGACCGTGTGCCGCACGAGACCGATCCCGGCTACTCCGTCACCGAAGGCGTTGTTGAAGCTGGACGCCGAGCTCGGCGGCGATCACGGTGATCGTCGCGCCCTCGGTGTCCCGGTACAAGGCAACCGCGTCACGCTTGAACTCATCTGGATAATTTTTCCTTGCCATCGGGTTGGATCATCTCGCTTCCCCCGGGCGCATCCCGGGATTGAGCGTGTCCAACACACGGGGTCAAGTCCCGGCTGCCATCTTTAGCGTCGGTAAATGTCCGCGCGATGATCGACACGCTGAATCAGCACCAGTGAGCGCCCCTCGTCGATCCGGTACAACAGGCGGTACGGTCCGCGGCGGGCGCTATATAGCCCGGTCAGTTCACGCCGGAGCGGCTTGCCAACGCGGCGCGGTTCGTGTGCCAAGTCGCCGAACGCGAACTCAATCACGGCCGAGAGCACCCGTGGTGGCAGCTTGTGCAGGTCGCGCCGCGCGGTGCCGGTGAACCTAACCGTATAACCCATCGACTACGTTAGCCGGAACGCCGAGGCGCACCGAACTCGGCGCGAATCTCGTCCTCGCCGTACGTGCGCCCAGCGTCAATATCGGCGTCGGCCTCAGTAATCGATTCTTTGATCCCGGGCTGGGAAAGCCAGTAGAGCGTCTCTTGCAACGATTCCCACTCGTCGGCGCCGACGAGCACCGCCGCCGGTGCGCCGTTCTTGGTGATCGTGATCTGATCCTGCGTTTGGGCGACCGCATCGACGTACTCGTTGAGCTTGTCCTTCATCTTCGAGATGGCCAGTATCCGCATGTCACCCATATTAGCCTAGATCGCGGCCGATAGTCGGCTTGAATTAAAGCCTATGCTCCTCGCGTCGCCGCCACCCGCGGCAACTCGCACCTGTCGAGCACGCACCGTTACCAGCATGTGGAGCTGGGGTATGCCAATCGCGGCATCCCGTATGGCGCATGTCCGATCCGCTACTTCCTGACAGAACCCGACACCGATCCGGATCCGTGTGCTTATCCGCGACTACCTGAGGGTGCTCGTCAGTACTGGTCTCGGCGTCACGGCAGGCTCCCAGTGCCGCCTGGGCGCTTCGGGGCGGCGCCCGAATCCGCGACGGTCTGAGAGCGCCAGACAGGGCGGTAAGTTCTCGTCCGCGATCATTTGAAGTGCCGGACAATTCCCCATCCCCACACCCAGCGAGGCCTGGCCAATCCGTCACTGTGACGTATCTAGTGAGTGCTACTGTCGCCGGTACACGTGGGCACGGTGCTCAATTCGGCCGATATAGAGCACACCGGTGTCATCGTGAATGCGAAACGTCACGCGGTCGTCACCACGGCGCGCCACCCGCCAGCCCTCGAACTCGTACCGCAGCGGCTTGGACAGCCGGTACGGGTCCGTCGGCAACGTCGTCAGAACGAACTCGGCCACCGCGGTGACCACCTTGTGCGGCAGGTGCCGCAGCGCTGGATCCGCGCCCGGAGAAAACGCTACCTCCCAAGAGGTTTCGGGCTCAGTCACGTTAGAGCGTAGCGCCGCCTAACCTCCTCGGCGGACACGGTGTTGCCCGCCGCAAAGTCGGCCTCGGCTTGGGCCAGGTCTTCAGCCACACCGGGTGTCCGCAGAGCGTGCAGCGTCTCTTGCAGGGATTCGAGGTCATCAGCGGACATGATCACCGCGGCCATCCGGCCGTGACAGGCCACGTTATAGCCAGAAAACTAGCCCGGTATGGCGCCGGAGGCCGGCATCCAACGGAGACAGCACGTTCTGCAACCAGCTTCGATGACACCCCTGAGTCCCAGGTAGAAAAACCGCACGGTTGTTGGTAATTGACACCACGTTCCTCAAAGTCGCATTTGCGATGCGCAATTTTGTAGCGTCAGGCCATGCAGCTGACCCGGTACACCGACCTCGGCTTGCGCGCCATGATGTTGCTGGCCGCCAGTGAGTCACGGGATCAGCGAGTCACCACCCGAACCATCGCCGTCGCCGCCGGCGCCTCGGAACACCACATCGCCAAAGCCGTCTCACAATTGGTCGAACTGGGCCTGGTCAACGCGCGCCGGGGCCGGGTCGGCGGGCTGGAGCTCACCGAGGCGGGACGGCACGCACCGGTTGGCCGGCTCATCCGCCATCTCGAAGGCGACCGTGAGGTCGTCGAATGCGAGGGCGACCCCCCGTGCCCGCTGGTGGCCGCGTGCCGCCTGCGGCGTGCACTGGCCGAGGCCAAACAAGCGTTCTACACCGAACTCGATCGGCACACCGTCGCCGACCTAGCGGGAGCCAGAGGGCTCTCGACTGTTCTGTCAATCACCACCGAAAGGAACCCCCAGTGACCACCATCGACACCGTCGAACTCCAGCCGGCGCACGCCGAGATCGTGAAGGCGACGCTGCCTCTGGTCGGGGCCCACATCGATGAGATCACCTCGGAGTTCTACCGCCGCATGTTCGGCAATCATCCTGAGCTGCTGCGCAATCTGTTCAACCGCGGCAATCAGGCTCAAGGCGCCCAACAGCGTGCGCTGGCCGCCTCCATCGCGACGTTCGCCACCCACCTCGTCGATCCGGAGTTGCCCCATCCAGCCCAGCTGCTGTCCCGCATCGCGCACAAGCATGCGTCGCTGGGTGTGACGGCCGACCAGTATCCGATCGTTCATGACAACCTGTTCGCCGCGATCGTCGCGGTGCTCGGCGCCGACACGGTGACCGCCGAAGTCGCCGAGGCATGGGACCGGGTGTACTGGATCATGGCCGACACGCTGATCGACATGGAACGAGGCCTGTACTCGGCCGTCGACGTGTCCGACGGCGACGTCTTCCGCAGACTTCGGGTGATCGACCGCGTCGACGACCCCTCAGGTGCGGTGCTACTGACTGTCGGCAGCCCCGATTCGCCGCATTTCGTTGCCGGCCAATATGTTTCGGTCGGTGTGACGTTACCCGACGGTGCGCGCCAACTGCGCCAGTACAGCCTGGTCAACGCGCCGGGAACCGGCGAATTGACGTTCGCCGTCAAACCCGTCGACGCCGAACCAGGCCACCCGGCCGGCGAGGTGTCCAACTGGATCCGCACCAATGTCGCCGTCGGCGACCTATTGGACGTCACCGTCCCGTTCGGCGATCTGCCCATCCCGGGTGCGGCGCCGTTGGTGCTCATCTCGGCGGGCATCGGCATCACCCCGATGATCGGCATCCTGGACTACCTCGTCGCAACGGCGCCCGATACCGAGGTACACGTCATGCACGCCGACCGCGCTGCCGACGGTCATGCGCTGCGAGAACGCCAGCATCAACTTGTTTCCGCGATGCCCAACGCTGATCTCGACATCTGGTACGAGGTCGGCGCGGTCGCCGATCAGCCCGGCCGGCACGCCGGCCTGCTGAATCTCGACTCCGTCGCACTGCCGGCCGATGCCGAGGTGTACCTGTGCGGCAATAACGGATTCGTGCAGGCAGTGCGGTCACAACTCACCTCCCGCGGGATCCCGGCGGCCCGGGTGCACTGCGAACTGTTCGGTCCCAACGACTGGTTGCTCGACTGACCGGGACGAGCCCAGCCCGTCCGGGTCGGGTCGGCCTGATGCGCGCCACGCTGTCAATGACGTCAATATCGGCGTCGAGGGGCGTAAAATTCGCTAGGTTCTCTGCAACCAATGGCTGCATCGTCTAACGCCCAGGGACAATCTATGGCTTACGAAACCGTCGACCGCCGCGGCACACGTTCCTACCGGACAGGTCAGGCAAGCCGGGAACACCTCGTGCCCCGTGACGGAACGCCGCCGTTCTACCGGGAACGTCTGGACGTGAAGTTCAACGGCAAGACGATCCGGGACGTATTCCTCTACGAGCCGGACACCAGGGAAGTTCCGCTGGTGTCGGACATCGCCACGGTGAAATTCGGCGGCCTGTGGACCACCGGCAACCTCTACGTGGGGGAAGCCTCCGCGACCGCGCAGTCGGGTCGACGCTTTGTCACCTTCACGACGCACCGCCACCTGCCGTTACATGTCCAGCTTCTCGACAAGCGGCACCGCAACAGCCCCTATCTGCGGACCGCGCAGAATGGCCGAGAAGTCGTCAAGGCAACGATCAGGCGCACCGGCGTGGAAAAAGTCAGGGCCAGTGGCCACTCGTATGCCGGGATGACGTTGTCCCAGATGGCCGCGTTCTGCGGTGAGTACATCGAGAGCATGGTGTTTCAGGATCCGTCCGGGATTGGCCGCCATGATGTGAAGCTGGGCGACCTGTGGCACAAGGAGCTGAGGCCGGCCGCGTCCCACTTCCTGGCGCTCGAACACATGCCTCCGGACGCGATCAGGAATCTCGTTCGGCACATCACCGACAATCCGCTGCTCGCGATCCGGGAGGTGGTCGGCCTCCGCTCTCCGGACATCCGACCACACCTGCACGCGGCGAAGGAACGAGGGATAAAGGTCGGTCTGCTGATCCTCGGCGAATCCGCGATCTTCAATGCCCAGGCCAACAAGAGCATCGCCGAATCGGAGGATATGTTCCATCTCGTGGAGGAGGTTCCGGGCGCCTACCACATCGACCCGAACCTGCGGCCCGGCCCCATCGTGGAGGCGCAGAACCGGATGTTCGACGACTTGGAGCAGCTCGGACTCGCCACGTACTTCACCGCTCAGGGGATGTAGCGGGAACGACCGGTTCGAGCCGGCTCAGCCCTGCTGACCGGTTGCGGCGAGACGTTCCCGTAACGCGTTACGCATGATCTTGCCGACGGCGTTGCGGGGCAGCGCATCGAGCACCACGATTTCCCTGGGCACCTTGTAGCCGGCCAGGTTGTCGCGGCGCTCAAGATGAATCATGCGCTGGCCGACGGCGGCACCTTCGCGGACCTGCTCGACATGGTGACCCGCCCGGAGCCGGGTGGGCAGCCGGCCTTGCCGCCGATCCCGAGAGCCACGGCGCCGGCGAGTCGCGGCGCCGCGCTGCGGGACGGCGCACTCGACTTGTTGCACTCGATTCGAGAAGAGCTGCCCCGGCGAACCGCAAACATGGTGCGGGTCACCACCCCTAGCGGGCCGGGCTGAAGTTGCCGTGGAAACCCTGGGGAATGTGGTGGGTCAGTTCGGCGGTCGCGATCGGTCCGCGCTCGAGATCGCCGGCATCCAGGATCACCAGCCGCGACGTCTGGGTCTGTGCCTGGTACTCGACGCTGAGCAGCCAGCCGTCGTCTTCCGCGGTGGCGGCCGGTTTCGGCGTGAAGACCGGCTCACAGAAGCTGTTCCCCGAACCCGTTGTGGTATAGGAACTTTCCGAATTGTCGGTCAGGTCCAGCTTGGTGATCGAATCGTAGAAAGCACGCAGATGTCGGCGGGTGTTGACGTACGAGAACCGATGCGGCCGGCCCTCGTAGCGCGGGTTATGCCGCGGGAACTCACAGGGGCTGTCGCTCAACGCCTCCCGCAGCACCCGGCCTGAACCGGTCACCCGGAACCGGGTGAACTGTGAGGGCGTGTCATCCAGTGCGCTGGTGTGGAAACGGGACAGCCGTTGCAGCAGTGCTCCGCTTTCGTAGGTGATGACGTCGACGACCACATCGGTGCCGTCGTCGTAGGCGTTGCTGAGGTGGAATTGCAGGACGGCGGCGGTGTCGATCCGGCGGATCCGTCCGCCGTCGCGGGGCACGAGGATGATGCAGCTGCCGCGGTCGGGGCGGTACCGCATCGAATCGCCGAGCGTCTTCAGGCCGAGCGCCACCGGCAGCGCCTCAGGGATGATAGGCGACACGACGAACACCAGGTAGCGTTCGGTGATCGCGAAATCGTGCACCATCGCGGGGTACGGCATCTGCGCCGAACGGAAATGCCGCAGCGCGCCGCGCCGATCGGTGCGGTAGATGCGCAGGTGCGGGCGCGGCAACATCTCGACGCCGAAGTTGAACATGGCTCCGGTCCGCGGGCACAGACACGGGTGCGCCGAATACGCGCCGAGCCAGCGCAGCCGCCCGCCGAAGCGACGCTCCCCCAGGGTCTCGAGGGTCTCGGGGTCGATTTCGTGCGGCGGGCCCCCCTCCCACAACGCGTAGACGTGGCCGGCGTGCGCAACGACGTTGGTGCTGGCCAGATTCGGTGGCACACGACCGATGTTGGCAAGAACGCCCCCGGCGGCGGGCGTCCCCAGATGCCGGGTTCCCGTCTTTCCCAGGAAGTGACGCGTCCGCACATAGCGGTTCTTGAAATGAACTCCGTTGCCGGAGATCGTGAACGCCGACAGCATGCCGTCGCCGTCGAAGAGGTGCCGCAGCGGGCGTCCGGTGTGGTCCTCCCACCGGCCTGGGCCGTTGCGGTAGAGAGTGCCCACCAGGCCGTCCGGGATGGTGCCCTCGACCCGCTCCACGCGATAGTCACGTTCGACGCGCTGGGGTTCGCTCACACCCAGGCTGAGCAGGTCATCCGCGCTCAACGAGGTGACCGAGTCGGTGGCCGACGCCCGCTCGCCGGGCGGCAGTGACGCCAGATAGCGGCGCAGCTCCGGCAGATGCGCCTGCTCGATCAAGGCTTCCACGGTTGACGATGCGTTGACGACCATCGACACTCCTCCGCGAAAGTGAAATTGACTGTTGTCAACTTACTCCGGGACCGCCCGCGACACCGCGATCTTCCGAGATCAGCCTGTGCCGCAGTGTGTTTCAGCGCATCGTCAACTGAGGTTGAGGAAGCCGCCGTTGATCCACACGCCCCAGTGGCCGCCCGGTGTGGGACCCGTCCACCAGACCACCGGCTGACCCAGCCAGGACTCGGCCGGCTTGCGTGGCGCCCAGGGCGGGGGCGGCTCGGGCGCCGGGTGCGATGCCGGGTCGGCGTGCGCCGCCGGGGCGCCGACGCCGAACGCTCCACCCACGAGCGCACCGGCAACGGCGATGGTCGCAACGAACGTCTTGGCCAGCTTCATCAATTCCACCCGGGATCGGCAACGGAGCGAGGGGTAGCCGCAGCCTACCCGGCCGCGTGGTGGGCATGTCTGGCGCCGGAGAGTATCCCCCTTAGCGGGGCCTCAACCTTCCGGTCGACTCCGCAGGCCCAGGACCGCCGACCGCCCTAAACTGCCCCCATGACGGCAGCCCACTCCCGGCCCTCCAGCATCGGCGTCCTGACCAGCGGCGGTGACGCCCCGGGAATGAACCCCGCGGTGCGTGCGGTCATCCGGACCGCGCTGCACCACAACGTGGACGTCTATGCGGTCCACGAGGGCTACCTGGGCCTGGTCGGTGGCGGTGACCTGATCCGCCGGATGGAACGCATCGACGCCGACGGCATCCTGCACAAGGGCGGCACCGCGATCGGCACCGCCCGGTCCGCGGAGTTCCGCACCCGTGAAGGTCGCCTCAAGGCGGCCCGCAACATGGTGGACCGCGGCATCGACGCGCTCGTCGTCATCGGCGGCGACGGCAGCCTCACCGGCGCCAACGTGTTCCGCGAGGAGTGGCCGAGTCTGCTCGCGGAGTTGGTCGAAACCGGTGAGATCGGCCCCGAGGCCGCCGCGAAATACCCCATGCTGCGCATCGTCGGGCTCGCCGGGTCCATCGACAACGACATGTTCGGGACCGATATGACCATCGGCGCCGACACCGCACTGCACCGCATCGTCGAGGCGATGGACGCCCTGCGCAGCACCGCCTCGAGCCATCAGCGGTCGTTCGTGGTCGAAGTGATGGGCCGGCACTGCGGCTACCTGGCGGTGATGGCCTCGCTGGCAATCGCGGCCAACTGGATCCTGATCCCGGAGAACCCGCCGGCATCGGACTGGCCCGAGAAGATGTGCCACGACATCCAGGCCGGCCGGAAAAGCGGGCGGCGCCAGACCGTCGTGGTGGTGGCCGAGGGCGCCCACGACATGGACGGCAACCCCATCACCGCCGAGCAGGTCAAAGGAGTGCTGGAGAGCGAGCTCGGCGAGGACACCCGCATCACGATCCTCGGTCACGTGCAGCGCGGCGGCGCCCCGAGTGCCTTCGACCGCTACCTGGCCACGCTGCTGGGCCACGCTGCGGTGGAGCGCCTGCTGGAGGATCCGCCCGACGCCCCGGCCCAGCTGATCGGGCTGCGCGGCAACCGGGTGGTCGCCTCTCCCCTGGTGGAATGCGTCGAGCAGACCCACGCCGTGGCCGAACGGGTCAGGGCCCACGACTTCGAGGGCGCAATGTTGTTGCGCGGCGGCAGTTTCCGGCCGTCCTACAAGATTCTGCAGACCATCCAGCAGGCCGCACCCCGGCCGACTCTGCCGGGCCGGCGCCGGTTCCGCATCGGGATCGTGCACGCCGGCGGACTGGCGCCGGGTATGAACAACGCGGTGCGCGCGGCGGTGCGGCTCGGCCTCGATCGCGGCTACACGGTCCTGGCGGTCAAGAACGGTTTCCGCGGGCTGCGCGACGGCCAGGTGCAGGAGCTGGGCTGGATGGACGTCAGCGGCTGGGTCTCCGACGGCGGCGCCGAGATCGGCACCAACCGCTACGTCCCCCACGACGCCGCGATCCAGCAGATCGCCAAACAGATTGCGGCGCACCGCATCGACGGACTGATCGTCGCCGGCGGCCGTGTCGCCTACCAGTCCGCCCACGTACTGCACCTTGCCCGTAACACCTATGGCGACCTCGACATCCCGATCGTCTGCATGCCGATGACGATCAACAACGACGTCCCGGGCACCGAGTTGAGCATCGGCAGTGACACCGCGCTGAACAGCATCGTGTTGGACGTCGACAAGATCCGGCAGTCCGCGGTCGCGACCCGGCGGGTTTTCGTCGTCGAGGTGATGGGCCGCGACTGCGGATATCTCGCGCTGCTGAGCGGAATAGCCTCCGGCGCCGAGCGAATCTACATGCCCGAGACCGGGATTACGCTCGACGATCTGACCGCCGACATCGCCGCACTGGCCGACGGGTTCCGTTCCGGCGAACGCCTCGGGCTGATCATCCGCAGCGAGGGCGCCGACGCCGTCTACGACACCGGCTTCATCACGTCGCTGTTCGCGAAGGAGGGCGGCGACCTGTTCGACGCCCGCCAGGCCATCCTCGGTCACATTCAGGAGGGTGGCGATCCGTCGCCATTCGACCGTATCCACGCCACCAGCCTGACCGCGCGCTGCATCGAATATCTTTCCGAGCAACTCGAGGCGGGCGGCCGGGCCAGCGCGATGGTCGGCTTCCAGTCCGGCCGGCTGCAGTTCACCGACCTGACGTCCTATCCGTCGCTGGTCGACCCCGAGACCCGCCGGCCGATCGAGCAGCGTTGGATGGACCGTCTCCAACTGGCCGAGATCATGCGCGGTTGAAGCAGCGGAATCGGCGCCCGCAGCGCGGGAAGGGCCGGTGTTACTCTTAGCTCAGCTAGGTGAATGCGGGGGCTGGGATTTTCCCGCCGACACATTGGAGGCAGAGCCGCACATGAGTCTTCTGCGCCCGGCGTACCCCCGTCCGCCCCGTCGGACCGCATGAGCACGCCGCTGGGGGCACCGCCGCACAAGGGCGGACTCGCGTTGTGGATCCGCCGGCTGGCACTGCCGATCATCATCGGCTGGGTCGTCCTGATCGGACTCTTGAACACCAGCGTCCCGCAACTGGAGATCGTCGGGCAGATGCGGTCGGTGTCGATGGCCCCCGACGATGCGCCGTCGGTGAAGGCGATGAAACGCATCGGCAAGGTGTACGACGAGTTCCACTCCAACAGCTCGGCGATGATCGTCCTCGAAAGCGATCAGCCACTGGGCGACGACGCCCACCACTTCTACGACGACATGGTGGCCAAGCTGACCGCCGACACCAAGCACGTCGAACACGTCCAGGATTTCTGGGGCGACCCCCTCACCGCCGCGGGCGCGCAGAGCGCCGACGGCAGAGCCACCTACGTGCAGGTGTACCTGTCGGGCAACCAGGGTGAGGCGCTGGCCAACGAATCGGTCAAGGCCGTGCAGGACACCGTCGGCGCACTGACCCCGCCGCCGGGCCTGCACGTCTACATCACCGGCCCCTCGGCCCTGTCCGCCGATCAGCACATCGCCGGCGACCGCAGCGTCCAGATGATCGAGATCCTGACGTTCACCGTCATCATCGTGATGCTGCTGTTGGTCTACCGCTCCATAGTCACCGTCTTCATCGTCCTGGTGATGGTGGTGCTCGAACTGGCGGCCGCGCGCGGCATGGTGGCGTTCCTCGGCTTCCACAACATCATCGGTTTGTCGACGTTCGCCACCAACCTGCTGGTGACCCTGGCCATCGCGGCGTCCACCGACTACGCCATCTTCCTGATCGGGCGATACCAGGAGGCCCGCAGCCGCGGAATGGACCGCGAGACCGCGTACTACGACATGTTCCACGGCACGGCGCACGTGATCCTCGGTTCGGGTCTGACGATCGCCGGCGCCACCCTGTGCCTGCACTTCACCCGATTGCCGTACTTCCAGTCCCTCGGCATCCCCCTCGCCGTCGGCATGGTCACGGTGGTGGTCGCGGCCCTCACCATGGGCCCGGCGGTGATCGCCATCCTCACCCGGTTCCGCAAGATCCTCGAGCCCAAACGCGCGATGCGGATCCGCGGCTGGCGCAAGGTCGGCACCGCGGTGGTCCGCTGGCCGGTGCCGATCCTCGCCGCGACCATCGCGCTGTCGCTCGTCGGCCTGCTGACACTGCCCGGCTATCAGACCAACTTCAACGACCGCAACTACCTGCCGAAGGATCTGCCCGCGCAGGAGGGCTACACAGCCGCCGAGCGGCACTTCTCCCCCGCCCGGATGAACCCCGAGATGCTGATGCTCGAGAGCGATCACGATCTGCGCAACTCGGCGGACTTCCTGGTGATCAACAAGATCACCAAGGCGATCATGGCCATCCCGGGCATCTCGCGCGTGCAGTCGATCACCCGCCCCGAGGGAACGACCATGGAGCACAGCACGATTCCCTTCATGCTGGGCATGAGCGGCACCACTCAGACGCTGAACCGCAAGTACATGATGGACCGGATGGCCGACATGCAGATCCAGGTCGCCGCGATGCAGAAGAACATCGACACCATGGGGCAGATGATCACGCTCATGGAACAGATGAACGCGACTATGAAGTCGATGGTCGCCAAGACCCACAACATGGCCGACGACATCGCCGAATTGCGGGACCACATAGCCGATTTCGACGACTTCCTGCGGCCCATGCGAAATTACTTCTACTGGGAACCGCACTGCATGAACATCCCGGCGTGCCATGCGATCCGGTCCACGTTCGACAGCCTCGACGGCATCGACACCATGACCGACGCCTTCCAGAGTGTGCTGCCCGATATGGACAGGCTCAACGCGCTCATGCCGCAGATGCTCGCTCTGATGCCGTCCAACATCGAGTCCATGAAGACGATGAAGACGATGATGCAGACGATGTATCAGACCCAGAAGGGTCTACAGGACCAGATGGCCGCGATGTCGGAGAACCAGAGCGCCATGGGCGACGCGTTCGACACGGCCCGCAACGACGACAGCTTCTACCTGCCGCCGGAGATCTTCGACAACGACGAGTTCAAACGCGGCATGAAGAACTTCATCTCGCCCGACGGCCACGCGGTGCGATTCATCATCAGCCACGCCGGCGACCCGATGTCGGTGGACGGCATCGCCCGGATCGAGCAGATCAGGCAAGCCGCCAAGGAGGCGATCAAGGGCACCCCGCTGGAGGGGTCGAAGATTTACCTCACCGGCACCGCGGCCACCTTCAAGGACCTTCAGGAAGGCAACAGCTGGGATCTGATGATCGCCGCGATCGCCGCCCTGGCGCTGATCTTCATCATCATGCTGATCATCACCCGCGCCATCGTGGCGGCTGCCGTGATCGTCGGCACCGTGGTGCTGTCGCTGGGGGCGTCGTTCGGCCTGTCGATCCTGTTCTGGCAACACATCGTGGGCATCGACCTGCACTTCATGGTGATGGCGATGACGGTCATCATCCTGTTGGCCGTCGGCGCCGACTACAACCTGCTGCTGGTCGCCCGGTTCAAGGAGGAGATCCATGCCGGGCTCAACACGGGCATCATCCGCGCCATGGGCGGTACGGGCTCGGTCGTCACGTCGGCCGGTCTGGTGTTCGCGTTCACGATGATGTCCATGGCCGTCAGCCAGCTGACGGTCATCGCTCAGGTCGGCTCCACGATCGGGTTGGGCCTGCTGTTCGACACCCTCGTGGTGCGCTCGTTCATGACACCGGCGATCGCCGCCCTGCTGGGCCGGTGGTTCTGGTGGCCCCAGGTGGTCCGGTCCAGACCGGCCCGGACGGCGCTGCGACAGGAACCGCAAGAAGCACTCTGAGGCGGCAACCGGACCATTCGGGATCAGCGTGTCCTGAAAGCCCGCACCACTCTCAGTACAGTCGGTGCGGGTACCGCAGGTGAACACGTGACGGAGGTGTGACAGTGACGCAGTCGGTGGTCGTCGCGCTGGCACTGCTGGCAGCGCTGTGTGCGGCCGTCGGCATCGTCGTCCGGCAGCTGGCCACCCGGCACGTGCCGCCCGAGGACGGCATGAGCGCGTCGATGTTCACGTCGTTGTTGCACAACCCGGTGTGGTGGGCCGGCACCGCAACCGCCGTCCTTGGCTACCTGTTCCAGGCCCTGGCTCTCTCGTTCGGGTCGCTGTTGCTGGTCCAGCCCCTGCTGGTGTCGTGCCTGCTGTTCGCGCTGCCGATCAGCGCGCGGATCCTCGGCGAGCGGGTGACCCGCGCCGAGTGGGGCTGGGCGCTGCTGCTCACCGTCGGGCTGGGTGTCTTCGTCCTGGTCGGCAAACCCCGGGAGGGCGGCATCGAGCCGACCGCGCTGTCCTGGATCCTCGTCGCGGCGGTGTCCATCCCGTTGATCGTCGGCTGCATCGCCGGGGCGGCGCGCTCGCTGGGCGATCGGCGCGCGGTCCTGGCGGCCGTCGCGGTGGGCGTGATGTTCGGGTTGGTCGCACTGTTCACCAAGCTGGCCGCCCGCAGTTTCGCGACCGGTGGACTGGCCGCGATGCTGTCGACGCCGGCCCCTTATCTGCTGATCGTCGTCTCGGTGATCGGCACCGTGCTGCAACAGTCGGCGTTCCACGCCGGGTCCCTGCAGACCTCGGTTCCGACCATGCTGGTGCTCGAGCCGATCGTGGCGGTGCTGCTCGGCATCCTGGTGCTCGGCGAGGAGCTCACCGTCCAAGGCCCCGCCATCCTGGCCCTGCCGGTGGCCGTCGCCGCCATGCTGGCCGGCACCGTGGCACTGGCGCGCGACAGCGCCGCCCTCGACGAGAAACTCGCGCATGAGTGCGCCGAATCAGAGGTCGCGCGGTAGCCGGGTTTTCGGCCCCGTGCCGCTCGCAAGGCTATCCCGCGGGCTCAGATGCCCTTCCACGTCGAGTCGATCATGCTCTCCACGTCGATCACCTGCGCCTCCTTGGACTCCGGTGCGTCGATCTGGGCGGCGACGTGCGAGGCCGTGAATCGCCGGATCTCGGCGTCGACGCCTCCGATGATCCGCAACAGCTCGCCACGGATCGTCTTGGTCGACACGTGCACGCTGATGTCCGTGGGCCGCGGTTTGGCGACGTCCAGCACCAGCGCCAGCGGCTCGGCGGCACGCGCGGTAGCCCGCAGCGCCACCTCCCCGTCGACGTTGAACCGCTGTTTGTCCAGCCGCAGATCCACCAACAGGTCGATCGCCAGGGGAATGCGGATGTCGAACGTGATGGTGTCGCCGAGGTGCCGCAGCGCCCTGGGCTCTCCGATGGTGACCTTGGCCGTCACCCGGGCGATCCGGCCGGGGCCCTGGGCCATCGGGCCCAGCTCGAACTGGTCACCCGCGATCGCGGCGAACGCGGCGGCGACGCGCTCCTCGGTCACCGCGACCTCGAAGAACCTGCGGCCCCACTGCTCGTAGGTCATATAGTCGTGCAGGACGTCCGGGTCGTGCGGGTCTGCCGGGTCGTACTTGTTCATGGTGCATTCACCGTCTCACGCCCGGGCCGTACAACCGGGCAATACGCGCCGACAATTGGCAGGAACGACCGCGGTTGCCGCAGTAGGGTCATCCGATGGGCCACGATCATGCGCACCGGCCGGAACGCGACCTGCCGCCCGGCATGGTCGAACAACTCGAGATCGCCTACTCGGGGATGGTCTCCTTTGGCCAGCGGCCGTTTCTGACCGAAGCGGGGCAGCTGGACTCCTGGGGGCCCGACGTGGCGATCGTCGGGGCGCCGTTCGACGTCGGCACCACCAACCGGCCCGGTGCGCGGTTCGGCCCGCGCGCCATCCGGGCCACGGCCTACGAGCCCGGCACCTATCACATGGATCTCGGTCTGGAGATCTTCGACTGGCTCGAGGTCGTCGACTTCGGCGACGCGTACTGCCCGCACGGTCAGACCGAGGTGTCGCACGCCAACATCCGCGAACGCGTCCACACCATCGCGTCCCGCGGAATCGTGCCGCTGATCCTCGGCGGCGACCATTCGATCACCTGGCCGGCGGCCACCGCGGTCGCCGATGTGCACGGGTACGGCAATGTGGGCATCGTCCACTTCGACGCCCACGCCGACACCGCCGACATCATCGAGGGCAACCTGGCCAGTCACGGCACCCCGATGCGCCGGCTGATCGAGTCCGGAGCCATTCCCGGAACCCATTTCGTGCAGGTCGGTCTGCGCGGGTACTGGCCGCCGCAGGACACCTTCGAATGGATGCAGGAACAGGGCATGGTCTGGCACACCATGCAGGAGATCTGGGAGCGCGGGTTCAAGGAGGTGATGCGCGCGGCCGTCGGGGAAGCCCTGGCCAAGGCCGAGAAGCTGTACGTGTCGGTCGACATCGACGTGCTCGACCCGGCGCACGCACCCGGCACCGGCACCCCGGAGCCCGGCGGGATCACCAGTGCGGACCTGCTCCGGATGGTTCGCCAGCTCTGTCATGAGCACGACGTCGTCGGTGTCGACGTGGTCGAGGTCGCGCCGGCCTACGACCACGCCGAGCTCACCGTCAACGCCGCGCACCGGGTGGCCTTCGAGGCGCTGGCGGGCATGGCGGCACGTCGGCGTGACGCGGCGGGGGCCAAACCCGGGCCGCCCTCGCCGTTGGCCACCTGAGCCTCGATGCTTATACTGGACAGATGTCCAGATCTGTGGCGGCGCCCCGGCGACCGGACCGCCGGCCCGCGCAGACCATCCGCAAACTCCTCGACGCCGGCGCCGCCGAACTGCGCGCCGCCCCCTACTCGGCGTTGAGCATGCGCTCGGTGGCCGCGCGCGCCGAGGTTTCCCCCGCCAGTGCCTACACCTACTTCCCGTCCAAGAACGCACTCGTCGCAAATCTGTATCTTGAGACACTGAAAACCGTTGCGCTGCAACCGAACAGCACGGAGAGCCCGAAGCGCCGGGTGAACGCGGCCATGCGCGGGATGCTGCTGGCCGGTTCGGATCAGCCCGGACTGACCGCGGCATGTGCCACCGCCATGCTGGCCGACGAGCCCGCGGTCGAGACCGCCCGCGCCGAGATCGCCCAGGAATTCGCGCGGCGTATCCAGTCGGCGCTCGGCCCGGGCTGGCGTCCGGAGGTCGCCGCGACGCTGGGTCTCACGTTCGCCGGCGCGCTGATGAGCGCCCGCTTCCTCACCTACGACCAGACCGCCGGGCAACTGGAGGCCGCCGTGGACCTGGTCCTGGGCGCCTCGGTTTGCTGAAAGTCCCCTGACATCGCCGATTCGGCAGAAAGTTGGTATACCCCATGGATTTCGGGCTCGTTCTGTTCACCAGCGATCGCGGGATCACGCCGGCCGCGGCGGCCAAACTGGCCGACGACCACGGCTTCGCCACGTTCTACGTCCCCGAACACACCCACATCCCCACCCGCCGCGACGCCGCCCACCCCACCACCGGTGACGAGTCCCTGCCCGACGACCGCTACATGCGCACCCTGGACCCCTGGGTCGCCCTGGGCACCGCCTGCGCGGTCACCACCCGGGTCCGCTTGTCCACCGCGGTGGCCATCCCCGTCGAACACGACCCCATCACCCTGGCCAAATCCATCGCCACCCTCGACCACCTCTCCGGCGGACGAGTCACCCTGGGCGTCGGCTACGGCTGGAACACCGACGAACTGGCCGACCACAACGTCCCGCCGGGCCGCCGACGCACCATGCTTCGCGAATACCTCGAAGCCATGAACGCCCTATGGACCTGCGAAGAAGCCGAATACCACGGCGAATTCGTCGACTTCGGCCCGTCCTGGGCCTGGCCCAAACCCATCCAGGCCCACATCCCCGTCCTCGTCGGGGCCGCCGGCACCGAAAAGAACTTCAAATGGATCGCCCGCAGCGCCGACGGCTGGATCACCACCCCCCGCGACCTGGTCATCGACGATTCCGTCAAACTCCTGCACGACACCTGGTCCGACGCCGGCCGCGACGGCACCCCCACCATCGTCGCCCTGGACTTCAAACCCGACCCCGACAAACTCGCCCACTGGAAAAACCTCGGCGTCACCGAAGTCCTCTTCGGCCTGCCCGACCGCAGCCCCGACGACATCGCCACCTACGTCGAACGCCTAGCCGGCAAACTCGCCGGCTACCAGCTATAGGCTTTTCCAGACATCAGTCCAATATCGTTCGAGAGGTATCGCCATGGCGTACGTGATCACGCAGAACTGCTGCAAGGACACCAGCTGCATTCCCGTCTGCCCGGTCGACTGCATCCGCCCGACCACCGGCGTCGGCGACTTCGGTGGCACCGAGATGCTCTACATCGATCCGGAGAACTGCATCGACTGCGGCGCCTGCCTGGACGAGTGCCCGGTCGGGGCGATCTACTACGAGGACGATCTGCCCGAGGCGCTCGAGCCGTTCCGGGATCTGAACGCCGAGTACTTCCGCCGCCATCCACTCGAACCGGACACCAGCCCCCCACCCGTCAAGCACGCCCCGGTCGGCGCCGAAGCACTGCGCGTGGCAGTGGTCGGCGGCGGCCCGGCCGCCTGCTACGCGGCCGTGGAACTGCTGGCGGTCGACGACGTCGAGGTCGACATGTTCGAGCGGCTGCCCACGCCCTTCGGCCTGATCCGCGCCGGCGTGGCGCCCGATCACCAGCACACGAAGTCGGTGGTCACGCTCTTCGAGCGGGCGTTCAACAACAAGCGGTTCGGCGCCCACCTCAACGTCGAGATCGGCGAGCACCTGACCCACGCCGACCTGCTGGCCCACCACCACGCCGTCGTCTACGCCGTCGGCGCATCGTCGAACCGGTCGCTGGACATCCCCGGCGAGCACCTGACCGGCAACCACGCCGCGGCGCAGTTCGTCGGCTGGTACAACGGCCATCCCGACCACAGCGACGCGGAATTCGACCTGTCCGGGGAGCGAGCGGTGATCGTCGGCAACGGCAACGTGGCCCTCGACGTCGCCCGGGTGCTGCTGATGTCCCCGGACCAGCTGGCGCAGACCGATGTCGCCCAGCACGCCCTAGACGCGTTGGCGCACAGCAACATTCGCGAAGTGGTGATCGTGGCCCGGCGCGGTCCGCGGGCGGCGGCGTTCTCCGTCGGCGAATTCCTGGCGCTGGGTCACCTCGACGGCGTCGACGTGGTGATCGAGGGCTGCGATGCCGCGACCGACCTGGCCGCCGCCCCAGACGACGACGTCGAGACGGCCGCCAAACTCGACCTGGCGCGCAAGTACGCCGAGCACGTCCCGACTCCCGGCAACAAGAGAGTGGTGTTCCGTTTCCTGGCCACACCCACCGAGGTGCTCGGCGAGGGCCGGGTCGAGGGGCTGCGGGTGACCGGCACCGACGACGGGGTCGTCACGGACCTGGCCACCACACTGCTCCTGCATTCCATCGGCTATCGCGGCACCCGCCAACCGGGCCTCGAGTTCGACGAGGCCACCGGTGCCGTTCCCAACGAACACGGGCGGGTGCTCGACGCCGACGGGAAGCCGGTGCCCGGTGTGTACGTCACCGGCTGGATCAAACGGGGTCCCCGCGGCGTGATCGGCACCAACCGGACCTGCGCCGAGGAGACGGTGGCAAAGCTGTTCGAGGACTTCGACGCCGGTGTCCTGACCCGCGCGGTGGGATCACGGGACGCGTTGCACGAACTGCTCGCAGAGCGTGAGCTCACACCCATCGACTGGACTGGCTGGCGGGGCATCGACAGCGCCGAGCGCGACCGCGGCGCCGGCTCGGCGCGGCCCCGGGTCAAGTTCGTCGCTATCGACGAAATGCTTTCCGCGGCGCGGAAATAACGCGCCACCCGCCGTAAAGCACCAGTGCCACCGCGAAGTTGACGAAGTAGGCGATGTCGGCGCCGTGCCACGCGTGCGCCACCGGCCCCTGGATCAACGTCGTGTTCATGAAGGGAATGGCCGCGGCGTACGCCGCGAGGAACACCACGACGGCGGCGGCGGCGTCCGGTCCCGCGGTGGGTTCGGTCGCCGGATTGAAGCTGCGGCGGCCGTCGACCCGAAACGACCAGTCGACCACGACGATCGCGACGAACGCCGGAATCCAATAACCCACCAGCAGCAGCACATCGGTGAACCGGGTTATCCGGGTGCCCGCGTCGCCGGCATGCAGCCAGATGATCAGCGCGAACGCCAGCACCGTGACCACCACCGCCGACACCGGCCGGCGCACCCGCACCCCGAGGGTCTGCAGCGCCAGCGAGCCGCTGTAGTCGTTCATCGCGCTGGAACCGATCGAGGCCAGCGTGATGGCCAACAGTGCCACCGCACCCAGCACACCGCCGCCCATCACCGACCTGATCCCCTCGGCGGTCTGGTCCGACAGCAGATCGGCTCCGGCGATCCCGATGCCCTGCACGAACAGGTAGGCCGCCACGAGTCCCGCGAAGCTGAACGCGAACACCCGCAGCGACGGGGATTGCGCCGGCAGATAACGGCTGAAATCCGCGGCGTAACTGGCCCACGAGATCGCCAGGCTCAGCGCGATCGTCACCTCCAGGACGAACGCGCCCGCCAGATCGGCGCCGTGCACGGAAGGCGCGGTGATCACCTCGTGGCCGCCGACGAGTTTGACCGCGAAGACGACGAACGTCGCGAACAGCACCACCGTGAGGACCGCCTGCATCCGGTGGATCACCTCGTAGCCGAAGAACCCGACCGCGCCCTGCAGCGCGAGCACGATCAGCACGGCGGCCGGGAACGGGATGCCCAGCAGTGCCGCCAGTGCCTCCCCGCCGAACAGGCCCACCAGACCGTCCCAGGCGATCGACGACACCCACTGCAGGGCGGCCGGCAGCACCACCGCGGAACCGAATGCCATTCGCGCGTTGGGCAATTGGGCCGTTCCGGTTCGCGGCCCCCACGTGCACAGGTAAGCCACCGCCAGGGATCCGACGACCGTGCCGATGGTCATCGCCAACAGGCCCAGCCAGAAGCCCAGACCGAGAGTGATCGCCAGCGTGCCGGTGAACACCCCGGTGATGGTGATCTGCGGCGCGAACCACACCGTGAACATCCGGCCGGGCCGGCCGTAGCGTTCCGCCTCGGGGATCGGTGCGATGCCGTGGGTCTCCACCGACAGGTCACCGGCAGCGGTCGGCCGGTGGCCGGTGAACACCGCATCGGTCAACACGGGTTCCGTGTGGCGATTCATGCCGACCATTCGATCACGACCGCCCGGAGTCGACAGATCCACCTCGCGACCGGGCGGACATACCCGTGGCAAGCCGACGCTGCTCGCCCGTTCCTCGACCGCCGCTCTGGTGGGCGCGCTGAGCGTGGCCGCGCTGACCGTCGCGTTGCTGCAGACCGCCGTGGTCCCGGTACTGGGGGTCATCGCGCACCAACTCGGGGTGTCCTCGGTGGCGGTGAGCTGGGCCGTGACGGCCAACCTGTTGGCCGCCGCGGCCGCGACCCCGTTGATCGGGCGGCTGGCCGATCTGTACAGCAAGAAGCGCGTCCTCGTCGCAGTACTGCTCGTCGTGGCGGCGGGTTCGCTGCTGGCGGCGACGACGACGTCGCTGCGGTGGTTGATCGTGGCCCGCGTGCTCCAGGGCCTGTCGTTCTCGCTCTACCCGATCTGCGTGGCGATCCTGCGCGACGAACTGCCGGGGGAACGCGTCGTCGGTGCGCTGGCGGTGCTCTCGGGCACGCTGGGCTTCGGCGGCGGCACCGGGCTGGTGGTGACCGGACTGTTGATGGCCGACTCGGCGAGCTACCACCGGGTGTTCTGGTTGAGCCTCGGCTTCACCCTGGTGGTGCTCGTCGTCGTCGCACGCTGCGTGCCGGCCCGCCCCGGATCGGGCACCGGCACCGTCGACTGGCTGGGCGCGCTCGGCCTGGCCGTCGGACTGACGGCGGTGCTGTTGGCGATCACCCAGGGCAACGCGTGGGGCTGGGCGGCGCCGGCCACCGTCGGCTGCGCCGCCCTTGCCCTTGCGGTGCTGGGGGGGCGTTGACCGGCTTCGTCACCGCGACGGCGAGCGGGCGGTTCATCGACCGGTTCGGCGCCCGCCCGGTCCTGGTGACCGGCGCCGTGTCCGGGATCGTCGGGTTCACCGCGCTGGCGCTGTGGCATTCGTCGCCCTGGCAGGTGATCGTCGCCGGGGTGGCCACCACGCCTACATCAGCCTGGCCTACGGGGCCCTGCCGGCGCTGGTGGTCGGCGGTTCTGCCGACACGGTGACCACCCGTCAGTTCGATCTTGCGCAGCAATACCGTTGGCCCGCAACGATGCCCGAGCGGGTGCTGGTCGACGAGACCGGGGCGCCGACACCGGTCAACG